>JGI24656J20076_1000104_pt1 | contig 19811 bp, 15 predicted proteins | sample MalvirmetaMSP114_FD_20076 | JGI IMG/M metagenome (IMG submission 20076)
GTGTTGCGGACCCAGATCAAGAAAGCAGCGCCCGTGGGCCGGATCGGATATGTCGACGACATATCCGACCAGGGTTTGGGTACCGGTCTCGTCCCGGATCAGCTGGCTTTCGTCAGGCTGCTGCAAGGGCAATGAAACGCTCCAGATGGTGGTCTGTGTCACCAAAGCGGTGGTCTGCCATGATGATACGCTTGGCGATGTGGGCCAGTTCGTATTCTTGCGTCATGGCGATACCGCCGTGCATCTGGATGCTGTCTTCGGCAACCAGACGGCCCGCGCGCCCCAGCAGGTTCTTGGCGGCAGAGATATGCGTCTCGCGCGCTTTGTACTCCGCTTCGAGGTTGCCCGCGGCTACGATCACGGCAGAGCGCGCCTGCTCCATCTCGATCAGCAGGTCGGACATGCGGTGCGCGAGCGCCTGGAACGTGCCGATGGGCTTGCCGAACTGCTTGCGGGTCATCAGGTATTCGCGGGTCAGGCGGGTTGCCGTTTCCATCGCACCCAGTGTTTCCGCACAGATCGCGACATTGGCCGCAGCGACGCGCGCCTCGATCGCCTTGAACGCCTTGCCCGCTTCACCCAGACGGGCAGAGGCAGGGACGGACACATCATCCAGCGTGACTTCGGCGGCACGGCCACCGGCCAGCAGCGCATAGCCTTGCAGCGTGATGCCCTTGGTGTCTGCCGGCACGAGGAACAGCGAGATCCCGTTTTCGTCGCCTGCCTCACCGCTTTCGCGGGCAGAAACGATCAGCATGTCGGCGTTTTCAGCGTTGACCACAACGGCCTTGCGGCCGTTCAGCACCACGTTGTCGCCATCGACCTTGGCGGTGGAGGTCACCTGGTTGAGGTCATAGCGGCTGGTGGGTTCGCCGTGGGCAAAAGCCACCTGCAACGCGCCACCGATCAATTCTTCGACGTGGGCCTGCTGGTCTTCATTGCCCAGGTCGGCAATCAGACCGCCGCCCAGAATGGCGGTATCAAGGAAGGGTTCGACCACGCCTGCGCGGCCCAGTTCCTCGAACACGACGGCGATGTCGAAACCGGCGCCGCCAAAGCCACCCTGATCTTCGGTGAACAACGCGCCGATGACGCCCAGTTCGGCCAGACCGTTCCAGATATCGGCGGAAAAGCCGGTGTCGCTTTCAAGGATCTTGTTGCGGGCTGCTGTATCGTATTTGTCGCGCAGGAAACGGCGCAGACTGTCTTGCAGCATTTGGCGTTCTTCTGTCAGGTCGAAGTTCATGCTCCACCTCCCATCGTTGTTTTGGCAATGATCTGGCGCTGGATTTCGTTCGAGCCGCCAAAGATCGACAGTTTACGGTTGTTGAAATATTGCGCGGCGACGGGGCCGGCATTCAACGGATCAGGCAGGGCCAGGTTCGACCCTTCGATCGCTTCGGATGCGAATGGCATCGCATAGGCACCCGCCGCACGACGTGCGAGGTCGTTGATCTCCTGACGGATAATCGTGCCTTTGACCTTCAGCATGGACGATTCAACACCCGGTGCCGCACCCGCGGCCGCCTTGGAGACGATGCGCAGGTTTGTGGTGCTCATCGCCATCAGGTCGATTTCAACCTGTGCCACACGTGCCGCGAAATGCGGATTCTGCATCAACGGCTTGCCGCCGGACATCTCTGCCTTGGCGATACGTTTGACCGCGGTCAGACCCGCTTGCGAGAACCCGACGCCCGCGATGTTGGTGCGTTCGTGGGTCAGCAGGTACTTGGCGTAGGTCCAGCCTTCGTTCTCTTTGCCGACAAGGTTTTCGACCGGCACTTTCACATCCGAGAACCAGACCTCGTTCACCTCGTGGGTGCCGTCGAGCAGGATGATCGGGCGCACTTCGACGCCGGGGGTGTCCATGTCGATCAGCAGGAAGGAAATACCCTCTTGCTGCTTCACCGTCTTGTCGGTGCGTACAAGGCAGAAGATCATGTTCGCGTGCTGACCCAGCGTGGTCCACGTCTTCTGGCCGTTGACGATGTAGTGCGTGCCTTCGTCGTTCAGAACCGCTTCGGTCTTGAGCGAGGCAAGGTCGGACCCNGCACCCGGCTCGGAATAGCCCTGNCACCACCAGTCTTCGCCCGACAGGATGCGGGGCAGCCAGTAGTCGTTCTGCTCTTGCGAGCCGAATTTTTGCAGCACAGGCGCGAGCATCGACAGGCCAAAAGGCACAATGCGCGGCGCATAGGCCGCAGCGGCTTCTTCTTCGAAGATGTGACGCTGAACCGCGTTCCATTCCGCACCGCCAAATTTCTTGGGCCAGTTCGGGGCCAGCCAGCCTTGGGCGTTCAGGATAGCATGCCACTGTTCCTGACCGTCTTTACCCAGCTCTTCACCCTTGCGGATTTTGTCGCTCATTTCCTTGGGGAGCTTTTCCTCAAGAAAGGCCCGCACTTCGGCGCGGAAAGCCTTTTCTTCGTCGCTATAGCTCAGATCCATTTGTCTTCCTCCGGTTTATACTGTCGGGCATTGCGCCCTTGTTCATTTACTTAGCGGCTTGTTTGTTCAGGTCGTCAAAGCTGCGCCCTTCGGCCACCAGCTGTTTCAGCAGCGGNGCGGGTTCCCAGAACCAGGCGTCTTCCTTGGCGTAGCTTTCGATGTCGGCCAGCAGAGCAGGCAGCCCNTGCAGGTCGGCCCATTTCATCGGGCCACCCCAGTAGCGCGGGAAGCCGTAGCCAAAGAGCAGGACCATATCCACGTCCAAGGGCCGCTTCGCGATGCCCTCGCCCACGACCTTTGCCGCCTCGTTGACCATCGCGGCCATATAGCGGCGGACGATCTCTGCGTCGGTAAAGTCACGCGGGGTGATGCCACGCTCGGCGCGTTCTGCGGCGATCAGCTCGGACACTTCGGGGTTCGGCACGCCGCCGCGCGATCCGGCCTCATAGATATAGTAGCCTTTGCCGGTCTTCTGGCCGAAGTTGCCGGCTTCGCAGATCTTGTCGGGGTATGTCGGCACGCGTTCGGCAGGGTGGCGCGTCGCCGCTTTGCGCTTGCGTGTGGCCCAGCCGATATCGAGTCCGGCCAGATCGCCCACGGCAAAGGGGCCCATGGCAAAGCCGAAATCCACCAGCGCCTTGTCGATCTGGAACGGCGATGCACCATCAAGCACCATGTGATCGGCAGCGGTGCGGTAAGTTGCCAGAATACGGTTGCCGATAAACCCGTCGCAGACACCGGCGCGCACAGAAATCTTGTTCAGCGCCTTGCCAAGAGCAAAGCCCGTGGCGACCACATCGGGGGCGGTCTTTTCGGCGACGACCACTTCGAGCAGCTTCATGATATGCGCGGGCGAGAAGAAGTGCAGCCCGATCACATCCGCAGGGCGCGAGGTGCTGGCCGCGATCTCGTCCACATCCAGATAGGATGTGTTGGACGCCAGAATAGCACCGGGTTTGCACACGGCATCAAGCTTGCCGAACACCTCTTTCTTGACACCCATATCCTCGAACACGGCTTCGATCACCAGATCGACCGAGGCGAGGCTGTCATAGTTGATCGACACCTCAAGCGCGGTGTTGGTCATCGCGTCGTATTTCATCTGCGTGATCTTGCCACGCTTAAGCGCGCCGGAAAGATTGCCCGCGATGCGACCGCGCGCGGCCTCTGCGGCGTCTTCCTTCATCTCGATCAGCACGACGTTGAAGCCNGCCAACAGCGCAGCCGTGGCGATGCCTGCGCCCATNGTGCCGCCGCCGATGATGCCGATGGATTGCAGCGCGCGGGGTTCGACGCCTTTNAGTTCCGGCAGGTTGCCTACCGCACGCTCAGAGAAGAACGCGTGGATCATGCCCTGNCGNTGGTCTGTCTCCATCAACTCCATGAAAATCTTGCGCTCGGCCAGCATGCCTTCGTCAAAGGGCAGCTCTGCCGCGGCCTGAACCGCGCGGACCGCCTGCGCCGGAGAGATTTGCCCCCGCCCCTTTTTCAGCGTCCCGTCATAGGCCGCATCCCAGTCGATCGGCGCGGGTGCGGCCATCTCGCTGACGGGGCGGCGCGGTGCGTTGGTGGCGATCAGGTTCTCGGCATAGGCGACGCCCACATCCTCGGGGTCACCCTCGGTGACCTGATCGACGATGCCAAGGCTTTCGGCTTCGGCCGCTTTGACCTGACGGCCAGAGGTGATCAGATCAAGCGAGGGGTCCACACCGATCAGACGCGGCAAACGCTGGGTCGCACCGGCACCGGGGATCAGGCCCAGATGCACTTCGGGCAGGCCCACTTTGGCCGACGGCTGCGCCACGCGGTAATGCGCCGACAGCGCAATCTCGAGCCCGCCGCCCAAGGACACACCATGCATGGAGGCGACAACGATCAGCGGAGAATCCTCGATCCGTTTGCACACATCGGGCAGGAAAGGTTCCAGCGGCGTTTTGCCGAATTCGGTGATATCCGCACCGGCGATAAAGGCGCGGCCCTCGCCGACGATAACCACGGCCTTGACGCCGTCATCGGCCTCGGCCTGCGCCATACCGGCNACCAGACCTTCACGAACAGCATGGGACAACGCATTGACCGGGGGGTTCTTGATCCGCAGNACGGCCACGTCGCCTTTGCGGGTATATCCAATCTTGTCAGTCATTTAGCATATTCCTTGGTCTAGTCTTGTTTCANTCCCGGCGGCTGAGCGCGGGNGTGCGCCCGGTGCGCTGTTCAAGCGCGCGCACCAGTTCACGCAACGCGGGGCCGACCTCTTGCACGATACGGGAATCGGGCAAATCATGTGGCATGGCCCCGGCGGTGAACGATACCGGTTCGCCGAACTCTTCGGCAAAATAGGGGACACTTACGGCGTTGATCGTACTGGCATATCGTGTGCCCTCCGACGCGTAGGCGAACCCTTGTTCTATCAATTGCGAATATCCCTCCGCCCGGAACCTTCGCATATCCGCTTCGGGCGTCAACTGCTCAAAGCGCTCTTCGCCAAGTGACGCCACGACGGCCATGCCTGACGACGATCCGAACACAGGAATCCGGTGCCCCGGCTCCAGCCAGATGGTCGATGCATTCTGTGGCCGCCATGTGCGCACCAGCATCATTTTCTCGTCGTCGCGCACGGCGACCAGCAATAGCGTGCCCGTTTTATCGGCCAGCTCTTGCATCGCGTCGGACACCAAATCCAGAAAGTTCACCGCCACCGATGCGACAGAGCCAAGCGCGATGGCTGACGGCCCCAGCCGAAAGCGGTCATTGCGCCCGCCGTGGCTGAGGTAGCCGAGTTCGCACAGCGTATAGGTCAGCCGCGACACCGTAGGCTTGGGCAGCCCCGTCCGGTCGGCAATCTGCGCGTGGGTCAGCCCGCTGTCACTGGCGCGAAAGGCCCGCAATACAGCAAGCCCCCGCGCCAGAGTGTTGGCAAACTTCCTGTCTGTGGTGTCCCCACTCATCGCGCCGCCATAGGAATAAGCAGCGAGATCATCGGGAAGGACATGATCAGCACCAGCACGATCACGTCAACGCTGAGGAAGCGCGTGATACCGGCAAAGATCTTGTCGATCGGAGCCTCTTTGCCCACCACATTGGCGATAACAAAGACGTTCAACCCGACAGGCGGCGTGATCAGCCCGATTTCCAGCAGCTTAATCACCACAACACCGAACCAGATCAGGTTCATGTCATAGCTTTCCACCAGCGGGATCATCAGCGGCAGGGTCAGAACCATGATGCCAATGGGATCAAGGAACATGCCAAGCAGCAGATAGATCGCGGCAATCGCCAGCAGCAGGACCACGACGGACAGCTCTGCCTCGGCCACGACGTTCACAATCATCGGGGCAACGTTGGTCAGGGCGATAAAGGCCACAAAGATCTTGGCCCCTGCCGCGATAAAGAAGATCGCTGCGGTCTGGATGCACGTCTCTTTCACCGCGTCCCACAGGCCCTGCAAGGTCAGCTTGCGCTGCGCAAAACCGATCAGCGTCGCCGCGACCACGCAGACAGCCGCCGCTTCGGTCGCCGTAAAGATACCGCCGTAGATACCGCCGATGATCAACACGAACAGCATGACCGCAGGCCAGCTTTCAGCCGCCGCCGCAAAGCGTTCTTTGGCGGAGTAGCGTGTCGCTGTCGAAGGGGCGATTTCGGGCGAACGCCAGACCCAGACGGCGATCACGAGGATAAAGCCCGCCAGCGTCAGCAGCCCCGGCAAAACACCCGCGAGGAACAGCGACGAAATCGAGGTCTCGGTGAAGATACCGTAGATGATGAACAGAACCGACGGCGGGATCAGCGACCCCAGCGTGCCCCCTGCCGCGACCGACGCTGTTGCCAGACGCGGGTCATATCCCATGCGCAGCATCTCGGGCGTACAGATTTTTCCCATGGTCGAGGCACAGGCAATAGAGCTGCCGGTAATGGCCGAAAATCCGCCACAGCCCATGACGCTTGCCATGGCAACACCGCCGGGCAGACGCGTCAGCCAGACCTTGGCCGCGTGGTAGATCTTGGTCGTGATATCCGCGCGATAGGCAATGTGCCCAAGGGCGACAAACAGCGGTATCATCGATAGATCGTAGGAGTGTATCAGGTCAAAGGAGTTCGAGAACACCATCGACGTTGTCGCACGGATGGCACGTTCAGGCATGAAAGTGCCGGTGCGAAAGGCAAAGATAAAGAAGGTCGCAATCGTCGCGACACTGGCCAGCGCAAAGGCAATCGGCACACGCAGCGCCAACAGGATCAGAACGGCAGCAAAGGCAATCAGCCCGATGGTCGACGCATCCATTACAGCACCTCTTTTTCGGCAACGAGCTCGATTGTGTGGTTTTCTTCGTCCGAGACGATGCCCCCGGACAGGATGGTCCGCACATCGCGGATCGCCAGTTCCGCCAGACGCAGCCAGCAGGCGGCGATACCGACCACAAACAACAGACGTCCGGGCCATTTGGGCAGGTTCAGGTCACCGTAGAAAAAGCTGCCCTTTTCCCAAACGCTCAGGAATTCGCGGCCGCCGGAATAGATCAGACCGCCCAAGGCGATCATCCCCATGACCGACCCAAGCACAATAAGCCAGGACCGGAGTTTGGGCCCGAACCGGTCGGACACAAAAGCCACACTAACGTGAGCGCGGTTTGCGGTCGCTGCCGCAAGGGGCAGGAGGATGGCCGCAACCATCAGCTCCCGCACCAAAGTGACGCTATCGGGTACGCTAGATGCGAAGACGGCGCGTGCGACCACGTTGGACGTGATCAAGATCCCCAAAAGGATGACCGCAGCCGCGCCCAACCCCAACAGGATTTTCTCAAGTGGTACCAACATGGTCCCTGCTCCTCCCAAAGCTTGTGTTTAGTTGTTGTCAGCTGCCCAAGGGTAACCGTTCTCGTCGCGCTCTTGCGTGTATTTGGCGATCAGCGCCTTGTAGTCTTCCAGCAGTTGCTCGCCCGGCAGACCGGTGCGGTTGGCTGTCTCGACCCACTCGGCCAGATACTTCTCGCCGCCTTCGACCAGCTTGGCGCGCTCTTCCGCGGGCAGTTCGAACACTTCGACACCTTGCTCTTTCATCGCGGCAATGGCGTTGTCGTTCGCGGTTGTGATCATGCGGCCGAATTCATCGGACAGATCAGCACCGGTTTCCAGCAGCACAGCTTGCTGATCTTCGGACAGCGCATCGAACATGTCTTTGTTCATGAAGATGCCGACGCCGCCAACCTGGCCCCAGTTCAGCAGGGTGTAGTTGTCCATGACTTCGGCCTGCTTCAGCGCGGCAACAGCGTAGGAATACCCTTGGCTACAATCGATCAGACCGGTGTCGAGCCCTTGGTACGCGTCATAGATCGACATGTTGACCATGTTCGCGCCTTCGTCGCCAAAGACCTTACCGTAGGCCCCTGTGCCGCGTACTTTCTTGCCCGCGATATCAGCAACCGAACGGATCGCGTCGCCCTTACAGCCGATGTTCACCTGACTTGTGGTCCATGTGCCGATGTACACGAGGTTTCTTTTCAGCCAGGTTTTCCGCAATCGCAGGGTTCGACCGCATCAGCTCGTCCGTGGCGCGCATACCGACCCAGGCGTCTGGGTTGTTTACGGGCAGATCAGCGATGCCATAGGCGGCCATTTCCTGCGGGTAATACACCGCGATCACCGACCCCATATCCGCCACACCGTCACCGATGGACTGTACAGCCGCATTGGCCTTGAACAGCGCGCCGCCCCACTGGATGTCGAGGCGCAGATCGTTTTCCGACCGCTCTGCAACCTGATCGGCGAACCACTGCAACGCATCTGCACGGGCACCGCGATTCGGGCCTGCTTCGCCGTGGATCAGCACGGTTTCAGCACCGGCAACGGAAGCAGCCACAGTCATTGCAGCAGCGAAAGATAGGTTTTTCAAAAAGGACATGTAATTCCCTCCCAAGAATTGTTTTACCATGCGAAACATCGTTTCACTATGTCTCGGGCGCACACTAGGGAGGGGATTTGGAACGTGCAAGCGAAACTTAAAGCGGCGCCGGAATACCGACGCCGCTTACTATTTAACCATTACGTATCAAGTACTTAATTCAGATCATGACTTCTCGCGGCGGTACATGAAGCAGCGTCCCTCCACAGCTTCAGGTGGTAAGGGGATTTCGATCAAATTGTCGAAATACATCCGGTCACTGGACACCATGATGCCCCCGACGGCCAATAACGGCTCGATCAAAGGCGAGATTTCACGCGCGAAAGCATCGTTTTTTGCAAGGTTATGCCCGCCAAGATCCGCGTGAATCAGCGCCGCATTCGCGCCAAAGCGCGTCAGTGCCGCAGGCAGGGTTTCGTGCACATCGCCCAGGATCAGCTGATGGTCCTCGGGCGTGCTATCGGGATTCGATGCAACAGCGCGCTCAAACACAAAGATATCGCGGTCGGGCATCGTTTCACGGATGTGGTGAAAGGTACGGCCATTGCCCAATCCCAGCTCGAACACCGGCCCCGTCATTGTCTGCGTCAGGGCGGCGGCATGGTCGATACACGCACGCTGTGACACCATACGGTTGATAAATATGTCCAGGCGGCTCATCACGGTTCTCCTTCGGGTTGGGTCGTACTGATGCAACATGGGGACGCCGCCCCCTTTGTGTACCGCTGACGCTTGGTTTTTGCGCTGCCCCCTAGACGCTTGGGTGTTTATCGGCTTCACTCGATAGGTAATGATCGCTCTGACCCGCTTGGGATNACAATGGCCCCCCTTCTTGAAGTAAATGATCTNTCGATCGGTTTCGGCAACGGCCCGTCGGTCGTGGACGGCGTCAGCTTTGCGTTGAACGCGGGCGAGACCCTCGCGCTGGTGGGCGAAAGCGGGTCTGGCAAAACGCTGTCCTGCCGGTCGGTTTTGCGCCTGCTGCCCGATGCGGCACAGATGCGCGGCGGGTCGATCCGGTTCAACGGGGCCGAGGGTGCCGTCAACCTGCTGTCCCTCCCCGAAAAGAAGATGCGCGCCATTCGGGGGGATCGCATCTCGATGATCTTTCAAGAGCCCATGCGGTCGCTATCGCCGCTGCACCGGCTTGGCGATCAGGTCGCCGAAGTGCTGCGTTTGCACCGCAATATGGGACGAACGGCGGCCAAACGTGCCGTGCTCGAACAGTTTGAGAAGGTCGGTTTTGTCGATCCACTGCGCGCCTGGAAAAGCTATCCGTTCGAGATGTCCGGCGGGATGCGCCAACGCGCGATGATCGCTATGGCCATGGTCGCCAAGCCCGAGCTGTTGATCGCGGACGAACCGACGACCGCCTTGGACGTGACGACCCAAGCGCAGGTGCTCGGGCTGATCCGGTCGCTGCAGGCAGAAACCGGCATGGGTGTGATCCTTGTGACCCATGATCTGGGCGTCGTGGCGAATATGGCGCAGCGTGTCGTGGTGATGAACAAGGGCCGCGTGATGGAACGGGGCGATGCGCAAGAGGTGTTGGGCAGCCCTGCCCACCCCTACACCGCCAAGCTTTTCGCCGCCGCCCCGATGATCCCCTCCGTGGCAGCCCCTACCCCAGCTTCCACGAAGCCCGCAGACGATGTGATCCTTGATCTCCGCGACGTGTCCAAGACTTACACCATGCGGGCGGGCGGCTGGCGCAAGCCGGTGTCCGTATCCGCCTGCCAGCACGTTGACCTGCAACTGCCCCGTGGCAAGACACTGGCGATTGTTGGCGAAAGCGGATCGGGCAAGACCACCTGCGCCCGCATCGCCATGGGGGCCGAACGTCCCGATGCCGGCGGCGAAGTGCTGTTTCGCCCCGACCCCGCCGCCGCACCGCTGGCCGTGCATGATCTGTCGCCCACTGAACGCACCGCATTTCAACGGCAAGCGCAGATGGTGTTTCAGGACCCGTATTCCTCGCTCAGCCCGCGGATGCGCGTGCAGCAAGCCCTGACCGAACCGATGGAGGTGCACAACATCGGCACCGCCCGCGACCGCCGTGAAAAGGCGGCCGAAATGCTGCGGTGGGTCGGATTGAACCCTGATATGCTTGGCCGTTTCCCGCATGCGTTTTCAGGCGGCCAGCGCCAACGGCTGTCCATTGCTCGCGCGCTGACGCTCGATCCGAAGCTGCTGATCTGCGACGAACCCACCTCGGCGCTGGATGTCTCGGTCCAAGAGCAAATTCTGACCCTGCTCGAAGACATCCGCGACCGCGCCAACCTGAGCTATCTGTTCATTAGCCACGATCTGGCGGTCGTTGCCCGCATCGCGGACGAGGTCGCGGTCATGCGCGCTGGCGTGATCGTCGAACAGGCCCCGCCCGACACATTGTTCTACAATCCGCAACACCCCTACACCCGCGCCTTGATCGCGGCACAGCCCGAACCCGACATCAGCCGGCCCATCGATCTTGATCTGGTCGCCAAGGGCGCGGGCTCTCCCACGCTCTGGCCCGAACAGTTCCGTTTTGAAGGCCATCACGCCCCCGCCCTGCGCGAGCTTGAGCCCGGCCATAAGGTACGTTGTCATGCGTAAGTTCTTCCTTGCCCTCGCCGCGACCCTCGCCTTCGCGCCCCTTGCCGCGCATAGCGACGGCCCCGTGCTGCAAGAAAGCAGCTTTTGGGCGCAAGAGGTCAACGCCGGCAGCCTGCCCCACGTGCAGGACCGCATCCCGTCAGAGCCTCTGGTCGTCGACCTCGAAGCCAAGGGCCGCAGCTTTGGGCGTCAGGGCGGGACGCTACGCACGTTGATCTCGCGCACCAAGGACGTGCGGCAGATGGTCGTTTACGGCTACGCGCGGCTGGTGGGGTATCAGCCTGACTACACGCTTGCCCCCGATATCCTCGCCGCGGTGGACGTGGAAGAAGGGCGCAAATTTACGCTTCACCTGCGCCCCGGTCACCGCTGGTCGGACGGCATGCCCTTTACCTCGGATGATTTCCGTTACTGGTGGGAAAATGTTGCCAACGACCCTGACATCACACCCAGCGGGCCGCCGGACTTCATGATCGTGGACAACCGCCTGGGAAAGGTCACCTTCCCCGATGAACATACGGTCGTGTTCGAATGGCAGATCCCCAATCCGAATTTCCTGCCGCTGCTGGCGCAAGCAAGCCCACCGTTCATCTATCGCCCCGCCCACTACCTGTCGCAGTTCCACAAGAAGTTCGCCGATCCCGATGCGCTGGTCGAAAAGGTCAAAGCCGCGCGGGTCAAAAGCTGGGCCGCGCTGCACAACAAGCGCGACAATATGTACAAGTTCGACAACCCCGCGCTGCCGACCCTGCAGCCGTGGATCAACTCCTCGGACAAGGACAGCTCGCGCAAGCTCTTTGTGCGTAACCCCTATTTCCACCGTATCGACAGCCGGGGCGTGCAGCTGCCCTATATCGACGTGGTGCAGATGACCGTGGTCGGCGGCGGGCTGATCGCGGCCAAGGCCAACGCGGGCGAGGTCGACCTGCAGGCGCGCGGGCTCGATTTCCCCGATGTCGCGATCCTCAAGAAAGGCGAGGCGGACGGCGGCAAATACCGCACCCTGCTTTGGGCCAACGGTGCCGCCAGCCAGATCGCCATCTATCCCAACCTGAACTTCGCCGACCCCGTGTGGCGCGAGGTCATGCGCGACGTGCGTTTTCGCCGCGCCCTGAGCCTCGGCATCGATCGACGCATGATCAACCGCGCGCTCTATTTCGGCCTCGCCAGCGAAGGCGGCATGTCCGCCCTGTCGCAAAGCGCGCTTTACAACGACGACAACACACATGCGTGGTCCATGATGAACCTCGCCCACGCCAACGCGCTGCTGGATGATATGGGTCTGACCGACCGCACCCCCGCAGGGCTCCGCAAGCTTCCCGATGGCCGCCCAATGGAATTCGTGATCGAAACCGCCGGCGAACGCAGCGAGGAAGAAAATGCGCTGGCGATCATCGCGGACACATGGCGTGATCTGGGCATCCGCCTGATCATGCGCCCGCTGGACCGCGATATCCTGCGCAACCGGATCTATGCGGGGCGGACCATGGCCTCGGTCTGGTTCGGCTGGGACAACGGGCTTCCGGGGCCGTCGACCTCTCCTTCCTATCTGGCGCCCACCAATCAGGAATTCTTTGCCTGGCCGATGTGGGGACAATACTATCAAACAGTCGGACAGGCCGGGTCGCCCCCCGATATGCAGCCCGCGAAACGGCTGATGCTGCTGGCGAATGACTGGAACCACACCGACGACCCACAGGTGCGCGAAGACATCTGGAAGCGGATGCTCGCCATCACGCCGAACAGCAATTCGCCATCGGCGTGCTGGCCGAGGCCCCGCAACCCGTCGTCGTCTCAAACGATCTGATGAATGTACCGGAGCATGGAATCTGGGCCTTTGATCCCGGCGCGCATTTCGGCATTCACCGCATCGACGAATTCTACTTCCAAGACCCCCATGTGCAGGTAAGCCGATGATCTTCCTCCGATACGCCGTGTGGCGTTTCATCACCATGCTACTGACCCTCTGGGTGGTCTCGCTTCTGGTCTTCGTCATCATCAACCTGCCCCCCGGCGACTATCTGTCGAACCAGATCGCCGAGTTGCGCGCCACGGGTCAGGCCGAAGGCGTCGCCAAGGCCGAGTTTCTGCGCCACGAATACGCGCTGGATGAACCGATCTGGAAGCAATACCTGATCTGGGTCGGCATGGTGCCGGGGCCGCAGGGGTTTGCCGGCTTGATCCAAGGCAATTTCGGCTGGTCGTTCGAGTTTGACCGCCCCGTGGGCGAAATCGTCGGCGATGCGCTATGGATGACGGTGCTGGTCAATCTCGCCGCGGTATTATTCGTTTATCTTATCGCCCTGCCGCTAGGGGTGCTTGCCGCCGCCAAATCTGAGACTTGGGTCGATTATACCGCCGGCTTTCTGGGCTACCTCGGGCTCGCGACACCGAACTTCCTGCTGGCACTGATCCTGTTTTACTATGGGCATAAATACTTTGACCTGCCGATTGGCGGGCTTATGGCCCCCGAACTTGAGGGCCAGCCCATGTCATGGGAGAAAGTACGCTCGGTCCTGCTGCACCTGATCGTACCGACCTTTGTGATCGGCACCGCCGGAGCCGCCGCGATGATGCAGCGGTTGCGGGCGAATATGCTCGACGAGCTTGATAAACCCTATGTGGAAACCGCCAAGGCCAAGGGTATGGGCCCCGCGCGTCTGCTGTCGAAATACCCGCTGCGCGTGGCTTTCAACCCCTTTGTCGCGGATATCGGGAACCTGCTGCCTGCGATGGTGTCGGGCTCTGTGCTGGTATCGGTGGTGCTGGGCCTGCAAACCATCGGGCCCTATCTGCTGGTGGCGCTGAAGTCCCAAGACCAGTTCCTCGCGGCGTTCATCCTGATGTTCGTGGCCCTGCTGACGCTGATCGGCACGATGATCTCTGACATGCTGCTGGTCCTGCTTGATCCGCGCATCCGTTACGGGGCACGCAGCTCATGAGCATCCAGCCGGACAACCGCTTTGTCGACACCACCCCCTGGACCGACGACGCCGATCTTTCCGCGCCTGAGCGGGCCGAGATGGACGCCTCTGTCGCGCGGCTCATGTGGCGCAAGTTCCGGCGGCACAAGCTGGCGCTGGTATCCGGGCTGTTTCTGGCCTTCTGCTATCTGATCCTGCCAGTGGCGGGGTTCATCGCGCCCTACACACCAAACGAGCGCAACGCCGAACACATCTACGCGCCCCCCCAAAGCATCAACCTTTGGCACGAGGGCAGTTTCATCGGCCCCTTTGTCTACGAGACGACGGGCACTGCGGATCTGGTGAATTTCCGCTGGGAATACGACACCGATACCAGCAACCCGCGCAAGATTGAGTATTTTTGTAAGGGTGAAACCTACCACCTCTTTGCGCTCATCCCCAGCGACACCCACCTGTTCTGCGCGCCTGACGGGGCGACGGTGTTTCTCTGGGGATCGGATCGGTTGGGGCGCGATGTGTTCAGCCGCATCCTCTATGGCGCGCAGCTGTCCTTGACGGTGGGGTTGATCGGCATCACGGTCAGCTTTGTGCTGGGGATTTTCTTTGGATCGCTGGCCGGTTACTTCGGCGGCAAGACCGACTGGTTGGTCAACCGCGCGATCGAGATCTTGCGGTCCTTGCCAGAGCTCCCGCTCTGGCTCGCGCTTTCGGCGGCGGTGCCGTCGAACTGGGGGCCGGTGTCGGTGTTCTTTATCATCTCGATCATCCTCGGGATTCTGGACTGGCCCGGGCTGGCGCGGGCGGTGCGGTCAAAATTCCTGAGCCTGCGTGAAGAGGAATACGTCAAAGCGGCCGAGATGATGGGCGCGTCGCCCGCACGGGTGATCCGCAAACACCTGTTGCCGAATTTCATGTCGCATCTGATCGCCAGCGCGACCCTATCGATCCCGGCGATGATCCTTGGGGAAACCGCGCTGAGCTTCCTCGGGTTGGGCCTACGCGCACCCGCGGTCAGCTGGGGCGTCATGCTGAATGACGCGCAAAATCTGGCGAGCATCGAAATCTACTGGTGGACCGCCATTCCCATGCTGCCGATCATCGTCGTGGTGCTGGCGTTCAACTTCCTGGGCGATGGTCTGCGCGCAAGTCTTGATCCGTATAAATCCTGACCCGCTGGGGCCTTCAGTTCCAAATGGTCTAAATCCCGGGGGGTGCGGGGGGCTGGCCCCCCGCTGCGCCGAGTTAGTACCAGTCGCCCATTTTGACTTCGATCCCCTCGCCGACCATGGCGGCAAAGGCGGCGGGGTCTTGCGTGCCGTCGTCGCGCCCACGGTAATGGTAGGGGTAGACGAAGGAGGGTTTGAACGTCGACACCGCAGCCGCGGCCGAGGTCGCGTCCATGGTAAACGGCAGGTTCATACAGACAAACGCCAGATCGATATTCTCTAGCGCCAGCATCTCCGGCGTCGCTTCGGTATCGCCCGAGATATACACGCGGAAATCGCTGAGGTTCACGATATAGCCGTTGTCACGCCCCTGCGGGTGGAACTGCTTGCGTTCTTCGGTGGTGTTATAGGCGGGGATCGCCTCGATCGAGACCTCGTTGAACATCGCCTGCTCGCCATTGGCCAGTGCATTCCCCTTGGCCTTCAGCGCTTCGGGCAGCATGTCGTAGACCGCAGGATTGGTAAGGATCTGCGTGTTTTCGCCCACCACACCGGCCAGTGTTTCGGCGTTATAGTGATCGCCGTGCTCGTGGGTGATCAGGATCAGATCGGGGGTGGCAAAATCGCTGTAGTTGGCGACCTCGCCCACGGGATCGCAGTAGATCACGCCGGCTGGCGTCTCCATCACAAAGGACGCGTGGTCGATGGGGTGCACTTTGACCTCGCCGCCGGTCATGGGGAACATATTACCGCCGTGCGCCGCGGCTTGCGCGGCATAAGGCAGTAGCGTCACAACCCCGGCGGTGGCGGCGGTGGTCGTCAGGAATTGGCGTCTGGACTGTTTCATGGGAATTCTCCTGNTNCAGGTGAAGATGATGCTAGCGCCCGCCGCCGCCGTTTCAATGTCACAACTGCGCGAGACGCGGCTATCGGTCGTCCCCGCCCNGTTCCGNNCCGGTTTGTGCCTCTTCTTCCAGCGATGCCTGCGCCGCTGCGGTCACCGCATCGCGTTCCTCGTCGCTCAGGTCTTTGACCTTNCCGTCGGCNAGACGCACAGTGACCTCCCGATGGGCAAAACGGATTCCTTCGCGCTCGAACAAGGCTCGGATTTCCTCATAGACCTTCTTGCGCACCAGCCATTGATCCCCCGGTTTGGTCATGAACTTGACCCGGATGATCATCGCGGAATCCTGCATTTCAATCACGCCCTGCGATTTCAGCGGCTGGATAAAGTTGTCGCCGATCACCGGATCATCCAGCAGCGCGATGCCAAGTTTTTTGATTAGCTTGCGAACGCGTTCGACATCGGTGTCATAGGTCACCCGCAACGGCAACTTCATGATCACCCAGTCGCGGCTGTAGTTGGTCATCACCTGCAGCTCGCCAAAGGGAATAGTGTGCAGCGCGCCCAGATGGTGGCGCAGCTGGAACGACCGGACCGAGATTTTCTCGACCGTGCCCTTCACGCCGCCCACATCAAGGTATTCCCCCTTGCGGAAGGCATCGTCGAACAGAAAGAACGCGCCGGCAAAGATATCGCGCACCAGCGCCTGACTGCCAAAGCCGACGGCAACACCGACGATCCCCGCACCGGCGAACAGCGGGCCGACATTGATCCCGAATTCCATCAACACGATGAGGGCGATGGTCACGATCAGAACGATCAGGACAAAGTTGCGAAACAGCGGCAGCAGCGTTGCCAATCGGCTGGCAGAGGACGCGCCGCTGCCTTCGTCGCCCAGTTCCGCCTCGGGCTGGTCGGCGGTTTCGGCCTCGATCTTGCTGTCGATCCAGATGCGGAAGGCGTGATAGACGACGTAGCCGATAAACAGGATCACCATCACGTCCAGCAGCTTGTCCGCGTGGCTCTCGACCATCAACGTTGCTTCTGTGTCCCAGATATAGAAGAACGCATAGGCCCCCGTAACAAAGGCGAGGATACCGGCCACGCGCCGCGCCAGACCTTCAAAGCTGGTGAGACTTTGGCGTGGCACCATTGCCGCCTGTCTGTCAGCCTCGTCCAGCGACATGGTATCATCCGCTTGCGCTGTGCCGGCGGCCTCGTGCGCATCCTCGTCCAGGGCGGCATCAGCGCGCTTTTCGCGGCGCAGCTCGTTCAGGCGGCGCATCATGCGCGCGCGGGCAAAGCCGCGTTCGATAACATAGTTGATCACGCCGTAGACCACGACGATCGACACCAGAATACCATAGGCCCCCGCGATCAGAGGCACGGAGCTCGGGTTCTCGAGCACCAGATCATAGGTCAGCTCGAACCAGGCAAAAATCGCGTAGGCCACCACCAGCGGTGCCCAGGCCCGCGACATAAATCGCCCCACGGCGCTGCATTCCGACGCGGGCTTGCCCTGCCGCAGCGCGTTTGAAATGGGGCGGCGGTTGACCCAGATCATCAGAATATTCGCCACGACGATCGCCGCCGACATCAGGGAGGCGATGAAGGCATAGACATCATAGTTCAGCCCGAGTTCAGCGATCCAGATACCGAACAGGATCGCGACGGTATCAAGGCTTGCCATCATCCACAGCCAGCGGTGCAGCCGTTTGGCGTCGCGGTCGCTGAACACAGGGATGCGGTATTGCGACAGGAAGGGTGACAGGATCATCCGCCACAGGCCCGCGGCCACGCGACAGACGAAATAGCCGATGTTGATCAGCGTGACAGTGAACTGGATCGCCGTGTCTTCAAGCGGTCCAAACAGCAGCGCGCCCAGAATATAGGCCACCACCATCGACACTAGAACGCCGATGATCCCCATGAAGAACCGAAACACCAGAAACGGCATCTTTTCGGTATAGCCAACGGGGTTCGCCTGCACTTTGGCGGTGACGAAGCCGCGTGCCATTCGCTTGCCGAACAGCTCTACCTCGACCACGGCCCCGACGGCAAACAGCGCGAGCGCCACCAGNAGCGTCTCACCAAAGGCCCAAAGCGTGCCGTCCGGGCTGGCGGCCCGCAGAATATAGATCACCTCGTTGATCGCGTCGGGCAACTGCACGATGCGTTCGATCAAGGCAGTGCGGAACTGGTTGCCCCGTTCTTGCAGGTGCATCAGCGCAGAGGTTTCCTTGGCCAGCGCCGCCTCTTGCTGGTCGCCCTCGGCCGGTTGGGCAGATGCGGGCTGGTTCAACAACTGGCCCGCGCTATCGACCACCACCACACTCACCCCGCTTTCAGCGGCTTGTCTGATGACCTCTTGCAGTCGCGCGGCGTCGCCTTCTGCATCGCTGACGGCAGTTTCCTGCGCTGTTGGCAAAAGGGACAGAACCCCTTGCGCCGTCGCGGCGTTGGCAAAGGGCAAGACCCACAGCGACAAAAGAAGGGTGAAGATGAAATGCCGCATATGTCCTCGCTCATGGCCTTGGGGCGCAGTCTTGAGACGCTAAGGCGCCCCCCGTGCCATTGCAATCTTAACCCCCCGGCCCCACCTACTCCCCCTGACGATGAACCGCGAAGGACGCCGAATATGACACGCGCCGCATCTTCCCACGGGCTTGGCCCGCTCAAACGCCGGTTTTCGCAGCCCATTCAGGGGCGGCGATGGCGGAAGGTGCTGAAATGCATGACATGTTCACCATAGATGCCTAAGGTATTCTTATTGGGCTGTTCGACCGGCAGACCAAGGTGATGTGAGTGTATTCGGTTTCTGGGTGCATCGGGCGGGACGGGTTCACCTGCCTTCGACAATAAACGCTTTCTAGCCGCCAGACTGATAGGTGCGGCCAAGGATATTTGACTAAGTTAGGATCGGCCCATGCGCCAAACGGTCTCGAACAACGCCCGCAATGGCAAACCAGCGCGGCGGGTGCTTTTCTATAGCCACGACACCTTTGGATTGGGCCACTTACGGCGGTCGCGCGCACTGGCTGCCGCCTTGATGGACGGGGACGAAGATGCCTCGGCCATCATCCTGACCGGATCCCCCGTCGCGGGGCGTTTCACCTTTCCCAAAGGCGTCGACCACATCCGCCTTCCCGGCGTGACGAAGCTGGCCGACGGCAGCTATGTGGCGCAAACGCTTGGCCTTGATATCGACGAGGTCACCTCCCTGCGGGCCGGTCTGATCCGCACCGCGATCGAGGAATACACCCCCGATCTGCTGATCGTGGATAAAGAGCCGACGGGCTTTCGCGGGGAACTGCTGCCCAGCCTTGACTGGCTGCGCGAGAATGGCACCACCAAAGTCGTGCTGGGCCTGCGCGACGTGCTGGACGAACCCGAGGTGCTGGCCGCCGAATGGGAACGCAAGGGCGCGGTTGAAGCGACCGAGAAATATTATGACGAGATTTGGGTCTACGGCATGCGCGATGTCTATGACCCGACCAAGGGGCTGCCCCTGTCGCAGGCGGCCCACGACCGGATGCATTGGACCGGCTACCTGCGCCGCGAGGCCCCGGACGAAACGCCCCCCGCCGAAGAGCCCTATGTGCTGATTACCCCCGGCGGCGGCGGGGACGGTGCCGCGATGGTGTCGCTGGTGCTGGACGCCTACGAGCAAGACCCCGACCTGACGCCAAATGCCAAGCTGATCTACGGCCCCTTCCTGTCCGGCGACGTCCGCGACGCCTTTGACGCGCGGGTGGCCAAGCTGGACGGACGGGTGACCGCGCTTGGCTTTGATAGCCGGATCGAACAGCTTTATGTCGGGGCTGAGGGCGTGGTTTGCATGGGCGGCTACAACACCTTCTGCGAGGTGCTTTCTTTTGACAAACGCGCCGTCATCGTGCCGCGCACCGTGCCCCGGTTGGAACAATGGATCC
>JGI24656J20076_1000112_pt1 | contig 17536 bp, 19 predicted proteins | sample MalvirmetaMSP114_FD_20076 | JGI IMG/M metagenome (IMG submission 20076)
TAAATATCTTATTGTAATTTTCTAAATAGATTGTATTGGATTTCGGAGATGGACCGTTCCAAGCTTTTCGTTTAGTTTTAAATTTCACAAGCCACCTTTATTTGGCTCCAATTTTTATAATTTTTAAATCCATTCGATTGGCTATATATCGAAATGGATCAATTACAGTTGATTTTTGTTTAAATTGAAAATATTTAAAAGAACGATGTTTTGTTCCTATAAAATAAGTAATAGGTAAAGTTTCAAATTCATCAACCCAATCAACATCATCCACATAAGGATCAAATGTTGTAACTTTATATCCTTTTTCTTCAATAATATTTTTTAATAAAAGAGAAGGACTACCTGTTATAATATTAGTTTCTGGTTTAAAAGAAGTACCTAGAATAACCATAGGTCCTCCATCAGCTTCTTTAATAAATAGATCAGCCAACCATTCTGTTTGTTTCTCTCGTTGCATCATTATATTCTCGAACCAGTCATAAGAGAGATGAAGACGGCGGGAGAGATGACTTAATGCAATATTATCCCTAGGGTGACAACCGCCTCCATCTCCCATTCCTCCTGTTAGATATTTCCTAGAGATAATTCTGTCTTTGCATAAACTTAAAGCTCTCGTTATGGAATCAACATCTGTATTGGGAAGTTTATGACAAGCTTCCATAATCGTATTCATCATAGCAATCTTAGTGGAAATAAATGTATTATAACAAACCTTAATCATCTCTGCGTTTTCAATAGTTGTATCAAATACTGGAGCATCATTAACAGTACTATAAAATTTTTTTATTACATCGGCAGCATTATAATCATCTACTCCTAAGAGATTGATTTCATTAAATAAAAAATCAGGAATACATGTTCCCATAGCAATAAAGTAAGGATTATAGCAGAGTTTTACAAACTCATTTAAGAGAGGTTTAATTTCTCTCCTAATAGTCCCGGGAAGTACTGTTGAGATAATAACTACAATTTTAGATTGACCATTAACTTTTATTATATCAGCAAGTTCCTTTATTCCTGCTTTAAGATAAGTATAATTAAAATCAACACGTTCGTTAGGAAGTCGAGTAATACCCTCATATTCTTTTTGATGAGGAGTTTGAATAGGAACAAAAATAATTTCTGAATTTTTAACAAGTTCTAATCTACTACATAAATTTATTTTACTTTTATTAAGTAATTCATCAGCCCATTTTTCTTTATACTTTAATTTTTTTGCATAAATATCTGAAATAACGTCTGGATTAATATCATAACCATAAATGGTATGACCTTTACTCTCGATAGCAAGAGCACAAGGTAATCCTAATTTTCCGAGTCCTAAGAATCCAACTTTCATTTTACAGTACCCCAAGATGATCCGCGTTCCACGTCCACTTGTAGAGGTACTTGTAACTTTATACAATTTTTCATTACTTGTATAGCTTCCTTCAAACATTTCTGTTTATCGGGTGCAACAGAAAAGTCAAGTTCATCGTGAACTGTCAGAAGTAAATTTAAATCCTTTAAAAAACCAGCTTTATACATTTGATACATCGCAGCTTTTGTAATATCTGCAGAAGATCCTTGAATTAAAGCATTTAAAGCTTTATGAGTATAAGCTCTCTTTAGTTTTTGTTTATGATATTCTGCTGTTGCTAGAGAATAAGGAAGAGCTTTTTCTCCAAAACTATCAGCAGGTTCCCATAGATTAAATCTTCTCTTTCGTCCTAATAGAGTTTTAATATAACCTCGTGTACTAGCTATACTTGCTACTTGATTTGAGATCGTTTTAACAAAAGGAACTTTTGAGTGATACTTCTTAAATAAAATCTGTGCTGTCTCGTCATCGAGTTCGAGTTCTTTTGCTAATTTCTTTTGACCCATTCCATAAAATAAAGCGAGGTTAATAGTCTTCGCTTGTTTTCGAGGTATATTGGCCATATCAGCAACCATCTGATGAAAATCTGTACGTTCATCTTTTTGATAATTATCTCTAGCAGTTATAGCAGAATCAATATTTTTTAAACTCGCGTAATGAACAAGTACTCTAGGTTCTTGTTGAGCATAGTCAGCACATACCCATTCTTCTCCCACTTCGGGAATAAAGAGTTGTCTGATCAACGGCGCAAGCTCCTGATCTCTCGCAGGGACTTGTTGAAGATTAGGATTCGAAGAACTAAAACGTCCTGTTACAGTTCCCGTAGAATGAAATTGACAGTGTATCCTTCCTTTCGTAGCTTTTTCTAAAATCATATTCTTAATAAATGTATTTCTAATCTTATCCAGTTTTCTAATTTTTAGAACACATTCACTAATTGGATCTTTTTGAACTTCGAGCCACGCCTGAGTAAAAGAAGGAGTTCCCTTTGCTGTATGCAAATAAGTTATATTTTCTTTATCATATGCTCTTTTAATTGAAGCATTCGCCCATACGTTTATATCAATACTAACTTTCTTATTTAATTTTTGTTGAACTAATCCCTGCTTTTGTTTTAGCTCGATATATAGCTTCTCAGCTATATCCTGAGCTACTCTTACTCCCTTTAACCTGATGTCTAAAAGAAGAGGAATTAATTTACTTTCGAACTCTACAATTTCTTCGATCTTTTCATTTTGAACATAGATCATTTGTTTTTTGAAAACTTCCAGCGTTAGTCGTGCGTCTTCCATAGCGTAACCTTTGACATAGTTTGGATGTAACTTCCATAGACTTTCCTTTACTTTCGCCCGTTTTCCAAATCGGGTTGAAACTTCTAAATTAATTTGATCTTCATATTTCTCTTCACGTAGATATTTTTTTGAAAGATTATTCAAACTATACTTTCGATTATTTTCATCAAGTAATGGTTCAATCACTTGAATGTCGTATACCCGACTATCTTGGTCGACTTTAAACTTAGAATGAAATGATCGAAGCCACTCAAGATCATAAAGAGCATTAGCAAAGATTAAAGGTTTATTTAATTTTAAAATAACATCTAGTAAATCTTTTATCTTAGGAGAATTTAAATTTCCTGTTTGATGTCCTACGGGAAAGTAATCATTAATTCCATTATCTGTAGCGATCGAGATACCAGCGAGATGACCATCATTTCTTACTCCTCCAGGTCCGTGCGTCTTTAAGTTAGGATCACATATTTCTGTATCAAGTGCAATATATTTAGAAGCTTGTAGTTTTTTAAAATTTAACACTAATGAAATGTTCTTTGAATAATTTTTTTATCAATAAAGGTCCAACTTAAACCATTCGTTTTCATCCATAGAGCTTTACCCTCTTGATTTATATATTCTTCACAAAAAATAATATGTTGTGCTGAAGTATTTAAAAGAAGTTTAATACAATGAATACACGGACTCACGGTACAATAGACTTTATGAATTTCATAAACGTTCTTACATTGAAGTAAGGCGTTTTGCTCTGCGTGTATCGCTTCGCATAATTCGAGATCACGTCCACTCTCTGCTGTTGCTCCTTCGCAAGGATAATCGATACAATGTTTCTGTCCAGCGGGATTTCCATTATATCCCGTTGCGATTACATGTCTTTTTTTATTAATTAAGATACAACCTACTTTACGTCTAGTACAAGTTCCTCGTTGTGCTACGAGTAAAGCCATTTTTAAGAAGTACCAATTTCCGGGTTCTCTCATATAATTTTACTGCTTTCTAATCTTTTAAATTTATCCTCCATAGTAAATATTTCAGCAGTGGGAAAATGATCTGATGATAATTTTAAAGCTGTAATAAAATAGTAAGGATCTTTGTAATTATCTAAAGCTCTATTAAAACTAAAATCCATATCAACGGGAAGAGGACCTTTGGTAATTTTAAGTGCATCTTCTTCATTAGTTTCATAAAGATGTCGACTAGCAGCATTTATATAAAGTTCTCCTAATTTAATTACAGGTGATGATAAAATCTTTCTTAAACTTAAACAAACAAAAAAACTAATAGCACTAAAATTAAAAGCATCGTAGGGAAGTCCTAGCCATATATCTTGACTTCTCATATTAGCGACAGTATATAATTTATTTTCTCTTAAAAAAAATTGAAGACTTACAGTACATGGTATATCTCTTGAGAAAGGAGGATTTTGTCTCCAGATCGTTAAACACGATTGTCGAGTATCTGAATCTTTTACTAATATTTGAATACAATAAGTTAATTGATCCACGATCTTAGGACCATAAGCTCCAAAAAATCTTACACCGTCATCACTATAACGTTCAATCTTTCCCATATATTTAGATAATGATCTAACATCATTTCGTCCATCTAATATCCACCATGCTTCACCTGTCATAAAATTATAATTTAATTTACGTTCAGGTATAGTAATAATAGGATTATTCATATCAACGATGAATCCATCATTTATAAATTCTTTAATCTTTAAATGACGAGGAGCAGATTCAAATTCAAATTCTCTCATTAAGAAACTTAATTTTAATTTGTAATCTAAATTAATGTTGCGGAGATCCATTTTTTTATATCCTTTCCGTGTGTTAACATATCGTATCTTATAAAATCCGGTCGTCTATATAAGGGTGCAAGAGATGCGAGAAAATTACAATATTTAGTTTTTAATCCAAACCAATGGTTAAAATAGAGATCAATTACTTTATCAATATTATAATATTCCTCTTGTCTTATTTGACGATTATTAATATGATTTTCTCTTATTTGATCTATCTTTGAAGGTAGACACCATATATACTTTGTTCCAGCTTTTTTCAACCAATAGTAAATCTCGATTGGATCGTAACTTGGTTCTTTTCTAAAAATATAAGAGTAACACTGTTCGCTAGGCCAATGTCGATCAATTATAACTAATCGATCTTCTTTATGCTTTTTAATTGCAAGACGAGCACTTGCGGTATGCCATAATCTCATATTTTTATGAACTCTTAAATGCATATAAAAAACTTTCTTTCCATAAATTTCTTTAATCTTCTTTGCTAAAGTTGTTTTACCAACCCCATCAGGTCCTTCGAGTATATAAATCATTGAATATAATCTTTAAAAAATTTAATACATTTTTCTTTAGTCCATATCTTATTTTTAAAATCAATTTTTTGTTCATCTCGTAGTCTTGTTAAACCTTGCATACCATATCTCTTAAAGTAAGCTTCTATGCCATTAACAGTTTTTTCATATGCTTTTCCAAAAAGAGAGGTTTCTCCTATATCTCCTACAAGAATGGAATTAGCGTCGTATACCATTTTATATCTTACTCTCCACCAACCACTTCCTTCCAATGTATGATAATGAGGAGGACTCAGTATTCCCCAAGATTTTTTATATTCCTGATAAAGTTCATGTTCTTTTAATCGAGGTTGATCGAGTTTAATATTTCCAAAACTTTTAATCGGCCACTCTACTGTTAAATGTTTAACAAAAGATGATTTATTTAAAAGACTTGCCATAATCCATTCAGTTTGTTTTTCATAATCCGGAGTTAAAACATCAGTATCAAATAAATTTTTAGGTTGAGTCTTATAAGAATCAGTAAAAGGTGAGGGATCCCAATTTAAAATATTTTTAGCTTTAAGTCCTAGAGCTTCATATCTTCCTCCATCATAAGCGGGAATTAAAAGATCGTGAGGCCATTCTTTAAAAGCGAAATGATCAACTAAATCTTCTATTTCTTTTTTATAATCTTGTGCTTCATTCCAATATCTCTTTTCTACATTATTACCAGCTTTACTAAATTTTTTCCATATTCTCCAATGACCTCGACTAAATGTTCCGAATCCTGAAAGGGAATCTTTAGTTTGCCAATCATCGATTGAAATAATAGCATCGGGTCTTTTAATAATAGTATACATCGCTCCGTAACAATATCGAGCTGATAAACTATTTGGACCAAAGACATAAACAAAAACTTTATCATATTGACTTACATCTTCTCCCGGGATTATTGGTTTTTGAATAACATCGTAGCCAGCTTCTTTTAAAACTATCGGAAGTATCTTTGCTGAGGTAGCTATATTTAAAGGACTTCGTGCTGATCCGACTGTTAAAGCATTAAATCCTGTTATTAGAATTTTTTTCGTCATTCCATTCCCTTTCTTCTTCAATTATTCTTTCTATATTTGGTTCTATAAATCCTTTTGGTTTTATTACATCAAATTTTGTTCCACGTTTTCCTGTTTTATCTTTCGCCCTTACTTTTTTCATATTAGCAGCTTGTATCTCTTTCCATGCTTTATCAAAAGGAAGATTAAAAAGCCACGCTGTTCCTAAGGCGATATAAACAATATCAACTAAAGCGTCGAGAGCACCAGCTGTATCTTTTTTAACAATTGCATTAGTATATTCTGAAAGTTCTTCCATTAAAAAAGAAGTTCTAAAATTAACGAGTTCAGCATCATCGGGTATTCGAACTTTATTATTCTTTTCAAAACCAAATTTCTTATGAAATCTATCTATATCTAATATTAAATTTGATTCTATAATTTTAATTTCTTCTCTATCTTTTCTCATTTCTCCCATAATACAAGTACCGGCTTCTTGTTGTCGATCTTCACTTCTATATCTTTCTAATTCCGCATAAGTTTTTTGAGGAAATTCTTTCGCCAATTCGTGTATTGTTTTTTCTTTTTTACTCATATTTTTTAAATACCAATCTCCATAGCCATGATCGTGTAATTGAAACTACAGTAAAAATTAAAGCAATTCCTATGCTATCCCATATTGTAGGATATAATTTAAAAATTGGAAAAATATATAATTGAATTAAAATAGCCAGAATAAAACCTGAACCCACATCTATAAAACTTTCTATAAAACTTCTCATAATAAACTTTCTTGCGTCGGTGCCTTTCTAAGATCAATTACTTGATGATCGTCATTTTTCTTATTTTTCTCTACTATACTCTTTTTAATTATTCTCGCTACAAATTCAGCGACAGGAGGCATTACTCCTCGAGCAATTTGTGAACCGATAGACGAAGGTGGTCCTTCCCATTTATAATTTATTGGAAAGCCTGAGAGATAAGAGAGTTCTTTATGACCGAATAATCGATCTTCTTTAGGATGTATATAAAATCCTCCAGCTATTACTGGACAAATTTTATCGACGTGTAATCTCCATTTCATAAATTGAGGTCTTCCCTTTACGCCACCTCTCATTCCTCCTCTGACCCACGTTTCAGGAGGATTATATCGCTCCCAAGTTGTTCTTAGACTTTCTCCCATCTTACAATGTTTAAGATAAGGTTTCTCATTCTCTCCCATCTTAAAAACAAAACCAGGATCATCTCCATATTCTTTTTTAAATGAAGTTAAAGCTTCTCCCGTTGTAGGTGCTGGAGAAAAATTTAATCGAGGACTATTTAAACCATATCGAGTTGCAATAAAGAAAAATCTTTTGCGACTATGGTTTAATCCAGCGAATTGACCATCAATTAACATATGAGTAGTTTGATAACCAAGCTTATGAGCTTTATTTGTTAATTCCATAATCATAGGATATCCTCCATTTTTAGAATAAACCCGAGGAACTGATTCAATCGCAAGTGCATTAGGATTTAGTTCCTTTAATAAATTAAAACTATTAGTCCAACAAGAAACTCTTGGATCTTTTTTCCAGGCATCAGCTCCCTTTTGAGTAGCACCTAAATTTGACCACGGCGCACAAGGAGGATTACAATAAACGAAATCGATTTGATTTTTATATTTTTTTCTAGGCCAATTACTCTCACCTTCAAAAACTGGTATCTTAGGAAAATTTGCTAGAAAAGTCTTTTTGTATAAGCCAGGTTTCATTTCAAAGTGTGCTTCAACATCGAAGTGTTTACTTACCCCAATGGTAAATCCACCTGCGAAAATGTATGCTCCTAATGCCTTCAAAAAACTCCTTTCTAATTAACGTTATAATTATATATCGTTTCCGGATTCAAAATATACAGATTTTTTTCAGCTCTTGTAATTGCTGTATAGAAAACTCGATGTTCATCATCTGGATTTTCATTTAATTTCTTCCATGACTTATAGGGAATATCAGTAATTAAGACTACACTCTCTGCTTGTCCTCCTTTTATTCCGTGAATCGTAGATATTTTAATTCGAGCTTCATCATGAAAAATATCTCCCGATTTCTCTAAACTTTCATAAAATAAAATATCTTCAGGATCTAATCCTGATAATATCTCTTTCCAAGTTCCGCCTGCTAATAGTCCAACATTTTCTCGTAAATATGAAAGATTAAAATTAATATCCCGTTCTATCTTTTTTAAATTTTTAAATCCTCGTTTAACTCCTATTCCAGTTCTTAAACACGAATATAATTTACGAAGTTCAAAGAAATCAATTGATTCCCCTTGATTTAATCTAATCCAACTACGAATAGCAATTACAAATTTATTAGCTCGAAATTCATATCTTCCTTTTTCGTAGAACCAACCATTAGATTTACAGTATTCTTCTGAACGATTTAATTGATAAGCTGAACGGGCGAGAATAAGCCAATTTCCTTTTGACATATCTACTTCTTCAATTGAAGAAATATTAGAAATTTTTCCTTCTTCTTCTTTCCCTTTCCATTCTTTATATTGTCTCTCCTTAATTCTTTCTGAAAGTTTTAAAGCAAGAGCATGTATTTTTTTAGGAAGACGATAACTATAAGGAAGAACTTTAACTTTGCCCTCAAGTTCTAAAAAACTTGTTACATCAGCTCCTGCCCACTTATAGATCGCTTGATCATCATCTCCTGCAATATAACGACGTTTACATTTTTCTGATAGTTTATTAATTACTCGCCATTGCTTTCTAGTTAAATCTTGAGCTTCATCAACAAAAATAATATCTACTTGAGGAATAAATTCTTGTTGAGTAAATACTTCTAACATATCTGTAAAGTCAACTAAGTTTTTTTGTTTTTTAAAATTTTTAAGAGCTTCGCTAAAGTAAGCTTGTTCGTGCCATGCATAATCACATTCGAGTTCTTGCCATACACTCTTTAAATCTCGTTCACTTGATCGAGACATCTCATCACAAAATAAAAGCATATCTCCTCTTTTATTTCCTAAAGATAAAGCATTATCTTCTTCTTCCGATGCGCCGGACATTTCTACTCTTACAATTTGACTAAATTCTTTAATTCGTTCTCCTTTAAAGACTTGTCCATTATTAATTCCTAATGTTCGAAAACATAAACTATGAATCGTTCTAAAATATTCTAAATCATCTTCTATAATTTGAGGAAATTTTTTTGTTACCCTTTCTTTTGCTTCTCTCATTGCACGTCGAGTAAAAGAAACAAACGCAATTTTTAATGGAGAAATACCACTTTTTAATTCTTGTTCTAAACAATTTAAAAGAGTTGTAGTTTTACCCGTCCCGGGAGGACCAAAAATTTTTAAAGTTTTATTTTCCATTTTTTCTATGAATATCTTTAAGTATTCGATATTGTTTAGTTGAAAGTAAGATGTGATCAAGATTAGCTTTTTCTAAACGTTCTATAACACTTTTACAAAAATTATTTTCCCAACCATTTAAATTTTTATTATGTTTAATATTTTTTAGAAACTTAATTAGATTTTGATATTTTTGTCCTTCAATTTTTAATAAAAGTTCTTTTGGAATAATTTGAGGAAATACTGGTTCAATTTTTCTTGCGATCATATTAAAATAAAGATTTCGACAAATAGTTACATCTGTAAGGGCGTCATGCCATTCACGATAGCTTCCAGTAAAAAAATATTCATAACATTCTTTTAATTTTGGAAATTTATAATCATCTAATTTTCCCTGAAGCTTCATTTCATTTTTAGCCATCATCATAGTACAATAGATTAATTTGGGAAGTTTATATTTTATTCCGAATTCATTAAATGCTCTTTCTATAATTTGTAAATCAAACGCTGTATTATGTGCAACTAAAATATCTGTCTTTTCTAAAAGTTCTTTAAAAAGTTCTAATGCTATTCTAGTAGGAATACCTGTTCGTTCAGCTTCCTTTGTACTAATACCATGTATTTCTTCAACATCTTTAGGAATTATAAAATTAATATCACTAGGTTTCATTCGAAAAGCCATCTGACCTACAACTTTTTCTTTCATATCACAAAGCTGAGCTGCCATACTAACCATATGAGGTTGATCTTCATGATCCACTTTTAGGTCTCGTCTCCATAGACCATTAGTTTCTGTATCAAAAAATAAGATCATTCGCTTTTTAAATTTAAAGTTAATCCTTCAACTTTAACTGTCGCATCTTGTCTAAGCCACGACTGTGCTAATAAGACTGCTGCGTGTAGATCATCTACATCTACTTTTTCACCACAAGCATGTTTTATTAATAGTTCTAATGCTTTATGATTATTCATATGCCTCCTTTTCTATTTTAGGTTGAGTAAATTCTTCTTGTTGTTTAATAAAGTTTGGAATCTGCCAAACATTAGTAAATTTTCCTTTAATTTTTTTACTATCGTGGGTAGCTCCTTTATTTTTAAGATAAGCTGTAATCTCATGTAATTTAAATTCTTTAAAGCGATGTCTTTCTAAAAACTCCATAAAATCATTAATTCTAAATTCAGTTAATTCTTTTTTTATCACAGCTTTCCCTCGAAGTAAATCCTCTTGTACTTCACTAGCAGTAGATCCTGTACAAAATCTCTCTAATAGTTCCCATAATCTTCCTTTATTACTACTATCGTCAGGAGCAGTTACTTCTTCTAATTTTGCCATAAGATCATTTACAGTTTCTATCCATAATTTTTCAGCAACTTTAGGAAGTAATATATTAAGATGTTCAAAAACGACTTTTTTAAAAAAATTAAAATTAATTATTTGTTCACTCTTTAAGGGACCAATTCTTTTTTCTCCGATCGTTAGAAAATAACAAGGAGGATCTGTTAAAATTTTAGTTATACCATTTAACGACGGCATTTGTCCGTCATCGTTAATTCCAAATTTACAAGTTAAACATCGAGGTCTATCACAATAAGCTTGAATAGGTTGTTCATTACATTTATAATTATAATCTTTTTTATCTAAACTAGCAAGTAAGGTTGTAAACTCACGAGGTTTAAGAGGAGGATTCATATATTTTATATTCATATCTTCTAATGTATCCTCCCAATTATCAGGATTTGATTTTCTTGCATAAACTCCTAAATTAAATAATCCGTTATTTCGAGTTCCTTCGGGAAAACCTTGTTTAATTAAATGTTGTAGACAAGGTGGACCCTTAGGTAATAAATCTTCTGATGTTTCTACTTTTTCACTTATTCCTAAATTAAGATCATCTAAATTATTTAGGGAAAATTTATCAACCCATTGTAAAAATCTTTCGGGAGAGATTGCTTTTCCATTATAAATAGCATATCGATCTGTTTCTGATCCATTAAAGTAAGGCATATTTAACCAATTACCCGTATCTCCACGTTCAGTTAATATTTTATCTTGTCTTGGAAAAAGATCGTATTTTGAAAAATTAAGAATATTACAAATTTCTTTTAATTTTTTAATCATTAATCCCGCACTAATAAAATTTTTAGTAAAGATAAAGAGATGTGCTCCACCACTCTTTGATCGACAAACGATTATATTTTTTCTTTTAAATTTTTTTGAAAGTTCTTCTAAATTAAGATTATATTCATCAACATCTATACAACCCCATTTACATTTATTATTATCATTAATAGGAATAACACCTAAACCGATTTTACCAGTTAGGTGTAACTCCCATAAGTGACTTGTATAAGATTCACTGACTGTCTTTGCGGTTCCTTCGATCTTAATATTACTACTGTCTTCAATAGTATATGTACCATAAGCCCGAGTAAGTCCCGCAAAGACTTTGTGAAATTGTTCAGATAACATTAAAAAGCGTCTTCGGAATCTACATTTGTATCAGGTGCATGTTCAGAAGGTTTAACTTTTCCAGTATCGACAGATTTCGAAAGAGTTTCAGCTGCTATAAATAAATGTTTTTTATCTATTTGACCGATTTCTTCGATCTTATATTTTTGCCACGTTCCCTGATCATTTGTCGCTTCAACTGTACTTAAAGTGAATTCGTACATAAAGCTAGGTGGATCAATCATTTGACCTTTAACATTAATCTTCTTCATTTTTAGAAGTGTATTCCACTTTCTAGAAACTGTAAGATTACTGCTAGTCATTGTTAAAACTGCTGATTCAAAACTATCATCATCTTTTTTGATAATAACAAAATGTTCAGCTGTATCAACTAATTGATTACCATTCTTCAAGAAACTTTTTCTTGTAGCAGGGTCCGTAGTAGTATCAGAAGGTCTTATATCGTAAGCTGCAACAAAACCTCCTCCTTTTTCTCTTGGTATCCATTCAACATAAGTTTTTCGATAAGCACATGGAATTACTGTTAAAGGCTCTTTATATAATTGACTAGTTACAGTATTAAATACATCACCTTCATCAGCGTTTTCAATATACTTCTCATCTTTCTTTTTACGTTGAGGACTATTTGCTTGTATTATCGCCAATCTAGGAATAGTAATATCTTCACTTGTGATATTTTCTAGTCCTTTACCGGCGTTCGACATAATAAGATCAGCAGAGATATTACCTACCACTAGATCCTTTTTGCCATTTTTCTTTGCTAAGTTTTTCATATTATTTCTCCTTTCCTAATTTAACTTTAGCTATATTTGCTTCGTAGACACTAAAGTGTTCTTCAGGTAATGTTTCACCTAAAGAATATCGTTCTTTAGCGAATGCTTTTAAAGTTCCAGAATGAACAGTCATTCTTTCATCATACGGAATACTTTTAAAAGATTTACCTAAAATCTTTTTTAAGTTTTCAGCGTGATCATGATCTCCACGACCAAAACTTACTTTTACGTCATGTTTAATAAGATCACCGTGACCATTAGTTTCTAACCACTTTAAAGCACCAGCACGTTTGTCTTCGGTAATGGAAACAAAAATTTCTTCTTTAACAGAAAATTCAGTTCCATCAACAAGTTCAAAGTACTTTAGATTAACACTAGTCATAGCATCTGGAAGTTCTTCTTCAACTATTTTTCTTAATTGTTCTTTAGCTAGTTTCACTTCCGCTTCTATTTTAGCGATAACTTTTTTCTTCTCTACAACTTTTTCTCCAATCCGGGTAATAATTTTAAGTTTAGAGTCAGTTGGTTTTTTAACTTTTTGTTTACCCTTAATTACTTCGTCAAAAATCCAAGCTTTTTCAGTTTTTACCATCTTCTTTCTCCTTTCCTTTATTATACATATCTATTCTAACAGGATAGTAACAAAATTGTTCTCTATCATATTTTAATATATTTACTTTCCCTTGATTAATTTCACTAGCAACCATTGAAGCGATTGCAATTGCTATAGGATCACCCATTGCAATTAAGTAATCATCATCACAATAATTCTCTAATTTTTTCCTCATTAATCTTACTGTAGGAGCTGTCGCAAAGACAATTTGCTCCCTTGGAGGAAGAATAACTTCAAGTTCACCAAATTTGGCAGCTCCTAAAACATTTCTTTTAGGATTCTCTTGAACTATGTAGACTTTAGCCATAAAGTTTCTCCTTTCTTATTTTTCTCTTTTAATCTATATACTTATATATTATATTCTATTAAATAGAAAACAGAAAGAATTAATTTATGCAAGTAAAATTTTTAGAGAAGAATATAGTTTCAGATTATAAGTTCAAAACACCACCTTATAAGCACCAATACGATGTGTTTATGAAGTCGCGTGATAAAGAGAGTTATGCTCTTTTTATGGAACAGGGAACAGGAAAGTCTAAAGTTATTATTGATAATATTGCTTATCTTTTTAGATCAGGAAAAATAGATCATGTTATTGTAGTAGCTCCTAAGGGAGTTTATCGTAATTGGATTAATCAAGAATATGAGATCCATATGCCTAATGATGTTAAAGAATTTACAGATATAGAATTATGGTCTCCTAATCTAACAAAAATTAATTTAGATCGATTAGCTAATTTTTTAATGCCTTCTCATAGATTAAAATTTTTCGTAATTAATATAGAAGCCTTAAGTAGTGAAAAAGGAAAGAATTATTTACAACGCTTTTTAAATATAGGTAAATGTTTTTTTGTAATTGATGAAAGTACAACTATAAAAAATAGAAGTGCCCGAAGAACTAAGACTTGTTTAAAGCTTGCTCGATTAGCTAAGTATAGAAGAATCCTTACAGGAACTCCAGTGACCCGAGGTCCATTAGACTTATGGTCTCAAATTCATTTTCTTGATGAGTATATATTTCAAAATAGTTTTTATGCCTATCGTAATACCTATTGTGTTATTAATCGTAGAAGATTAAGTACACATACTTTTGATGAAGTTATAGGTTATCAAAGATTAGATGAACTTCAAGAAGTTCTTAAACCTCATTCATTTCGTGTTACGAAAAAAGAGTGTCTGGATCTTCCTGAAAAAGTATATCAACAACGGGAGATCGAAATGACAGTGGATCAAAAGAAGATGTATCGAGTATTAAAGAATCAAGCCATATTAGAATTAGGAAAATATAAAACTGTAACTGCTCCTTTAGTTATTACTAGAATATTAAGACTTCAACAAATTTTATGTGGCTATATTAAATATGACGATGGAATAATAGAAGATATAAAAGGACCTAATCCACGTATGGAAGAGCTTCTTTCATTACTTGAAGAAATAGATGGGAATGTTATTATATGGGCAACATTTAGAAGATCGATTGAAATGATCCGCGAAGTATTAGCCAAGAAATATGGAGTTGAAAAAGTAGCTTCGTATTATGGTGGAACTGCAGCTGAAGAAAGACAAGAGATTGTTAATGCATTTCAAAAAGGAAAGATTAGATTTTTTATTGGTCAACCTCGAACTGGAGGATTTGGTCTTACTCTTACAAAAGCTAAGACTGTAATTTATTTTAATAATACGTATGACCTTGAAATTCGATCGCAATCAGAGGATCGCGCGCATCGAATTGGTCAAGATGAAAAAGTTACATATATTGATTTCGTATGTCCAAAAACGATTGATGAACGTATTTTAAAAGTATTAAAAAGTAAAAAACATTTAGCTGACGAAATTACAGGAGATAACTGGAAAGAGCTATTTAACTAGGTTTTTACGTTATCAAGCTCACTAGGAGCCCTCAGGATTCACTTTTAAAGCTTATGGTGATACTTCTATTGCGTCTTTTTTAGGAAGTGACTCTACCTCTTCTATGAGACAGTAAAAGCCTAAAGGAGCTATATTATAAGTTTTTCTAAGTTTTTCATAACTTTCTATTTCTATATACTTAGTTTCAATAGGAAAGGGTTCATCGTGTCGAGTTGCCTTTGTAGGCATATCTTTATTTAATTCTCTTAAAATATTACAATTTACCCAGAGTACACATTTAAAAATTTTCATAAAATCGTAGCTCTTGTTTTATATTTAGCGACCCTTCTTCCGAACCATAATGTTTCTTTTGCCCATTGATATAAATTGGCATTGTAGTTTTTACCTTCGAATACTAATCGATTATCTTTCTTTTTAAGTTCACTTTCATTTTCAATAACACTATGAATATTATATTTAAATTTTTTAATAAAAGGATATTTTCTAAAGGGATTATGTAAACGACAAAGTTGATATTTAAAAAGTTCATCTAGTACTTTTATATCTATAAACGTATATTCTTGAATAAGATAGTCTTTTATTTCTTTATAAAAAATATCTTTATTTTTTGTTAAGCGAATACATGAAGCTTCATCAACCTCCCAATTAATATCGCCAGCTCCTTTAATAATATCGCCCCAGTGTCTTTTATTTTTTAAAATTTCATCCAGATTATTTTTAATATTCCAATGTTCTTGTCCTAGATAACTTTGAGGATATTCTTTGGCTGCTATTAAGAGCTTCGTATAAAATTCTTTATATGAAAGATCATAAATCTTATTAAGACCTCGTGCTATAAATTGTAGAGTACCTAGATAATGTCCAAAAATAATGATCCATCTAAATTGATGACCCTCGATCCATTCTTCTTTTGTAAAAGAATTAGCTTCGATAACAAAATCAACTGTATCTTTAACTAATTGTTCTGGATTAGATCGATGAGAGAACCGAGGTTGAACTGCCATAGTTTTAAGACCATAACGTTCTTTATAACCGACCTCGCTAATAGGAGCATTGGGAAGAAGCATCATAAGGTGTATATCTAAATAATTATGATAACCTTCTTCTATAATAGAAGTTACTCCATTAATAAATGATTCTAGTGTTTCTTCGGGAAGACCCCATATTAATTCAACATAACTAGAGATATTTTCTTTTTCGTACATTTGAATAAATTGTTTAAGTTTTCCCCCATCGATATTTTTTCTTTTAATAGCTTTAAGAACTTCAGGATTCATTGATTGAAGAGCTATGGTCATTCCCTTTTGAATATTCGCTTCTTCAAATAGCTTCGCTATCTGTAGAACCTTATCAGCTTGACCCTTGGCCCATGTGACTCGATAAGCGTGTGGATATTTATATTTCTCTTTTATCTTAACAATATACTGTGCTAAATCGTAATCATGTGTAAACATAATTCCATAATTAGAATTAGCATCAGTTACATACTCTATTTTATTTTTAGCAATCCATTCTATCTCTTTCTTAGTTTTATCATAGCTCGTTTTTATTTTTTGATAATATTGTTCTCCTATCTCACAAAAACTACAACTATAAGGACAACCTCTTGCTGATTCAACTGTAGCATTAAAAGCATAGTTATTTTCTTCTTTATTCTTTTTTATAATCCAATCGAAACTTCCATCAAGATATGGACTAGGTACATCTTCAATATCTTTAAGACGTTCCCGGGAAGGAGTTATAACTTCTTTATTATCTATATTTAAAGTTAGTCCTTTTATATTTCTTAAAGTATCTGGTTTTAATAATATTTCTTCTAGAGTTAATTCACCTTCATGATGAATTAAAATATCAAGATAAGGATATTGTTTAAAAAAATCTTTATTTCGATCAGGTAAGGGTTGATGTTGACCTCCACAAATCATAAGACACTTTGGATATTTTTCTTTTATAGCTTTAGCAATCTCGCAATTTAAATTCCAATTCCACATAAAAGAAGAAAATAGAAGAATATCTGGATCTTCAATTTTTTTAATTATATTCGAAGCTTTATCACGAGCAAAGAACCAATCTTTAAGTTGATAATTTTTTTGAATAATAGAATTAGTTTTAAGATAGGACCACACGACCCCAGAACTATAAGGAAGATAAACTTGATTTGCGAAGACGTCACTTAACTCAAAGAGATAAATATTCTTCTTTTTAACCATAAACTCCACAACAACTTAGTTTATCCATAAAAAAATAATGATAGATGACAAACCCTATCGTGATGCCTGCACTAATTCCGATGAGTGTAGCTATTAATAATTTAATCTCTATGTTCACTGATTAAACCCCACACATCCAGTACAGATAAGTGACATAATACAAAATAGTGTAATAAAAATAAACATCGCTATAATCTGTTGGTCCCAGGGAAAGTTGCTCATTTAAACCACTGTAAGTACATTAACCAAGGTACTAA
>JGI24656J20076_1000119_pt1 | contig 15055 bp, 22 predicted proteins | sample MalvirmetaMSP114_FD_20076 | JGI IMG/M metagenome (IMG submission 20076)
CATATTCGAATGTTATCGTAGTTATGAAAGACCGCTGCTTTCGGATACTTTTTCGTTGCGTCTTTTAATACATCGAACTCATCGATCCAGCTTTGAATGGTTAACCATTCAACACCCGTATGCGTTTTTCTCATTTCCTTGACGCCGTATCTTTTGGAATTAACGTGTACGCCATCAAGTATTTGATAGTATAAGTCGTCTTCAATATTATCGCCCTTATTGCTATTATAGTTTTCGTGTATCGTATATATTACTGAATTACGGGACATTAGTAATCCAAGTCGAACATTTGCCCTACTTGCTCATGCTCGTCTTTCTTTTTATTCATCAGTTCCTCGTCATAAGTTGGCTGATAAAGCTCTCCGACAGTCTTATCGTTCCCGTTAGGGTGTCCTGTAAGCTTATCAAAAAGAGGACTAATGAGTCCATTAAACTTTAAGTCAACGAGAGCGGTTTGAATATCGTCCCATCGATAGAGATGATCAGCGGTGGGATTTAAAACGTTCTGCTGATTAATAACTGGTCTTACATATATCGTCATAATTTTCCTTTCTATCAGATACCGTCCGAGCACCGTATTCGCCCAAATACGTGTGGACGGCATCCAATCAGTTACAGGGTTTTGGATATTTTTGAAACCCTAAAATTTATTTCCGGGAACCCATTAAAAATGGATCCATAATCCTGTTATCCAGCGCAAGATCAGTTACTAGGCCACCCTTTCACATTTTTATCCTAGCTTTCTCTAGCCGGGTGAACTAATCTTGCTGAGACAATTACCGGTGACAATCAATCAAACGCTACTTTTCTTGTCTCTAATTAAGTATTTACTATTCTTCTTACAAAGTATACCCTTTCTTTTTAATCTTATTAAAATACTGCGCATATGCGCTTGATAGTTATAGTGCTTGATAAATCCCTCGTGAGGCTCTAGATTTTCTTTCACGAGAAGCTTATATAATGTTTTCGTTCCAATAGGACCGTGCCGTCGGATGATGTCCGTGAGCCATTCTTCCCGCTGCCTCCCGCTGCTCCTAAGTCTTTTAATGTAGGGCTCCCGTCTTATGTCTGACTTGATCTCGTCTTTTTCCTGACGTTTTCCGTCAACGAGCCAATAGCCCTCCTTTATCTTTCGTGAAACAATGAGAAACGTTCCGTCATTCTTGGGGATTTTTCTTTCCTCAATGACGGGCTCCACCCACTTTCGTTCGGGAAGATCATCATCCGCCAAATCCTTTAAAAATTGGGGAATAACCAGTAAGTCGTCGTCCATCAGTTGAACTTTATTTGATGTGCGATGACGTCCATTCTTGTCGCCGCACTTTTACATCCGGGGCCGCAATACCGCTGGAACTTTTCCATCTCCGCCTCTTTTCCGCAGATGAAGCACTTTCGCTTGGTTGTAATCTTTTTCTTTTTATCTTCCATCGCAATACTCCCATACTTTTACGAATCGCTGAAGCCAGCAGTTTTGATATATTTTTACAGGAGGATTCTCCTCCCATAGATAGTCGTCCGCCGACCAGAGATTCCCTTCTTNCGTTCTCGGAAGATTCTTCTGCAGACGGTCGTCTCCCCATTTCNTGTACATCTTAATTAATTTTTCCATGTTAACCATTTAATTCGCTCCAATGTTTTTTTCGTTTAAACTGCCCTTTTCCCTTCCGATGCTTCGTATAGACAGGATCATGTCTTCCTCCTGGAAAATGCCTCTTTCGCCTTACTCCCAGTGTAACGATTCCCCGTGACAATGCTCCTGTTGTGTTTTTCATTTCAATAAGACGACTTTCAACTTGTCCTCCAATAAGACGACTTTCAACTTGTCCTCATCGTTGCCATCATGACTCGTGAAGATGAGGGAGTTCTCCCATTCTCGCAAGTCGTGATCATATTTATTATCCTCCAGCCCTAACTCTATTTGCCAATACTTTAAATGCCCGTTCTCATAGCTTTTATCATAGTCATGGACTTTTCCAACCATAAAGCTGCAGTCGAGTTCGTCATTATAGACGGTATGCCAATGGTCGAGAAGCTGAATCCTGTCGCCCTTTTGAACGTCAATGAGAGGGATGATTGTTCCCTCTCTCAATACACGGGAGAGTTTATCCCCCGTGCAGTCAGGGCAACTTACTTCGCTTTTCTCACCTTCCCAACTTATAGTTACAATTTTCGTATCCTTGCATGTCTTGCAGTCGGGGGTGCAGTCAGGGCAGTCAATCGTATAGTCCTCCCGCCCCCTGTAGACATTTACTCGTTGCGTATCATCGCATATATGGCAGCTCATTATTTTTCCTCCAGGTTTTTGCCTAGAACGAAAAGCATAAAGCCAATCGCCCCCAGCTCAATGACGATGATGCTTAAAAGTATAATGTATATCATCTTCCTTTTCTCCTCATTTTTTGCCGTTTTTTATTCCTGCGAAACTTGGAGCCTCGTTTCCTGCGACCCCTGTGCTTCTTAGGATAGCCCATGCTTAAACCTCTTTTTCATCGCCCTTGAAGTTCTCCACGATAATGGGTCCTACTAAATTATTCATACCTAGATGAATTTTCTCTGCTCCATCGGGGCTATGATAGCCATGATAGTAACGAGTTGCTTTTAGATTAGGTTTTAATGGTCGTCTAGCGTGAGCTATATCTTCATTAGCATAGCCATGATATTTCTTCCCATTAATCTTTACATTAATGGATTCGATATATCCCTCCACTTTTTCTTGAAGTTCTTCTAAACTCCATTTCTTTTTAAAGGGCATTTCAAAATGCTCGACTGTACCATTTTCGTTAATGACGAGGTATCGTCTAGTTTTTTCTTCAGACATTATTCATTCTCCTTTCTCTCATTTGCTCTATGCGTGCTGGAATTACTTTTGTATTATCGCACTCTTTACAGCAAATTCCTTTTTTCTTAATAGGATCGGGATTATTTCCCCACCCCTGAAATTCTTTCTTACATATGCAACAAATCTTTTTTAGTTTCATAGTTTTCCTTTCTGCTATTTCTTAATTATATATTTTTTAATTACATAAGAAACAACTTAATTAACTAATCTTTTAGGAACTTCAACAAAAGAAAGCTTTTTCCCGTGCGTTTTTTCATTGAGATAGAATATACAGAATTTACCAACTTCATTTAACGCAAACTGAAAGACCCTATGCTCCTTATCTTTTCGTGTTGGTTGAATATTTGTAACGGGAAATGTCGTCTCATCATCCAAGTCTTCAAACTCATCAAGGGAATACCCATGATTGAATGTCGCTTTATTATAGTCATTAAACTCTATTAATGCTTCTTTCGAAGCAAAAAATATCTTGCTCATTGTTTTCCTTTCGATTCTATATTATATAATAATAAATTAACGTGTTATACCGTTAATGTATCGTAGGCGAAATTTCTTGATTATAATTGGATATACTAATAGTGTCTTTAAGATTAGGTGTAATGTTAATATCAAGAACTGTTTTTGCGTCCTCAATGAGATTAATGATATACGAAATTCGGGGAAAGAGGATAGGATTATCATACTCCCTAAATTTATATATCTTCATTTTATCTTGGTTATCAATATATGTCACTTTAACACTATGTGAGATAAGCTTATCCATACTTCATCTTAGTACAAAAACATATTAAAGTATATCATAATTGCTCCATATCTCCCTTCAGTAATTATATTTTATCACCATTCCAACCGATTTCATTTTGATATCTTTTTCTAAGACTCAAAACATAATCTTTTGAATGTTTTATATTGTCCCAAATTTGACAATAATATTGTACGATTTCTTTATCACCCATGTGATATATAGATTTAGTCCAAGCTATGTTTTTTAATACATCATCAACTGTAGTAATCATAATCAGTATTCTGTTTGTCCATATATTACTCCTAAATATTCTATTTTTCTAATCCACTTTTTAGGAATGGCGACTGCGCCTCCCCCTGAAATGTCATCTTTATCCTTACTGTATGAACGCATGATTATAACTTTTTCATCATTATTCATAACCATCCATCCCACGTCCTGGCATTTAGCCAAAGGAGCCTTAAGGACATCTTTAATATCAATCCATCCGGTCTCCGTATCACGTGCGTCTTCCCACGTGATACGGACCATAGGAGTTTTATCTATATCAAATTTTATGATAGCATTCGACGTGACGCTGCTCCTCCTTTTATTTGTGTATTTAACGATACATTATTTCCAGCACTTTGGCCCCTTCTATATGCTTCTCCTGCTGTAACGTTTGCACTATTACGTGAAGAACGTAAATTAATTCCCTCGTTTTTAAGGAAATCGTTACATAATTGAAGCTCTGTCTTATAAAGAGCAGGAAGATTTTTACCGCTATAGTGGTTTTCTAGCTTATCGTCACCGCTATCAGCCATCTTTTGAATGGTTAATGTGCTAATACGACTGCTTACACGATGCGCACACCCTAGTTCGAAATTGCGTCTTATCTTATTGATTTCTCGCTTATCGCCAGGTATGGGATCAGTATGCTCTTGCCCTAATCGCTTAATAGTCTCAACGAGATAATAAGTCATCTCGTTAGCTACCGCACGATTATGCTCTCGCCCTATAATGTTATGTTGTATAGCTTTTTGATATTTACTATTTAAATGTCCTGAGGAATAATAGTATTTACAAAAATACATTTTAGCTACTCGTTGATAGATAGTTCTAATCCACTCTTCACGAAGTTCCTCTATAATTTTTTCGTGTGAAATATCATCGACTTTTAAATCCTTGATATCCGTCATTTCTAAATTATATTTGGCTAAAAGCTCATGGGCACGTAGTAAGGCAAGTTCAGCTTCTTGTTCACTAGCGCCTGAATCACGAGAAAGAGCCAGCAACTTCTGAATTTTGCCTTTAATAGATTCCATATTCATATGATTTCTCCTTTCTTATTAAATATATAATAATTATTTTTATTACCATTAATACAGAATTTTTTACTTTTTGATCAAAAAATTTTTAATATCTTTCCAGCCGGATGCTAGACACATATCCTTTAGTTTGTTATACATAACGCCCCCATTAAGCTTCTCTGCGTCGTCTGTATTAAAGAGATAGATTTCCCGTGATACTTTTATTAGGAGAAATACCGCACCTTTCGTTCTTTTAAAGGAACGATGCCATGCGACTTGCTCTATGGAGACTTTTGTCTTACACTTACTTGTTTCATAAACGGGTTTGCGAATATACTTTCCCTCTATCCATCCCATAATGCCATCATGGCAATAAAATAAATCGGGAATTCCTCTCTCAGTAGCTGTTTCAATGCGTTGTAAAAAAATATCAGGCCAATGTTTTCGACAGGCGGCCCATAAATTTTTTTCACTCACTTAATCTCTCCCCAGCTTTCCCCTTTCTCAACATCGACTTGTAATGGAATATTTAATTTCACTGCGTTTTTCATTATATGAACTACTTCTTTCAATTTTTCCTCTCCCTCTTTTGTCTTAGGAATTGAAAAATCAAGTTCGTCATGTATGGAGAGATTAATATCAATTACTTTATTCTCCCATATCTTTAACATTGCAGCTTTAGTAACATCAGCAGCTGATCCTTGAATCAAGCAGTTTAAAGCTTTATGCGTGTACGCCCTTTTCAATGGCATGTCCTTATAGGCCTCTTTCGCTTTCTCATAGACGTATGCTGGCTTTCCAAAGTTATTATATCCCGCTGGCTCATATAAGTTAAAATGTCGTCGCCTTCCTAATAAAGTTTTAATATATCCTTTTGATGATGCGAAAGCTACGACTTGATTATTCAACGCCTGGACGAAAGGAACGTTATTATGGTATTTCTGGAAAAGAATTTCTGCGTCTTCATATGATAGCCCTAATTCATCCGCCAATTTCATTTTTCCCATGCCATATGTTAGTCCAAGATTAATAGTTTTTGCCTGTTTTCTCTTGATTCCCGCCATCTCTGCAACCATACTATGAAAGTCAGTTTGTGTATCAGTTTTGTATAAGTTTTGTGCAAATTTTGCGGACTCATTTCCCGTGTTACTGGCGAAATGCACGAGTAATCGAGGCTCTTGCTGTGCGTAGTCAACGCATACCCATTCTTCACCATCTTCAGGAATAAAGAGACCTCTCACCAAGGGCGCTAACTCAGGATCATGCGCAGGAACTTGCTGAAGATTAGGATGCGAGGAACTAAATCGTCCCGTCACTGTCCCTGTCGAATGTAGTTGGCAGTGTATTCTTTCATTTACTGATTTCTCAATGATCATATTCTGAATGAACGTATTCTGAAGTTTATATAATCTTCGTGTTCGCAGGATTAACGGGCTGACATTATCTTCTGCGTTGCTCAACCAACCCTGCGTAAAGGATGGTGATCCTTTTTCCGTGTATGGATACTCAATATTCTGGGAATCATACGCACGTGCGATACTCTCATTCGCCCATACATTAACGTCTCCCCCAATAAGATTATTCAATTCTTTTTGCGTGTCAGATTGTCGTTTCTCAATTGTCTTTTTTAAGGCTTCAGCTTTTTCAATGTCAACCCTAACGCCTTTCATTCGCATGGATAAAAGGAGGGGAATCATTTTTGACTCCATGTTAAATATATTCACCAGCTCTTGCTCTTTTAATAATGGCCATTGCTTTTTGAAAACGTTCATCGTAAGCTCAGCATCTTTTTCTGCGTAAGGTCCAACGTAGGACGAATGCAGTCTCCATAAATTTCCTTTTACATTCGCACGACCAGAAAAATGGGAGCGAACAGCATCCTCTAGAAGTGACTCATCCTTTCGTTCCTTTAAATAATCGAAAGAAATATTATCCAATGAGAATGATTTTCTATTCTCATTTATCAATGTCTCTGCGATTTGAACGTCATATATCTTTCCTTGCGTATTTATTCCTAAAGTCGATAACCACTCTAAATCGTATAATCCATTAGCGAAAATCTTCGTTTTAAGAGTCTCCAGTGACGTTTTTAAGTATTCTACGACTAACTCTCTAGCTAAATTACCCCCATTCTGGTGAGCGATAGGCAAATAGCACTTTCTTCCGATTTCATCGCAGAGAGATATTCCCGCAACGAAGCCGTCATTACGAACTCCTCCTGGTCCATTCTTTTTTAAATTAGGATCATATGTTTCTGTGTCAATCGCTAAAGATTTGGATTGAGAGTAATCGATAAAAACCTCGGGAGGTTTCCAGTTACTGGCGGGTTTGAAAAGGTCGTTCATATATTTTAAACTTTCTTTTTGCTTTAGTCCAAAGTTCTAATGGCTCTGCGTCTATATATAACGTAGGAAAAATTAAATTTCTACAAGAAGTATTTAATAGTAATTTTATGCACGTCATGCACGGACTGACTGTGCAATAACATTTTTCAATATCATGAATATTATGACATTGAAGCAATGCGTTTTGTTCTGCGTGAATCGCTTCGCATACTTCTAGACCTTGTCCTGACGTATGCTCTGCTCCTCTGCAGGGTTTATCAATACAGTGGGATGATCCTGCATAAACGCCATTATATCCTGTCGCCAGAATATGATTGCGTTTATTAACTAAAACACATCCCACTGTTCGTCGGACGCATGTTCCCCGTGTCGCAACTGTTTTTGCTATCTCAATGAAATAGTCGTCTTTAGATGGTCTAAATGAAAAATTCACTTGCGAATCCCGTATGTGTTGTTAATACATTATTTAGATGTGCTAGAAAATTCATTCCACCAAGAGGCTCTAATTTATAATAGTCATCTATATTAAAGGGTGCATAGTCAACGAAATCGAAACTTGAAGTGCACTCTTTCGCCGCTGAAAGATTTTTCTTATAAAGATGTCGTGAGCCCGCATTAATAATCGTTAAACCCGGTCGTGCTCTTATTCTATGAATATCATTTAAAAGTAAAGATACATAGATACCTAGCATTGAGAAATTAAAGTTATCATAAGGCCATCCTAGCCACACGTCGTTTGAACGCATATTGGCGATAACACTTAATTTATCATTACGAATAATAAATTGAATCGATATGGTGCATGGAACGTCATTCGTTTTAGGAGGACTTTCCCTCCAAATATTTAATACCGCTTGCCGTGTATTCCTATCGTCAGCGAGTGCTCTACAGATATAAGAAAGTTGATCAATAATCTTAGGTCCATACGCCCCGTGAAAGAAGTACCCATCATCACTAAATCGATTTATCATCGTTGAATAAGGACTAATGGTTGATACTTTATTATCCCCACTTAATATCCAATGGGCTTCTTTCACCATAAATTTATATCCTAAATCTCTGGCTCTGTGCGTTACGATAGGGTGATTCATACTACACATTGTAGTATGATTAACTTTTTCAAATGTTTCCATTTCACGAGGATTAATTTTACTTCCTTGTTTTACCTCATTGATTAAATCCAGCCATACTCTATCGGCTGTAATTATTTTTTTTACTTTGTCCATTTCGCTTCTCCCCTCAAGAATCGTAGTCGGTTAATCGAGTCATAAATTTTCTCATCAATCTTATGACCCTCGTTAAAAACATCATATCGAATAAAATTTGAACGATATTTTAATGCTCCTAATGACTTTAAAAAATTATCAAACTCATAATATAAGCCATACCAAGCTTTTCTATATCGTTTAACAACTTTGGAAATATCACTATATTCTTCGTGACGTTCCTCTTTCTTTTTCTTATGTTCTTGAATTACTTTCTCATCATCATCTGGAGAACACCATACATAAAGAGTTCTTGCTTTTTTTAATCTTTTATATAAAACTTTGGGATTATATTCGGGACCATCTGCTCTCTCATACGCATATATTTCTTCTGATGGCCAATGTCGATCAATTAGAACCAATTCTTTTTTAGACAATCGAAGTGCACGACGAACAGTTGCTGTATGCCATACTTCCATTTTCTTATGAATTCGTAAATGCATATAACGTGCGGGAAACATCTCCCTTAATCTTTTTGTAAATGTCGTCTTTCCCGTACAATCAGCTCCCTCTATTATAAGTATCCCCTTAATTGCCTCGTTCATATCTCTCATAAAAAATTATCTGATATGAAGATATTTAACTTATCTTTATTCCATATTGTAGATTTATAATCGTCTTTTTGAGCTTTTGTTAACTCATCTAAATTATAATCATCCATCTTTTCAATATCTTCTGCTGGAAGTGTATAAGAATTTCCAAAAAGTTTAGTCTCAGAATGTTCTCCATACGCAATACAACCAGAATCATGTATCATTCCATATCGAACTCTCCACCAACCACTTCCTTTAATCGTATGATAATGGGGAGGAATAATTATTCCCCTTACTTTTTTATATTCTTGAAATAATTCAGGCTCTGTTAAGCGAAGTTGATTTAGATTTGGATTACCATAACATGTTACTTTCCAATTAAATCGTTGACGATTTAACCAGCCATCTTTTTTACATAAAGACGCCATGATCCATTCCTTATTACGAGGACCCTCATGTTCTACAATTCCAAATAAAGTATTAGGTGGAATATTATAACTATCAGTGACAGGACTAGGATCCCAGTTTATCATCTTTTCACAAGTAATTCCTAATTGGTTTAAATCCCCTCCGTCATAGACGGGAGCGATAACTGTATATGGCCATTTATCAAACGCCATACTTGTAACTAACTCCTCCATTTCTTTTTTATAGGGCTGAGCTTCGTGAAAAAACTTTTTTCCCACAGAGTTTCCTGCTTTACTGACCCTTTTCCATAATCGCCAATGTTCTTCTCTAGCAAAAGTTCCAAATCCTTGAGGAACATCTTTTGTTTGCCAGTCATCCAATCCGATAAAGGCGTCAGGTCTTTTCAATAAAGTATATAAAGCTCCATAAGTATAAGCTGATGGTAAAGAGTTTGGGGGAAAAATAAAAACAATTACTTTATCATACATTGAAACATCTTCACCCGGCGTAATGGGTTTTTGAACTACTTCTATTCCACAGTCCCGTAAGGCCCGTGGAAGACAGTTAGCAGCAGTTGCTATCTCTAATGTATTCTTTCCACTTCCAATTCCTTTTGCTGTAAATCCTGTGACTAAAATTTTCATTCCCATGAACTCCAATTTTTAAACACATTTAAAATATTTTTCATATCGGGCTCTTTCCACCCTTTCGGTTTTGTAACATCAAATTTAGAACGTGAACTTTCTTTTCTTACTTTTTTCATATTTGCTTTCTGTACTTCTGGCCATGCAGCCCAAAATGGATAATCAAAAAGATATGCTGTCCCTATGGCAACATATACTATATCCACCAACGCATCTAATGCCTTTACATCATCTACTGTTTTAACGGCGTCTATAAATTCTTCTAATTCTTCTTCTAGAAATTTAATACGAAAGTCTACCAAATCTTTATTTTTTTCTATCCCTTTTCTTCTTTCAAGTCCAAATTTCTTATGAAATTCCTCTATATCCCTAAGCATTAAACAAATCCTCCTGTAATACTGGTTTACGATAGTCTATAATTTTGTCGTTTATTTCAAACCCTGCGTTAGATTGAAGCATTGCTTTTACATTACGTGCAAGCCATTCTCCAACGGGAGGCATTACTCCTCTCGCTAATAAACTAGGCCAGCCCGATGCTGGTCCCGCAAATTTATAATCAACAGGATATCCAGAAAAATAAGCAAGTTCTTTTATTCCTAAAAGCCTATCTTCTTCTGGATGTATCGCAAATCCTCCTGCGATAACTCCCATAGTTTGTTCACGTTTTAATCTCCATTTCATAAATTGAGGTCTTCCCTTTACTCCCTTACGACCCGTTGGTGACCTGATCCATGTTTCGGGAGGGTTTAATCTCTCCCATATATTTCTTAATGATTCCCCAGGTTTCGAAATTTTGACTAAATTCATTTCATTTTCATTTAATTTTCCCATATGACCCGGCTCCACTCCGTCAGCTTTTAATTCATCAAGTATTTCTCCAACACTAGAGGCTGGGCTCCAGTTAGGAGAGGGTGGATTAAAATTTCCTTTATGCGCCAGAAAGAAAAATCTTTTTCTTGAATGAGGCAACCCTGTATATTGACCATCAACCAATAAATGTGTAACACTATATCCTTCTTTTTTAGCTTTTCGGGTAAAATCCTCTATCATAGGTCTTCCACCTGTCTCTGAATAAACACGTGGAACTGACTCAATAGCTAAAGCCCGTGGTCTTACGCTATATAATAATGAAAACACATCGTTCCAGCAGCTAATGCGAGGGTCATCTTTCCAGCCATCTGCGCCTTTACTTGACGATCCTAACGTGCTCCAAGGCGCACAGGGAGGATTTCCATAGATAAAGTCAACTTTATCTTTCCACTCCTCTGTTGGCCAATCTTCTGGTCCCGAATAGATGGGAATATCGGGATAATTTAAAGAAAATGTATCTCCACCGTATTCTCCATCACCTTCGAAATGCGCTTTAACATCGAAATGATTTTTAACCCCGATAGTAAAGCCACCCGCAAATATATAACTTCCTATTGCTTTCATAGTTCTCCTTTCAAGAAATTTAATTCAACTGTCTTGGTAAGATAAAATCCCCACCATCGTTCGGGATAAGGTTTTCCGTCTTGATAATTAAGATCCCTAATAGTTAAATCTATGTTTTGAACTTTATCTATATCGAATCCTCCTCGTAATATTAATGATATCCAATTACGTTGAGTTAATAAAGAGTAATGATTAATATTATCTTCGTGCTTTTTTTCACAATCAGCTGCGGGAACTTCAATATATCCATGCCCTCCCATTTTAGTTAAACGATTAAATTCATATAATGTTAAAAAAGGAAAAGGACTATGCTCTAGACAGTGCCTGCACCAGATATTATCAAAAGTTCTTTTTAATCCTGTGAATGTCATATCTGTCTTACAGATATTTTCTTCAAGACCTTTTTTATAACATTCTTCTATATCTTTATCTGATTTTGTAATTCCTAGTATATTCTCGTACCCTTTCTCTTTTAATAAAGAAAGAAAGTAGCCATCACCACATCCTATATCGAGTATCGATTCAGATTTTTGAATATTCCATTGCTCTAAAAATCTATCAGTTTGAGGTTTAATTACACTATAATGTAAATCAGATTTTTCTTCGTGATAGACATGCGAATCAATTTTCTTTTGAAAAGCATTTATATATATTTCTTGTATATCTTTTTTCATAACTTATAGCTATATTCAGTTTGAGGATTTACAATAAATAAATTATTTTTTACTCGTGTAACGCCTACATAAAAAACCCGATGCTCATCATCGTTTTCCTTAATTAAATTTTTCCATGTTCTATATGAAATATCTGTCATTAAAATAACGTTATTAGCTTCTGCGCCCTTACTTCCATGAATTGTTGTTAACTTAATTCTAGGATTACTTTCATTAAGATCACCTGTTTTTTCCAATGCTTCATAATAATATTTATCTTCTTCAGGAATCATTTCTAATGCTTCTTGCCATGTTCCATGCGCTTTTAATCCATGATGCATAACCAAATTTTCTATTTCATATTCTGTATTTTCATCTATTGTTTTTAAATTTTTATATCCTCTTTTTATTCCACTTCCCGTTCGTAAGCAAGAATAAAGTTTTTTAATTTCATCATAGACTAAATTTTCACCATCATTTAATTTTTTCCATGCACGAATACCTTGAATATGTTTATTCGCCCTAAATTCTCCATACTTATTTTCAAAAATATATCCTTGCTGTTTTAAGAATTTTTGAATCGAGGGAAGTTGATAGTTATATCGTACAAGAATAAGCCATGTATCTTTTTTCATATCTATATATTCGATAGATGAAACATAATTAATAGTTCCTTCTTCTTTTCTGCTTTCCCATTTTTTATTAAATCTTTTTTTAATACGTGATGATATTTTAACTGCTAATTCATATACTTTTGCGGGAAGACGATAGCTATATGGCAAAACTTCTATCTTTCCCTGTAGATTTAAAAAAGTATTAACATCTGCACCCGACCAATTATAAATAGTTTGGTCATCATCTCCTGCGATATATAATCGTTCAATATTTTCTGATAACTTTTTAATAACTTTCCATTGCAATAAAGTTAAATCCTGTGCTTCATCAACAAATAATATTTTGAGGGGAGGAGAGCTACCTTTCTCAAGAAACTGAGAAAGCATATCTGTATAGTCATATATTCCCCTCTTTTCTTTAAACTTTTTAAATGTATTAGAAAATAATTCTTGTTCCCTCCACGAATAATCGCATTCAAGTTTTTTCCAAGTTTCTTGTAATGGCCGTAGAGTAGCTCTTGTTAATTGATCGCAAAAAATAAGCTTGTCACCTAATAAAGTTCCTGAGTGAACTATTTCATTTTCATCTATTCCACCAGACATTTCTAGTCTTAAAAGTTTTTTAAATTCTGTTATATGAGTTCCCTTAAATACTTGTTTTCCATTTAATCCTAAAGTTCGAAAACATAAACTATGGAGTGTTCGAAAATAATCTAAATCTTTTTCATCTTTAATATCAAATTTATCTATTGTACGTTCTCGTGCTTCTTTTATTGCACGTTTAGTAAAACTTACAAAGCCAACGGCATTAGGCTTTATTCCTGACTCTATTTCGGTCTCTAATTTATTAAGTAAAGTTGTAGTTTTACCTGTACCGGGAGACCCTAATATTACGTTTGTTCTTTCTCTATTAAACATGTTCTAAAATATCCTATCGTTTTTTCTAATCCTTCTGTTAAACTTACTTGTGGTTCCCATTCTAAAAGAGTTTTAGCCTGTGTAATATCCGGACATCTCTGCATGGGATCATCTTTCTTACTCGCTAATTGAAATATATTTGATTTTGAAGCTGTAAGTCCTAATATTAATTCTGCAATATTATGAATAGTTTTTTCATTTGGATTTCCAATATTTACAGGACTTTTTAACGGCGATGTTTTTGTTAGTCTAATTAATCCCTCAACTGTATCACTTACATAACAGAACGAACGGGATTGCTGTCCATCACCATACATAAATAAATCATTTTCATTAAGTGCTGCCCATATAAAATTGGAAATTACTCGACCGTCATTTATCGCCATACGTGGTCCATATGTATTAAATATTCTAGCGACTTTAATATCAAGTTTATATAATCGTATGTATTCAAAAATTAATGCTTCAGCTACTCTCTTACCCTCGTCATAACATGCTCGGGGTCCAAATGAATTAACGGATCCATGATACGTTTCTTCTTGAGGTGTATGATCAGGGTTTCCATAAACTTCTGACGTTGATGTATGAACTATAATTGGATTTTTAAATTTAAAAAATTCAAGTATATTTCTCAATCCTATATAGCACGTATCTAATGTTTTAAGCGAGTGCTTTTGATAATGATCCGGACTTGCGGGACATGCGAGATTATAAATTAATTCAATATCTCCACCCGCACATATTTGAGAAAATACTTCTTGCATATCAGAAGTATTGGTAATATCTGCTTCACAAAAATTATGATTTTTATTAATATTTTCTTTTTGCCCTGTCAGCATATTATCAATTCCATAAACAGTATGCCCATCTGTTAAAAGATGATCAACAAGATGGGAGCCTAAAAAGCCAGCTGATCCTGTTACAAGAATTTTCACACTAATTTCCTTAAAATATTCATTTGTTTCTCACTCACTAATATTTTCTCTTTATATTTTTCATATCTTTCTTTTTGATCCTTTAAGAACTGTTTTTCCCAGTCATTTAATGAATCGCTATTTATCGATTTTAATAGAATTTCGAACTCTTTGTATTTTTTTTCGTCAAGATTCTTAATTAAAGCTGTGGGAATGTCCCTTGGTTTTTCCATTTTTATTCCTTTCGCTTTCATATGAAAGTAAAGTATTCGACAAATAATAATATCTGTTAAAGCATCGTGCCAATTGTGATAACCTCCTCCTAAAAAGTGTTTATACATTTCTTCTAATTTTGGAAATTTATAATCATCAAAATCACTTTTTAACTTTAAAATATCTTTCGCCGTCATCATCGTACAATGCGTTGTTTTTGGAATCTTAAAATTTTTACCTA
>JGI24656J20076_1000124_pt1 | contig 14330 bp, 13 predicted proteins | sample MalvirmetaMSP114_FD_20076 | JGI IMG/M metagenome (IMG submission 20076)
TTTGATTTGGTTTTGGCAGGCGCTTTTAAAAGATTCAGAGCGCTTAGCCACATTGGCTGATATGTATCGCAAGACCAAAACATATGATTACAAGAAGCCGGGAGCATCGGATGATGAAATTCAAAAGATACAAGCCAAAGGCTTGCCTAAAAAAGATTTTGAAAGGTTTAGAGAGGAAATTAGATTTGCCCTTCAACAGAATCACCCTTTCACCTTTGAAGCGGCCGCCAAAATGTATGCCATTAATCGTAGCAGCTTTTCTGGAGCCACATTTGCTGGTGGTTTTTCTGAGAGGGCATCCTATGCTCGCTTTACTGGCGTTCAAATAGAATACATTCGAAATTTTAAAGTGAAGAACTTCACTGTGAAGTACGCAGATTTTAAGAGTTCTATAAAGAAACACGATTGCTATTTTTATCTCGATCCCCCCTATTTTTTAGAATCGACGCGAAACAAACTATATGGAGATGAAGGTGACATGCATGAATTTTTTCCTCATCTTGCTTTGTTCTCCATGCTGCGCGAAAGAGAAAATTGGATCTTATCTTATAATGATTGTGAATCGATTCGCTCACTGTACCGCGATTATAGAATTTACGACGCAGAATGGACGTACGGCATGAATAAGTCCAAAAAATCATCAGAAATTATCATTACCAACTTGCCAAAGCGATTGCATTGTGTTACAATGGATTTAAAGGAGGAATAAATGGCAAAGAAGAAAGCTAAGCCAGGTCGTGTAGCAATGCAAGACCTGATGGGGCTCGTTAACAAGAAGGCAGGCAGAAATGTTGCACACGATTTAACAGGCGAGAACCCAACACAAGTTAAAGAATGGATCCCAACCGGCTCGCGTTGGTTGGACTCGATTGTCTGTCGTGGACGTGTGGCCGGCATCCCTGTCGGCAAGGTCACGGAGATCGCAGGATTAGAATCTACAGGCAAATCTTACATGGCTGCACAGATCGCAGCAAACGCCCAGAAGTCAGGTAAATTGATAATTTATTTTGATTCCGAGTCAGCCATCGACCCACATTTTTTAGAGCGCGCAGGGTGTAACCTAGAGCGCCTAATGTACATNCAAGCTAGCTCTGTCGAGTTTGTGCTGGAGACNATCGAGGAACTCTTGGGGGCTACTGATGANCAGCTTGTTTTCATCTGGGACTCACTAGCATTTACCCCCGCTGTGTCAGACGTTGAGGGAGATTTCAACCCTCAATCAACGATGGCGATGAAAGCACGCATTCTTGCAAAGGGAATGTCAAAGCTTGTCATACCCGTGGCAGACAAGCGCGCCACCCTGATTGTGCTCAATCAATTGAAAACAAATATCCCGCAAGGACCAAATGCTCGAATAATTGCTATGACTACCCCGTATATAACTCCGGGTGGTAAAGCAATGCACTATTCTTACTCGCTGCGGATCTGGTTAACGGGCCGCAAGGCAAAGAGTTCTTTCATCGAGGATGACAAGGGCTTTAGGATCGGATCCGAAGTCAAAATAAAGCTGGAGAAGTCGAGGTTCGGCACACAAGGAAGGTCGTGTGCGTTCCGCATCTTGTGGGGGACAGAGGACGTAGGCATCCGTGACGAAGAGTCATGGTTTGATGCTGTCAAGTCGTCCGAGTACCTGACAAGCGCTGGAGCATGGTATACCCTGGCAATGCCGGACGGATATGTTAAAAAGTTTCAGCCGTCCAAGTGGACAGAACTAATTACATCTGACGACGAATTTCGGAGCAATATCATACAACTAATGGATGAAGAAATTGTTCGTAAGTTTGATCGTCGCGAGGGAGAAGCAAAAGCTTTTTACGCCGACCCAGAGGACCTGACGGTACCTCACCAAATCTAAAAAGGAGGAAACAACATGTTAAATACTATTTTTTTGACACTGGTTCTTGGATGTGCCCATTCGCATGGTCACAAAGCACCCTATTACAAGGAGCCGCCTACACCAAAGCGCACTCATGTGACTCACCAGCATAAGCACGGTGAGATAGTTTGGGTGTGGAAGCCAGCTCACCATGATAGAAATGGCGTCCACATTAAAGGACACTGGGAACCCCATCGTAAGCCACGTCGTTAAGCAGAAAACGCTTGACAAAGCGCCCCCGAGCGGTTATACTTATACTGTTCGGGGGCGTTTATGCATGCTTACAAGGAGTATGATTCGAAGGAGCCAGATAGGTTCCACAAGTACGCTGGTCGCATTGGTCGCCACATAGAATATGCAGCGAGAATAGCCCAGCAATCAGATTTTCCGGACTATCGCCATGGCGCGATACTGGTCAAGGGAAGTTCTGTTCTTAACACCTCCACAAACAAGTCTAACTATTGTTCTTTCGGTCACCGATTTCGCAGGAAGGCGTCTGGACACGCCACACTACATGCAGAACTTGGTGCTATTCTTGGAATGGATAGAGCAGTCACAGAGGGCGCAACTATTTATGTTGCCCGCGTTGGCAAGACAGGAGAGTTTAAAATGAGCAAGCCATGTTCTATGTGTCATGCAGCCATGAAACATGTTGGCATAAAGCGTGTGGTTTATACCATTAACGACAAGGTGGCAGGTAGCTACAAAATATGAGGCTTGAAATCGGTGACCTTATTCGGGTCCGATATCCCAAGGATAAATTTTATGACGGAGAGTATAGTGTTGGTATCGTTATTGAAACAACGCGCTCACCGGGCCCATACACCATGAACAAGATGTGGTGCTTTAAAACAGAGTCCACACACATAATAGACGTCTTTAGAGACGAAATAGAGGTATTAAATAAATGAAGAGAGTAATGATAATTGATGCGCTGAACGCGTACCTGAGAGCATATATAGTTGACCCGAGTCTTTCATCAAACGGGCAGCCGATTGGTGGAATCAAGGGCTTTTTAAAGATCTTGCAGAAGCTTACGAGAGATATGAACCCCGACCAAGTGGTGGTTGTGTGGGATGGTCCTAACGGCTCTAGAAAGCGCAAGACNATGGATAAAAACTACAAGGAGGGTAGGAAGCCTATTCGATTAAATCGGGCGTTCCANAACCTNACAGACGACGAAGAGCTACAGAACAAGATGTGGCAACAGGGTCGTATCATCCAGTACTTGAACAATATGCCGATCATTCAGTCCATGATTGAAGAAGTGGAAGCAGACGACATTATTGCTTACATAACACAGATGAAATATTATGAAGGCTGGCAGAAGATCATCGTCTCAAACGATAAGGATTTCATGCAGTTGTGCGATAGTGAGACTGTGCTGTGGCGGCCGACCGTTGGCGAAATGCTGAACAAGAAAAGGATCGTTGAGCAGTACGGGGTGCATCCCATCAATATGGCTCTTGCTCGCGCCATCGTGGGCGACGTGTCAGACAATCTGGCTGGCATCAAAGGCGCCGGCCTTGCGACAGTCAAGAAGCGACTCGACTTCTTGGCAGAGGAGAGGTTTTATACCATTGACGAAGTTGTCGAGCATTGTGAAAATGCCAACAGCAATTTGAAGTTCTATGCAAACGTGGCCGATAACGGTGCGCTTGTCGAGAAGAACTACAAGATGATGCAGTTGTCTTCTCCACAACTTTCCGTACAGGGTAAAGATCAAGTCAGATATTCTATTGAAAATTTTGAGTGTGAGTTCAACAAGACAGAGATTTTAAGGATGATGCGGCAGGATGGATTTGGCGAGTTAAACTGGGAGGATCTGCGCACCCACCTTAATAAAATTACAAGAGAGAGTGTTGACACAGCCACTAAATAAAATGCAATTTGAGTATAAAGTTTGTTGACTTTAGGAGGGTAAATGCTATACTTATTACACAGGAGAGAGGGTTCATATGCTCGATCACAACGTTAATTTTGGAAGGTATGGGAAAGCCTTCCAAGAAGGACTAGTTCAGTTAATCTTTGAGGATCGACCATTTGCAGATCAAATAACCGAGGTGTTAGATGTTAACTTCTTGGAACTGGAATACCTTCGCGTGTTCGTGCAGAAGATCGTGGAGTTCAGAGCCAAGTACGGTAAACATCCGTCTATTGAGGCACTTATCGCGATTGTTCGCACTGAACTGGAGTCCGAAGACGAGGTAACCCAGAAGCAAGTACGCGAGTACTTTGCACGCATCCACACCAAAGAGATTACAGACTCGGAATACATTAAAGAAGCATCGCTGGATTTTTGTCGCAAACAAAACCTCAAGGAAGCCATGCTTAAGTCAGTAGACCTTCTACAAAGTTGCTCCTTTGACGAGATTTCAAAAGTCATCAACGAAGCATTAAAGCTGGGCTCTGATAGTAATTTCGGTTATGACTACCTGGCAGATTTTGAAGAGAGATTCAAGCCAAGGTTCCGTAACCCCGTCACCACCGGTTGGAACGAAATAGATGCGATCATTGGTGGTGGCCTGGGCAAAAGCGAGCTGGGCGTTGTAATCGCCAGCACAGGCAGCGGCAAGAGTATGGTGCTTGTTCACTTGGGCACTCAAGCCCTGAGAGAAAAGAAGACAGTAGTTCACTATACTCTTGAGTTACAGGACACCGTGATAGCGTGTCGCTATGATAGTTGCCTCACTGGTTATCCGATATCAGATCTGTCATCTTTTAAAGATGATATTTATGAGCAGGTTAAGGACATGGACGGGAAGTTGATCATAAAAGAGTACCCCACCAAGTCTGCCAGCACCAACACAATTCGTTCGCACTTGGAGAGACTTGCCAAGAGAGGCATCCACCCGGGCATGATAATAGTTGACTACGCTGACTTGCTCAAGCCCGTGACGGTGAGAAAAGAGAAGAGAACAGAGTTGGAGTCAATTTATGAAGAGCTTCGCGCCCTTTCTACTGAATTTCAATGCCCCGTGTGGACAGCATCCCAGACAAACAGGTCGGGTTTAAACGTAGAGGTTATTACTATGGAACAGATCTCCGAAGCATTCAGCAAGTGTTTTGTGGCAGACTTCATCTTCTCCATCTCCCGCACAATTAAAGACAAGCAGAACAACACTGGCAAGATGTTTGTTGCAAAGAACAGAAATGGACCGGACGGGGATGTGTATGATATTTTTATGCAGCCAGCAAATGTGAAGATTAAAGTGGTAAATAAGCCCAGTGCTGTTGCACAAATCCCAATGAATCCGGTAGTATTAGATTCAAAGATGCAAAAAGAGTTACTGCAAGAGAAGTATGAAAAACTTAGACAAAAGGGAGTTAAACCATGAGAACATTAGAAAACATTCGTAGATTTAGGTTATCAGACACATTTGTCGAGCCATATAAGGACGCGACGGTACCATGGGGACCCCTGGGATATGTAACGTTTAAACGCACCTACGCACGGAGACTTAACGAGTTTGAAGAAGGGGCTGAAGGCACCGAAGAATGGTGGCAGACATGCCGACGCGTGGTAGAGGGCATGTTCAACATGCAGAAGGAGCATGTGATCATGCTCGGCCTGGAATGGAACGACGCCAAGGCCCAGGCCACAGCAAAGGATGCTTATGATCGATTGTTTACTCTCAAGTGGACACCCCCCGGCCGCGGCCTGTGGATGATGGGAACAAAGTTCGTTGAAGAGCGAACCGCCGCGGGTCTTTTTAATTGTGCCTTCCGCTCCACTCGCGACCTGGGAACCAAAGGCGGTTATTTGTTTGCGTGGATGATGGATGCTCTGATGGTTGGCGTAGGCGTTGGCTTCGACACCGAAGGCGAGGGAAGCATCACGATTAAAGAGCCGGAATATACGAACGACATACACATCATTGATGACTCCCGAGAAGGGTGGGTGAACTCTGTACATATTTTATTGGACGGGTTCTTTTTTGGTAAGGGGGTACCCAAACTTGATTACACAGCCATTCGTCCCGAGGGGGCTCTCATCAAGGGGTTCGGAGGTACCTCCAGTGGTTTTAAACCATTAAAGGAACTGCACGACAACTTGACTGACTTATTTTCTACAAAGATCGGAGAAGATATTACCTCCGTCGATATCGTAGATGTTGAAAACCTGATCGGACGTTGCGTTGTGGCCGGGAACGTACGCCGATCAGCTGCACTGGCTATGGGCAACCACAAGGACATGCACTACCTGCAGATGAAGAATGATCAGGAAAAGCTTTACCACCACCGGTGGGGCTCAAACAACTCCATGGTGGCAGAGGTTGGCATGGACTACAGTTGGGCGGCCAAACAATGTCAGAAGAACGGAGAGCCCGGTACCATCTGGCTAAACAACGCTCGCACCCGCGGAAGATTTAAAGACGGGCCAAGAGACGACGACTTGCATGTGATGGGCTTTAACCCCTGCGTGGAGCAGCAGCTTGAAGACGCAGAACTTTGTTGTCTGGTAGAGACCTTCCCTGCAAAGCACGATGACTTGGAGGACTACTTAAAAACCCTCAAGATCGCCTACCTTTACGGCAAGACCATCACCCTCTCCAACACACACTGGCCAGAGACAAACGCAAAGATGTTAAAGAACCGGCGTATTGGACTGTCACAGTCAGGGGTAGTGCAAGCGTTCAATAAGTTTGGAAGACGTACACTATATCAATGGTGTGACGATGCATANGACTATATTAAAGAGNTAGATGANGAGTATTCAAACTGGCTTTGCATCCCGCGTTCAGTCAGAATGACTTCCATCAAGCCATCTGGTACTGTATCTCTTTTGAATGGTTCTACGCCTGGCATCCACTTCTCAGAAGATGAATACTACATTCGCAGAATTCGTTTTTCAAAAGATTCTGAAATGCTGCCTTCGTTGGATAAAGCCGGCTATCGAATGGAAGAGGACGAGTACTCCCCCAACACAATGGTTGTGGAGTTTCCGGTCCACGAGCCATACTTTGTAAAGAGCAAGCGTGACGTTAGTATGTGGGAACAGCTAGAAATCGCTGCGCAGTATCAATATTATTGGGCTGATAACTCTGTGTCGGTGACTGTAACCTTTTTACCCGGGGAAGCAGACCAAATAAAGAGCGCCTTAGAGATGTATGAAACGCGTCTCAAGGCGGTTTCCTTTTTGAGGTACGAGGCGACGGGGTATAAGCAAGCGCCCTATGAAGCGATTACTCAGAAAGAATATGAAAAGCGTATTAAGTCCGTAACGCCGCTGCAGCGAATAAAAGATACCGCCGGCGGCGAAGGCGAAAAGTTTTGTACAAACGATACGTGTTTGATTTAAGGAGAAAGAATGAAATTTACACCGGTTAACCGCTACATTCAAGTAGAAGTGATAAAGGAAAAACCTAACGAACCTCAAAGTGGAATCGTCCTCCCCGACGATTTTAAACCAACAGAAGAGCGTTATGCTATTGTCAAAATAAAAGGCTGGGCAGAAGATGTTAAGTTTAGAAACAAGCTATGGATTGATCACGAGATAATAGTTGATCGCTCAATGGTTGAGGATATCAAACTTGGCGATGAAACTGTGCAGGTGGTACTAGAGAACTACGTAGTGGGCATATTGTAGTATACTTCAGAAAGAACTAATTACCACATGGACAAGAATTTTTATAATCAGGCATCAGGCGCCAAACTGGGCTGGGATCCTAGTTGGTTCGGTGAAAAGTATTTTGACGATAAGTTGGTGAGAGCTATTAAAAAGTGGCAACGCTTCCGCGAACTGGCGGCAGACGGTCTTTGTGGGCCCATGACGTTCAGGCGTTTGTGGACCGAGCGACAGGCACAAGTGGAGGAACCTGAGCCTGTAGAGCCACAGTATTCTAATTACATTGCATACAATGGGGAGTACTTCCCGATCAAGTGGGACAAAGTAGTTTTGTGGTCAGAGGAGGGTGGCCTCGCGGCTCGCTCCGGAACTTATTACAGTTATGCTGGTCGTCCCAAGCGCAAGATTCGATACTTTGTTAACCATTGGGACGTGTGTCTGTCATCGCAGTCGTGCGCAAGAGTCTTAGACAAGCGCGGAATCTCTGTACACTTTATGATTGACAACGATGGTACCATCTATCAGACGTTAGACATGCAGCACGCAGCATGGCATGCCGGCAGCCCTCGCACCAATCGTCCCTCTGTGGGGGTTGAGATCACGAATGCCTACTATCTCAAATACCAAGACACATACGTAGCCCGCGGCCACGGAGAAAGACCGGTAGTTGAAAACGCAGAGGTGCACGGCAACGAACTAAGCCCGTTTCTGGACTTCTATCCTGTACAAATCGAAGCACTGAAGGCGCTCTGGACCGCTGTCCACGAGGCGACGGGGATCCCATACGAGGCGCCCCTCAACGAAGACGGCGAGACTTCAACCACCTACGAACAAAATGTTGCGTATGGAAATTTTACTGGCTACATCAGTCACTACCACGTAAGTAAAAATAAGATAGACTGCGCGAACTTGGATATAAAGAAATTACTAGATGAGATAGACGATTCTTGAGTACGACAAAATAGTAGTTGGCAGTTCCCTAAAGGCAGTTTTGTTTGCATTTAATAACGAGCTGCCGATTTTCTTTTCGGAGATAAGAAGGCCGTTTCGGTTTGATTATTTTGATCCGTTTTTGGATTTATCGGCACTTAAGCTGAAAAATTCGCAGAAAAATTTGACGACTTTTGGAGAGGATAGGGTCGTTGGCGTGCAGAAAGAATTGTTGTGGGAGCGTCTTTTGTTCTTGCTCTCGTTAAGGGGCAACGTGCCGCTAAGCACCCTGTGTCATCACTTACGTCGTTCGAGCAATAGTTTCGTTTGCTCCAACGAGTACTCAAAGATCGCAGAGATCTCGTTTAAAGAATGTTATTACTTTGGAGACGACAACTGCGCCGGCATCCGAACAAAAGAGCTTGCAAACGAGTCATATGTGTGTTATGATTGGGTAGCATTTAATCGAGGAGGCAAGCACGACATCGATCTGATAGAGACAGGAGATGACTTTGTAAGTCAGATCTGGTTTTATTCGTCTGATCGAATCGATGGCAAGACGAAAGTAAAAGACGCCTGCATAGTGTCGCGACTTGATGAAGAAAGCTTAACTAACTTTGACTACTCAGAGACAATGGCTCGATTTAAAACAGTTTCCGAAATGGAAAAAAGAGGAATGAAAGGAAAATTCAATGGATATTCACCGACTGGTAGACCAAGATATTATAAATTCAGAACATCTCATATCTATCGTACGAAATACAAAGAACGTAGTTCGTCATGGATTGAGGAGGACGGCATCAAAACGCCAAGAGTTAAAGAAGAAGATTTACTCCAGGCTTTACCGCAGGCTGCACTGGCATACGATAGATTTTTGAGGAACTTGTGAGTGCTCACATTCACTTGGCCGGCATCATACCGGTGGCTAATTTGAAAACTGATTTTGAGTTGGCCACCCCGTCTGTCCTAATGCCCATCAACGTAGGGTTCACGGCTATTCAGAAGTCAGTGTTCGAATGCGCTATGGCTGGTTGCCAAACCATCTGGGTCGTCGCAAACGATGACCTGGCGCCCATAGTCAAGAAGGTGATAGGAGAGTGGGTATACGATCCTGTCCACTATAATAGGACCTTTGGGGGCTACCCTGCAGAAGTACGAAAAGATATTCCTATTTACTACGTTCCCGTACATCCAAAGGACCGCGACCGTCGCGACTCTTACGGGTGGTCAGCTTTGTATGGCATGTACTCGGCTTGGTTTGTGGCTTACAAACTTTCAAAATGGATGTGTCCAGAAAAGTTCTTTATCTCTTTCCCCATGGCAATGTATGACATTTATAGTTTACGACAACACAGACCACAGATTTCCAGCACTAAAAATAACTTCTTTTTATCACATGAGGGTAAAATAGTGAAGGATAATGTGTGCTTGCCTTTCACCATGTTCGGAGAGGACTTTAAAAAGTGCCGCAGAGCAGTGAACAAGAAGACCACGCGAGAATACATGCGCCCAGAACCGGACGAACTGGCTCCTTCAAAGAAACTACCGTTAGCAGAACGATGGTCTGCGCGTTACTTTACCTTTGAAGATGTGTTCGAAGAAGTGGATGAGTCCAACGCAGCCACAGTAGAACTCGATTGGTTTCGTGATATTTCAACATGGGCTAGCTATCGCGACTTCCTGGCATCAGANTATATCATAGAAACACCATATAAGCCCTTGACAGGGCCGTACAAACATGGTAAATTGTGTATGGAGGGTAAGGATGAAGCGTAGAAATTCTGCGATCAAGTTTATAGGACTCCACGCGCACAGCGTGGCGGGGTCAATTTTTGATGCCATTGGGTATCCGCAAGACCATATGGATTTTGCTTATGAGAATGGGATGGACGCGCTAGCGCTTACAGACCACGGTAATATGAATGGGCTGGCCTATCAAGTGCTACATGCCCGGAAGATGAAGGAGGAAGGCAAGGACTTCAAGCCAATCTTTGGTTGTGAAGCATACTTCCTGCCGTCACTGGAAGAGTGGCGAGAAGAATACACCCGCGCGATGGAAGACAAGAAGCGCGCGAGAGCCATCAAGAAGGACGAGCAGTCAGGCACGACAGTGGAGGACGAGGGCGACAGCAAGCGAGTACAAGACCTACTGCGCCGTCGCCGGCACCTCGTGCTGCTGGCACAGAACCAGACGGGTTTGAACAACCTGTTCAAGTTGGTGTCCGAGTCCTACAAGCCGGAGAACTATTATCGCTACCCGCGCCTTGACTACGCACTGCTTGAAAAGTATAACGAGGGCATCATCGCTGCGTCTGCCTGTCTCGGCGGCGTGTATGCTGGGTGCTATTGGGAGAACCGAGAGGAAGGCGATGAAGCAGTCGCGGCTGCCATGCGTGAGTCCACGGAGCGCATGCAAAGTATTTTTGGTGACCGCTGGTATGCAGAACTCCAGTGGAACAATGTGCCAGAGCAGCACGCGCTGAACCAGCACATCATTCAAGTCGCGAAAGAGTACGACGTCAAGCTGATTTCCACAGCAGACAGTCACTATCCAAACCAGACCGCCTGGAAGGATCGCGAACTTTACATGCGCCTAGGATGGCTCGGCAAAGGTCGACCGTCTTGGGCAGAAGAAGATAACGACCTGCCTGTCGATGTAGAGGAGGTGGGCTACGAACTCTATCCCAAGAACGGCGATGAAATGTGGGACGCATACAAGAAGTATACGGAGAACTCCGAGAATGATTATGACGACAAGCTTGTTCTTGAGAGCATCGAAGAGACACACCGCATCGCCTTCGACAGAATCGAAGACTTCCTACCAGACAACACGGTCAGGCTGCCATCTTTTGTTGTTCCCGCGGGACACACCGCGACGTCAGCACTCGTTGGCTTTGCGTTTGAAGGACTCAAGCAGAAGGGGGTGCATTATAACTCAGAGTATATGAGCCGACTTAAGCACGAACTAAACGTTATCGATGATAGGGGTTTCTCAAAGTACTTCTTGACTATGAAAGCAATCGCAGACGTGTCCGGCACCATGATGTTGTCGGGACCAGGCAGAGGCTCAGCCGCTGGCTCTTTGGTCGCATACGTCCTGGGCATTACGCAGATTGATCCTATCAAGTATGGCCTACTATTCTCACGCTTCCTGCGTTCGGATGCGACAGACTATCCAGACATTGACTATGACGTGAGCGACAGCTTGCTCCTCAAGGAGAAGCTGGTGGAGATGTGGGGAGAGGATGTGGTAGCGCCCATTTCAAATTGGAACACGCTGCAGCTTCGCTCGCTTATCAAGGACATTTCAAAACTGTACGAGATCCCATTCAACGAGGTGAACGTAGTAACGAGCGTGATGATGCGCGAGGCGATACCAGAAGCAAAGCGCAAGCATGGTATCCGCGCCGGAGTTTATAACCCAACGTGGGAAGAGGTGATGGAATACTCTACCTCTCTTCAAGATTTTCTTAACAAGCACCCACAGGTCAAGGCACACGTTGAAGGACTCGTGGGTCAGGTACGGTCATGCTCGCGGCATGCCGGCGGCGTGGTGGTAGCAGAAAACTTGGACAGCCACATGCCGTTGATCAACTCCGGTGGTGTGCGGCAGACGCCGTGGTCGGAGGGACAGAACGTCAGACATTTGGAGCCGATGGGGTTCATTAAGTTCGATATCTTGGGCCTCTCGACCTTGAAGATGATGGAGGGCGCCATTGAGCATATCCTCCGTCGCCACCACGGAATAGAGGAGCCAACCTATACTGATGTCAAAAAGTTTTATGACGAGAGCCTACATCCAGACAGGATTGACATCGATGATGCGAAGGTGTATGAGAACGTGTTTCATAAAGGCAAGTGGGCGGGCATCTTTCAGTTTACAGAAACAGGAGCACAGAACTTTTGCAAGAGAGTGAAGCCAAACAACCTTATTGATATCTCGGCTATCACTTCTATCTATCGCCCTGGTCCATTGTCGGCTGGTGTGCACGATGAATTCATGGAGGCCAAGGAGCACCCACACCGCATAGAATACTTGACAGATGATGTGCGCGAGATCACAGAAGAAACGTTTGGCTTCATGATTTTCCAAGAGCAGATCGCACTTATCGCACACACACTCGGAAAGGATCTGTCTCTTGACGAGGGCAACCTCCTCCGCAAACTTCTTACCAAGAAGGGAACAGGCAAGGGTGCCAAAGCAAAAGAGGCAATACATGACAAGTTCATCGAGGGCTGTGCAGAGAAGGGGATTGAGCTTGATAGCGCACAGAATTTGTGGGACAAGTTTGAATACTTTTCAGGGTATGGCTTCAATAAGTCTCATGCTGTTTCCTATAGTTTTCTATCTTATCAATGCGCGTGGCTATTTACATATTATCCCGTAGAGTGGATGGCAGCATTTCTCGACAAGGAGCCCGAGACCCGCAAGGAGAGAGCGATCAACATCGCAAAGAAGTTTGGATACAACATCGAGCCACTTGATATCAACAAGTCGGGAGTGGTGTGGGAGATCAGCGAGGATGGCAAGACACTCATTCAACCGCTCACATCCATCAAGGGTCTGGGCATGGCAGCCATCGAACAGATTCTAGACCATCGCCCGTTCACAGGCGCAGAGGACCTATTGTTCCGCGAAGAGATTACATATAGCAAGCTGAATAAGAAGTCGTTGGATGCCATGGCACGCGCAGGAGCGCTGGATAACCTGATAGATGATCGCTTCACGGGACGCAAGCACTTTTGGAGTGCGTGTGTGGTGGAGCGACCGAAGAGCATGAAGAGGTTTAACGAGAACGTAGAGCTTTACCGACCAGAGGGAGACTTTACCGAGGAAGAAGTCATACAGTTTAAAACAGAACTCACTGGCGTCTTCCCTCTCAACTTGGTCATTAATAATGCGACGGTGGAGCACCTCCAAGAGAAATTTATTCCTCCCATCTCCGAGTTCGATCCAGAACTGCAAGTGTGTTGGTTTATTCCGCGCAAGATTACACCGAAGAAAACAAAGAACGGCAAGCTCTATTGGATCGTGGAAACAATCGATAGCAACAATGAGTCAGCCAAGATCAGGTGCTGGGGCGTTAAGCCCGAGAAAGACAACATATTTCTTAATCGACCGTACATGGCTAGGTTAAAATACGATGAGCAATGGGGGTTCTCGACCTACGCCATTGGAAAGACATTCAAATTACTAGGATAAACAATGAATATAATTAGATACTTTAGTCCGCTCTTAAAGGAGCCTAAACTTATAGACGACTTGCCTGTGGTAATTCGTGTAAGAAAGTTTGACGAGGGCAGCGCCAAGGCGTTTTCCGATGAAATGGCAAGAGCACAGAACTCAGGTCAACCAATTATCCCAATCATCATAGATAGTTATGGTGGCCAGGTGTATAGTTTAATGTCGATGATATCTGACATAAAGCATTCCAAGGTTAAGGTTGCAACCATCGCACAAGGAAAGGCAATGTCCTGCGGTGCGGTGTTGTTCAGCTTTGGAGAGGAGGGGCACAGATACATGGACCCGGACGCAACCCTGATGATTCATGACGTTAGTTCTATGGGCTGGGGTAAGGTTGAGGAGATCAAGGCAGACGCAGAAGAAGTCGAGAGACTGAACCAAAAGATATACCGCATGATGGCAACCAACTGTGGCCACGACGAAGAATACTTTTTGGACATTGTGCATGAGAAGGGACACGCTGACTGGTTCTTGGACGCGGAAGAGTGTGAGAGCCACAACATGGCGAACCACTTGCACGTTCCCGACCTAAAAATCAGCGCAGAAATTAAGTTCAAGTTCGGATAGAAACTACTTGACACCCCCGCATATATTTGTTATATTAGTAATACCAAAGGAGGTAATGTGGCAAACACATATGAAGAAAAGAAGCGTTACGTGAAGGAATATATCCGCTCACTTGATGCAATCGAAGAGGCGATGGAGCCGTT
>JGI24656J20076_1000129_pt1 | contig 13500 bp, 16 predicted proteins | sample MalvirmetaMSP114_FD_20076 | JGI IMG/M metagenome (IMG submission 20076)
AGAATCCCACCGACTATGCTCGTGATTATTTGTATTTTACTCATGATTTACTCCATGATTAGTTTTCAATTAGTAGCACCATGCTACAGAGGACAGGGGCAGAATCGAACTGCCCCAGTACCATACTGTCCTATTTGCTGTACTCTGTGCCGAGGATATGGTCACAGGCTTTACTTGCTCGTGTACCAGCCCAGACGATCCAGTCGGTATTATCTTCGAGTTTCTTCTTCCACGATTGGATATAACCAGCTGAATTCTTGATTACGGTATCTCTGTCGATACCAGCTATTCCGCACAGGTAGGTAGAACCGATCTCTGCGACCAGTTCTTCTTTGCTGTACTCGTGACTGCCGAAGAAGTTTAGTCCAGTAACACCTTCACGCTCCAGACGGTCTTTATGACCAGTGGAATGCACCAGTTCATGGAAGCAAACAGAGTAATATTCTTCATTGCTGATGAACTGTTCTGGTGTAGTCAGGTGAACTTCGTCAGCCAGAGGGCTGTAGTAATTACGATCCTGTTGATCGTGGAATACTGTCGGTGGATTGTCATGAAGATACTCGCCACGTTCAGCTAGTTTATCATCATGATAGACCTTCGCATAGTTATTCACGATCTCATCAGCCTTCTCGATAGGGCTGAAATCATTCAGTCTCTTACTGTCCTCGATGATCTCGTAGTACTTCTCTGGCAGACCATCGCATTGACTGGCATTGAAGACATTGAACGAAAATAGCTGGGCGAATTTGCCTATATATTTTCCATTATCGTCACATTTCGGACAACTTGCGACTGCCTCGTGGTCGTCGCCTCCACATAGGGGACAATCCTGTAATTTAGGGAATTTCCAGTAGTGAACTGGATACGCTTTTTGTCCCTTGCGTACAGCACCACCAAGTTTACGAGCCTGACCGAAAGTAAGCCACCAAGGGCTTTTAAATCCAGAACAGCCAAGTATAGCTAGGTTTGTTCCTCGGTAGACCTTCTTGGTCGAGACTGATCTCGGCGCATTTGCTGATCCACCAACCCAAGGCTTTTGCCAAGGAATGATACCCTCATCCAGAAAATCGATGATCCTCTGGGTGATTCTATCACAGATTGATTTGTATTGTTTAGTCATGATTTATTTCCTCCATGATTGTTTTTATTTGCAATCGTAATACCATTCAGGTGGTCTACTTCATGCTGAATTATTACAGCATCCAGACCCTCGAATCTCTGGCTACGATCTTGGTTCTTTTCATCTACATAGTCAAGATCAATCCATGAGTGTCTATTGACTACATAGCTTTTTTTAGGAATCGACAGGCACTCTTCAGTATTCGGGAATACTTCCTTGCTCTGATCTGTGATTACAGGATTGATAAAGAATCTCCACTTTCCCTGAATGAGGGCAGTAAATATATTCTCTTCAAGTCCTACCTGATTCCCTGCAAAACCTAATGATCCATTCCTCTGGTATATGGTCTTGCTGAATAATACCCTGCGTACTACATCGTAGTCTTCTGGGTAAACATCTACCGATGATCTACTCAGTCTAGGATCAGGATATTTAACTATTCTCTTTTTCATGATTGATCCTCCTCGGTTGATGTGTTTTTCAGGTATATCCATCCATCTCGGCAGTATTCTTCCATCGTGTCAGCACAAACATAGCCACTGACAATATCGTCTGCTTCTTTGTAATTAGGGTAGTTTATCCATCCAGTGTCTTCGTCGGTCTGGACATACTCACCCTCATAACCAGCCTCATTCAAGGCTTTGATTATGTAGGTTGCACCGTCTTCAGAGAAATGTCCATGACAAAGATCGTTTCCATGTCCCAGAAGAGGTATTAGTGTTTTATTCATTATCNACTCCATGATTGATTACGACTTNATTGTCGTAGAACCCTGCCAAGGAATCGAACCTTGGTACACTCCAAGCAGGGTTTATCCATCGTCAGTCTTTATCGTCAGGAATGAACTCGCTAGTCCTCAAATCCTTGAACCGATCAAGTTTCTCTTGACGGGTTTTACATCCAGAGTACAAACCATGTGATCCATGTGTAGACTCTAGTGCGAATTCAGCGACCAGTTCATCCGTCCATACGAATTCGTTCTCGTAGCCCACTCGGTCATCGAGCATATCTTTCAATTCCTGCTCGTTGGTAAAGCGAGAGTCTTCCTCGGTTTCCTTGTCGTGAAATGCTCGAAATTTCACTTTTGTCCACCCCAGATCACCGATACGAGTATCAAAGGCACTTATGCTCTCATTCTGGACAGTAAAATTGTCGAAATCATGACCTTCTGAATAAGTTTCCAGACAACCTATTTGTCGATGAGTATTGATATCGATTGAAGCATATTTACCATCTTCACTAGCATAAAGTCGAAGAGTATCTCCGTTAGGTAAGCTGATCAAGAGGCTAGAATTGGCTAGTAATGAATACCGATTCACTCCCCAAGAAAAGTTACTTATTATGCGTTTGAGTGTTGTTCTTTTTTTCATTATTGACTCCATGTTGGTTAAGACGGGGAACTATAGTCCCCCCGTTTCAAGCATTAGCTCTCGTCAGTTAACCTGTTTTATGCTCCTGCACGAATTTCGGCTCGTTGTATCTCGTCATCGCACTCGTCAGCCAGATCAAATCTATCCGAATTGCTCTGATCTTCGATGGTGGTAGGTCTAGTCCACTCGGTTGTGTCTCTCCTGTATTCAAAATCAGCTTGGGCAGACTCTTTGCTTGGGAATTTCCGAGAGTCTACCGTTGGGCATTTCCAGAAACTATCTGCTATGCCGTCGGTATAGTCCACGAATGTCCCGTCAGAATCCTTCCAGTATTTCTTCGCCAGTTCATATCCACAGCCAATACACTTCAGGAAATACTCGAAGTCGCTGTCGCTATGGTCTTGATACCATAATTCCCAGTTGTCGTGGGGCTTATAGCCTTGATACTTGCCATGTTTGTCCTCAAGTGTAAACTTGCACGAACATCCTCGTCCTGCCAGAGCAGTTACTGTTCGAGTTACAGCTTTTATGTATTTCATAATATTCTCCATAATTGGTTAAGACTATCCCCTCGGTATAGTTTCTGGCATAAGCCTTCATCAGTTAACCTTCTATGCCCTCTACTGCCTTGTTTCGGCGCATCGCTCTGCTCTGGATACTACTGTCGACCAGATTATCGTATACAGACTACGTACAGACCATGCGAGTGTTCACCTCTTCATGGGGTCATTCTCGGTCGCTGTCCCTCGGGACGACCTCATCATTCCCCCCGACTGCTACGTCAGAGGTTCAAATCAAATTGTCAAAATAGCTGTCAAAACTGACCCCTTAAGTTACACAGTTTACGACCGATTACAAATACTATTTTATATATACCTCCAAACTCTACCCATTTAATGACCTCCCTGCCCTCTATTATTACTGGTGTATATTATTACACTATTATTACTATTATTAATTACTACTATCTATTATTATATATATTATATATATGGGGGTCATTATAATGATCCCCCCCAGACCCCTTGACCCCCCTACCCAGACCCCTCGACACCCCTCCTAGGGGGGTAGCCAGACCCTTGTCAGGGGTATCGATACCCCACGTAGGGGGCTTATAGGGGGCAGGAAACACAACATTATATCTAAATTGTTGTGCGGGTTCACGACGAGAGATTGGTAATCACCCTAATAATATAGATGGTTTACGTCATCATGGCATGGATGTTCATACGACCAGATATGCATGATATAGAGGTCTGCGATCCTGTGAATATTCGCATGGGGTGACCCACCCAAGGCGTGGGGTGCCCCCCCTTCGTCATCTATATATACCACGCTTACACAAAACGGTAAATAAGATTTAGGTTGACAAATATAACAATATGTTATAATATCCACCATAGCAAATGATTATTTTAAAGAGTAAACACGAGCAATTAATCGCAATAGAGCGAGCAAAGGTAGAGGAGTCCCGTCTATTTATCAGGCATTTATACGAATTATCGCAAGAGTGGAGGGACAAGAAGATAGGAAATTTCAGGGCGATATCGGAGATTTACCAATTATTATCGAGACATTTTATAGATAGGGGGTCAACAAGGTGAGGATAGAGACATTTGTACCGAATGTAGAGACTTGTCAAAGATTAAAGGATGTAGGATTAAAGCAAGATTCTTTATACAGTTGGGTATTTCATCCACCAGACTGGGTATTAGATGGAGCAGCGAGTGCAGAATTTGATCAATGTTCGGCATTCACTGTAGGGGAGTTAGGATTAATGTTAATGGAGACGGAGATACGTCATTATCCCCATCAGGTAAGTTTAATGAGTGCATTAGGGTCATTGACAATAAGCGAGGCAGAGTTCAGGGCAAAGATGATATTATTCATGATAGACTGTGGATTCATGACAGATGACTGGAAGGTATTATGGATAGGGGGTTATGAAAGCAAAGCCCAAATTTAGGTTTATAGATGAAAGCCTCAATCATGACAGGCAGATAATGATTAAGGAGATGAGGAAACATTTCACAAGAGCTGGCATGGAAGAAATCGAGAAGTTGGATAACTCTAAGATCCAGACATTATTTAGTATATTTGGTGGTAGGATGTAATGTGGTTTTTAGTAGGTTTTATATTTGGAGCAATATTCATGTTTTTGTTAGTAGGTGTACACATTATATGGAGGGACGAAAGGGACACCAAGAGAAAAAAAAGATCGAAGGAGCGAAATGTGGTGAAGTCGCCTTGGAACAGGAAAAGCTAATGGATCTAGGTGATTATATAGAGATTTATGGTGATGAGGGCACATTGAAGGCAGATGGTTATGATGATTGTATAATAGGTATAGATTCTCATCAGAGGATAGTATACAACCAGGAGAAGATCATTAACAAGTTAGAGCAAGATATGCCCAGGGAAGAGGCGATAGAATTCTTTTTTTACAATATCGAAGGGGCAAACGTAGGAGAATACACGCCAATTTATATACATTTATTCACTTTGGAAAGGTACTGTAATCACGAATATAAAACATATCAGGCAGAGGAAAGGGACACTAATGTACCAGAGTCATACACTTGTGATAATTGTGGTAAGGATNTTGATATCCCAGAGCCTGATTGGGACTTAATGAACAAGGAATAATTATACAGAACCCTAAAAATAAATTAAAAAGGAAATACAATGCAACAGATATTTAAAGAACCTTTAATAGATACGAAGGAGCTGTGCAATCGGCTAGGCGTAACAAGACAGGCAATATACAAATGGCGCAAGCTGTCAGACCCTATGCCCGTAGAAGTAGATAATACAAGCAAAAACGGTAAAACTATTCGCTATCTTTACAGCGATGTATTAAACTGGCTCAATGAAAAGAAAAGAAAATCCGAAGTTCTTCGCTAAAAAGCGGACACGATCAGGACGTTACATTACCATCGCAGAAGGCGAGACTAGAAAAGAGCTGATCGAAAACATTAAGTCTGACAGCGAAACTTATAAACAAGAGAGAGGCAAAGATGGCAAAGAGACACATCGACACACTCCTGTATGACCGTGAATGGTTTCAGGTACTTCACCCAGTATATAAATGTTTCTGGCATTATATATGCGGAAAATGCGACCACGCTGGTATATGGGAAGTCAATATGCGACTGGCACAGTTCAGCATTGATTCCGAAATTTCAACAGGTATAGAACTCGATTATGACAATGTTCTTAAAGTATTCGATATGCGAATTGTCGACCTGGGGCGCAATAAATGGTACATAGCTAAATATGTTATGTATCACCAAGGCTCAATACTCTATGCCAATAATAACTTCCACATGAGCATTATTAAAGTATTAAATAAATATAATCTTGTTGATGAAGATGTGGATGGGAATTACTTCGTGCGTATGCTACCCTACGAAGATAAAAATAATAAAATAGCGAAAACTGTGAAAAAAAGTACCAATAAAAGATTCATAGCACCAAATCTTAAAGAATGTGTTGACTTTTTCATAGAAAAAGATTATACTAACGCTGAATCAGAAGCAAATAAATTTTGGAACTTTTATGAATCAAAAGGCTGGATGGTAGGCAAAAATAAAATGAAAAAATGGCACGCCGCAGTCGCTAACTGGATGAGTGATAAAAATAACAATAATGACGATAGAACACATATACAGGAAGGACACCTAGAACAAAAGCGTGACTGGTGAAACTTTATTTAAACCGCATCCAGGTAAACAGCGTGAATTCCTTAAATGCAATGCAGATTGGGTGTTTTACGGCGGCGCAAGAGGCGGTGGGAAAAGCCTCATGCTTGCATGGAAAGCAGCCCTGACACCAAGACTATGGCACTATGAGCGAAATCGAATACAAATTACTAAAGAAAAAGCAGCACAATTTAAAAAACAAGGCAAAGTCTGTCAGGTTAAAATTGAGAAAATATCAATCGACTACCCAGACTTTATCGCTCTACTTGTCCGTAGAACATACCCCCAGCTTGAACGTAACCTCAAACCCGAATGCGATAAACTATACAAACTGTACAATGCCAGCTGGCAAGAACGTAACAAATGTTATATATTCCCCAGCGGAGCAAAAGTCTACCTCGTGCATTGCCAAGATCGCCGTGCCCTGGACAACTACATAGGCGGTAACTATAACTTCATCGGCATAGACGAAGCTAACCAGTTCCCCGAAGATTGGGTCGAAGAATTAAGCACCTCTGCCCGTACCGATAACGATGAACTGAAACCGCAAATATGCCTGACATCCAACCCTGGGAATATCGGACATATATGGCTTAAACGGAAATTCGTAGACATCTGCCCACCTGTTCCTGATAAAAATCAGGTATACAGCGAAGAATTCGACGTTCATTACCAGAAAAAAACATCTGGCAATACCCACATAGACGAAGAAAATATATCTTGGAAATTTATCCCAGCAACTGTGTTCGATAACCCTACACTGCTTAATAATGACCCTGGCTATGTGAGAAAATTAAAAAAACTTAACCCCATCCTAAAAGCTATGTGGCTAGAAGGCAGATGGGATGTGTTTGCAGGCACTTACTTCGATAACTGGAATCCTATGCACCACATTATACCCGAAACACAGTTCCAGTACGGCACACATTTCAAAAAAGGCACGCATACACTGTACCGCTTCTATGACTATGGAACTAAAGCTCCCTTTGTGTGCCTATTCGCTGCTGTGGATCGTGATCAGAATATGATTATCTTCGACGAAATTACGGAAACAGGATTGTCTGCCTCAAAACAGGCACAGCTCGTAAATAGGTATACTTGGAAAAAATATAAACTTAAATCAGTAGACTTTGATGACGATATTGCCGACCCTGCATACTGGACAAAACACTCTGAAAAAGAAGGCGCACTATATAGCCCTATGAACTTCTACTCCGACGAAGATATCTACCTTTCTAAAGCAAATAACGACAGAAAAGCAGGAGCAAAAATAGTCTATGAAGGACTCGAAGTTCCCGACAAAGGATTGCCCAGAATAAGATTTACAGAAAATTGTGTACAATGTATTGAAACTTTTCCTAACTTACCATCTGCAGAAAATGACCCAGAAGATATAGATACCAAAGCATACGATCACCATTATGATGCTACAAGATACGGAGCTTTGAAGGTTCTTCCTACACTGGTCACTGAAGAAAAAAGGAAACGAGGATGGAGATATAAATTGTTCCAGTCTCCGAAAAAAAGCGGATCTCTTGACTGGAAAACAGCATAATGGCTGAATCACAATATGCAGCTGGCGTACTGTCCAAACAAGCAGATAAAGTTATAAAAGCATGGGAATTTTCAAAGGATTCTTTTGAGAATGCAAGAGAAGAATCCGAAAGAGCCGTCAGGTATCTCAATAACGATACCTGGACTTCAGACGAAAAGACCAACGCTAAAAAATATAAAAAACCTACCCTCAAATACAATATCATTGCTCCAATTGTCTCTACACTGGTAGGCAATGAACAACTCCATCGCCGTCAGGCAAGATTTAAACCTACCACCATCAATACAGTGCAAGCTGCGGATATCGTGCAACAACGCTGGAATGCACTGTCTGATGAACAGGATATAGAAGATAAACTGCAAATTGCATTTATCGATGCCCTTACAACCAAGCTCGGCGGCTGGATCGAAAGATCTTGGGAAATAAGTGCAGACGGATACTTGGACTTTAAATATGAGATCTTGAATAACTTTCGTATATATATAGACCCAGAGACCAGAGCCAGTGACTATGAATTAAAACACTGCCGCTGGCTTATCAAAGAAGGTTGGGAAACACTTGGCGTTATCAGCGAAAAATATGTGATCGACCCATACGACGTAAAACAGGAAAGAGGCAGATGGTGGTGGAGCTCACTATCCCAGACAATACGCAGAATGACCGATAAAACCTATTCGTCCAACCTTGAAAATTATGACAAGATTAATGACCGCTACCGTATCCTCGAAATGCAAGAGCGGGTAACAATGAAAATGGTGCAGATATTCGACGGTGTGGACTATTTTATAGTGCCTAGGGACGAATACAAGAAACTAAAAAAAGATAATCCCTCCCTGATGATCTTAAAAGAATTCAATAGCGATAAAATCCACGTTACTACTATTATACCTTTCTTCAAGAACTTGGTCGTCAAAGATGAAGATATCGATCAGCCTACAGATAATTTTGACGTTTTTCCGATCTGGTCTTACAGCTATAACGTCCAAGTCAACGAACAAACCTCACTGGTTGACCTTTTACTGGATATTCAAGACGATGTCAATAAAGCCAAATCACAAGTGCGGGACTATGTGACCCAGATTCTCTCTGGTGGGATATTTATTGATAAACGGGAAAAAGAAACAGTAAAAGCACTGAAAGAAAAAGGCAATCAGCCCAATATGGTCTATGAGCTAAATAATCCAGCCATAATGCCACAGAAAATGCCCCCTTCCACACTACCCCCAGATATTATGCTGAACGCCGAAAACAGTGTTAATTTCGCCCAGCGTGTATCGCTCATATCAGAAGCCATGAAAGGCGAAACAGCAAGATCAGGCGAATCAGGTGTTCTGTTTGAGCAAAAAGTACAGCGAGCTGCAGCCGCAATTAATCCCTATTTCAAGAACCTGTCCAGATTAAGAAAAGTGCTGGCAAAGGATTTTGTGGATAATTTTGCCTTTGTCTATGCTGAAAAAGACAGGATTATCAGAGTGAAAGAGGAAAGCACATTCAGCGAGCTGATCATTAACCTGCAATCAGCAGGTCAGCTATACAACGATGTCAGGAATCCTTCGCTGTATGTAGAGCTCGATGAGGGTGAAAGCAACATAACCAATATCGAAGAAAACTTCAATAAGATGCTCGCCCTGTCAAATATGATCGGGCAAATCAATCCGTCACTGGTGGATATCAGGACACTGGTGGAAAATGCGCCTATTCCTGGCTCGGAAAAATATGTTGAATATATAGACCAGACCTTGCAAATGCAGTCAGAAGCCTCAAGACAACAGGCTGACCTCGATAAAACCCATAAAGTCTTGGAGAATGTTAAAACAGAAAGAGGCATGATGACCGATGAAGAGAAACTGCGCATAGAAGCTAAAAAGGTTGATAAGGGGGGTCAGTCGTGACAAATAGGTATATGAGTACATATAAGAAGCTCAAGAAAAAGAAATAATATATGCTTAATGATATTGCCAATATAACGATAATGCCACATAAAAATATTAAACGTCCTAAACAGGAACAGAATAAATATACAAAGTCCGATGCCTTGCGGAATGTGTACAGGGCTAAAGTACATACACTAATAAACAAGAGAGGAAATAATGGCTGAAACAATACAGACAGATCCACAATTGACCAAAGAGTTGGAAGAACTTGATGCTAAAATCGAACCCAAAGAAAAAGAACCACAGCAGAGCATGGACGATGAAAATTTAATAATTGAAAAAGATGGCGAACTCTATCTTCGTAGCGATTCTGATGAAGATGAATCTGTAGCTGAACCTGATGGACAAACAGCGGAGCAGGAAAATCAAGCTACATCAGAAGAAGAAGGGCAAGCTGATCGTGAGGAACACTCACAGTACCAGGATAAATCCAAAGAACAACTCATTGAAATGCTCTCGCATTCTCAAAAACAGATCGGCGAGCAAGGCAGTGAGATTGGAGAACTTCGCAAACTGACCCAGAAAGATGAAGAACTTTCCGATAAGGAAGTGTTCGATAAACTGTCTGGCGATGATATCGAAGCTGGGCTGGCAACGGAGAAAGTTAGACTGGATGAGACTGATCCATACGACGAAAAGGCAGTGAATGAGCAGAAAGAGCTCATTCGCCAAATGGAAGCCGACCTGATCAATAAACGAACCCAGGAAAACATCCGAGCCAGGTTCAACTCCAGGGATAATCTGGAATTTGTGGATAAAATGAAAACGCAAATCCAGTCCCAAGGAATTGAACTTTCTGATGAGGAGTTCAATACTGTAAAAGAGACTGCCAATTCCTATGCGGAAGATGGGCTATTAAACGAGAGATCATTTCAAAAGGCAATGATAGACAAGTTTGGCGTAGACAAACTTGTGAAACATTACCAGATGAGCGGTGAGCAGAAAGCTAGACAGGATATTCAGAAAGCTCAAGCCAAGACGACTGAAAAGGTCGATGTTCGTGGTACTGGCAAAAATGCCAAGATGGTCAAAGTCGCTGATCTTGACCAACGGGAACTGCGTGAAACTCTCGATAATCTCTCCGTACAAGAACTGGAAAAGCTCTATAAACAGGTAAATCGTTAACTACATACCACAGGAGTTTAAACTATGGAATCCTCACAAAGCTGGATTGCAAATGTTGAAATTCTAAACTCACTGCTCCGCAAAGAAAGCTGGTACAATACCTTTTGGGCTAAGTTTTCTGGAAATGTAGATATTTCCAAAGATGATAACGGCAATGCCGTTTATTCACCTTCAGGAAATCCGATTGAAGTTCTAAACGACTATGTTGCACAGGGTCGGGACAATATGTTGATCCCATTCCTGAGCGAACTTTCTGGTTCACCAGTATACGGTGACACTGTTTTAAAAGGCACTGGCGAAGACCAAGCCTTGAAGTGGCTCCGTGCCTACTGCAACCAGTTCAGAAAAGCCGTTATGAAGAAATCGGGATCTATGTCAGAACAACGCCAGAAGGTGTTTAAGCTGATGGACGAAGCAAGACCACAACTAGCAAGATGGTATTCTAAATGGGAAAATCAGGCGGTTTTTCAATCCTTTTATGAAGGTGTGTCGCCTAACCTTTCCGTTGGTACATCATCTGATGGTTTAGGACTTGCTCGTAGGTATCACCCGAACTGGTACATCAATGATGGTGGTGCATTAACAGCCGTCGGAACGGAAAAATACACGAAAACCAATGCAAACCTAGATGGTGCTATTGGTATGACTGCTTCTGCTGATGCGACTTGTGATACTGCTATGACTTCTGATATTTTAAGAGAACTGCGTGTTAAATGTATGTCTCTAAAAATTCCACAGATGGAAAGTGCCGATGGTCATAAGTTCTGGTGCATAGTAATGCATCCACAACAGTTAGCATCATTGCAAACTGATAGTGACTATAAAAATGCACAGCGTTACGGTTTTATGGGTTCAGGCGGCGTTAAAATGCCTGAGCTTAATGGAATGTCTGGATATTATGCTGGTTTCTGTATCTTTGAAGATATAGTCGGTATTCGTGAATGGGATGAAGCTGGATACTTTTTCGGTTCTACCGTTGCGAAACGGTTTGATGATTCTGCCGTAACACTAGCTTCTGGTACTTCCAGAGTGCGTAATGCTATTGTATTCGGTAAGGGCGCAATTGGTAAAGCTGTTGCTGATGATCTGCACTTCACTTCTGAAGTGGACGATCATGCCAACACCATCGAAATTGGTGGTGCGGTAATCAACGGCTATAACCGTGCAGACTTTTTTGCTGAAGACGATGCGTTAGAATCAAGTGGCGATGCGTTCTACAAGAACCAATCCGCTGCTCATGATGCTGCCGCATTATCCTGTGTAAACCAAAGTTCGCTTGTTTTAGGAACATTGGAATAACAGGGGTAAATAATGGCATTTAAAAAGCAAAAATCAAGCAATTGGTGGAGAACGCAAGGTGGGGCAACAGTCCTGACATTAACTCAGGCTGGTGCTGGTACAGGATCGGCTGTTCTTCAGGGCAATCAAATTATATTTGATGTTGCTGCTGTTGCAGTCAATGATCCTGCTATGACAATCTCTACACCCATTTCATTTAGAGTAGTAGATGTACGAGCCATATCAACGGCAGCCACAGCGGCTGTATTAGATATTGATAATGGCACTTCATCTGTACTCGGTGGTGCAACATTAACTATGGCTGGCGATACTGATGTAATCAGGGCAACCGAAATAGACGATGCACAATGGGAGTTTTCAGCAGGTGACGATGACTTAAAAGTCCACGTTGCTACTGCTGTGTTCGCAGGGATGATCATTATAGACATTTTGCCAACTTAATAACTAACAACCTGAAGCTAGGGATGTAATAACCCTATATAAAGGTTGCAACAAATCGAAAGATTTGTTTAGATTATGGGGGCTCTTAATTGAGCCCCTGTAATTAAAATGACTCATTCACGGTAAAGCCTTAACCTTAGAGGGGAAGCAAAATGGCACAAAAATTTAGAAAAGAACGTACCTACAGCGTTCAACAATCCGAAAACTTGAGCCTCGGACAAGCAGGCTCTATCCTTGTTACTGGAACCACTGCTGTAACCTGCGGTGCGCCTTCTGGTGTGTTTGTAGCAATTCAATTTATAGAAGATACTATTTTTGCCAGTGGCAGCGGCGGTCTGGTAGCGGAGACAGAACAACTATTTCCTGATGATGCTGGCACTGGAACAGGTATAGATGCTGACGGTGGTGCTGCTATAGACGGAGTCACTTTCCCTCAAGGTATGACCATATTCGGTCGCTGGACTGGATTTACATTGACATCAACAGGCGCAGTAATCGCATACGTCGGCGGGTAATGTTTTTAAAACTTGCATTAAATTTACGAACTACAATAACCCAGACAGCTCGTTTAGCCAGGGATCTATGGAGCAAAGTAAATGATACTTGGGAAAATGAACACCGAAAATGGGAAGATATAGTTTAATAATTAGGAGAATATTATGGCAAAATTAGAAGGACAAACTATTGCAGCCAGCTTTGATCAGGTGCTTATTGTTGATCATGCTGATGGAATTAGTGCATCTCTACAGGCAGTAGAAAGTGCTGATACAGATGGTGCCTCATCGGCTCTAAAGATTGCTACCAATAAAGTAGAAGTAATACCTGGTAGTAATGATGCAAATGCTTTTGAAGTATCACAGACAGATGGGACTGCTATTTTAACAATAAATTCTACTACTCCAAGCGTATTAGTAGCTGGTAGTGGTGTAAAATTATACTTTAGCGATGCTGGCGG
>JGI24656J20076_1000137_pt1 | contig 12661 bp, 8 predicted proteins | sample MalvirmetaMSP114_FD_20076 | JGI IMG/M metagenome (IMG submission 20076)
TTGCCCTGCACGATCGCCTCATAGGCTTTGGCAACGCGGTCCCAGCGGTTGTCACGGTCCATCGCGAAATAACGCCCCGAGACGGTCGCGATGCTCGCCCCGTCGGGCAAGGCGGCTTGCAGCGTCTCGAAATAGCCCAAGGCCGAGCGCGGCGCGACATCGCGCCCGTCGGTCAGCGCATGGATCACCACCGGAATACCCTGCGCCCGCAGCGCACGTACCGCGGCAATCATATGTGTCAGGTGCCCATGCACCCCGCCATCAGAGACAAGCCCCATCACATGCGCCGTGCCGCCGGTCTGTTTCAGCGTCTCGACAAAGTCCAGCAACGGTTGATGGGTGGCAAACGCGCCTTCCTCGATCGCCAGATCGATCTGACCCAGATCCATCGCGACGACACGACCAGCCCCGATATTGGTATGCCCCACCTCGGAGTTGCCCATCTGCCCCTGTGGCAGACCCACATCAGGCCCGAAGGTGGTCAGCGTCGCCGAAGGGCAGCTTTGCATGATCCGGTCGACATGCGGGGTCTTTGCCAGAAGAGGCGCATTGCCCTGAGGGTCATCGCGCAGGCCCCACCCATCCAGAATGCACAATACGACAGGTTTTGGGGTGTTCATCCTGAGACCGCTCCGCAGGTTTACAGTGGTTTTCCGTCTTTTAGCGGCTCTGTGGCCGATGGTGAACCTAATTCAACGTAGTTTACAAACTTGTAAGCAGAGGGCGGCCAAATCACACGGCGCACCCTTGCCCTGCCTGCGCGGTTTGGTCATAAGATGGGCGCATCAAAGCCAAGGACGACAGCATGACATCCCAAGCACCGGAAACCCGCATTGTGAACACCTGGCGCGTCGCCTGTGACGGCAGCGAAGGCGCCTTGGGGCACCCGCGCGTCTGGCTGCAAATCCCGCAAGACAAGGGCTGGGTCGAATGCGGGTACTGCGACTGCAAGTTCATCCACGCCGAGTTTGAGGGCAAGGTCTGACCAAAGCGTTACGATGGCTGGGCGCGCTTGCGCTTTTGCCCGCGTGCTTTGTGCTTGCCGCAGTGATCGGTGCCCTCTGGGCCGCTCCTGCCTCTGATGAACCGCGCGCGGTGCCAACGCGCGAGGTGCTGCTGGTCCACGGACCCATCCACTATGATCTGCTGATCCCGATTGATGATATCTCGGGCCCGCGGTTTGCCGCGCTCGAGACGCGGGGTCTGCCGCTATCGCACCCCGATGCGCGGTGGCTTGTCATCGGATGGGGGGCGCGCAAGTTTTATACGGAAACCCCCACCTATCGCGAATTGAAACCCGGCAATGTCTGGCGCGGGATTATCGGCGATGACGCGGTGCTGCGGATTGATGTCATTGGCCCCATCGCCCCGACCGCCAAACGCCGGACCGTGACGATGACCGAAGGCGCGTACCGCAGGCTGGTCGCGAATGTCTGGTCGGCGCTTGACCCCGGCCCTGACGGGCTGCCTCAACGTGTGGATGTGGATGGGTATACCGCCACCGATGGATTCTTTGCCGCCAAGGGACGCTTTAGCNTCCTGCGCACCTGCAACGTCTGGATCGGCGACCAACTNCGCGCGGCAGGGCTGCGGTTCGGACGCTGGACGCCGCTCCCCTTGTCAGTGAGCCTCTCCTGGCGCCTTTACCAAAGCGAGCCCCGCTAGGCAGGGACGCTCCGCGGGGAGTTTATTTGGCAAAATGAAGCCGGTCGCGGGCAATTGGCCGCTGGAGAGTTTGCCGGCTTCGTGGCACAAGAAAGCTTGTCTGAAAGAGGAGCACCGACATGTCCGGCACATTTGGCAAAGGTCACCATCTGCATCTGATCGACGGGTCGGCGTTTATTTTCCGCGCCTATCACGCGCTGCCACCGCTGACGCGCAAGTCGGACGGGCTGCCGATTGGTGCGGTGGCGGGTTTTTGCAACATGTTGCACCGCTATGTCGAAGGCAACACAGGGCCGGATGCNCCGACCCATGTGGCCGTGATCTTTGACAAGGGCAGCCANACTTTCCGCAATGACATGTATGACAAATACAANGCCAACCGCGAGGCCATGCCCGAAGACCTGCGTCCGCAGATCCCCCTGACCCGCACCGCCACCGAAGCNTTCAANATCGCNTGCAAGGAAAAGGAAGGTTTCGAGGCGGACGACATCATTGCCACGCTCGCCGTNCAGGCACGCGCCGCAGGTGGCCGCTGCACCATCATCAGTTCGGACAAGGATCTGATGCAACTGGTCGGCGGCGGTGTTGAAATGCTGGATGCGATGAAAAACAAGAGCATCGACCGCGACGGTGTGTTCGAGAAATTCGGCGTCTATCCCGATCGTGTGGTGGATGTGCAGGCGCTGGCGGGCGACTCTGTCGATAACGTCCCCGGGGCACCCGGGATCGGGATCAAGACGGCGGCTTTGCTGATCAACGAATATGGTGATCTCGATGCGCTGCTGGAGCGCGCGGGCGAGATCAAGCAGCCCAAGCGGCGCCAGACCCTGATCGACCATGCCGACCAGATCCGCCTGTCCCGTGATCTGGTCAAGCTGGACGAGAACACGCCGCTGGACTTCACCCTTGACGATCTTGAGGTGCGCAACCCTGATGCAGATCAACTGCTGGGCTTTCTGGCCGAGATGGAGTTTCGCACCCTGTCAAAACGTGTGGCCGAGGTGCTTGGGAAAGAGGCCCCCACCATCGCCGAGGCACCGGTCGCCGCCGATGCCCCGGCCGCGGCGGATGTGCCCTTTGACGCAGAGCTCTATGAACACGTCAGTGACACAGCCGCGCTGCAGGCCTGGATCGACCGTATCTACGAATTCGGCTATGTCGCCGTCGATACAGAGACCACCGGGCTGGACGATATGGTCGCGCAGCTTGTCGGCGTTTCGCTCTGTGTCGAACCGGGCAAGGCCTGCTACATCCCGCTCATCCACAAGGCGCGCGGCAGCGACGATCTGTTCGGGAGTGATGATCTGGCCGAGGGGCAGATCCCTACCGAAGAGGCGCTGCGCCTGCTGACCCCGATGCTGGAGGATCCCTCCATCCTCAAGATCGGGCAGAACATGAAATACGACAGCAAGATTTTCGCTCAGCTTGGGATCAACGTCGCGCCCATCGACGACACGATGCTGCTGTCCTACGCGATGCACGCCGGGCTGCACGGCCACGGCATGGACACGCTGTCTGAACGCTATCTGTCGCACACACCGATCCCGATCAAGCCGCTGCTGGGGACAGGCAAATCGGCCATCACCTTTGATAAGGTGCCGCTCGCCGATGCGGTGAAATATGCCGCCGAGGATGCGGATATCACTCTGCGGCTGTGGCAACTGTTCAAACCCCAGCTCCACCGCGTCGGGGTAACGAAGGTGTATGAAACGCTTGAACGCCCGCTTGTGCCTGTTTTGGCGGCAATGGAACGCTCTGGCGTGAAGGTGGACCGCGATACGCTGAGCCGGATGTCCAACGCCTTTGCCCAGAAGATGGCGGGGCTTGAGGACGAGATCTATGAGCTCGCCGGGCGCAAATTCAACGTCGGCTCGCCCAAGCAGTTGGGGGAAATCCTGTTCGATGAGATGGGGCTGGAAGGCGGCAAGAAAGGCAAGACGGGGGCCTATGCCACCGGTGCCGATGTGCTTGAGGACCTCGCGACAGAGCATGACCTACCTGCGCGGGTGCTGGACTGGCGGCAGCTGTCCAAGCTGAAATCGACCTATACCGACGCGCTGCAGGATCACATCAACCCCGACACGGGCCGTGTGCATACGTCCTATTCCATCGCGGGGGCGTCGACCGGGCGGCTGGCCTCGACCGATCCGAACCTGCAAAACATCCCGATCCGGTCCGAAGAAGGGCGGCGCATCCGCGAGGCCTTTGTCGCAGAGCCGGGCAAGGCGCTGGTCGCGCTTGACTATTCCCAGATCGAGCTGCGGATACTGGCGCATATCGCCAATATCCCCGAGCTTAAGCAGGCGTTTCAGGACGGCATCGACATTCACGCGCTGACCGCTTCGGAAATGTTCGGCGTGCCACTGGACGAGATGACGTCGGACGTGCGTCGTCAGGCCAAGGCGATCAACTTTGGCGTGATCTATGGCATCTCGGGCTTTGGTCTGGCGCGCAACCTGCGTATCCCGCGCGCCGAAGCACAGGGGTTCATCGACCGCTATTTCGAACGTTTCCCCGGCATCCGTACCTATATGAATGACACCAAGGCTTTCGCCAAAGAGCATGGCTTTGTGCAGACGCTCTTCGGGCGCAAGATCCACACGCCCGAGATCAGCGCCAAGGGCCCCCGCGCCGGTTTTGCCCAACGGGCGGCCATCAACGCGCCAATTCAGGGCACCGCCGCCGATGTGATCCGCCGCGCTATGATCCGCATGCCCGACGCGATCAAGGATCTGCCCGCCACCATGTTGCTGCAGGTCCACGATGAATTGCTGTTCGAGGTGGAGAAAGGGGCCGAGGACGATCTGATCGCCGCCGCACGCAAGGTGATGGAGAATGCAGCCGATCCGGTGGTCAAACTGGATGTGAAGCTCGACGTGGATGCAGGCGTCGGGGCGAGTTGGGCGGAGGCGCATTAAGCGTCTCTGAAGTGCCCCCCTGCGGCTAGCTGAGTGTCATCCAGCCCAGGCTGTCCTCGGTCCGTGGGCCGGGGATATATTCGCCACTGACCCAGCCGCGATACCCCGCGCGGCGCAGGGCGGCGAAGAGCGCGGGGAAATCAACCGTACCCGTACCGGGCGCGCTACGATCGGGCGCGTCTCCAAGCTGCACATGTAGGATCAGATCTTTGTATTGATCGAACACCGCCACCGCGTCGCCGTGGATCATCTGGGCGTGGTAGCTGTCATATTGCAAACCGACGTTCGGCCGGTTCACAGCACGCAGCACATCGGCGGCAAGCGCGTAGTCGTTCATGAAATACCCCGGCATCGCGACGGGGTTCAGCGGTTCGACCGTCAGGGTAAGCCCCTTGGGCGCGATATCAGCCGCCCAGATCAGATTGTCGATGAAGGTCTGCCGCGCCAGCGCGCCTTGCCCATTGCCCGCCATGACATGCAGATAGCGGACCTTGAGCGCGGTGGCATATCGAAACGACCGCTGGATATCGACGCGGAAACGGGCCGCCTGTTCGGGCACCGCGGCAAAGCCCTGTGCGCCGCCGGTGTAATTGGGCGGCGGGGCGTTGATTAGGATCAGCTGCAAGCCGTTGGCGACACAGGCGCGCAGCGTCTCTTTGGCGGCCAGATCATAGGGGAAAAGCACCTCTACCGCGGTAAATCCTGCCTTCGCGGCGGCGGCAAAACGGTCAAGATAGGGCAGCTCGGGCCACAGCAGAGTAAGGTTCGCGGCTGGCTTCATGAAGGATCATCCGGTTCGGGCCGCTATCGTCGCGCAGTGGCAGGCAGGATCAATCGGGCAGTTCGTCCGAGGGGATAATACCAAAGAAGCTGCCGCCCGACCAGACGCCGAACCAGCCCTCGTGATGGACGCCAAGCTCGACCAACCGGTAAAAGCTTTTGCGGTCGATCAGCGCCTCGAGGTTGCGGCGGATACGGACGTAGGGCGCGGGTTCACCATCTTCGGGGTCGCGCTCAATTCGGATCGGCAGATCGGGGCCTGCGACGGCGATGTCTTCCAGATTGGTCTGGAAGGTCAGCGTCTGGTCGGTGCCACTGCCTTCGGCCTCGAAATCGATGGCGACAAAGGGGGCGTCCTCGACCTTGATGCCGACCTTTTCAACCGGCGTCACAAGGAAATAATCATCTTCTTCGCGGATCAGAATCGATGCGAACAGCTTTACCAGCCCGATGCGTCCGATGGGGGTGCCTTGATAGAACCAAGTGCCGTCGCGTTTGATCTCCATGTCCAGATCGCCGCAAAACGGGGGGTTCCACTTTTCAACCGGCGGCAATCCGCGTGTTTTGGCGGCGGAAACAGAGGCGGCAAGGCTTTCTGCTGTCGGGGTCACGGTTTTTTGTCCACTCATTGCTTTTGCCATTTCCTGTTCACACGATACACTTACATCTAACCGATATAACCCCGAGGACGCAAAAGTCATGACCCAAGCCCGCGATATGGTAGCAGAAATCGAGACGCTTGGCGAAAAGCTGGCCGAGGCGAAGGCGTCGATCAACCGGCGTTTCATCGGGCAGCAACGGGTCGTTGATCTGACGCTGACGGCCCTGCTGTGCGGGGGCCACGGGCTGCTGATCGGTCTGCCGGGTCTGGGCAAGACGCGGCTGGTCGAAACGCTGAGCACGGTAATGGGGCTGGATGGCAATCGGGTCCAGTTCACGCCCGATTTGATGCCTGCCGATATTCTGGGGTCAGAGGTGCTGGACACCGCCGCCGATGGCACCCGCGCGTTCCGCTTTGTCGAGGGGCCGATCTTTTGCCAGTTGCTGATGGCGGACGAGATCAACCGCGCCTCGCCGCGCACCCAGTCGGCTTTGCTACAGGCGATGCAGGAAAAGACCGTGACCGTCGCCGGACAGGACCGCGCCTTGGGGCATCCGTTTCACGTGCTCGCCACCCAGAACCCTATTGAACAAGAAGGCACCTACCCGCTGCCCGAGGCCCAGCTTGACCGCTTTTTGGTGCAGATCGATGTGGCCTACCCAGACCGGGAGACAGAGCGGGATATTCTGCTGGCCACCACAGGGGATACCGATGCGCAGGCCGCATCCGTCTTTACCACGGCAGAGCTACTGGCCGCGCAAACGCTGCTGCGGCAGATGCCCGTGGGTGAATCGGTGGTCGAGCTGATCCTTGATCTGGTCCGCGCCTTCCGCCCTGACGGGCCTGATGCCAGCCCGCAAGTGCGCGATACCGTGGCGTGGGGCCCCGGCCCCCGCGCCGCGCAAGCGTTGATGCTGACCGTGCGGGCGCGCGCTTTGTTGCAGGGGCGTCTGGCACCGTCGGCGGAGGATGTCATCGATATGGCCCGTCCTGTGTTGCTGCACCGTATGGCGCTGAACTTCGCGGCGCGCGCTCGTGGCGACAGCCTATCCGCGCTGATTGACACAACCGCTGCCAGCCTGATCGGGAAAAAGGCCGCGGCGTGAACAGCCCCGACACCCTTCGCATCCGATCAGAGGAGCAAGCCGCCCGTTTGCCCGCGCTGCTGGCCCGTGCAGAGCATCTGGCCGGTGCAGTCCTGCTGGGTGCCCATGGGCGTCGACGCGCAGGGGTGGGGGATGATTTCTGGCAATACCGTCCGGCACAGACCGGGGATAGCCGTCGCAGCATTGATCACCGGCGTTCGGCCATGGGCGACCACGAGTTCGTGCGCGAACGCGAATGGCAGATCGCGCAGTCGGTCATGCTTTGGGTCGATCAGGGGGCGTCCATGCGCTTTGCCTCGACGGCTGCGTTGGAACAGAAGGGCGACCGCGCGCGGCTGATCGGGTTGGCGCTGGCGATCCTGCTGCAACGGGGCGGTGAACGGGTCGGGCTGACCGGCAGCGCCCTGCCCCCGCGATCCGGCAGGCCGCAGATCCTGCGCCTTGCCGAAGCCCTGTGTCAGGACGACGCCGCCGACTACGCCCCGCCGGAACATCGCGCCATGATCCCCCATGCACGGGCTGTGTTCATCTCTGACTTCATGGGGGATCTTGCGGGGGTGACCACCGCGCTGACCAAAGCGGCGGACCGCGGGGTGCGCGGCGTGTTATATCATGTGCTGGACCCCTCGGAGGAGGCCTTCCCCTTCACCGGTCGCACCATCTTTGAAAGCGTTGGCGGCACGCTGCGCCACGAGACCTTGAAAGCGAACGACCTTAAAGACCGCTATCTGGAACGGCTCGCCGCGCGCAAGGCAGAGCTGCGGCAGCTTTGTGCCCTGACCGGCTGGCAGTACGGGCTGCACCACACCGACAGCACCGCGCAATCGGCGCTTTTATGGCTCTATGCGGCGCTGGATACGCGCAGTGGGGGGACAGCATGACCGTTCTGGGGGGCATCGGCTTTACCGCGCCGTGGATGCTGCTGGCGCTTCTGGCGCTGCCGATCCTGTGGCTGATCCTGCGCGCGGTGCCACCTGCGCCGATCCGCCGCCGCTTTCCCGGTGTGGCGCTGCTGCTTGGGTTGAGCGATGATGAAAGCGTGTCGGACCGCACGCCGTGGTGGTTGCTGCTGCTGCGCATGCTGGCGGTGGCCGCGTTGATCATCGGGCTGGCCGGACCGATCCTGAACCCGCAAGACGAACAGACCCAAGGCACCGGCCCGCTGCTGATTGTGCTCGACGGGTCGTGGGCGGGAGCCACACGTTGGCCGCAGCAAACCGAAGCGCTAGAGGCGCAGTTGACCCGTGCGGCACGCGCTGGTCGCACTGTCGGTTTTCTGACCCTCACCCGACCAGAGGCACCCGCCTTTCAATCCGCTGACGCATGGCGCAGCCGTCTGGCCGGGTTTGATCCCGCCCCTTGGCAGCCCGCCCCCGCCGACATTGACCGCGCGATAGAGATCGCGGACACGCTCGGCGGTTTCGATACCCTGTGGTTCAGCGACGGGCTTGCCTATGCGGGGCGCGACGCGATGCTTGATGCGCTTCAGGGCAAGGGCAGCGTCGAGGTCTATCAGACAGGTGCAGACGTGCTGGCACTGGCCCCCGCGACCTATGAGGACGGGGCGATTACCCTGACCGTCAAGCGCGCCCTCGCTGGTGCCGAGCGGTCGGTGACCATCACGGCGCAGGGTCGTGATCCGGCGGGCAATATCCGCGTCCTCGCCAGCGTTCCGGCCACATTCGACGCAGGATCAACACAGGCCAGCGCGGCCCTGTCCCTGCCCGCAGAGCTGCGCGCGCGGATCACGCGTTTCGACATCGCGGGCCAACGCTCCGCCGGGGCGACGACGCTGGTGGATGATGCGCTGCGGCGGCGCGAGGTTGGGCTGATCGCCGGACGCGAAAACCGCGAGGGGCTGGAGCTGCTGTCCCCCCTGCACTACATCGAACAGGCCTTGGCCCCCGCCGCCGATCTGATTGAGGGGGGAATTGGCGATGTGCTGCCCGCAAACCCCGATGTGATCGTACTGGCCGATATCGCGACCCTATCGGAGGCAGAGCAGGCCCCCTTGATCGACTGGATCGAAGCTGGTGGCATGTTGGTGCGTTTCGCCGGTCCACGCATCGCCGCCAGCGACATCAGCCGAGATACCGAAGACCCGCTGATGCCTGTGCGCCTGCGGGCCGGTGGCCGCAGTGTCGGCGGCGCAATGAGCTGGGGCGCCCCGAAAACGCTGGACAGCTTCCGCGACTCCTCTCCTTTCTACGGGTTGGAGATACCGCAGGATGTGACCGTCTCGGCCCAGGTCGTCGCGCAGCCCGACCCGACACTGGCAGAGCGTGTGATCGCATCGCTGAGCGACGGCACCCCGCTGGTCACCCGCAAGCAGGTAGGACAGGGGCAGATCGTATTGTTTCACGTGACAGCCACGGCCGAGTGGTCGACGTTGCCGCTGTCGGGGCTGTTTGTGCAGATGATGGAACGGTTAGCGATTTCTTCATCTTCCGCCGGTATCGAGGCTTCGGACCTGCAGGGCACGACGTGGACGCCCCTGCGCGTGATGGACGGGTTTGGCACACTGTCTGACGCGGGTACGCTGCCCGGTGTGGACGGGGCTGATCTGATGGCCGCGCCTGCGGGCCCAGACCTGCAACCGGGGGTCTATGCCTCTGGCGATCGGCGCATCGCGCGCAATGTGGTGGTTGCAGATACCACACTGACCCCCGCAGCATGGCCAGCGGATGTGCCAGTACGTGGGCTTGATGTGGCCGATGAACAGCCGCTTGCCGGTTGGCTGTTGTCCCTGTCGATCCTGCTGCTGCTCGCTGATGTCATCGCGTCGCTGTCCNTGTCCGGGCGGCTGCTCANGCACAGCAATGCCGCAGGGCTGATCCTTGCGGCGCTGATCTATGCNCCGACGCAGGCCGATGCGCAGGCGGACGACAGCTTTGCCCTGAACGCCACGGCGGAGATGACGCTGGCCTATGTGATCACCGGCAACGCGTCGGTTGACGAGATGTCGGATGCCGGATTGCGCGGGTTGTCGGATACGCTTTATTTCCGCACCTCGGTCGAACCTGCCAACCCCATCGGTGTGGATCTGGAGCGGGATGAGCTTGCCTTCTTCCCCATGCTATACTGGCCCATCACCCCCGATCAGCCCCGCCCTTCGGATGCGGCCTATCGCAAGCTGAACGACTATTTGCGCTCCGGCGGGATGATCCTGTTCGACACACGTGATGCGAATATCGCGGGCTTCGGGGCCGCCAGCCCCAATGGGCGCAAGCTACAAGATCTCGCCGCGCCGCTGGACATCCCCCCGCTTGAACCCTTGCCTGCGGATCACGTGCTGACCCGCACGTTCTATCTGCTGCAGGACTTCCCCGGACGGCACAGCGGGCGCGATCTGTGGGTAGAGGCATCGCCCCCCGATGCAGAACAGGTAGAGGGGATGCCGTTCCGCAATCTGAATGACGGGGTGAGCCCGGTTGTCATCGGTGGCAATGACTGGGCTGCGGCCTGGGCCGTGTCCTCGAACGGCGCGCCGATGGTGCCCATCGGGCGCGGTTTCGCCGGGGAACGTCAGCGCGAACTGGCTTACCGCTTTGGCGTCAATCTGGTCATGCATGTGCTGACCGGCAACTATAAATCCGATCAGGTGCATGTGCCTGCGCTGCTGGACAGGTTGGGCCAATGACATCGACCATCATCTTCGACCCGCTGATCCCGCTACCGATCTTATGGGGCGTTGCCGCACTGGCGCTGGTGGCCGTTGCCTTGGCGGTGCTGCGTGGGTTGCAAGGCTGGGCGCTGCGGGGGGCGGCGATGCTCGTCGTTCTGGCGGCGCTATCTGGCCCCTCCGTGCAGCAGGAAGACCGCGCGCCGCTGACCGATATCGTCGTGATGCTGGAAGACGAAAGCGCCAGCCAATCCCTCGCAGACCGGCCCGCACAAACCGCCGCCGCCGCAGAGACGTTGGCGGCACAGATCACCGCGCGCGAGAATACGGAACTGCGCCGCGTGACCGTGCCCGATGGAGAAGGCGATAGCGGCACGCAGCTGATGACCGCCCTGTCAGAGGTGCTTGCCGAAGAGCCGCGCGCCCGTATCGCAGGCATCCTTGCGCTTCAGCGACGGGCGCATTCACGACGCCGACCTGCCAGTCGATCTGCCCGCACCGATGCATCTGTTGATGACCGGAAAGCAAAGCGATTGGGATCGCCGCCTGTCCGTCCGCAACGCCCCTGCCTTTGCCATCATCGGCGAACCCGTGACCCTGACCCTGCGCATCGACGACCTTGGGGCCGCCCCGCAAAAAGACGCGCTGGCCCCGCTTGAAATTTCGGTCGATGGGGAGCCGCCGCAGACCTTCCGCGTCCCCGTGGGGCAAGATCTGGAACTGCCCGTCACCCTGCCCCACGGCGGGCGCAATGTGATCCGGTTCTCGCTGCCCGAGGCCGAAGGAGAGCTAACCGACCGCAACAATGCCGCGCTGATCCAGATCAACGGGGTGCGCGACCGTCTGCGGGTGCTTCTCGTCAGCGGGGAGCCGCATCAGGGCGGGCGTACGTGGCGCAATTTGCTGAAATCCGACAGCTCTGTCGATCTGGTGCATTTCACGATCCTGCGCCCGCCGGAAAAACAGGATGGCGTGCCGGTGGACGAACTTTCGCTGATCGCCTTTCCCACCCGCGAGTTGTTCATGGAAAAGATCGAGGATTTCGATCTGATCATCTTTGACCGCTACAAACGCCGCGGCATCCTGCCGTCGCTCTATCTTGAAAACGTCGCGAATTATGTGCGCGGCGGGGGTGCTGTGCTGGTCGCTGCCGGGGCGGATTTCGCGAGCGCCGACAGCATCTACCGTTCCCCCCTCGGAGAGGTCTTGCCCGCCACGCCGACCGCGCGGGTGATCGAACAACCCTACCGCCCGCTGGTGTCCGAGCTGGGGCACCGCCATCCGGTGACCAGCGGCTTGCCCGAACAGGAAACATGGGGACGCTGGCTGCGGCAGATCGATGTGGCCGATCCCTTGGGCCATGTGGTGATGACCGGCGAAGATGACCGACCGCTGCTGATCCTGAACCGTGTGGAAGAAGGGCGCGTTGCGCTCATGGCGTCTGATCATGCGTGGCTGTGGAACCGTGGCTATGAAGGTGGCGGCCCGCAACTAGAGCTGTTGCGACGGCTGGCCCACTGGATGATGAAAGAACCCGAGCTTGAGGAAGAGGCCCTGACCGCCACAGCCGAAGGCCAGACCATGCGCATCACCCGTCGCACGCTGGGGGACGACATCCCGCCTGTCACCCTGACCAACCCCGATGGCAGCACGGCAGAGATCACGCTTTCGCCAGCCACGCCGGGTGTCTTCGAAGGGGTTTACGACGGCCCCGAGATTGGCCTTTACCGGCTGGAAAATGGCGACCAAAGCGCGGTGATCGGTTTGGGCCCCGCCGCCCCGCGGGAATTTGTGGAAACGATTGCCAGCGACGAAACCCTCGCCCCCGTACTTGCGCCCCTGCGCGGTGGTGTCGCGCGGATCGAAGACGGCCTGCCCCGCATCCGCGACATACGTGTCGGGCGCCCCGCAGCCGGACGTGGATGGATCGGTCTGACCCCTCGCAACGCCTACGAAACACGTGACGTGC
>JGI24656J20076_1000140_pt1 | contig 12130 bp, 10 predicted proteins | sample MalvirmetaMSP114_FD_20076 | JGI IMG/M metagenome (IMG submission 20076)
GATACCATGAAGGCGCAGTCTTTCCTGAAATGATGCCGTTTCTTAGCCCGTGCTGATCGCAGGCCACTGCCCTACCCCCACAGCGCCGATCGCCGCTGTCACCTGATCAAAGAATGCCGCCGCCTTGCGTGACATCACCCGCGCGCGCAGACAGCCGTGCACAAGGCCCGCTGCCTCGTGCCAATGGGCCTGCCCGCCTGCCCCGTTGATCGCGGCGGCATAGGCTTCTCCGTCGCTCGACAGCGGGTCACAGGCGACCGTCAGGATCACCGTAGGCGGCAGGTCGGTAAAGTCGGTATCGTGCAGCGGGGCGTAGCGTGGATCGTCCACAGGCGGTGCCCCACCGGATCGCACCTGCTGGTAAAACTCCATATCCGCAACCGTCAGCTGCGGCGCGTTGGCGTGGGTGATATAGCTGCCCTTGCTGCGATCCCCGCCCAGTCCAGGATAGATCAGAACCTGACCCGCTATGCGCCCCTGAAAAGATGCTCGCGCGGTATGGGCGACGGCGGCAGCAAGATTGCCGCCCGCACTGTCCCCCGCCAATACAATCCCGCCGTCATATGCGGCTGCAATCGCCTGAAACGCGGCCCATGCGTCGTTGAAACATCCGGGAAAGACGACCTCGGGGGCGAGCGCGTAGTCGACAGAGATCACACGGTAGCCGGTCGCGGCGCAAATCTCGGCGCAGACATCATCATGACTGTCGAGCCCGCCAACAACAAACCCGCCGCCGTGATAGTAGACGACCGTGATCGCGGATGTGTCGGCCTCGTAAACGCGACATGGGACGCCGCCGAAGGCTACGTCCCATGTGCGGACCCCATCAGGGTGGGGTTGGTGAAAAGCTGCGCACATCCGGTTATAGACAGCGCGCTGCTGGTCGATGGTGAGTGACACCGCGTCCGGTGGATAGAAACTGTCCGAGCGGTCCATATAGGCCCAGATTTCCTCATCCAGTAGAACGCGGTAGTCGGGTTGGATCACGCGGCCTCCCAACCGAAGGTAAAGACGTCCAGCGATGCGCCGACATCAGCCTCGCTTGCGCCATTCATGGCGATTTGCGCAACCAGACCGCGTTTCTTGTCATCGGTGACAGAGGCAACACGCGCGGGCAGACCGGCGGCTTCCAACGTCTCGTCATAGACGCGCGTGATCGCGTTTTTGCGCAGGTCGGGCTTGAAGATCTTGCCGACGGCGGTTTTGGGCAGCTCGCTCATGATGGTCATATGCTTGGGCTGCGCCGCGCGTTCCTGCACGTGCTCTTTGCAGAACTCAAGCAGTTCGGCTTCGGTGATCGACGCACCTGCGACCAGTTCGACAAAGGCGCAAGGTACCTCGCCCGCGTGGGCATCGGGCTGGCCGATGGCACCGGCAAAGGCGACCGCCTCGTGACCCAGAAGCGCCTCTTCGATCTCGGCGGGGTCGATGTTGTGACCGCCACGGATGATCAGGTCTTTGGCGCGGCCTGTGATCCAGAGGTATTTGTCGCTGTCAATACGGCCCAGATCCCCTGTGCGCAGGTGCGTGCCCTGATAGTAGAGATCCTTGTTCTTGTCAGCTTCGGTATAGGTGTTGCCCGCATAGACGCCGGGGTTCGAGATACAGATCTCGCCGATCTCGTCGACCTCTGCCTCGACCAGCCCGTCGCTGGTGCTTTTGACGATCTTCACATCCGTATAGGGGAAGGTGATGCCGATACTGCCCACTTTGCGCACGCCGTCCGTCGGGTTCGACGACACAAGGCAGGTCGCCTCTGTCAGGCCGTAGCCTTCGATCAGCGTGATGCCGGTGGCCTTTTCAAAGCGGCGGAACAGTTCCAGCGGCAAGGGTGCCGAGCCGGAGAAGGCGGTTTTCACGGTCGAGATATCAGCGTTGATCGGGCGCTGCATCTTGGCGGAAATCGCCGTAGGGACAGTGATGATGAAAGTGATTTTCCAGCGCTCGACCAGNTTCCAGAAGTTGTCGAACACCCCGTCCCCGCGATAGCCNTGAGGCGTCGGGAAGACCACATGCGCACCGGATTTCACCGCNGCCATAAGGATCACGTGGCAGGCGAAAACGTGGAACAACGGCAGCGGACACATGATGTTGTCGTTTTCCGTATACAGCAGCGTATGCCCAAGCCAGCCGTTATAGACCATGCCGGAATACTTGTGCTGCGCCACTTTCGGCATGCCCGTTGTCCCGCCGGTGTGGAAGTAGAAGGCGACGCGATCCTCTTGCGGATCGTCGAATGTCAGCTCGGCCGGTTGCTTGGCGATTTCGGAATTGAAATTCTTGTAGGTCGCCTGATTGGTGACCTTCAGCTTCGGACGGATCAGCGGCACAATCCACGACTTTGGCGCGGTCAGATAGCGGCACAGGTCCACTTCGAGCACGGTCGTGACATTCGGTGCCAGCTTGACCGCCTCGGCGGTTTTCTCGGCCACATCCGTCTTTGGGAAAGGCCGCAGGGTCACAACGACCTTGGCATTGGTTTCACGCAGGATCGATCCGATCTGCTCTGCCTCGAGCAACGGGTTGATGGGGTTCGCGATCCCTGCGACCGCACCGCCCAGAAGCGTGATGACCGTCTCGTTACAGTTTGGCAGGACATAGGCGACCACATCGGTCGGCCCCACACCCAGCGACCGGAACAGATTGGCCGCACGGCCCACCTGCCCCCGCAACTGCGACCAGCTTAGGGTTTCCGCGTGATCTTTCGGCCCAGAGAAAATCTGGTAGCTGATCGCGTCGTGGCTTGGAAACTTTCCGGCGGTTTCGCTCAACATGCTCCAAAGTGTTTTGGGCACGTCGCGGTCAGCCCACGGCATTTCTGCTTCGATTGCGTTACGGTCTTCTACACCGGCAAATGACATTATTTTCCTCCCTTAGTGGTGCGGTTTGCCCGCATCCCGTTATTCCCTGTTGTCAAAGATGATTGCTAATTTCAGCTTTCGCAAGCATTTGCAGGCGCTCAAACGCTGCGTTCAAGCCCACTGACCCAACGGAAGGCTCGAAAAAAAGCGGCAGACGCCGCCTGCCGCTCTCTTTTATGGGGTAAAAGCGCGTGGCACACCCCTTTTGTGTAGTGCGATTACTTGGCAGGAATACGCAGCATCTGACCGGGATAGATTTTATCGGGGTGGGTCAGCATGGGTTTATTCGCTTCAAAGATTTCTTCATAGCGCGCGCCATTGCCAAGGGTCTTGGCCGCGATAGCCCAAAGCGTGTCGCCTTTTTCAACGGTGTGGAAGGTGCCGTCCCCCTCGCCGCCGTCCATGTCTTCTTCAACCGCGGCAACGCCTTCGACGTTCCCCACGGCCAGAATGACCTTTTCTTTCATCTCTTGGCTCGCTGCCTTGCCCGAAACCTTGACCTTGTCGCCTTCGACAGAAATATCGAGCCCTTCTGCATCAAGCCCGAGGTCTTTCAATTCATCCTGAAGCGCGGCTCCGGTGACTTCGGTATCATCACCGCCGCCAAACACTTTCTTGCCGGCGTCTTTTACGAAACTCCACAAACCCATGTTGTTCTCCTTCTGGATCCATTCGGGTGTGATTGTTTCCATTTAACCGTGAAATTCACAAGGTTTTTTATACGTCCGCGCGCCCATCGGTGAATTGCAGCCGCGCCAGGCGCGCATAGAGCCCCCCCTTGGTGACCAGCTCGTCATGGGTGCCCATATCGACGATCCGCCCTGCTTCCAGCACGACAATGCGATCGGCCTTTTTCACCGTCGCCAGACGGTGCGCGACGATCAGGGTGGTGCGGTCCGCGCTCAACCGATCCACGGCGGCCTGCACGGCGCGTTCGCTTTCGGCATCCAAGGCGCTTGTGGCTTCGTCCAGCAGCAGCACCGGCGCGTCGCGCAGGATGGCGCGGGCGATGGCGATACGCTGCTTTTGCCCGCCCGACAGCATCACCCCGCGTTCGCCCAGATAGCTGTCGTAGCCGTCGGGCAATGCGCTGATGAACCCGTGGGCGGCGGCGGCGTCGGCCGCGGCGTCAATCTCGGCGTCTGTGGCGTCGGGGCGGCCAAAGCGGATATTCTCGCGGGCAGAGGCGGCGAAGATCACCGGATCTTGCGGCACCAAGGCGACCGACCGGCGGAAGGCCGCACGCGAAACATCGCGCAGATCGACCCCGTCAAGGGTGATCCGCCCGGAGGCAGGGTCATAGAACCGCAGAATCAACTGGATGATCGTGGTCTTGCCTGCACCCGAGGGCCCGACGAACGCGACCGTTTCACCGGGGTTGATCGACAGGTTGATCCCGTCCAGTGCCTGCACATCAGGTCGTGCGGGGTATCTGAAATGCACGTCCTCAAAGGCAATCCGACCGGCGACAGGGCTGGGCAAGGCGATGGCCGCAGCGGGGTCTTGCACGGTGTCTTCGGTCCGCAACAGCTCTACCAGACGTTCGGTGGCACCGGCGGCGCGTTGAAGTTCACCCCAGATCTCGGACAGCGCCGCGACCCCGCCTGCCACCATCACGGCATAGATCACGAATTGCACCAAGGCACCGGGGGTCATCTGGTCGGCACGCACATCCCGCGCGCCCATCCACAAAACGCCCACGACGCCGGCAAATACCAGAAAGATCACAATAATCGTCATCAGCGCGCGGGTCTTGATCCGACGCTGCGCCGCATCATAGGACGCTTCGGTCATCTGTGCGAATTGCGATTGGCTGGCGGCCTCGTTGGTAAAGGCCTGCACGGTCTGCACCGCGCCCAAACTCTCGGACGCATTGCCCGAGCTTGCCGCGATCCAGTCCTGATTTTCACGGCTCAGCACCCGCAAGCGCCGCCCCAGAACAAGGATCGGCACAATTACCGCCGGTACGATCAACAACACCATCGCCGTCAGCTTGGCCGAGGTGAACAGCATCAGCACCAGCCCACCGGTCACGATCAGCATATTGCGCAGCGCGATGGACACGGACGACCCGATCACCGACAGGATCAGCGTGGTGTCCGTGGTGATCCGGCTCAGCACCTCGCCGGTCATCAGGTTCTCGTAGAACGCCGGGCTCATCGAGATCACGCGATCGAACACCGCCTTGCGGATATCGGCAACGACCCGTTCGCCAAAGCGCGTCACCAGCGCATAGCGCAGCCCCGTGCCGACAGCCAGAAGGGCCGCGATGATCAGGGCGGCAACGAAGTACTGGTCAAGCAGTTCGGCCTCGCCGGTGCCGAAGTTATCGATCACGCGGCGCACGGCCAGCGGCAGCGTCAAAGAGATCATCGCCGTGAGCACCAGCGCCAGAATGGCCGCGATCATCAGCCCGCGATAGGGTGCAAGAAACGGCAGCAGCGCACGCAGGGCCCCCAACTCACGCGATTTTTCGCGTTCTTCGGTGCCGGGGCCGGGCGTCGGGGTACGTGCCATGAGATATCCTTTGGAGTGCTGCCGTGTCATCGCCCGCACATCGCGCGGGGTCAAGGGCTGCACCCCTAAGGCGCTTGCGACAAAAGCGCATTGATCCAGCGCAAATAGCCAAAATCAAAAGGATGTCGGGAAAGGAGTGGAGCGGGCGGCGGGAATCGAACCCGCGTCTTCTGCGTGGAAGGCAGAGGTCTTACCATTACACAACGCCCGCGCTACGGGAGGAGGGGTAAGTCATACGCTGCGGGTCGTCAAGGCCGTCTGCACGCGCGAAATGCAGCAAAGATCAAAATGCGCCATTTGCCGCCCTTTACCTGGCCCTGCCGATGGCGCAAATTCCGCGCTACCAAAGGTCAGAAGGAGACGACGATGCCCAACCCGCTTTACGACGCTTTATTCGGTCGCCACATCGGGCAAAACACGCCGTTCCTGATCCTGCCGGACGGGCGCACCATCACCCACGACCAATTCATCCGCTCTGCCGCGCGCTATGCCAATGCGTTTTCGGACAAGGGGCTGACAGCGGGCGACCGTGTCGCGGTGCAGGTCGGCAAATCGCCGGATGCGCTGGCGCTTTATGCCGCTTGCGTGCAGGCCGGGCTGGTATTCTTGCCCCTCAACCCCGGCTACACCGCGTCCGAGGTGGATTATTTCGTCGGCAACTCGGGCGCGCGGCTGCTGGTTTGCGATCCTGCCGATGTTACCGAACTCACGCCGGTCGCTGCCGCCGCCGGTGCCACGGTAGAGACGATGGACAACACCGGCCGCGGCACGCTGCGCGATCTGGCGGCCACCCTGCCCGACACATTCGATACCGTCGACCGAGGGCCGAGGATCTGGCCGCCTTCCTCTATACCTCGGGCACCACAGGCCGATCAAAAGGCGCAATGCTGAGCCAGCGCAACCTGCTGAGCAACGCCGAAACGCTGGTCGATGTCTGGCAATTCACCAAAGCCGATGTGTTGCTCCATGCGCTGCCGATTTTCCACACACACGGGCTGTTCGTGGCGACCAATATCATGCTGCTCAGCGGTGGCGCGATGGTGTTCCTGCCCAAGCTCGATATCGATCAGTTGATCCGTTTCATGCCGCAGGCCACCGCGTTGATGGGCGTGCCGACCTTCTACACCCGTTTGCTGGGCTCTGATGACTTCACCGCCGGGTTGACGGCGCATATGCGTCTGTTCATCTCGGGCTCTGCCCCCTTGCTGGCCGAGACGCACAAGCAGTTCGAGGAACGCACAGGCCACCGTATTCTGGAACGCTACGGGATGACGGAAACCAATATGAACACCTCGAACCCCTATGACGGGCCGCGGCGCGGCGGTACCGTCGGCACACCCCTGCCGGGGGTCGAGCTCAAGATTTGCGACCCCGATACCGGCGAGACCCTGCCACAGGGAGAGATCGGCGTCGTCGAGGTCCGCGGGCCGAATGTTTTCCAAGGCTATTGGCAGATGCCCGAAAAAACCGCCGCGGAACTGCGTGCGGACGGGTTCTTTATCACCGGTGATCTGGGGCTTATTGACGAAAACGGCTATGTGCAGATCGTCGGGCGCGGCAAGGATCTGATCATATCCGGCGGCTATAACATCTATCCCAAAGAGGTCGAACAGGTGCTGGACGATCAACCCGGCGTGCTGGAAAGCGCCGTGATCGGCGTGCCTCATGGGGATCTGGGCGAGGCACCGGTTGGTGTGCTGGTCGCCGATGGCAGCCGTGATCTGGACCTGGAGGCGCTGTCGCAGACCGTCGCGCAATCGCTGGCGCGGTTCAAATGTCCGCGCAAGCTGGTGGTGGTTGATGCCCTGCCCCGCAATACTATGGGCAAGGTGCAAAAGAACCTGCTGCGCGAGACCTATGCGGATCTGTTCAAGGGCTGACTACGGGTGCGGATCGCCCGCACAGGGCGTGCCGCCTGCCACCCAGATCGCCAGCGCCTCCTGCATCTCGGGGATGCTACCGGGGGCCGCCGCGCGCCCTGCGCCGGGGTCAAAGCCCCATGCCACAAAGGCCGACGTTCGCAGGTGATCGGAGAGGTCTTCGGGCGTAAAGGCACCGTTGCTGTCGGGGTCACGCAGTTGTGCGCAGATCTCGGCGCTGGTCTTGCCTTTCCACGCCATCTCAATCGGGGGAAGCCGCCATGCGTCCGCAATCATCGGCGGCGCGTGGGGGACGGTATTTTCCGACGCGGCGCTGATGTGACAAGTGCGGCAAGGCATCGTCTCGGCCCCGATGCGGCTTTCATCGGCAAGGATGTTCATGCCGTGCACGGGCGCTTGGTCGGCAGCCTCCTCGTGGTCCAACCCCTCCCAGAGCGGCACGCCAGCGGGGCCCACGTGGCAATTGGTACAGCGCGGATGCGAAACGACCGTGTGGATGTCATCCCACGCCGCCAGCGCCGCCGCGCGATCGGGTGCTTCTTGCGCAAAAGCACCGCCCGCGTAGGCCAGCGCGATGATCCCGCCGATGATCGCCCCGCGAAGGGAGATCATACAAAATCAATCGACTTGGACAGCGGCAGTTCGCGGATACGCTGCCCCGTCGCGGCAAAGATCGCATTGGCCAAAGCGGGCGCTGCGGGGGGGACGGCGGGTTCACCGATGCCCCTGATCTTGTCGCCATTCTCAAGCCCGCGCACCATGATCAAAGGCGTCTGGTGCAGGCGCATCCCTTCGTAGGCATGGTAGTTATCCTGCTCTGCCACGCCGTCGCGATAGGTCAGCTCGCAGTTCATCGCGTGGCCCAGACCAAAGATCACACCACCTTGCAGCTGCGCCTCAAAGTTCACGGGGTCCAGCACGCGGCCCACATCGGCGGCGACGAACACCTTGTCGATACGGATGCCGTCTGGGGTATTGGTGACCTCGACCACCTCGGCCACGGGCACGCCAAAGGCCAGCGTAAAGGCCAGCCCCCGGCCCCGGTTCGGCCCCAGATCGCTGCCCCATTCCGACATCTCGCCCACGGCCTCCAGCACCTTGCGCGATGCGTCGTGCCAACACAGGCGCAGCCGCTCTTGCAACGGGTCGACCCCCGCGGCGTGGCACATCTCGTCCATGAAGCTTTCGTGCATGAACCCGTTGCCCGACGCCCCGACCGACCGCCAAGAGCTGATGGGCACCATTGCTGGCGTGCGGTAGCCGGTGACGCGGTAGTTGGGGATCTGGAACGGCTGGTCCCAGGCCCCCGCGACAATCGCTACATCAGGGCCGAAGGCGGGCTGGTTCAACCTTGCGAGCGAGGATTCAGCGACCGAGGGGGCCGCGATCGACAGATCAAACGTCGCGATACCGGCATCCGCCACAGCGCCGCGCCCGCGCGCAATGGCCAGCGGGCGGGGGAAATCATGGGTGAAGTCTCCTCGCGCTGCCAGATCATCTTGATCGGCGTGTCAGGCATCTGCATCGCGATCTCGACCGCTTGGGCGATATAATCATCCTCAAGGCGCCGGCCAAAGCTGCCACCGGACATCAGCACATGCACGTGGATGTCATCCCCGTCCAACCCCGTCAGCCGCGCCATATTCGCCTTGACGAAACGGGGGATTTGCGTGCCGGTCCAGATATCCAGCCGCCCCTCGGTCAGCTTGACCACGACGCTCATCGGTTCCATCGGGGCATGGGCCAGATAGGGGATGCGGTATTCCGCCTCGACCACCGAGGCATCTTGCAACGCCTCTTCTACATCGCCTTCGTCCTTGAACCGGCTGTCGCGGTGATCGTTGGTGAAAGAGGCCGCCACAGCGGCAAACTGGTCGGCGCTGTCACCGATATAGGGCGACGTGCCCCAGTCACATTCAACCGCCTGCGCCGCCTGAAACGCGCGCCATGTGTTATCCGCCACCACAGCGATGCCGCCGGTGATGGGCAAGACCGCGCTGACCCCGCGCATCTGGCGTGCCGCCTCAGCGTCAAAACCGTTCAGCCCGCCGCCAATCGCCGGATTGGTGCGGGTCGTGGCGATCACCATACCGTCCATCTGCATGTCGATGCCGTAGATCTGCCGACCGGTGGATTTCGCCACGATGTCGGTCCGCTTCTGCGGCTTGGTCAGATAGCGCCATTCCGACGGATCACGCAGGGTGACATCCTGTACCGGCTCGATCTCGGCGGCGATGCTGGCAAGGTCAATGTATTCGATCTTCAACCCATCGGGCAGCACGATGCAGCCGTTCTCTGTCCCCAGTTGGTCGCGCGGCAGGCCGGTCTGCTTCATCGCGGCCTTGATCAGCGTCTCGCGTGCGACGGCACCGGCCATGCGCAGGCGATCATACATATCAGGCACGGTGGACGAGCCGCCGGTGATATGCAGCCCCATCAGCTTGCCCATGACATCGACCGCACCGCGCCCGCCGCGTGCCAGCATCGTGTCAGAGGTCGCGGCAATCGGCAGCGCCTCTGCCCCGACAACGCCGTTGTAGTAAATCGCATCCGCCGGACCGGGCGACAGCTTGGCGCTGCGTGGGTCAATGTCGAGCTCTTCGGCGATCATATGCGCCTGCATCGACCACGCGCCCTGCCCCACATCCGCGCGCGGCGTGATCAGCGTGATCCCTTGAGCGTCGATTTTAACGTAGGGGGTGATCGCGGTTTCGCCGGGTTTCAACCCGTCGAGCAGCGGGTTCTCCCCCTCGCGTTTGTAAAGATAGGTGCCAAAGACGACGCCGCCTGCGACAGCGGCAGAGCCGATCAGGAAGCCGCGGCGGGCAATTGTTTTCACACGTCCCATATCACACCGCCTTCAGCTTGATCGCGGCGGATTTCACCGCCTCGCGAATACGGGGATAGGTGCCGCAACGACAGAGGTTCCCGCTCATCGCGGCGTCAATCTGGTCATCCGTAGGGGTCGGGTTCAGCTCGAGAAAAGAGGCGGCCTGCATGATCTGCCCCGATTGGCAGTAGCCGCATTGCGCGACCTGCAGGTCGATCCAGGCCTCCTGCACCGCATGGCGCACCGCCGGAGAGCCCAACCCTTCGATGGTGGTAATCTCGCCCTCGACATCGCCCGCGGCCAACTGGCACGACCGGACCGCGATCCCGTCCATATGCACGGTGCAGGCCCCGCATTGCGCGATCCCGCAGCCGTATTTCGGGCCGGTGATCCCCAGAACGTCGCGCAAGACCCAGAGCATGGGCATGTCTTCCTCGACGTCCACATCATGGGTCACGCCATTTACTGTAAGTTTCATGCCTTGTCTCCCGACGTTCACTCTATAAATACCAGCGGGATCGGGGTGGTAAACCCAATCTGTCCCGCATCCCTTCGTGCCCTCACGTCAAAACATCGTGTCACGAGGGGTTTCAGAAAACATAAAACGCCGCCCCCGTGAGGACGGCGTTTGTCGCAAGTTTTACGAATGCGCGCCTAGAATTCAACGACGGCGCGAATGGATTCACCTTTGTGCATCAATTCGAACCCTTCGTTGATCTGATCCAGCGTCAGCTTGTGGGTGATCATCGGGTCGATCTCGATCTTGCCGTTCATGTACCAATCCACGATCTTGGGCACATCGGTGCGGCCCTTGGCCCCGCCGAACGCCGTGCCTTTCCAGACGCGGCCCGTGACCAGCTGGAACGGACGGGTCGAGATTTCGGCCCCCGCCGGTGCGACGCCGATAATGATCGACTCCCCCCAGCCCTTATGCGCGGCTTCAAGCGCCTGCCGCATGACCTTGGTATTGCCTGTGGCATCAAAGGTGTAATCCGCGCCGCCTTTGGTCAGCTCGACCAGATGCGCGACCATATCGCCCTCGACCTTGGTGGGGTTCACAAAGTCGGTCATGCCGAAGTAGCGGCCTGTCTCTTCCTTGTCGTCGTTCAGATCGACGCCGACGATCTGGTCGGCCCCCGCCATGCGCAGACCCTGAATGACGTTCAGCCCGATGCCGCCCAAGCCAAAGACCACACAGCGCGCGCCGATCTCTACCTTGGCGGTGTTGATCACCGCGCCGATGCCCGTGGTCACACCGCAGCCGATATAGCAGATCTTGTCAAAGGGCGCGTCCTTGCGGACCTTGGCAAGGGCGATTTCAGGGATGACCGTGTGATTGGCGAAGGTCGAACAGCCCATGTAGTGGTGGATCGGCGTGCCATCCATCATCGAGAACCGCGTGGTGCCATCGGGCAGCAGCCCCTGACCTTGGGTCACGCGGATCGCCTGACAGAGGTTGGTTTTACCCGATAGGCAATATTCACACTCGCGGCATTCGGGCGTGTAAAGCGGGATCACATGATCGCCGACCTCGAGCGTGGTGACGCCCTCGCCGACCTCAAGCACGACGCCTGCGCCCTCGTGGCCCAGAATGGCCGGGAAAATCCCTTCGGGGTCGTCGCCCGAACGGGTGAATTCATCGGTGTGGCACAGGCCGGTGGCCTTGATTTCGATCAGGACTTCACCCCGCTTGGGGCCTTCGAGATTTACGTCCATCACTTCAAGCGGTTGACCTGCGGCAACGGCGACGGCGGCGCGTGTTTTCATCATAAGAAGCGTCCTTTTGCTGTTTCGGCCAAAAGGACGAAAAAGCGCTGCGATGTCAAGGTCAGGGGGATGCCGGACAGGCATAAGGGGGCGCTGCCCCCGGCACCGCATTGCGGCCCCTCCCCCGGGATTTTCATCCATTTGGAAGGGCGGATATGCGTTTGCGCGCCGCGTGTTTTTCCTGTCCAATCGGCGGCGCGACAATGAACACCCACCGTGACCGAGGAGAAGAACATGGCCGACCGAACCGAGATCGGTATGACCACCCGCCGCGC
>JGI24656J20076_1000151_pt1 | contig 11425 bp, 14 predicted proteins | sample MalvirmetaMSP114_FD_20076 | JGI IMG/M metagenome (IMG submission 20076)
ACCTAATCTGCCCGCGACGCTTCCGCTTAACTGCGATCCATCTAAGCAGTCTGTTCAGTGACATTCGGCTCTACAAGCGTGCCGACACGACCTTGCGACTGTACGTCTTCCAGCCGGGCGCACAGAAAGGCACATCCGCAGAGGAGCGAACCTCCTCTCGAAATATTCACTGAAGTGGTGATTTCAAAGGTCTCAGCTTAGGTGCCAGCTCACCCCCGACCAAGCTAAACCGCAACGTGGAAGGCTTGCCCCAACGCAGCGGTCACGGCCATCGCAAGCGCGCCCCAGACCACCGCACGAATAATCGCCGAACGCATGGGCGCACCGCCAAGCCGCGCACCGCCGCCGCCAAGCAGTGCCAGAGCGAGCACAGCGGTCACGGCAATCGCGATCAAAGCGTATCCGGCAGAGGCGACAAGTGCTGCGATCAACGGAAAGGCCCCACCCAGAGCGAAGGCAAGTGCGGAGGCCCCGGCGGCCTGCAGCGGATTCGCCTGCCCTGCCAGGCCAAACATACCGAGCTCNTCGCGCGCATGCGCACCAAGAGCGTCGTGGTCGGTCATCTGNGTGGCAACCTTNACGGCGAGCGCGGCNTCGACGCCGCGGTTCTCCAACCCTTCGGCAAGCTCTTCCAGCTCGTAGTCCGGGTCTTCCTCCAGCGCGATACGCTCACGCTCCAGATCGGCGGCTTCCACATCGGCCTGCGCCGAGACAGAGACATACTCCCCCGCGGCCATGGACAGNGCNCCNGCGGTCAATCCGGCGAAACCGGTNAGGGCGACATTTCCGGTCGCCATCCCCGCCGAGGTAACGCCGACCAGAAGGCTAGAGATGGAAACAATCCCGTCATTCGCNCCCAGTACAGCGGCGCGCAACCAGTTGCTCCGGTTGATGTAATGGCCTTCTTTGGGCATTGCCCGTCTCCTTGCGATCACATCCGGTANTCAGCCGCGACAGCAGGGCTGTTCCCATGTCCGAGGTAGAAAAACGCAAAAGGCCGCGCACGAGGCGCGGCCTTCATATCGCGTCGACGGTAAGATCTTACTTGATCTTGCCTTCTTTGTATTCAACGTGCTTACGAATAACGGGGTCGTACTTTTTGATGACCATTTTCTCGGTCATGGTACGTGCGTTTTTCTTGGTTACGTAGAAATGGCCTGTGCCCGCGGACGAGTTCAGACGGATCTTGATCGTGGTTGGCTTCGCCATAGTCGTTCTCCTGCAACGACGAGCAGGCCGCTGATCGACCGCTCGTGAAATCCTGAGTTTTGGGTTCTAGTCACGCCTGCGCCTGAGTCAACCGCTATTTCCTGCCCATGGCCCAAACGAACCGGAAAAATTGAAGTTTTCCGGACCAAGCCCCCGAAGAACAGGGATAAAGACCATGATTATGCGCGGAAGGCCTATAAGCCGGATTTTGTCCCCGCCTTGCGACAGGGGATGACCATTCCTCTGACCATGCAGTTGCCCGCACAGCTACAGCTGCCAACCCGGACCTGCTGGGGCAGAAGTGGCCCCGCCTTGCCTGTTGCCAGACGCGGCGCGCGGTCCCTATTTGGCATTGCTCCCGGTGGGGCTTGCCTTGCCAGAGATGTTACCACCTCCGCGGTGCGCTCTTACCGCACCGTTTCACCCTTACCTCCCCGGTGGTATCGGTTGCCCGACCCGTCGAAGCGGCGGTCTGTTTTCTGTGGCGCTTTCCGTCGGGTTACCCCGCCCGGGCGTTACCCGGCACCGTTTCTTCTGGGAGTCCGGACTTTCCTCGACCTTGTTGCCAAGACCGCGGCCATCCAGCCTTCCGCGCGCTGCACGCCTAGCGCCTAACTTCAGGTGGGGTCAATCAGTTTCACCCGCCGCGATGCCTTCGGCGAGGATTTTTAACCATTTGGAAACGGGTGTGGTGCTAGAGATCATGCCCGAGGGTCATATCCGCGGCGCAGAGCGGCCCCTTGCGCCAGGGGGCATACCGCAGACGCGTGCTGTGCAGCAGAAGGTCAATATCATCGGTGGCGGTGTAGCCTGCCGCATGTGCCGCCGCGATAAAGGCCGCCGGCGTGGGGTCGGATCCGCGGTCGTTTTCCGCGTACCGACTGCCTTTGCCGGCAAGGTTCTGACGCGCCAGACGTGGCCAGTCGAATCGCGGTCCGGGGTCGATCTTGCGTCCGGGGGCCATATCCGAATGGCCGATGACCCCTTCGGGCGGGATCGACCACCGCTCCATGATCCCGCGCAGCAGGGTTTCGAGCGTGATCATCTGCGGTTCGGAAAAGGGGTGATTGCCGCGGTTATCCAGCTCTATCCCGATAGAGCGTGAATTGATGTCATCGCGACCCTGCCATTCCCCTGCACCGGCATGCCAGGCACGCTGGTCTTCCGGGACAAGTGGTACAGCCTCGCCCTTGCACGTGATCAGATAGTGGGCGGAGACTTCGGCGGCAGGGTCGCAAAGGCGCGCGCAGGCCGCTTCTGCACTGTCCATCGCGGTATAGTGGAGCACGATCAAAGAGGGCCGCAGCCCGTTGCGGCGCGGCCCATGGTTCGGGGAAAGGTAGCGGTCAGGCGCGTCTGCCATAGGGCCTAGCCCTGCACCCCTTTGCGATAGGGGCTCGGGTCCCAGTTGCAGGCGTATCCGTCGCCGTCAGGGTCCATGCCAGAGCGGTCCTTTTCAGGGCCGCCCGCACTGAGGAAGGCGATCTGCGCCTGATCCGGGTGCGAATACTGGGCGCAGGCCCGTGCGAATTTGCGCTGCTTGTTGAACCCCCGACGGGTGTAGATCGGGGTGCCGACGGCGTGATTGTTCTGCAAAGCATAGGCCACGATATTGGGCCCGGCATCGGCGCGGTCCGGCAGGGCTTCGGGTTGCACCACACGGTATTGCGCGCGGTTGGCCGCGATGCGGGCCGCGTCGCCTTCGATGCTGCGCTCATCGGCCACGGCGTCAAAGTTGTTCTCTTGCGATATTCCCCCTGCCCCCAGCACCGGTGGCGCAGGGTTGGACGGGCTGGCGTTCACAGGGGCTACGCCCGAATTGGTCGCGGCATCATTGCCAAGCCCACCGGGGCGCGTGGCATCCAGGATACGTGCCGTTTCTGCAGCCGTCGCCGCAGCGGAGCCATCATCGACAGTGTCCAGCGGCGTGGCGTCCACCGTGGCGGGTGCTGGCATCGTTGCCACCGCCCCGCCTGCCAAAGCTGTATCCCGCTGGGATTGCGCGGCGTCGAACGACCCGTCAAAACCGACACCCCGTCCACTGTCGGGGATTGCGGGCTGGCAGGCCGCCAGGGCGAGCCCCAAGGCTGCAACAATTGAACAACGTATCATCATCGGACCTGCTTTATCTGCTCTGGTTTATCGGCGGGGGTTTACCACCATTTCTGCGGCTTGGCTACAAAGCCCGCCGCCTGCTCCAGCGCATAGGCGGTAGACAGCAGATCGGCCTCTTCCCATGGGCGGCCGATCAGCTGCAAGCCAAGCGGCAGGCCGGTCTCGCTGGTGCCGGTGGGCAATGCGATACCGGGCAGCCCCGCGAGGTTCACGGTGACCGTGAAGACGTCGTTCAGATACATCGCCACAGGATCCGTATCCGTCATCTCGCCCAGACCGAAGGCCGCCGNGGGCGTGGTCGGGGTCAGGATGCTGTCGATACCGGCCGCAAAGGCGTCTTCGAAGTCTTTCTTGATCAANGTGCGGACCTTGCGNGCCCGGTTGTAGTAGGCGTCGTAGAAGCCCGCGCTTAGCACATAGGTACCGACCATGACACGGCGCTGCACCTCGGCCCCGAAGCCTTCGGCGCGGGTCTTTTCGTACATCTCGGTGATGCCGTCGCCGTGGTCCAGCTTGGCGCGGTGACCATAGCGTACCCCGTCATAGCGGGCGAGGTTCGACGAGGCTTCCGCCGGTGCGATCACGTAATAGGCAGGCAAGGCGTATTTCGTATGCGGAAGAGAGATATCAACGATCTCGGCCCCGGCGTCGCGCAGCATGGCGATACCGTCCTGCCACAGCTTGTCGATCTCGGCAGGGATACCGTCGATGCGGTACTCCCGCGGGATGCCGATCTTTTTGCCACGGATGTCGCCGGTCAAGGCGGCTTCGAAATCAGGGACCGCCAGCTCGGCAGAGGTGCTGTCCTTGGGGTCATACCCCGCCATGGCGCCCAGCATGATCGCCGCATCGCGCACGGTCTTGGTCATCGGGCCCGCCTGATCCAGCGACGAGGCAAAGGCCACGACGCCCCAGCGGGAGCAGCGGCCGTAGGTCGGCTTGATCCCCACGGTGCCGGTAAAGGCCGCAGGCTGGCGGATCGAGCCGCCGGTATCTGTGCCGGTGGCCGCGAGACAAAGATCCGCCGCCACAGCTGCCGCCGACCCACCCGAAGATCCGCCGGGTGTCAGCGCTGTTTCATCGCCCGAACGCCGCCACGGGTTGACGGCATTGCCATACACGGAGGTTTCATTGGACGATCCCATCGCGAATTCATCCATGTTGAGCTTGCCCAACATGACGGCCCCGCTGTCCAGCAGGTTCTGCGATACGGTGCTTTCATACTCGGGCAAGAAGCCTTCAAGGATGCGCGATGCAGCTTGCGACGGCACCCCTTTGGTGCAGAACAGATCCTTGATACCGATGGGCAGACCACACATGGCAGGGGCATCGCCGGATTTGATCCGCGCATCGGCTGCCTTGGCCTGATCCATCGCCAGATCACCGGTGTGGTGGACAAAAGCATTCAGCGCGCCCGCGCCCTCGATCGCGCTCAGACATGCCGCCGTCAGCTCGGCCGAGGTCACATCCCCCTTGCGCAGCGCGTCACGTGCATCGGCAAGGCCCAGTTTATTCAGATCAGCCATTATTCAACCACCTTCGGAACCGCAAAAAATCCTTCGCGCGCGTCGGGCGCATTGGCCAGCACCTTGGCCTGCTGGTCGCCATCGCGCACCACGTCCTCGCGCTTTTTCAACACCTGTGGCGTGACTGATGTCATCGGCTCTACCCCGTCGACATCGACTTCGTTCAACTGCTCGATAAAGCCGAGGATATTGTTGAACTCTTGCGCCAGCGCGGGCAAGGCGTCGGGTTCGACCTTGATGCGGGCCAGTTTCGCCACCCGTGCGGCTGTGGACTCGTCAATGGACATGGGCGCTCCTTCATCTGATTGGGTGCCGTTTATCGCCCCCTGCCCGCCCCCGCAAGTCTGGGGGCTGCCTCTGACCCGCAATCGCGCCGGTTGATCCTTCATTTTGCCAAATAAACTCCCGCCGGAGGCTCCCCAAAGCGGCATCACGCGCTACAGTCCGCTAAAGACACGGAATAAGGGAGACCCAAATGGATATCATCTGGCTTGGCCACGGCAGCTTTCGCATCGAGATCGAGGATCAGATTCTGCTGATCGACCCCTGGCTCACCGGCAATCCGATGCTGGACGACGCGCAGCACGAGGCCGCACTGGCAGGCGTGACGCAAATCCTGGTGACCCACGGGCATTTCGACCACACCCAGGACCTCAAGATGGTGGCCGAGAAAACCGGCGCGCCGGTTGCAGGCATGGTCGAACTGATGGGCTATTTCAGCGCGCAGGGCGTGGAAAACACCACCGGTTTCAACAAAGGCGGCACCATCCGCTGCGGCAAGGTCGATGTAGCAATGGTCCCTGCGTCACATTCCTCTTCCGTCGATGGGGACGCGGGGCCTGTCTATATGGGGGCCGAGATCGGCTTTATGATCAAGGGCGAAGGCCGCACGATCTATGTCTCGGGCGATACCGACATTATGGCGGATATGGATTGGATGGGCGACTACCACAAACCCGACATCGGCATTCTCAGCGCGGGCGGCCATTTCACTATGGATATGGCCGGTGCGGCCTATGCGGCGAAACGGTATTTTGACTTCAAGACCGTCATCCCCTGCCACTACCGTACCTTCGACGCGCTTGAACAATCGGCGCAGGTGTTGATCGACGGCTTGCCCGGCGTGGATGTGATCGAGCCCGACGTGCTTAAACCTATCAGCCTGTAAAACGGCCTAGTTCACAAAACTGGCGCGATCCCCGATGAAACAAAGGGTGTCGTTGGTGCGCAGGGCGATGGTGTCTTGATCAAACGCAGCTTTGCGCGCCTCTGCCGGATCAAGCGCCAGTGTGGCGCAGACCTCGAACGCGGTATCGCTGAGGCGGTGATAGGCATAGGGCGCGCCCGTTGCAGGGTCGCCTTGGGTCAGCACATCGCGCAATCCGGGCCGCATTCCGGGACAATAGCTGTCGTCCGCAAGCGCTTGCGGCAATGGTTTGCGCGGGTGACCAAGGCACATCAGATGCGTGTGCAAGGTCCGCAGATCGCTTAGGCGCTGACTGTCCTGTTGGGCGAGCCGTGCGTGCTGCGGGCCACCCACCACGACCAGGCCGCCGATGATGGCACCGCCGACCAGCACAGACATGCACATCAGCAGCAACTTGTTCACGCCGGGACCTCTTCGCGCAGATCGCGCAGGTAATAGGCAAAGATGCCCCCGGCGACGACCAGCACCACCAGCGCCTTGAGCACGAATTGCGCCGTCAGGTCACCGGTCAGCAGCGCATAGATGGTGGCAATCGAATCCCCTAACATCGTCAGCGCCGCCAAAAGCAGGCCGATGTAGATCATCCATTTGCGGATCGCAGAGCGGTACAGCGCAGGGTCGCGCGCCAGTTTCCGCCGCTCGCGCAAGGTCAGCCACAGATACATCGGTCCGGTCACGATCAACACCGCAACACCCCAGCGGATCGACCGGTCGCTGCCGCCGTCGCCCGTGGCAAAGACCACATCGACCAGCGCCTGTAACACGACAACCAGATTGAACGCGCCAAGGATCAAGACGCAGAACGTCAGCGCATAGGTAAAGAAGTCCCGCGCAGACACCGTCGCCACAGGCCGCGGAATGGGCGGAGAGAACGGCATCTCGTCCCAGCCGTTCAGCGCATCCTGCACCTCAGCGCTGCGCCAGCCCGCATGGGTCAGTGCGGATGTGATCTCGGCCCGTGACTTGCCCGCGGCCAAGGCGTCGCGCACGAAAATGCTCAGCTCGTCCCGTTGGGCCATATGGGTCTATCCTTTTCGTTTCTCTGCAAAAAACGCCTTTAGCAGATGTTCGCTTTCGGGCGCTGCGATGGCGTCATAGACGTCGGGGGCGTGGTGACATTGCGCGTGGGAAAACACCCGCGCACCCTGCGCCACACCGCCAGACTTGGGGTCTGACGCGCCGTAGTACAAGCGTGCCACCCGCGCGGCAGAGATCGCGGCGGCACACATGGCGCAGGGTTCCAGCGTCACATAAAGCGCATGCCCGCCCAGCCTTTCGGACCCCGTCGCCGCACAGGCAGCACGGATCGCCAACACCTCGGCATGGGCGGTGGGATCGTTCAGCTCGCGCGTCCGGTTGCCCGCCTGCGCGACGACCTGTCCGTCGGGTGCCACGATGACCGCGCCCACGGGCACTTCACCGCGGGCAGCGGCGGCGCGAGCCTCTTCCAGCGCTTGGGACATATAGGACGTAAAGCTCATACACCTCTCTTGCCCGCAAACGCCGCCCTTTCGCAAGCGCGGGAAACAGGGTAAGCGCTGAAGTATGAGCGCAGATACACCCTCCCAGCCCCCGAAATCCGGCACCCCTCCCGGTGACCGCATTGCCAAAGTCCTGTCCCGTGCCGGCATCGCCAGCCGCCGCGAGGCCGAACGCATGATCGAGGCCGGTCGCGTGCGCGTCAATGGCGCACAGATCGATTCGCCTGCGTTGAACGTGACGCCCTCGGACGCGATCACCGTCGACGGCAAACCGGTGGGCGAGCCCGAACCACCCCGCGTCTGGCTGTTCCACAAGCCCACGGGGCTGGTCACCACCAACCGCGACGAAAAGGGCCGCGGCACGATCTTTGACGATCTGCCCGAAGACATGCCCCGCGTCATGAGCATCGGTCGGCTTGACCTCAACTCCGAAGGGTTGCTGCTGCTGACCAATGATGGCGAGGTCAAGCGCCGCCTCGAACTGCCCTCGAACGGCTGGCTGCGCCGCTACCGCGTGCGCGTCAATGGCCGCCCCACCGACGATATGCTTGAACCGCTGCGCAAGGGCATCACCGTGGATGGCGAGGATTTTCAGCCGATGACAGTCACGCTGGACCGGCAACAAGGGGCGAACGCCTGGCTGACCGTCGGGCTGCGCGAAGGCAAGAACCGCGAGATCCGCCGCGCGATGGAAGCGGTGAACCTGTCGGTGAACCGGCTGATCCGCACCAGCTATGGCCCGTTCCAGCTTGGCGAGCTGAAAACCGGCGAGGTCGAGGAACTCAAGCGCAAGGTGGTCCGTGACCAGTTGGGCCTCGAGATTGCCGATACCACCGGCACCGCGATCAAGAAAAAGCCCGCGCGCATTATCAAGCGCAAGGCCCGCAAACCCGGAGAGCCGGGCCCCGGTCGCCCCGGCCTGCCCAAGGAACCCGGTGACAAGACCGCGACAGGCGAGACGATCCCCGGCAAGCCCAAGCCCGGCTATGGCAAGTCCAAGCCCGCACGCCCCGCGTCCGACCCCGCGCCGCGCAAGTTCGGCACCCGCGTAAAATCCACCCGTAAACCCTGATTTCTGTGGGTTTACGGCCCTTTGGCCGCTACTTTTGCGTGCGTGACCCTAGCGGGTGGCGGGCACTGCGACTATATGTCGTGCAAAGGAAGGTCCGATGGGTCGATTGCTTGTCTTTGTCGCCACGCTGGCGCTGATTGTTGCGTTTGTCGCCGTTTTGGTGACAATCATCGCAAGGATTCTGGACGCGGGCCGTCGTGCATCGACACCAGCGCATGGACAGGAGGTTTATCGCCCCATGGCACCGACACCGTTTCAGAAAATCACCTATGCCGCGCTTGTCGTCTTGCTGTTCGGTGTCTCTACCGGCTGGCTCGGGGGGCTTTGATCCATGGCGCAGCGCTTTGGCGGTAAATACAGCAATCATGACACGAACGGCAGCACGCCGCCTCCGCAGGGCACCCGTGCCAAACGGATAGAGGTCGACCCCGCAAGCGGGCGGGCCAAAATCTTGTTCATCCCCGCCATTCCGCTTGTGTTCATGTCGTTGAACGACGGGGCGCAGGGGCTTGCATTGGGGCTGCTGGCGGCGGCGACGCTGACCGGTGCCGCATGGATGCTGCGCGAGGGGCTGAAAGCCGAAGCCGCTTATACCGCGCGCAAGGTTGCCGAACGCCCCGCCCTGCCGCGCAAGATCATCGCCAGCCTGCTGACCGGTGCCGGCGTGGCGCTTGCCGCCTATAAGAATGACCCCGGACTGGCGGCCCCTGCGCTTTATGCGCTGGCCGCGATGGGGCTGCATGTGTCGGCCTTTGGCATCGATCCGCTGACATCCAAAGGGATGGAGGGCGTGGACAGCTTCCAGAAAGACCGCGTCGCCCGTGTCGTGGACGAGGCGGAAAAGCACCTTGCCGCGATGAACACCGCCATTGCACGCGCGGGCGATCGCAAGGCGCGCGACCGGCTGGCGCAGTTTCAGGACACCGCACGCACGCTGATCCGCACCGTGCAGGATGATCCGCGTGATCTGACCGGTGCGCGCAAATACCTGTCGGTCTATCTGCTGGGCGCGCGTGACGCGACAATCAAGTTTGCGGATATCTACGCCAGCACCGGCGATGCGCAGGCACGCGCCGATTATCTGGCTTTGCTCGATGATCTGGACAAAAACTTTGCCGCGCGCACCCAAAAATCGCTATTGGAAGACAAGACCGACCTGAACATCGAAATCGACGTGCTGCGCGAGCGGCTTTCCCGAGAAGGCGTGCGTCTCGACTGACGCGCCCCGCCCCAAGAGCATAGGAATACTTGAAACATGTCTGATACCGTTCGTGACAAAGCGACCCAATCCGTAGCGTTGGTGGAAGAGGTCAACGCGCAGATCCTGCCCGACCCCGCCCCTGCGGATGCCGTCGTCTCGCTTGAGAAAGCCGATGCGCCACAATCGGCAGAGATCAAAAGCCGCATGGCAGAGATCGACATGGGCGACACGCAGTCGATCATCGGTTTCGGGTCCGGTGCTCAGGCCGAGCTGCAGGAGATCAGTCAGGCGATGTTGCAGGACGTGCGCAACAAGGATGTGGGCCCCGCCGGTGACAGCCTGCGCACGATCGTGACAACCATCCGCGGCTTTTCCGTATCCGAGCTGGACGTGCGCCGTGAGCGCAGCTGGTGGGAACGTCTTTTGGGCCGCGCGGCCCCCTTTGCCAAATTCACCGCCAAGTTCGAAAAGGTACAGGGTCAGATCGACCGCGTCACGGACGAGCTGCTGACCCATGAACATACCCTGCTCAAGGATATCAAATCGCTTGATATGCTGTACGAAAAGACGCTGCAGTTCTATGATGAGCTCGCGCTTTATATCGCCGCGGGCGAGGCCAAGCTGGCAGAGTTGGACGCGACCACAATCCCCGCCAAAACGGCAGAGGTAGACGCCGCACCAGAGGCGGATCAGGTCATGGTCGCACAGGAACTGCGCGACATCCGCGCCGCGCGGGACGATCTGGAACGCCGTGTGCATGACCTGAAACTGACCCGTCAGGTGACGATGCAATCGCTCCCCTCGATCCGCTTGGTGCAGGAAAACGACAAGTCGCTGGTGACCAAGATCAACTCGACCCTCGTGAACACCGTGCCGCTGTGGGAAACCCAGCTGGCGCAGGCGGTCACCATCCAGCGCAGCGTCGAAGCCGCCGCCGCCGTGCGTGACGCCAATGACCTGACGAACGAGCTGCTGACCTCTAACGCGCAGAACCTGCGCGAAAGCAACAAGGTCATCCGGACCGAGATGGAACGCGGTGTGTTCGACATCGAAGCCGTCAAACAGGCCAATGCCGACCTGATCGGGACCATTCAGGAATCGCTGCAGATCGCCGACGAAGGCAAGGCGCGCCGTGCCTCTGCCGAGAAAGACCTGCAAGAGATGGAGGCCAATCTGCGCGACACGCTGGCCTCTGCCAAAGCGGCCAAGCCCGCGTCCCCTGCGGCATAACCCCGTCACAACCTGGAGCGCGCGATATGGTATGGCAACGGTTGGGGCGAACAGGATGGATCGGCACGGCGGCTGTGGTCGCCGCGCTGGCCGCCTGCACCCCGCAGCCCCCTGTTGAACCGACGCTGAAACCCATCGCGCGCCCCGACACGCCGCCGGCCCCGCCCCCCGTGGTGGCCAAGCCCACGTCGCAAAAAAGCGCCAAGCTGCGCAGCTATTTCAACCAGGTGCAGCAGGCCCAGTTGAGCCAAGGGTTGCTGCGCCGGGATGGTGGGGGGCAGGACACGCCCTTCACCGCCGACATGCTGGTGCGCAACTTTGAACAGATCGCTTTTTACAACGAATATAACGCCACCCTGACCGGACGGGGCGATAAGACCCCCA
>JGI24656J20076_1000156_pt1 | contig 10994 bp, 10 predicted proteins | sample MalvirmetaMSP114_FD_20076 | JGI IMG/M metagenome (IMG submission 20076)
ACTTCACTCCCAAGGGAGATCGTGTAAGCGGAAGGATTTATCAAGGTGATGAACCCTGCCTGTCCAGCGGTTTCGTTGGAGAATTCAAGGTCATCATTAGCGGCGGGAGTGTACGTAAAGTTGTTGGCAGTGTCTAAATCTAAAGTGCCATCTGTAACTGCGGAGGGAGTACCACGCTGCGATCCTGTCCAAGAGTTATCAATGGAACTGACATCTGACAATAATTCAGTTGCGCTTCTACCTTCTACCGAAGTTCCGTCAATTTTCAGGAAATCATTATCGGCAACGCCGGAAGCAAACTGAGCCACATCGTACTGCGAAATACCCTGCGCTACTGATAGTTCAGTGCTTTGTATTTCCAAACCACCATTGGCTAAAAGATCAGTGCTGAACTCCGTACCAGATAGATCAAGACCATCTCCTGCTGTATAAGTAGTATCGGATTCCGCTGCCCAAATCGGGTTTGCTCCAGTACCCTGCGTCTTGAGGAAGTAACCGGAGGTGCCAAACCCTAACCTTGCGGGTGCGCCTGATGCGCCATAGTAAAGAACATCGCCTTGCGTTCCGTCTTCTAGTTTAGCAAGCGTTACCGAATTATCTGGTACTGATACCGCAGCCCAGTCTACGCCGTTAGTTGCGGTTGAGTCGGCTGTGAGGACGAGATCATTTGTGCCAACCGGGAGTCTGGTCTCTGAGTCTACGGTGTTGTAGACGAGTAGATCGCCCTTGGTGGTGAGTTTGTCCGTGCCCGTGATCGATACACATTGCCACTCAGTAGACGAGGCAGAATATTTGAGGTATTGATCGTCTGACGGAGAGCTGGAAGTCACAGAGGTTCCTTGTATGGAATCCACTGTTACCGCCCCAGCGTTTGTCATGGATACGTCACCAGACAATGCGGCTGCTGTAAAGCCGGTGCCATCACCGATCATTATCTCTGTAGTTGCTAGAGCAAGGTCGGAAGGTACACCGGAGGAATTAGCATTACGCACCTTAACGGTATTCGCCGCCATGTCAGCCAATTCTGCGTTAGCAATACCAGCGTCTTTTACAGTTACAGCGCCAGAGGATACTAAGAAGTTATCAGTAGAGAATGATGCTACACCTTTATTGGCCGAGGTTGCCTCTTCAGCCGCGATAGTAACCGTACTGCCTGTTGAAGATGTATCAATACCTTCGCCGCCTGAGATTGCTAGAGTTTCGGAGTCAAGGTCTATAGCAATAGGACCACCAGTATCCGTACTGATATCCAAATCTTCAGCGGTAAGCTGTGTATCTACATACGCTTTGATAGACTGTTGCGTAGCAAGTTTAACAGCAGAGTCAGATGACATATCATCTTCGTCTTTAATACCTGTAACTGTAGCCCCATCTGCGTTTACATTAAGAGAACTGACCACGGCGGTAGACGCTGTGGCTGCTCCGATGGTAGTGCCATCTATCGTACCGGCATTAATGTCTACGCTGTTACTTGTTTCCGGGTCAACAGCCAGGGTAATCCAAGCATCGTTAGCTTTGTTCCGTATCTTTAATAGATCATTAGTTGTATCTAGCCACAGAAGACCCATAGCCCTAGCAGCGTGTCCTGACGCACTCGTATCTACAGTTGGGCCTGGAGAGTCTTTTGCTATAAGAACCTGTACTGCTTGATCCGGTCCTACACTATCCGTACCCACCGGGAAATTCTGTTTCAGAATTTTTTTGATAAGTTGCAGATGGTCATCGCCTTCTGACACGTTATCAGAAGAAACTGGATTCGTCTGAACAAGTGCGCTTATATAATTTCCTGTTTCCAGCCCCATAACTTATTCCTCAATAATATCCAGAAGTGTTCATTACTCTCAGTTCTGAACCGGAGTGCCTATCTTTATCGTTTTGTTCTTGTAGGTCAGAGATAGCCTGTCTTAGCCCTCGCTCCCATATAGGGATGCGTTGGTCATTCATAAGAAAAGGCTCTGCCTGTAATAGTGTTCCATACAGGTAAACATCTGGAGCATTAAGTATTACCCAATTGGTTGCAGTTGTATCACTAAGACTATCAAAAGTTTTATAGTATGTCATAGTGTAGTTATATGCGCCGTCTGGTGTAGGCCCGAAATAAACATCATCTCCTATTATAGTATAGGCGCTAGGTTTCCCTGATGTACTCCCTCCCCAAACTCTATACATCATTTCTGGAGAAAGATATTGCAAGGGTGTGATCGGACTTGTCGCCAAATGAACTTCTCTCATTTGAACGTAACCAGTGGGAAGACTATATGCTTTAGTGCCTCCGACTGTGGCGGTAGTAACATTTGTTTCCATAGCCCTTATCCGCAATACTCTATTGAATATTGCTTCATTGAGTGCTATGAATTCAGGTATTCGATCAGACAGGTCATCCCTATCTAACCAATTACTCACAGCAGTCTGCAAGGTGGAATATGTGTTAATAGCCATTAACTATTCTTGCTATTAAACCAGATGGCGCTGTTGACAACAGGCTTTTGATCGTTGCCTGAAAACGTGGGTTGATATAACCACATGATTAAATCCTCGTTGGTGTGGTCCTGAGAAACTTGTTGTCAGGATCATTTAAATATTTTGCCAGTAACTTTGGGTCTTTATTTATAGCACCGCCTGTCTCTTTGTACCATATCTCCCAAATGTTTAATGGAATTGAAGCGGCAACGTGTTCTTTACTTGCTTTGCCGAAGGTAAGTTTATCGCCATAATTATTTAAACTTAACTTATTATTGTCTATGATAGACTGTACATCCTGGTAGGTATCAATGGTATGCGTACCATCACTGTTGATATCTAGTTTCCAAGGTCTTGAGTCTGGAGTATCATAGTTCCATCCTGAAGAATTCATAACGGCATCTCACCTCTGTCAGCAGCAATTTCTTTAAATTTGTTATGAACATTCTTTGCATGAAGTTTAGCGTCAATAGGTTTCTTTTCTGTATTTGTAGACTGCTTAGACTTTAATGCTTTATTAAGTTCTTTTTTAGTTACCATGAAATCTTTTTCCCGAAACCAAAAAGTTAGAATCCATTTATCTCCGTTCTCTGGAGGTAAACCCATATGTAAAGATGATGGATGAGGAATCTTATGTTCATCAAGATTTCCGAACATAAGAACTCTTCCTTGTACAGCCTGTATTGCGAAACCAAGAACAGGAAAAACTGTGCCACCACCATCTTGTACGTTATTTAAGTACGCAACCATAGTGACACAGCGATTCCCACCTTCTTTTATTTTTGCAGCTTTTGGCATTTCTCCCATTTCATCAGGAAGAAAAGCATCATAGTGAGGTTTATATTCCTGACCCGGCTGATACCTTTGAATACTTATAGGTTCCAACCGGGTAGGAGGTAAACCACACATATCGGATAACGCTTCAATAACACCATCTAATACATCGTTGTCGCCGTAACTGAAAAAAGTACCTTTGCTGGGTCCTTTGTTTTCGGCAAGGCTAATTATGCGCTCACATAAAGCAGGTGAAAGCACATTATCTTCAACAACAATCGTAGGAGTGTTATTGTATTTTATCATTAAGCGTCTTTTACTCCGATAACTGCCGCGCTTGCTAGACCATTCTTGGCACGAAGACCGTATTCAGCGATAATCAACTGCTTCACGCTGTCACCAGTCTTGGCAAGAGTTTCAGTCTGGAAAGGTCGAAGATAATCGACTGACCAGAAATCATAGTCAACAAAGAACAGCATATCAGCTATCATATGACGGCTAGGTACAATCTTCAGAGTACCGAAATCAGTCACCAGAACATCAATGGCGTTGATAGCGGTAGCTGGTTTTGAACCTGACGCATTCGACTGAATATCAGCAACAACTGAACCGCCAAGCGCACTAATCTTTGCTTTAAGGTCAGCGGGAGTCAAAATATCAGTAGGTTCGCCACCCAATGTAAAACAGCGTTCCATAGCTAGATTAATCATCGCCATTGTCAGAACTGCGGAAGTACCGAAAGATGCAACAGACGTTCCTGTTGCAGCATTAGTAACGCCAACAACAGGATCAGCCGAACCAAGAATGATGTTCGATGTTCCTGCCGATCCAGTACCAAGCCAAGACATAACAGCAGCACTCTTACGAGCGGTAGTTGCATCACCTGCAACTTTCACATCGTTAGATAGCAGCATCTTTTCCATGTCACGCTTAATTTCTTTTGCGCGTTTAGCGAGTTGGTAAGCCTGAGTAGATTTCCTACCAGCAAAATCTACCGCTTCAGCCGTTCCTGAACTCTGAACTGTTTTGTACGAAATCTGAGCATAATTGGTCAGACGAGTTGGCTCTGAAACTGCCAGCGCGGCCATAGAGTCATTTCCTTCTATCTGCTGGTTAGCAGCGGCTGCGGCTAATGAATCCGTTTGCCACTCAAATAACGTATTGTCAATCGACCCTTTGCCTGCACCAGAAAGAAATGGTGTTTCCATTGGGCTTATATTATAGATGATATTACTTAGGTCTTCCCGGATGCCGATGGCACTATAGGTTGTCCTAGTATTTGTTGCGATAGCCATAATTGGCCTCCTTTATTATTATAGTTGTACGAAATCTTCAAACAGACTTGCGGCATCTTCTGCCCTTCCTGTCTGCTGTAGACGTTTCATTTGTTTTTTACGTTTAACGCTATCATTATCTTGTTTATCTAATTTAGCCTTACCGCGAACCACTTTAGGTTTATTTTTTACCTTCTTAGACCTGACAGTGTTTTGCTTTTTCTGCATATCTTCATATGCTTTAGCCTGCATTAAAACAAGTATTGACCTGTGATCGACAAGTTGATTTAACTCTTCCTGAGTATATCCTTTAGTGAGAGCGAATTCGGATACGGTCTTGGCTATTGCCTGCCGTGTCTCCGCTTCTCCCCACTGAGGGATAATACTAACCATCTTTTGATGCTCTTCCTGTACCATTCGCTGATGATCTTTTAGAGCTTCGGCTTCTGCTTGNTGCTGGGCTTCTCCTTGTGCTGTCTGTAGAGATTGAATCTGCTCCTGGGCTTGACGATAATCATCTCGCTTAGTCAGGTATTCTTCTCTATCCTCAGTTTTAAGCCTTTCCCAATCAATGTTCTGGAATTGCTGTAGATGTGAATAGTTAGTTTCAATTGCTTGTGCGACTGCGCTAACGTACTGTTCTCTGGCTTGCTGAGTCTGGGCAATTTCACCTTTGTACTGTTCTACTGCTTGGTCTATTTGCTTTCGATATTCTGCAAGTTGTTGAGTTTTCCTTGTATAATCCGCTTGTCGGGAGTAGCCTTTGACGAGTTCTTCTTCCGTGACTTCATGTTCCTCTCCGTCTACTGTTACAGTATAGAGAGTAGTCTCTTCCGAGTCGTCTTCAACTTCTTCTTCATCGGATTCCTCAGATTCATCATCCTCCAAAGTTTCGTCTTCGGTTTCTTCAACCTCTTCTTCAAACTCTTCTTCAACTTCATCAGATTCTTCCTCTAAAGCGTCTTCAGTTACTTCTTCAGACGGCGATGCTTTCTCTTCCTCTTCCGGTTTCTCAATTGAGTCCATGAGTCCGAGCAGTGCATCTTGGGCTTCGGATATACTACCGGGTGCTTTTGGTAGTTCACCTGTTAAATGTGGGGCTGCTTGCGTATCCACCATAATAATCTCCTAAACGTGGTATTCCTTAAACTTCTTCGCTATATCTCCTGTTTCCACAATGGAGGTTAGATGTAGGCGTATCCGTTCAAGGAGTCTTAATGACAGCCAGATTTGTTCTCTGGCATCTATTTCATTAACTCCTGAAGAACTCCAAGAGTTTAATAAATTCTTTTCTAATACTTCAAATGCTTCTACAAACAAAGGATCGGTGAGGAGGCGCTTGGCGCGTTCCTCTCTTAGTTCATTGTTCATTATAAATATCCGTAGCGTTGAGGATATGATGGGTACATCAATCCTAAAGGTATACCTTCTCCATGAAACTTAGCCAATGGCGATCTTTCTGGAATATAAACATCTACTCCTCTGCCTCTGGCAAGTCCTATAAGGTACTCCATGTTCGGCCTTTGGTAAGCAAACTCAGATATATAGGATGGATCGCCAGGAACAGGCTCTAAATCAGCCATATCTACTCCCCATATACCTATCTTATCTGCTCCTTCTAGGAGAGCCATTCCCATTAAGTACGATATAGATGAGTTAAAGTAATCAAGCCCAAGGTTATCTACAACTTTCTCAACTGGATACCTGATAGCATTAGGTATGTCTTCATAGGCTTCTTGCATATACAGGATGGGAAGTGATTTAAGTCTGTCTTCATATCCATCTCTTCGCTGCGCTTCTGGTTTTCTCAGGAGATCAAGAGGATGTATCTCAAAGTACCTATCAAAGAAAGGCCATCTTCCTTCGTCCCAAGGTAATCCCCAAATCTCACCATTAAAATTGTCTACTTCAGATTTATCATGCTGGGCCATACCGCAGATGGCAATGTTCATCCTATAGCTATTGGTCGCTTCTGTTCGGCTTCTAGTTGTAATTCAGCGCTTTTCAGTTGTGCCTCAACCGCTGCCTCAGCCGCATCCTGTTGGAGTCTTTGCTGTTTCAACTGAAGGTCGCCTGCTTTAATTTCCAACTCTTTCTGCTTTAACTGTAATTCCATTTGCCTCTCCTGCTCGGCAGGATCAGGCTGTGACTCTGCCATCTCTGGGTTGGTCAAGAAGTCATCGACATTCTGGAATCCCATGTTCTTTACGAGAGCAGCACCCATGTTGTACATATTCCTTTCGTTGACAATTTTCAAGCCGCCACGCATTGCATCACCGGCAAAGCGTAGCATGGTTGTAAGGTGCATCAACTGTTGGTCACGATTACCATTACCGATACCTACGGCAACCGTACAGTCCATTTGGTCGCGCCACATATCAGGGCGTACAGGAACCCACTTATTGCGTAGTTTGACTATACGCTCTTTATCCTGATTCTTCAGGACCAGTTCGTAGATGGTTCTCATCAAGTCTCGTACACCAGTCTCAGCAAATGATCTTGCTATTAACTCTACTCTTGACTGTGCTGCTGTCATGGTAGCATTGACCGCTGTGGCCGTTGTATGGCTCGTCAGGGCGTTATCGTTAAGACCTTGGCTGTACTTGTTTACACCGCTTCTGGACTCTCTCTGCTCGTCTAGGTAGCCTAGCATCTGGAATGAAGAGGCTTCTAACTGAGGAGTAGCCAAAGGCATGACAGCGTTGGGAGACTTGACTCTTACTACACCGCCTGGGCGTTGTGATAGGAGGTCATCCAGATTCGCTTGACCTTCAAGGACTGCGTACCTACCAAAGTTCTGGTTGTACATATTGTCCATTAAATTTCGCATCAACGTACTTTTTATTAGTTGAAGATCGAGTATAAGGTCGGCTATTGACAGACCAAAGAACTTATGCGGTATCTTTACTGGAGTAATACTTACAAAAGGAATGCGATCAATAGGTTCATTAGCTAAGACTTTATTACCTACGGAGCAGACCTTTCTTAGTTCTGCAATACCATCTCCATCATAGTCAGTTCTCAGGAAAGACTCATGCAACCAGTAGGTTCTTAGAGCATCCTCTTCTTCCATACTTCCCCAGCCACCAAAGTAATCGGCAGACTTATCAAACTGATAACGGCTAAGACGCTCCGCAGAGAAGGCGTCCATGTCATCACCGCCGCCCAAGTCCTCCGCTTCCAGGCTTTCATCAGGATACATAAGACGTAACTCTGATAGAGTCTTCATTACACGATGGCAGGTAAACCTAGCCTCCTGTATTGTTTTAGCTTCTCTACTGATAAGGAATTCATCAGGAGTAATATTCTCTATCTTTACTCTACCTGTATAGGACTTACGTTTAATAACAACATCGTGCTTTGCGCCGTAATCATCCATGTAAGGAGTATGTTCTACAACGTCTACATCAGGAGACATGACAAGAAGATCAAACTCTTGCTCGTCTAGATTGTTATATTCTTCACGGTTCCAGTCTTCGTACTCATCCCACCAGACTTTAACGATACCATTCTTTTGAAGAAGAGCGTCAGTAAACCATGTGTACAGAATCTCCCAACCGTTGTTATCTTTGGTAAAGATGTGGTTAACGTAGTCTGTTGCCTGTGCAGCAGTCTCTACGTCTTCTGGGCCATGCGGTTCAAATGTAACCATCTCATCACCGGATGCGAATACACGCATAAGGGATGGCTTGATCCACTCAATAGTATCCATAACAGAGGAGTCAACATACTGACTTCTACCTTCAACCTCATTACCGAATGGAAGTCCATAGTAATAGTCCATAGCAGTTTCTCTCTGCTTGGAGATTGTATCACTATACCCCAGAGAGTCAGATATCTCTGACTGAACCCTGGTTAGTAACTCTTCGTCTGTTATTTTAGATGATGCCATAGTGTTTGTATTCTATCTCGTTAGTCCATGATGTGTCGCCACCAGATACAGCGAATCTTCTTGATAATACTGCATACCTTGTTGCGCTCATTAAGTCATCTTTAAAGGCTACAACCTTACTGTCTTTTCTGTGATACATCCTGAACTCTTCAAACCAGTCTCCAAGAGTGCTGAACACATGGAACCTTCCTTGCTCCATATACTGTATCATATCCATTAAGCCTTCCTCTACAGAGTTTCCTCCTTTATTCTGCCCTAATGCGGGTGGATTGGAGAAGTGTTCAAGCAACATATTGCAGCCTAAGTTCCTGTATTGGTCAGCCAAGCCTGGATTACCCATACTGTCACGCCTATTGCCGTCATGTGGGTAAGCAATAGGTACAAAATCTGTCCTTCTTCTTATAACTTCTGCATGAGAGGATGGAGATGCTTTAGATTGCCTATAACAATCATAGATATATATCTCATCGTTATCTTTATCCCAGGCTACCCACACTACAGCCGTAGGATGATCCCATCCGAAGTCAATTCCTGCTATTTTAGCCCAATGATCCTCAATATGTATAGGATCAATCATTATTTTGTCTTCCTGTATTGGGAAAACAAGGCCAGAACCAATGCTGGGCCTGCCATATCTCCTCATTTCTCTCTCATGTGGAGAGTAACTGGAGAGAATCTGGGTCATAACATCCTCATTCAAGTGTCCTTTTTCTCCATTTACGGAAAATATAGACTCAGATGCGTCATCCCAGGTAGCATTTGTAAGAGATTGTCCTGATTGGAGGTTGTTCATAAAGCCTGCAACAGTCTCAGTCATGCCGGATTCAGGTGTAAAGGTCATATAAACCATGCCTTTACGGTCTAAGGTTCGTGTCACAGCCTGACTATACAGTTCTCTACTGGGTTCTTCGTCCAGCCATATACAGTCTACACTACGTCCTTGCCACTTATCTACGCCCATTTCATAGGCTTTGAAGAATAAAGATGAGTTCCCGCCCGTAACGTGTTGGATAAGTGCAACACTTTTAGCGTTTGGTACACCCGGCTTACGTTCCGTCTTTATTATTTTATTTCTAGGAACCGCACCGGAGCCAAATGCTTCAGGATCATCTGGGGAACCCAGTAATTCATACTGAACAATGTCTCTGGTTGTCTCATTTGAGACACCGCCAGCCCATGCTGTGATAGGTTGTGTATATCTTCTTCCTTCCCACCAGTCAGGATATAGTCCTGTAAGATGGTAACTCATCTCGTTAGCACCGGAGAAAGACTTGCCTATCCGGTTAGCAGCCATCAGGAGCCTCTGGTTTGCCTCTGAGCCGGTTTTATGGAACTTGCACTGGTACGGGTAGGGATCGTACTGATCGATCCTGTTGAACCTCTCACGGCCTCTCAGGGACCGTACTAACTCTAAGGCTCTAGTGCTTGTATCCAAGAGCAGCTAATTCCTTTTCAATATCCTCTGCGCTCATTTGGTCTATATTGGTAGTTTCTATCTTATCCACAGGTTTTAATCCAGCCCGGTCAAGTATATCTTTGATGGCTCCAAGTCTAACAGACTCGGACTCCGCTCCTTCCGCAAGCTCCGTAAGCCATTTAATGCTTGATGGTACTTTGTCAGCAATAATTCTTTGAGTCTCTTTATGTATTTCATTTTGGAACTGAGCCTTTAGTTGAGAGCCTTTTACTTTAGCAGTCTTTTCAGAATAGCCAGCAGCCACCGCAGCCTTAGTTGCGTTGCCTGTTAAGACATATGTTTCTATGAATCTGTCTTGTTTCTCTGTCATTAGTCTTCTACCTTAACACCAATCGCCTCAAGTAATCCTCCTACGTCAAGACCTACATATCTACCTTTATCATCCCATATAGAGAAGTTACTCATGCCTTCATCAGGAACATATGCTTTCCAAAGAGATTCTGGAATAGTATTTGGTCTGCTGTACCTAGACTGTTGTGCTTGCATCTGCCTCATCCGATTCTGACTCAGTATCTGCCTAAGTCTCTCTCTTTCCTCTTCCTCTTTTGCTCGTTTAGCGGCTCTTCTTTCCACGCCCATCTGCCATTGTGATCTATTCTTTGTAGGTTTTCCACCAAAGGAGTATTTTTTAGATGGTATCACACCCATTCCTCTTGGGTTTTTCGGACCTTTTCTTTGCGCTGAAGGATCAGGGCGTAGTTCCCAATTTCCTGGGTTGTTCACTACATTTCGGAAAAGGTTTCCATATGACGAATTTAGACCCATCTGTTCATTCCAGGCGTCAATCTGTGAATCTCTTATATTGTCGTATTTATTCTTTTCTACACCTCTATCTACTGCTTGGTTAAGCCATCTTCCGGTTTGGCCTAACTGGTAATGAAGAAGTAAATCTGCGGCTCCGGCCTGATCTCCTGTAAAACCAGCCGCTTTTGCCGCTTCATGCGTTGTAGACTCACCTTTAATCCTACCACCAGCCTTTGCCCAATCCTTCATAGCATTAAAGAAACTTGCTCTTTCTATAGACTCTTGTATAGCCTTGTCTTTTTTTATTTTTTCCCAAGGAGGCAACCAAGAGGGAGGTCCGTATTCTATATTAGGCATATTAGTATTTCTTACC
>JGI24656J20076_1000161_pt1 | contig 10736 bp, 8 predicted proteins | sample MalvirmetaMSP114_FD_20076 | JGI IMG/M metagenome (IMG submission 20076)
ACCATCTCGAACAACTTTGCCGATGCGAAATCCATCGCGACCCATCCGGCGACCACCACGCACCAGCGTTTGCCGGATGACCAGAAAGCCACGCTGGGGATCAGCCCCGGCCTTGTGCGCTTGTCTGCGGGGCTTGAAGACGTGGATGATCTGATCGCCGACATCCGTCAGGCGCTGGACACATTGAAGTGATCACTCGGGGGCTTTGCCTGCTTGGCTGGACGGAGCATTGGTAAAGCCCCCGATATCGCCTATATAGGGGGCAACTTGCGAAAGGGCCTTGCTATGAATATCGCCGCGACAGTGATACCGGACCGTGATGACGCGGTTGCGGCACTTGATACGTTGCGGGCCTGGGCGCGCAAGGCCAGCGCCGCCGAGATTGAGACGCTGGACCCGTCGCTGGCCCGTCTGCTGCAAAGCGCCGAAAGCTACCCGCAGTTCAGCCGCGATTACCCCAGTGATTTCGCCGTGGGTGACAATTACAAGGCCACGCTACCCGATCTGCAAAACGGCCCGTCGAGCCTGATCCGTGGTGCGAAACAGCAGATCCAGCATGTGGGGATATCGAACTTTCGTTTGCCCATGCGGTTTCACACCCGCGAGGGCAGCGATCTGACGCTCGAGACATCGGTCACCGGATCGGTCAGCCTTGAGGCGGATAAGAAGGGCATCAACATGTCCCGCATCATGCGCAGTTTCTATAAACATGCGGATGAGGTGTTCAGCTTCGAGGTGATGGAAGCTGCGCTGGATGATTATAAGTCCGACCTCGAAAGCTATGATGCCCGCATCCAGATGCGGTTTTCCTTTCCGGTGCAGATTGATAGCCTGCGGTCGGGCCTGTCGGGCTACCAGTATTACGACATTGCGCTTGAGCTGGTCGAGGCCGCAGGCGCGCGCAAGAAGATCATCCACCTTGATTACGTCTATTCCTCTACCTGTCCCTGTTCGCTGGAGCTGTCAGAGCATGCCCGTGCGACACGGGGGCAGCTTGCCACGCCGCATTCGCAACGCTCTGTCGCGCGGATCTCGGTCGAGGTGAACTGCGAGGAAAGCTGCCTGTGGTTCGAAGACCTGATCGACGCGGCGCGGCGTGCGGTGCCAACAGAGACGCAGGTGATGGTCAAACGCGAGGACGAACAGGCGTTTGCCGAGCTGAACGCCGCTAACCCGATCTTTGTCGAAGACGCGGCGCGGTTGTTCTGCGAGCAGTTGCAAGCCGAACCGCGGGTGGGTGATTTTCGCGTTGTGGCCAGCCACCAAGAAAGCCTGCACAGTCATGATGCGATCTCTGTTCTGACGCAGGGCGATACCTTTGCGGCTCAAAGCATTGATCCCAGACTGTTCAGCACGCTGTTTCACGTCGGCTGATGTTCGCACGGTTTTAGGGCAGTCACTCTGACATGTTTTCATTCTGCGCATTTATTGCGCGGAGGTTTGTGGTGCTTGCTTGAAACATGCACAAAGCCATGCTGCGATGCGGCATCTTCGGGATGCTGCTATGCAGAAACGTCGGTTCTCATTGGGGATTGCTTCGTTATATTAAGAGGCAGAACAAGGTAACCGGCAGAAATGCCAAGATAAATCGAGAGTTTATTATGGCTTACAACAGCACAATTTCGCAAAGCAACGTCCCCAGCATCAAAGCCCCAGTCGCCGTCATCGGCGGGTTTTTTGCTGCCATCTGGAACGGTTTGATCGCAGCGGGTGCGAACTCGGGCCGGATGCGTCAGGTGACATTCCTGCAGTCCAAGACCGACGAAGAGCTGGCCGCGATGGGTATCAAGCGTGATGACATCGTGCACCATGTTTTCCGCGACACATATTACGTCTGATCGGTTCACAGGTTGATTATTGACGGCCCGGGTGTGTCTTGCCCGGGCCGTTTTGCGTTTTACCGCAGGGCGCGTCCTTGACACCGGCGCGCCGCCGCGCCAACGCTGCGCAGATGTTGGATTTGCGCCCAGTTGGATATGTCATCGGCCTTTTGGTGTCGGTGCTTGGCATTGCGATGATCGTGCCAATGTTGGTCGATATTGCCGAAGGGCGCGGCCATTGGCCCGTCTTCGTCGAGGCAGGGCTGATCACCATGCTGGGGGGCAGCATGATCGCGCTGGCCTGTGCCAACGGGGTCAGGGAAGGGCTGACGATCCAGCAGACCTTTTTGTTGACGACGGCTGTGTGGCTGATGCTGCCGTTGTTCGGCGCGCTGCCGTTCATGCTGGGCGCGACAGAGGCGCGTTTCGTCGATGCGGTGTTCGAGGCCATGTCGGGTATGACCACCACCGGATCTACGGTGTTTTCCGGGCTTGATGATCTGCCCAAGGGGCTATTGTTGTGGCGTGCGATCCTGCAGTGGCTGGGCGGCATCGGTATCATTGTTGTGGCGATGGTGTTCCTGCCCGAACTGCGCGTCGGTGGTATGCAGATTTTCAAGTCGGAAGCCTTTGATACCTTTGGTAAAATCCTCCCGCGGGCCGGGCAGATCGCCAGCCAGATCTCGGTCATCTATGTCTGGCTGACCTTCGCCTGCGCGCTGACCTATCTGACCTTGGGAATGAACGTCTTTGACGCGACGGTCCACGCGCTGACCACCGTGTCTACGGGCGGGTTTTCGAATTATGACGCCTCTTTCGGGACCTTTAGCGGCAATGCGGAATATGCGGCGTCGATCTTCATGGTGCTCGCGGCGCTGCCTTTCGTGCGCTACGTGCAACTGCTGAACGGCAACCCTTTGGCCCTGCATCGTGATCCGCAGGTAAAGGGTTTCTTGCTGACGATTGCGGTGCTGGTGGGGCTGATCTTTATCTCTATTCAGTCGGTCTTTCCGCATCATTGGGAGCAATCCCTGCGCGAGGCGCTGTTCAACATCACTTCAATCATTTCGGGCACGGGCTTTGCCTCGGTCGATTATATGACCTGGGGGCCGTTTCCCGTGGCGCTGTTTTTCTTTACGGGGCTGATTGGCGGCTGCGCGGGGTCCACCGCCTGTTCGATCAAGATCTTCCGCTATCAGCTGTTGTTCGCATCCATCCGTGCGCAGTTGCAGCGAATCCGGTCACCCCACGGCATCTTTACCCCGCGCTATGACGGACGCCCGATCAGCGGCGATGTCATGATCTCGGTCATGTCGTTTTTTATGTTCTTCACGCTGACATTAGGGCTGGTGGCCGTGGCGCTCAGCATGACGGGGCTGGATTTCGTGACCTCGATCTCGGGGGCGGGGGCGGCCTTGGGGAACATCGGGCCGGGTCTGGGCAAGATCATCGGGCCGGCGGGCAATTTCAGCACCCTTAACGACACAGCCAAATGGATCCTGACCGCCGCGATGCTGGTCGGGCGGCTGGAGCTTATGGCGGTATACGTCATTCTGACATTCAAATTCTGGAGAGCATAATGAGCGCAGTACAAACCCGTCCTTTGGGGGCACAGATTTCTCATATGCTCAAGTCTCGCGGAGTAGAGGTGATCTTTGGCATCCCCGGCGTGCATAACCAAGAGATGTACCGCGGGATCGAGGAAGCAGGGCTGACCCATGTGCTGGCGCGGCACGAACAGGGGGCGGGCTTTATGGCTGATGGCTATGCCCGGGCCACGGGCAAGCCGGGGGTCGCCTATGTGATCACCGGCCCGGGGCTGTGCAATGTGATGACGCCGATGGGTCAGGCCTACAGCGATTCCGTGCCGGTGCTGGTGTTGTCCTCCTGTCTGGATGAAACGGCGGCGCGGAAGGGGCAGCTGCACCAGATGAACGATCAGCGCGCGGCGGCGGAAACCGTGTGCGACTGGTCCGAAATGGCGCTGACGGCACCGGCGGCCTACCAGCTGATTGACCGCGCCCTGACCGAATTTGCCACCAGCCGCCCGCGGTCCAAGCACATTTCTGTTCCCATTCACCTGCTAGAGGCGGAGGCCGCCCCCGCGCAGGCCCTTGCCGTCAGCGCGACCTTGCCGGCGGTGCCCCCTGCGCAGATCGACCTTCTGGCGCAAAAGCTGGCCGCAGCGCAAAAGCCGCTGTTCATTTTTGGCGGTGGTGCCGTTGGCATTCAAAACGTTGACGCCCTGCTGGCCCGCTGGCAGGCGGCGAGCCTGACGACCTATGCCGGACGCGGCATCGTCTCGCCCGGAGCGCCGCTGCATTTCGGGGCCTATCTCGCGCGGGAAAGCAGCGTGGATGTGATCGCGCAGGCGGATCTTGTGATCGCCGTCGGGACCGAACTGGCAGAGGTGGACCTCTGGCGCGATCATCTGGGCCATTCCGGCGAGCTGGTGCGGGTTGATATTGATCCGTCGGTTCTGGCGGACCCGCAAGCGGCACCCTTTGCCATCCTTGGTGATGCGGTACAGGTAATGGCCGCGCTTGACGCTGCCTTGCCGGACGAACGCACAGCAGCGGGTTGGAATGCGGCCGAGGTGGCAGGCTGGCGCAAGCGCTGGCGGTCAGAAGTGGATATGGAACGTCCGGGCATCCTTGCCGTGGTGGAGGCGGTGAAGGCTGCGACGCCCGAAGGCACGATGATCTACTCCGACATGACCCAATTCGCCTATGCCGCGACAGAGGTCTGGGAGATGGACCGGCCCGGATATTGGCATCATCCTTACGGGTTCGGAACGCTTGGCTACGCAACACCTGCTGCGATTGGTGGGGCCATTGGCCGCCCCGGGCTGCCGACCATGGCGATCATCGGGGATTATGGCTTTCAGTACACGGTGCAGGAACTGGGGGCTGCGGTAGAGCTGGGGCTGCCCCTGCCGATCATCCTGTGGGACAATGGCAAACTGGGCGAAATCGAAGACAGCATGACCCGCGCGCAGATCGCGCCAAATGCGGTCATCGCTCATAATCCCGATTTTTGCAAACTGGCCGAAGCCTATGGAGCCTATGCTGCGGCACCGAAATCGCTGGAGGAGCTGCCAGAGGTCTTGGCGCAAGCCTTCAAGGCCGACCGCCCGACGTTGATCTATCTGACGCCCCAGACCGCAGTCTGATCAAGGGCACTGCCCGAGGCGGTTCAAACGACTGACCCCGATCCCCCGTTAAACGGGAGATCGGGGTTTTTCTTTATTCCCAACAGCTGACCAGTACGGTCATGCCCTTGGCTTTTTCACGCAGGTCCTGCGGCTTGATCGTGGTGCTGCTGGCCGTGGTATCAACGGTGACACCGGCCTTTTGCGCGAGCTCTGCGATGACCTTGGATTCAACCGCAAACGCGACATCTTCGGGCAATTCGCGTGCGCCATTGGCACGGGGCAGCAACATGCCCAAGACCCGCCCGTCACGATCCAGAATCGGACCACCCGCGTCACCGCTGCGGGCTTCTAGCGCAAGGCGGGCGATGTTCTCTTCGCCTTGCAGCCCACGCACATCGGCCAGCGTGCCATAGGTCACCGTCGCAGATCCGAGCACGCCTTCATAGGGGAAACCCGCAACCGCGATTTCGGATTGCAAACGGGGGGGCACGGTGTTGAACGCCGCCACATCCAGGGGCGAAAGCGCTGCGCGGGGTTTCAGCAGGCTGACCCCGCTGGCCGCATCGTCAACAACCACATCAAGCTCTGTCTCGTCGTCCAGCGTCAGCCGACCACAGCTTTGCACCGCCTCGGATGTGGTGGCAACAGTACCGCGCCCATCAATGAAGAAGCCCGAGCGCGAGATTTTCGGCGACCGGATTTGCAGACCTGACACCAGATCGACAGCCTGACGGTCGCCCCCCCCCGCTGCGGCATCCAGCGTACCGGGCAGGCGGGTGAAGGATTTCGTCATCTCGGCAATCACGCGGCGGCGGCGGTCTTCGTCCCCGGCGGGCCAGATGAGGGTGAAGCCCTTGATCTCGCCATTCTGCAGCGACACCTGCGTCTGGCTGACGATGCGGCCGTTCTCGCCGATCAGCTCGAAACTGTCGGACTTCCGCTCGCGCGGGCCTTCTTCGGGGACGATTTCAAGGGTCTGCATGATGTCATACAGGCCAAAGAGCGTATCCTGATCGCCCGCCTGACTGATCAGCAGAACCCGCGCGTCGATGTCGCCGGTGCCATTGTAATGGGCGAAGGGGGGCTCGAACCGGTCAAACCCCACGATCTTGGTCGGCATCACCATCTCGATCCCGGCGTCGGCGTTGCGCACGACCTGCAGGCCCAGACCTTCGAGCACGGCGTTATATTGTTTCAGAAGGGCGGCGCGTTGCAGCGTTGTCAGCACGCCGGTGGCGTCATAGCCGTTGGCCCCTTGCCAATCGGCCATAGACCCCCGCGTACCCCGCCCGAAGGCACCGTCGATAGAGGCATTGTAAAACCCGGCCCACTTCAGCGCGACCTGCAACTGTTCGCGCGCCTCGCGGTCAAGATCTCCCGTTCGCTGGCGCGCGCTTCGGCCAGGGTTTCGTCACGTGGTGGTTCGGGCAGGACGGGGACTTGCGTGGTTTCTGCCTCTACGGTGGCGGTGTTCTCTTGCTCCAGCGCTTCGCTGGCGGGGGGCAGGGTGGTTTGCGTGATCTCACTGTCTGTCTGCGTTTCAGTGGGGGATGCAGGGTCAACCGGTGCGATCAGCGGAATGTTCAGGACGTTCGCGCCCACGGGCCAGAACTGCTGCTGGAACCGTTCAGAAAGCTGGATAAAGCTGTCGCGCGGAATCACCCCGTCGCGGCGGTAGCGGCGCAACAACAGCTCTGCGTCATCACGGCGATAGGGGCCGACCGCGATTCCATACCAGCTGCCGCCCAAGGCAAAGCCGTTCACATCCTCAAGATTGGCGCTATAGGCACGTGCGCGATCGGTCGCCGCGGCCAGATTGGGCTGGGCTTCGACCTGTATCCAAACCACATCATCGGCAGACTGTGCAAAGGCAAACGGGGCAATAAACAAGGCGGCGATCAGGGCCGCAAACAGTCGCGTCATAGGTATGGGTGCTCTCAAGGATTTAAACTTGCAGTAGATAAGCAGGAACCTGTGCAAAATACCATGCTTGAGACAGCGCAAATCATCACAAAGCTGCCAATTGACCCTACCGCGACAGCACCTTAGGAAAGGCGCGCAGCAGCAAAGGCAAAATCTTATGTCCGACCCGGTCCAGCGCCCCCGTTCATTTCAGGAAATCATCCTCGCCCTACAGTCCTATTGGGCACGTCAGGGCTGTGCGGTCCTGCAGCCCTACGACATGGAAGTCGGTGCGGGTACGTTCCACCCGGCCACGACCCTGCGCGCGCTTGGCACCAACCCTTGGGCCGCCGCCTATGTGCAGCCCTCGCGCCGCCCGACCGACGGGCGCTATGGGGAAAACCCCAACCGTTTGCAGCATTACTACCAGTTTCAGGCACTGATCAAACCCAGCCCGCCCAACCTGCAAGAACTCTACCTCGGATCGCTTGAGGCGATCGGGATCGATATGGCGCTGCATGACATCCGCTTTGTCGAGGATGACTGGGAAAGCCCCACGTTGGGCGCATGGGGACTGGGCTGGGAAGTCTGGTGTGACGGCATGGAAGTGTCGCAGTTCACCTATTTCCAGCAGGTCGGCGGCCATGATTGCCACCCTGTGTCGGGAGAGTTGACCTACGGGCTCGAGCGTTTGGCGATGTATGTTCTGGGCGTCGATCACGTGATGGACATGCCCTTTAACAGCCCCGACGCGCCGATCCCGCTGACCTATGGTGATGTGTTCAAACAGACCGAGGAAGAATACGCCCGCTGGAACTTTGATGTCGCCAATACCGACGTGCTGCTGGACCACTTTGTCGAGGCCGAGAACGAGTGCAAGGCGATCCTTGCGCAAGACGCCGTGGACCCCAAGACCGGCAAGCGCATCGTGATGGCGCACCCCGCCTATGACCAATGCATCAAGGCGAGCCATATTTTCAACCTGCTGGACGCACGCGGTGTCATCTCGGTGACAGAGCGTCAGGCCTATATCGGGCGGGTACGCACCCTTGCCAAAGCCTGCGCTGACGCCTTTGTTCAGACACGGGCCGGCGGTTGGTCGGAAAACGCGGCATGAACGGTAAAATTGTAGGAGGCGTCATCTTGGTTGCAGCAGCCATTGCGGGTCTCGCGCTTTATTATCTACAGGTCTACGGCTATTATCACGAGGCACCGGCACCGGATGAGGGCGTCTCGCTGGTGTCGATCTCGAGCAATGCGTCCGAGCCGATCCTGACCGACAATTTCCGCGCCATCGACGCCGACAGCTCGCCCATCCGCTACCGCGCATGTTTCGACACCTCGCTCAGCCTCGCCATGCTGTCCGAAACCTATGTCGTCAGCGACGAGGTCACGCCGCGCAATGCACCGGGCTGGTTCGACTGTTTCGACGCCAAAGCCATCGCAGAAGAGATCGAGGCAGGCACGGCGCTGACCTTTCTGGGGCAGAAGAACGTGCATTTCGGCGTTGACCGTATCGTTGCGATCACTTCGGACGGNCGCGGCTATGTCTGGCACGAGCTGAACGATTGTGGCGACAAAGCCTATGATGGCACCGTGGTGGGCGAAGCNTGCCCGGAACGCCCCGCCGACTGATCCGCNCCGGATCGACCGGCCCTTTGACATAAGCGCTGTTTGCGCGACACATATTTAACCGCACCCAAGCGACACGCGGCCCCGAAAGGTACGAACCCATGCCCGACCTCCTGATAGAGCTTTTCTCGGAAGAAATTCCCGCCCGCATGCAGGCGCGCGCGGCGGATGATCTAAAGAAACTGGTGACGAACGGTCTGGTGGATGCGGGGCTGACCTATGCCTCTGCCGCGGCCTTTTCGACGCCGCGTCGTCTGACCCTGACGATCGAGGGGATGCTGGACGCCAGCCCGTCGCTGGTCGAGGAACGCAAAGGCCCCAAGGCCGACGCGCCGGAAAAAGCCATCGAAGGGTTTCTGCGCGGTGCAGGGCTGACCCGCGACCAGCTGGAAAAACGCGACACGCCCAAGGGCAAGATCCTGTTTGCCATGATCAACAAGCCGGGCCGCCCCGCAGCCGAGATCGTGGCAGAGGTGCTGGAAACCACCATTCGCAACTTCCCTTGGCCCAAATCCATGCGGTGGGGCAGTGGCAGCTTGCGGTGGGTGCGCCCGCTGCATTCGATCCTGTGTATCCTGTCGGCCGAGGATGGCGCGCAGACCGTGCCCTTGACCATCGACGGGATCACCGCAGGCGACACCACGCGCGGGCACCGCTTTCTGGCCCCCGATACAATCACCGTCAGCAGCTTTGACGATTACAGCGCCAAGCTGAAACGCGCCTTTGTCGTGCTCGACCCGGCAGAGCGGCGCGATACGATCTGGAACGACGCGACCAATATGGCCTTTGCCAACGGGCTTGAGGTGGTCGAGGATGCGGGCCTGCTGGCCGAGGTCGCAGGGCTGGTGGAATATCCCGTCGTGCTGATGGGGCAGATTGGCGATGATTTCCTTGGTCTGCCGCCCGAGGTGCTGCAAACCTCGATGAAAGAGCACCAGAAGTTCTTTTCCGTGCGCAACCCCAAGACGGGCCGCATCGAACGCTTTGTCACCGTCGCCAACCGCACCACCGCCGACGATGGCGCGACCATTCTGGCGGGCAATGAAAAAGTGCTTCTGCGCGCCTGTCGGATGCTAAATTCTTCTGGGAAAACGATCTGCGCATCGCGCAATCGGAGGCCGGGATGCAGACCTGGGTGGACCGCCTGTCCAACGTGACCTTCCACAATAAGCTGGGCACACAGGCCGAGCTGATCTCGCGCATGGAGGCACTGGCTGGGGAACTCGCCCCGATGGTCGGGGCCGACGCAGAAGAGGCCCGCGCCGCCGCCCGTTTCGCCAAGGCCGATCTGTCGTCCGAAATGGTCTATGAGTTCCCCGAACTTCAGGGGCTTATGGGCAGCTACTATGCCAAAGCCGCAGGCAAGTCCGAGGCCATCGCCGCCGCCGCCCAAGACCACTATGCGCCGCTTGGCCCATCCGACGATGTGCCAACCGCGCCCGTGTCCATCGCCGTGGCGCTGGCAGAGAAAATCGACAAGCTGACCGGCTTCTGGGCGATTGACGAAAAACCGACCGGAAGCAAAGACCCGTTTGCGCTGCGTCGCGCGGCCTTGGGCGTTATTCGGATTTTGGTTGAGAATGATTTGGCTATCTCAGTCAGCAGACCGCTAGTAAAAGGGCTGCACTTTCATGCAATGCATAAACTCAAAAGTGACGAGGTAGATCACCAGCTTGCATTAACAAAACTCAACGAAATTGACATCCTTACAAACGGCGGGAAAATTACATCCGAACAGGCGTTAGAAAAGCTTGATCAGATCGATATTAACCTCTCTAGCAGTACGAACGATTGGAGCGACGATTTCTTCCAAAAGAGATTTGCTGACCTCCTCTCCTTCCTCCACGACCGCCTCAAGGTCTACCTCAAAGACCAAGGCGTCCGTCATGACATCATCGACGCTTGCATCAGTTCTTCCGATGGCGCACCTGCCGGTGCGATGGACGGCAACGACGACCTGACCCTGCTTGTCAAACGCGCCAAGGCGCTGAGCGAGACGCTGAAAACCGATGACGGGGAAAACCTGATCCAGGGGTTCAAGCGCGCCAACAACATCCTGAGCCAAGCCGAGGATGCGGATGGGGTGGAATACTCCTTTGGTGCGGACATCAAGTTTGCCGAGACCGACGAAGAGCGCGCGTTATTTGCCGCCCTTGATACCGCAGAGGCGCAGATCAAACCGGCGATGGAGGCACAGGATTTCGGCACAGCCATGTCCGCGATGGCGT
>JGI24656J20076_1000164_pt1 | contig 10637 bp, 11 predicted proteins | sample MalvirmetaMSP114_FD_20076 | JGI IMG/M metagenome (IMG submission 20076)
CTTGTATGGATTCCGATCTGGCCGATCTGTCGGCTGCGGTCGTGGGCCGCCCGATCTGGTTCGCCAATCAGGTGCTCGAGGGTGAGTTGAACACCGTGCTCACCGCGCACCGCCAAGGGCTCCGCCTGTCACACCGGCTGTTGCTGATCCTCGCGCCCGCCGACCCCAAGCAGGCCGATGTTTTCGCGCAGCGGATGGAGGATCAGAACTTTCGAGTGCTGCGATGGGGCGACGCGGGCTATCCCGACGCCTCGACCCAGGTGATGATCGCCGACGATCCGGCAGAGATCGGCTTGTTCTACCGGCTGGCCCCTGTGTCCTTTCTGGGCAACTCCCTGATCAACGGCAGCGGTGGCTGTGATCCGTTCGAGGCCGCGGCCCTGGGATCGGCTGTGCTGTACGGGCCGAAAGTCCGACGGTATCTGCCGCTTTATACCCGGCTGGCTGCCGAAGGAGCCGCGCGGATCGTGAATGATGCCACAGCGCTTGGCACCGCCGTGAACCGGCTGATTGCGCCAGATCAGGCGGCGACGATGGCGCAGGCGGGGTGGGATGTGATCAGCCGCGGTGCGGCCGTCACCGACAAGGTGATCGACCTTGTGCAGGAAACGCTTGACCAGCGAGAGGCCACATCATGAAACGCGCCCCCGCCTTTTGGCACCGTCCCACGCCCGATTGGCGCGCACGCCTGTTGCAACCTCTGGGCGCGCTTTATGCGCGTGCCACTGCCCGCAGGCTGGCGGCGGGCACGCCGCTGCGTCTGGATATTCCGGTGGTCTGCGTCGGCAACATCAACGCCGGGGGCACGGGCAAGACGCCAACGGTCATGGCTGTCGTCGAACACCTGCGCGACAGGTATCACACGCCCCATGTGGTGTCGCGCGGTTACGGCGGCACGCTGAAGGGGCCGGTGCAGGTTGATCCGTCGCGCCACACTGCCGCGCAGGTGGGGGATGAACCGCTGCTGCTGGCCGCCTTTGCCGATGTCTGGGTTGCGCAGGATCGCGCAGCGGGGGCGCAGGCCGCGGCGGAAGCGGGGGCATCGGTGATTGTGATGGACGACGGCTTCCAGAACCCCGCGCTGCATCAGGACCTATCGATTGTGGTGGTGGATGCGGCCAAGGGGTTCGGCAACGGGCTGTGCCTGCCTGCGGGCCCCTTGCGCGAACCCGTTGCTACGGGTCTGGCGCGGGCGGATATCGTGCTGTCCATCGGGGGCGCTGCAGATCAGGCGCAGTTTGACGCGACCGCCCTGCCCGACGAACTGCCGCATGTGCGTGCCGAACTCGCCCCCCTGCAAACGGGGATGGATTGGTCCGACACCCGCGCGCTGGCATTTGCAGGCATCGGCCACCCCGAGAAGTTTTTTGCCACCCTGCGCGATCTGGGGGCAGAGATTGTCCACGCCGAAGCGCTGGAGGATCACCAGCCGCTGAACCCTGCGCTGATGGGACGGCTAGAGGCGGATGCCGCCCTGCGCGGCGCACAGCTGGTCACAACGGAAAAAGACGCGGTGCGTCTGCCCGCGTCTTTCAGAATGAAGGTGATAACCCTGCCTGTGCGACTGAAGTTCGATCCTGATAACGCGCTATTTGCCGCGCTGGATCGACTGCCGAAACCGGCATAACCGCCAGAGCTTCCAGCGAAGCTCCGGCAGCGTGTCGGGGCGAACCTAGTCGTCCTGCCCCAGCTTTGGCGCGGCGCGATGCAAAGCCAGTTCAGCGCCCGAGAATTTGAACGGCGACCGGATGCCCGGCACCCCGTCCAGTTCGACCTTCATGCCGCGCGCGATGACTTGGGGGTCTTCGAACATATCGGCCATGTCGTTGATCGGCCCCGCCGGCACGCCCTCTGCCTCGCAAGCGGCGAGCAGATCGTCGCGGGTGCGTTGGCTGGTAGCCCCGTTCAGACGGCGGATCATCTCGGGCCGGTTGGCGACGCGGTCGGCGTTCTTGGCATAGTCTGCCGAGGTTGCCATATCATCCAGCCCCAGCATCCGGCACAACCGCTGGAACTGCCCGTCATTGCCCGTGGCGATGATCAGATGCCCGTCAGAGGATTCGAACACCTCGTAGGGGGTCAGGTTCGGGTGTGCGTTGCCCATCCGCGTCGGCGCATTGCCCGTGGTCAGATAGTTCATCGCCTGATTGCCCGTCACCGCAACAGCGCAATCCAGCAGTGCCATATCAATATGCTGGCCCACGCCGGTCTGGCTGCGCTGGTGTACCGCTGCCAGAATGGCCGTGGTGGCATAGACGCCGGTAAAGATATCGGTGATCGCCATCCCGTGTTTCTGCGGCTGACGGTCGGGTTCACCCGTGATCGACATCAGGCCGGACATGCCCTGGATGATGAAATCATAGCCCGCGCGATGCGCATAGGGGCCGTCTTGCCCGAAACCGGTGATCGAGCAATAGATCAGCTTGGGGAACTGCTTGGACAGGCTGGCGTAATCCATCCCGTATTTGGCAAGCCCGCCGGTTTTGAAATTCTCGATCAGGATGTCGGCATCGGCCAAAAGCTCTTTCATCTTGGCCTGACCTTCATCNGTGGTCAGATCGACAACAACCGAGGCTTTGCCCCGGTTGGCCGANTGGAAATACGACGCGGATTTATCTTCCCCGCGCTCGATGAACGGAGGNCCCCACTGGCGGGTGTCGTCGCCCGCCGGGCTTTCGACCTTGATCACCTCGCAGCCGAGATCCGAAAGCGTCTGACCGGCCCAAGGGCCTGCCAGAATACGTGCCAGCTCAATAACCTTGAGCCCTGCCAGCGGGGCCGCCATTATTCTTCCAGCGCTGCGTCGATGATCTCTTTCATCTCGGCATAGGGCATGTTGGAGTATTTCTTGCCGTTGATGATGAAGCTTGGCGTGCTGTTGATGTCATCCGCCTTCTGGTTTTCTTCCCACCATGCGACCAGCGACTGTGCTTTTTCACCGTCTTGCAGACAGGCGTCCAGTTCAGCGTTGTCGAGCCCGGCCAAACGGCCGATTTTGCGCAGCTCTTCGACGATCGCGGCAGGCTCTCCGGCGCGGACCCATTCGGACTGACCGGCATAGATCATGTCGGTAATGCCAAAGAACTTGTCCTCGCCACCGCAGCGCGACACCATCGACGCCCAAAGGCCGTAGCGGTCAAAATAGACCTCGCGGTAGGTGAAGCCGATTTTGTCGTTGTCGATGTAATCCGCCTTGAGCTGCTGGAACGGGCCTTGGTCAAAGGCGGCGCAGTGCGGGCAGGTGTAGGATGCGTATTCGATGATCTGGACCGCTGAATCGGGGTTGCCCAATGTCATGTCCTGAATTTCGGTGGTTGCAGCAGGCGCATCTGCCTCTGCCGTGTCGGCGGACTGCGCGTTGGCCGCGCTGACCAGCGGGTTGATCGGTGTGCTGTTCACGGCATTTGTACCGCTGAAAGCGTACCAGCCACCTGCGGCAGCTACGGCAACAGCCGCAAGGATGGGGAATGTCGGTTTCATGTGATTTCCTTTTTCAGCGTTTGGTCTTGTTCAATATGTTCTCGCCCAGACGTGCAAGTGCATCGCGCAGGGCCTCGTTCGCGACAGGGCTGACGGTTTCGGCAGCACGTTGTTGCAAGACGGGGTCGTTCGGCGGTTCGGGATGGGTCTTGGGTTGCGGCGCAAAAGCGACCTGGCCTTCGGCAAAGCCGGTGGCAGCCGTCTGGGTCACCCGCACCCGCGCAATCGCGTTGAACCCGTAGATGGCGTTCACTTTGGCGCGCAGCTGTTCCTTCTGCATCTCCAGCATCGGCGCATTTGCCCCTGTCGTCAGCAAGGTCAGCGTCGCCCCCATACCGCCGCGGCCATAGCTGACCTCGACAGGGCGCGAGATGGCCGCGACGTCCTGACCGACGATTTCGGCCCATTGTGTCAACAGACGGGATTGGGCAAAGCCGCGAGTCTCGCTCGCCTGACGGATCTTGGCCGAAAGCAGGCTATCCGTCCTTTTGAACCCTTTTGTACTGGTACGCCGTGGCGCCATGACTATCTTTCCCGAATGACTAGCCACAACATAGCGATCCCGCCTCGTATCACCAGCCATACCCAACCGAAAAGGTTATAAACATTGCGTGACACCGACCCCTCCGGCGACCTCCCGCTGATCCTTCTGGAATGGTACGATGTCCATGCGCGCGCGATGCCTTGGCGCGTGCCGCCAGCGGCGCGGGCGGCGGGCGTACGCCCTGATCCCTACCGCATCTGGCTGAGCGAGGTGATGCTGCAACAAACCACCGTCGCAACCGTGCGCGACTACTACCAACGGTTCACCGCACGCTGGCCGACGGTCGCTGATCTGGCAGCGGCTGCGGATGCGGATGTGATGGGAGAATGGGCCGGGCTGGGCTATTATGCCCGTGCCCGCAATCTGCTGAAATGCGCCCGCGCTGTGGTGGCCGATCATGACGGCCACTTCCCCGCCGACCACGCGGCCTTGCTGAAGCTGCCGGGGATTGGCCCTTATACCGCTGCGGCCGTATCCTCCATCGCGTTTGATCTGCCGTTCACGGTGCTGGATGGCAATGTCGAACGGGTGATGGCGCGGCTCTATGATATCCACACCCCCCTGCCCGCTGCCAAGCCCGAGCTGATGACACGTGCAGAGGCGCTGACCCCAACCACCCGTCCCGGAGATTACGCCCAAGCGGTGATGGATCTGGGGGCCACGATCTGCACCCCCAAATCTTCCGCCTGCGGCATTTGTCCGTGGCGCGATCCCTGCCTTGCCCGCCGCAATGGCACGGCGGCCGAACTGCCCAAGAAGGCACCGAAGAAACCGAAGCCGATCCGGCATGGCACGGTCTATCTGGGGCAGCGCGCGGATGGCGCCTGGCTGCTTGAGACACGCCCCGACAAAGGGTTGCTGGGCGGTATGCTCGGTTGGCCCGGCACAGACTGGATCGAGGCAGACGGCCCGCGCCCCGCAGACACACCGCCTGCCTCCGCCGACTGGCAGCCCCTTGCGGGGGAGGTGCGGCACACGTTCACGCATTTTCACCTGATGCTGACCGTCATGCACGCGCCCTTACCGGAGGACACGGTGCCAGCACGCGGACACTTTGTCGTGCGGGATGATTTCCGCCCCTCGGACCTGCCCACGGTGATGCGCAAAGCCTATGACTTGCTACGTTAGCGGCGGCGCGGCATAGTTTGTCGCAGCCAAAGCTGTGCCCGATCCCCTTGGGCCAGATAACCCGAAAAGGCCGTGCAGCATGACCTCACCCACCACAAACATAAGCACCGACCAGCTGTCGCAGTTCCGGCGTGCGCTGCCTTTTGCCCTGTCCTTTGCGCTGATCCCGCTGGTCTGGGTCTCCGCCACCGTCGGCGGCTGGACCGTGATCCTGATGCCGCTGGTCACATCGTACCTGTTTTCGATCATCGACGCGATCGCGGGGCTGAACCTTGATAACGCCGATCCGGACGCGTCAGACGGCGACCTGTTCTGGTATCGCATGATCACGACCGCGTGGATGCCGGTGCAGTTTCTCACGCTCTTCGGGTTGCTATGGTACGTGCCACAGGCCGCGCATCTGTCCGGCTGGGAGAAAGCCGCCGTCTTCTTCGGCGTCGGCGTCATGACAGGCACCATCGGGATCAACTACGCCCACGAGCTGATGCACCAACGCAATAGACGCGAACGCTTCTGGGCCGATGCGCTGCTGGCGATGGTGCTNTATTCGCACTTCCGGTCTGAACATCTGCTGGTGCACCACCGCTATGTCGCCACCCCGCGCGATCCGGTGACCGCACGCTATAACGAAGGGTTCCACCGCTTTTACCCGCGCGTGCTGCGGCAATCGCTGGTGTCCAGCTTTCAGGCCGAAAAATCGATGCTGGCACGCAAGGGCAAACCCTGGACCGACCTGAGCAACCCGTTTTTCAAATACTGGGCGCTGCAAGCAGGCTGTCTGATCCTCGCCGTGGTCCTTGGCGGCTGGGTCGGGCTGGGCCTGTTCCTGCTGCAAGCGGGCGTGGCGATCTGGCAGCTTGAGCTGGTGAATTACATCGAACACTACGGTCTGACGCGCAAACATCTGGGTGACGGCAAATACGAACACGTCCAGCCGCGTCATTCGTGGAACGCAGCGCATAAGGCGTCCAACTGGCTGCTAATCAATCTGCAACGCCATTCCGACCACCACTACAAACCCGACCGGCGGTTTCCCGTGCTGCAAACCTATGGCGACGCAGAAGCGCCGCAATTACCCTATGGCTACCCCGTCATGACAATGGCCGCGATGATGCCCTGGGTCTGGCGGCGTGTGATGAACCCACGGGTGCGGGAATGGCGCCGGACCTACTACCCCGAGATCACGGACTGGGCCGAGTATAACGCGGGCAAGACCCCCTATCCCCGCTGAACATCGCTGAACCCCCCGGACCGCCTGAAACGAAAAAGACCCCGCCAATGAAAGGCGGGGCCAAGGTGAGTGTCCTTATAGGCACGCCTTCTCATGAGGCGGCAAGGACACCGGCGGTGTTCGTAAATAGGGCGTGAAAGTGGGGAGAGGCCTAGTTGGCCATCTCTGCCCGGATCTGCTGGCGCAAGATATCGATCGGCACGCGTTTGCCGTCTTTCTTGTAGCACCAATATGTCCAACCATTGCAGCTTGGCGCTTTCTCGTACGCCGCACCGACTTGGTGGATCGATCCTTTGACCTCGTTCCCGACAAGCGTGCCATCGGCACGAACCTTGGCGGAATACCGGCCGTTCAGGGAATAAAGCTCTTCGCCCGGGCGCAGCATGCCACGTTCAACCAGCTGGCCAAACGGCACGCGCGGCTCGGCGCGCTTCGAGGTGGTGGTCTGCAACGCTTCCTTATCGAACTTGCGTACGGATTTGATCCGCTTTTCGGCAACCTTGCGATACGCTTCTTCCCGTTCGATCCCGATAAAGTCGCGGCCCAGCATCTTGGCAACGGCGCCTGTGGTGCCTGTGCCAAAGAATGGATCAAGCACGACATCACCGGGGTTGGTGGACCCCACAAGGATACGGTGCAACAGGCTTTCGGGCTTTTGCGTCGGATGCGCTTTATCGCCCATTTCGTCTTTCAAACGTTCGTGACCGGTGCAGATCGGCAGCACCCAATCACTGCGCATCTGGATACCTTCGTTCAGCGCTTTCAACGCTTCGTAGTTGAAGGTGTATTTGGAATTCTCGTCCTTGCCGGCCCAGATCATGGTTTCATGCGCATTGGTAAAGCGCTTGCCGCGAAAGTTCGGCATCGGGTTCGACTTGCGCCACACCACGTCGTTCAAGATCCAGAAACCCGCATCCTGCAATGCGGCACCAACGCGGAAAATATTGTGATAGCTGCCAATGACCCAGATCGCGCCATTGGGTTTCAACAGACGCCGCGCGGCTTTCAGCCATTCGCGGGTAAACTTGTCATAGACGGCAAAGCTGGAAAACTGGTCCCACGCATCATCGACCGCATCCACCTTTGAATTGTCGGGACGATGCAAGTCGCCACGCAACTGCAGGTTATAGGGGGGATCTGCAAAGATAAGGTCCACCGACTCTGCCGGAAGCGCATTCATCGCTTCGATACAGTCGCCAGAAATGATCGTGTTTAAAGGGAGTGCTGCCGCACCCTTGGTCATCGTCTTCATAATAGCTGCCTCTTGCCCGGCACATTGTGTGCTCTTGGTTATCCACAAGATGCCCCGACAGACGATTCCTGGTCAATTTCTTTTTTGAATCAAGTGNTTAGTTATTTATCTTGATACAACATGTTGTGTACGGGTTTGAACAAACGTCTATGGTGTGGGGTCACACCAATTTTCTGCAACGCCTCCATGTGTTTTTTCGACCCGTATCCCATGTTGGTTTCCCAGCCATATCCGGGGTGCTGTTGCGCCAAGGACAACATGACACAATCTCGACATATTTTAGCCGCAATTGAGGCCGCGGAAATCGACTGCGACCGAGCGTCTCCCTTGATCACGGTTTCGGCAGGCAACGTCAGATCGCGCGGGATCATATTGCCGTCGATCAACGCATAGTCGGCGGGGGTCTTCAGCCCCTCCAGCGCGCGCAGCATGGCAAGGTGGCTCGCCCTCAGGATGTTGAGCTCTTCAATCTCTTCGACCGAGGCATGGGCAACGCTGACATCCGCAACCTGCAAAAGCTCTTCATACAGGCGTTCTCGCGCAGGTTTGGTCAGCTTTTTTGAATCGTTCAGCCCCTCGGGAATGCGATCCGGGTCCAGCACCACGGCAGCGGCAGTGACCGGCCCCGCCAAGGGCCCGCGCCCCACCTCGTCCACGCCGGCGACCCGCTCAAAGCCGCGCGCATGGGCGGCCCGTTCAAATTCAAAATCTGGTTTCATGACCCGTGAAAACCCCAACCCGCGCCAAAGCTCAAGCCCCGCCCACGCGAATTGTGACCTTGCGAAGACTGCGATGTCACAATCGCAAAAGATATCCACAGCACATAAGAAAGGGAGGGATGCCCGAACATCCCTCCCTTCCCCACCCGAGAGCATCGAAATGCCCCCGGTATTGGCACGCTGAGATTAACCGCGCGCCAAACTGTACCCCGCGCCGCGCAGGCAGCGGGCGTCATACCCATAGCGGGTGCCCCGATGGGTCCGGATCTGCTGCGCGCATTGCCGCGGCAGACGGTTGGCATGACGGAAATTATTCTCAAGACAGCGGCGGCCGAACATCAGCACCTGACCGCGACGCGTGTCGAAGCTCTGGAAACACTGTTTGGGCAGCAGCTTGGCGTTGGCATGGGTGTGATGCTGCTTGCGCTTGTAGCCCTTGGGCAGCGGACGCGGCTCTACCCGGTGGCGCGATTGCGGCGCGCGGTAGACGGGCACGCGCTCGGCCCGTGGGGGGCGTGGAGCGCGGTACACAGTGTTTGGCGCATGGCGGTGCTTTGATACTTCCTGCCGTGCACGTTCTTCGTCGCGCTTGTTCTTGTCGTGAATGATCTTGCCGACAATGGCCACGCCCAGAACACCGACCGCGATTTTCGCCAGATCCCTGTTGCGGTCGCCCGCGGCGGCGGGGGCAGCAGTAAAGGCGGTGATAGCGACGGCTGCGGCTGCAATCGAGGCGATGAATTTATGGTGCAATGTAAAGCGCATTGTCTGATCCTTTCGGTTGGGGGCAACATGGGAAGCACCCCATGCAAAGCCATCAAGAGCGAGGCCGTGGGATCAAACTGGCCGCACCCCCCTCAGACAGGCAATAACACCCCCCTGTTATCGAATAACAAAGCGGTACAGACCCAATGGATATTGAATATCCGCCCAGATAGGCGCAGTCTGATCGTCATGAAACACATCCTCCTTTCCCTGGCTGCTGCGGGGCTTCTGGCCCTCTCCGCCCCCTCTGCCCAAGCGGCGGAATGTTTTGCCGATTACAAGGCAAAGCAGGAAAACCCCTTGCGCCTGCATTATGGTGTGGCGCAGGTATCCGGTGACTGCAGCCGTGCCTCGGCGCAGGCCCAATTGACGGACCGGCTGGCTGCACATGGCTGGACGTTGCTGACGATCGTCTCTGTCTTTGGCAAGGATGGCCTAAACCAAAGGAAAGCGAGTGCCGGACCAAATTTCCTCCGCTTCTGAGATGCGCCGCACGGGCGGGCGTTTTGTCGGCGGTGGTATCGCGGCCGTTGTGGCGATCATTCTGATCGGCGCAGGGCTGTTGCTATGGGCCCTGCCCGACGCCAATGCCTTTAACGCGCAGGTCGAACGCATCTTTGTCGAGAACGACGATCTGACTACTCAGGCCGAAATCAAACTGCTTGAAATTCTCGCACAATCGGGCACCGCGTTTTCCGAAACCCTGTCGAGCTACCGGATCGTGATCATCGTGCTGCTGGTCTTTGCGACGGCCATGCTGGTCGCGGCGCTGGTGTTCCTGATCATGCTCGTGGGCTTCAACCGCCGCATGGCGCAGATCGAACGGGTGGGGATACAAGTAAACTCGCTCCTNATCAGCCGCGAGGAAAACACCGTCTATCTCAACAACCTCGGCTTCAAACTGACCGCCGCCGCGATGGAAACGATGTCGGTCCTTGCCGAAGCGCGCATGGATGACGACGTGCTCTCAGGCTCCGAGATCGAGGGCATGATCTCGGGCCGGACCGCCGCTGACTGCGACGAAGCAGCAGGGGCCACGCGCATCAAACGTCTGCGCGATACATTGGGCAACCAGATTGTGTCGGAACTGCTGGTCAAGAATATCGCGCGGCGCGGCTATATGCTGGCCATCGACAAAGACGTGATCAAGGTCATCTGACCTCTTCATTTTGCCCTGAAAACTCCGGGGGAGTCGCGCCTGCGCGACGGGGGCAGCGCCCCCCTGCCCGGTCTCGTGTCATCCGCGACATTCACCCCCGCTTTGTCGATCCGCGCTTTATCAGCTCCACGCCGAGCCGGATATGCGGCGTGTGGATGGCCGCGCGGTCAGCGATTGCGTCCCGAAGCAGGGTCATTGCCCCTGCACCGACCTCGTAGCGCGGCGTCGCGACAGAGGTAATGCCCGGGTTCAGATGCCGCGACATTTCAAGGTCGTTGAAGCCGCAGATACCCAGATCGTTGGGGACGTTGATGCGACGGCGTTCGGCCTCGAACAGCGCGCCGGCGGCGAGGTCGTCG
>JGI24656J20076_1000169_pt1 | contig 10380 bp, 8 predicted proteins | sample MalvirmetaMSP114_FD_20076 | JGI IMG/M metagenome (IMG submission 20076)
GTGGTCGCCGTCCGGCGCGGATCGACATTGACGATCCGCATATGGGGGCGCGCCTGCTTTGCGGCGGCAATACGCTGGTGCAGGACCGGATGGCACCACGCCAGATTGGACCCGACAAGCACAACCAGATCCGCTTGTTCCAGATCTTCATAGGTGCCGGGAACGGTATCGGTGCCGAAGGCACGCTTGTGACCCGCGACAGAGGACGCCATGCACAGACGTGAATTCGTGTCGATATTGGCCGCCCCGATGAACCCCTTCATCAGCTTGTTGGCGACATAATAGTCTTCGATCAGCATCTGGCCCGAGGCGTAGAAGGCGACGCTTTCCGGCCCATGCTGCGCGATGGCATCGCTGAACCTCTGCGCCACCATATCCAGCGCCGCATCCCAGTTTGCCCGCACCCCGTTGATCTGCGGATGCAAAAGCCGCCCGTCCAGATCGATGGTTTCCCCCAAGGCAGCGCCTTTGGAGCAGAGCCGCCCGAAGTTGGCCGGATGATCCGGATCCCCCTTGATTGTACCATCGGCGGCCGCCAGCACACCGCAACCTACACCGCAATAAGGGCAAGTGGTGCGCGTGAGGGTCATGCGGCGCTCCGCGCGTGCAGGAACGTCCGGTCCAGCAGGATGCGCCCGCCTTCCACCCGCGCCGGATAGGTCGCGACGCGGCCCGCGTCCGCGCCCTGCGCCTCTCCGGTCTCGAGAGAGAATACCCAGTTGTGCAGCGGGCAGGTCACGGATTTGCCATGCACGATGCCTTCGGCCAGCGGCCCCGCCTTGTGCGGACAGGCATTATCAAGCGCAAAGACCTCATCCTCGGCCGTGCGGAACACCGCGACACAGCCAATCGTGGTCTTGATCATACGCGCACCGCGCTGTGGCACATCATCAAGTGCTGCGATATCGATCCAGCTGGTCATTCCGCAGCCTCCAGTGACAGGGTTGCAAGGGGTTTGTAGCGCTCGGCCTGCTGGGTCACGTGTTCGGCCCACGGGTCTTTGCGGTAAATCGTCTGGCTCAGCTCGAAGCGATCAACCAAAGCGTCGCCTTCGGCAGCAACCCGTTCCTTGATCCAGTCCAGACCGACCTTGGCCATCCATTTGTAGATGCGATCAAGGTATTTGGCATTCTCGCGGTAAAGCTGCGTCAACGCCTTGATCACATTGATCGCCTCTTGCTCGGTCGGCACCTGGATCAGCAATTCGGTTTCCCTGACGTCCATACCGGCCGCCCCGCCGATGCTGATCTGGTATCCGCTGTCGACACAGATGACCCCGATGTCCTTGCAGGTCGCTTCGGCGCAATTGCGCGGGCAGCCCGACACCCCGAGTTTCAGCTTATGCGGCGTCCAGGCCCCCCAAAGCTCTTTCTCAAGCTGGATGCCCAAACCCGTGCTGTCCTGGGTGCCAAAGCGGCAATGATCCGTGCCGACACAAGTTTTGACCGTGCGCAGCCCTTTGGAATAGGCATGTCCCGACACCATGCCGGCCGCGTTCAGATCAGCCCAGATGTCGGGGAGATCCTCGCTTTTTACGCCCAATAGGTCGATCCGCTGCCCGCCGGTGACCTTGACCGTCGGCACCATGTATTTATCCGCCGCATCGGCAATGGCACGCAGTTCGTCCGGCGTGGTGATCCCACCCCACATGCGCGGCACGACGCTGTAGGTGCCGTCCTTCTGGATGTTGGCGTGTTTGCGTTCGTTGATGAAGCGCGATTGCGGATCGTCGCGATATTCCAGCGGCCAATCAGCAAGCAGATAGAAGTTCAACGCGGGGCGGCAGACATGGCAACCGTCGGGCGTCTTCCACCCGCATTCCTGCCAGACCGCCGGCATCGAGGTCAGTCGCTGCGACTTGATCATCCGCCGCACGTCTTCGTGGGTCATGTCGGTGCAGCCGCAGATCGACGCCGCGGCAGGCAGGACGAAATCATCCCCCAGCGTGACCGCCAATACCTGTTCGACCAGCCCGGTGCACGTCCCGCAGGATGCGCTGGCCTTGGTCGTCGCTTTGATCGCGCCCAGATCAGAGGCGCCCGCCGCGATGGCGTCTTCGATTTGTCCTTTGCAGATACCGTTGCAGCCACAGATCTCCGCGTCACGCGGTAAGGCTGCAACAGCTGCTAAAGGGTCCAGGGGGGTCCCCCCTTGGTAGGCCGGGCCAAAAATCAGCGTATCGCGCATGTCCGCGATGTCGGTCTTGTCGCGTATCAGGCCAAAGAACCAGTTGCTGTCGGCGGTGTCGCCATACATCACCGCCCCGATCACCACGTTGTTCTTGATCACCAGACGGCGATAGACACCCCGCGCCGGATCGCGAAAGACGATATCCTCGCGCCCCTCGCCATCGGCAAAATCGCCCGCACTGAACAGATCACAGCCCGTCACCTTGAGCTTGGTCGACAGCTCTTTCGGGACAAAGGTCGATGACTGCCCCAGCAGGGTCTGCGCCGCCACCTTTGCCTGATCGTACAGCGGTGCCACCAGACCGAACAGCGCGCCATTATGTTCCACGCATTCCCCGACAGCCAGCACATCGGCGTCGGAGGTCACCATCTGGTCATCCACATGGATGCCCTTTCCAACGGCCAAGCCTGCGCCCTGCCCGAGTGCCACGTTGGGGCGGATGCCCACGGCCATGACCAGCAAATCGCAGGGCAGTTCCGTCCCGTCATCCAGCAGCAAGGCACGGACCTTTCCGTTCTCGCCCAAGATCTGCTTGGAGTTTGCGGCGCATTTGACGGTGATGCCCTTATCCGTCAGGGCGCGGCGCAGCAGATATCCTGCGGCCTCGTCCAATTGCCGCTCCATCAAATGCCCCATGATGTGCACAACGGTCACGTCGACGCCACGGGCCGCCATGCCTGCCGCCGCCTCCAACCCCAGCAGCCCGCCGCCGATCACGACGCATCGACTGCCTTCGCCCAACCCCATCATCCGTTCGGTGTCTTCCAGATCGCGGTAGGCGATGACGCCTTCCAGATCGTGACCCGGCAAAGGGATCAAAAAGGGGTTCGATCCGGTGCCCAGAACCAGCTTGTCATAGGACACCGTGCCGTTCTCGCCCGTGATCGTCTTTGCTGCGCGGTCTATTTCCAGCACCTTTTCGCCAAAACGGCAGGTGATGTCATTTTCGGCGTACCATCCATCATCATGGGTCACGATGTCGGCATAGGTCTTCTCTCCCGATAGGACCGGGGACAGCATGATGCGGTTGTAATTGCCCCGTGCCTCTGCGTTGAAAAGGGTGATATCATAGGCTTCGCGGTCCTGTTCCAGAAGATGCTCCAGCACCCGACCGGAGGCCATACCGGCACCGATTACGACAAGTTTCTGTTTCATGGTCTCACTCCGCCGCGATTGCTTTGGGTTTCGGTGTCCCGCCGGAGGCAGGTGATTTCGGCGCATTGCCGTGTTCGTATTCCTCGAGGAAATCGAGCACTTCTTGCCGGTAGCTGTAATAGTCGGGGTGTTCGAGCAGCGCCTTGCGGGTGCGTGGACGCGGCAGGTTTACGTCGGTGATCTTGCCGATGGTGGCTTGGGGTCCGTTGGTCATCATCACCACGCGGTCGGCCAGCAGGATCGCCTCGTCCACATCATGGGTCACGCAGATCGCCGTCACTTTGGTGCGCGACCAGACTTCCATCAGCACTTCCTGCAATTCCCAGCGGGTCAGACTGTCGAGCATGCCGAAAGGTTCATCCAGAAGCAGCAGTTTGGGCGATAGGGCAAAGGCACGGGCAATGCCGACGCGCTGTTTCATCCCGTTCGACAGGCTGACGGCATTCTTGTCCATACTGTCTGCCAGCCCGACGCGTTCAAGGTAATATTCCACCACATCCTGACGTTCCGCCTGCGACGCGCGGGGATAGACCTTGTCGACACCAATGGCGACGTTCTCCTTGGCCGAGAGCCACGGGAACAGATTGGGCGACTGGAACACGACGGCGCGTTCGGGGTCTGCACCTTGGACGTTCCACCCGTCCAGACGGATCGCCCCTTTCGAGATCGGGTTCAGCCCCGCAGCCATCGTCAGCACAGTGGATTTACCGCAGCCCGAATGCCCGATCAGCGAGATAAATTCGCCCCTGTTGATCTTGAGATCAAAGTTCTCGACCACNGTCAGCGGCCCTTTCGGCGTCGGATACACCTTGTCGAGCTGCGAGAAATTCAGGAATTTTTCCTGGATNGCACCTTCCTGCGCCTTGGAGACTGCCGCGGGCACTGAATGGATCGGCGTGACATTGGGCAGCATACGCGTNTCTTCGACTTTCGCGGCGATACCGATGTCCATCAGATAGGTCGTGACCTGCCCGCGCAGCGCCTTGAATGCCGCGTCATTGTTCATCGCAATCCGGTCGCGGGGGCGCGGAATGTCGACTTTGAATGCGTCCCCAAGCGTGCCGTCCGGATTAAGGGCGATGATCCGATCCGCCAGAATGATCGCTTCATCCACATCATTGGTGATCAGGACGCAGGTTTTCTTGTCTTCGTCCCAGATCGCCTCGATCTCATCCGCCAGATTGGCGCGGGTCAGGGCGTCGAGCGCCGACAGCGGCTCATCCAGCAGCAGCATTTCGGGGTCCATCGCCAGGGCGCGTGCCACATTGACCCGCTGGCGCATCCCACCGGACAATTCAGCAGGGCGGCGCGTGGCCGCATGGGACAGGCCCACCATGTTGACATAGTGATCGACCTTGGCCGCCCGTTCGAGTTTGGAGAGATCAGGAAACATCGTGTCGACAGCAAGCCTGACGTTGCCCTGCACGGTCAGCCACGGCATCAGAGAATAGTTCTGAAAGATCACACCGCGTTCGCGGCCCGGTTCGGTGATGGGCTTTCCCTTGTAGGTCACGCTGCCCGAGGTCGGCTGCTCCAGCCCCGCCATCAGATTGATCAACGTGGTCTTGCCGGTGCCCGAAAACCCGAGGATGACGACGAATTCACCTTCGGCAACCTCAAGGGAGATGTCCTTGAGAACGGGTTGGGTGCCATAGGTTTTGGTGACATTGTTGAAGTTCAAGATACCCATAACGATCACCGGTTATTTGAGAAGGTGAACATGGACTGGAGCGCATACATTACTCGGTCCAGAAGGAAGCCGATGATACCGATGGTCAGCACCGCGACCATGATCCGCGCCAGACTTTGCGAGCTGCCGTTCTGGAATTCATCCCAGACGAATTTTCCAAGCCCGGGGTTCTGCGCCAGCATTTCCGCCGCGATCAAAACCATCCAGCCCACACCAAGCGACAGCCGCAGCCCGGTAAAGATCAATGGCAGCGCCGAGGGCAGCACCAGTTTGGTGATCTTGGTATAGGTATTCATTTTCAGCACGCGACTGACGCTGACAAGATCCTTGTCGATGCTGGCGACGCCAAGGGATGTGTTGATCAGCGTGGGCCAGAGCGAGCAGAGCGTAACGGTGATCGCCGAGATGAGGAACGACTTGGAGAACATACCGTCATTGGTGCTATAGACGGCTGATACGATCATGGTCACGATGGGCAGCCATGCCAGTGGCGAGACCGGTTTGAAGATCTGTATCAGCGGATTCAGCGCCGCATTCGCCGTTACAGACAGGCCCGCAGCGATGCCCAATGGGATCGCAACGATCGACGCAATGAGAAAACCGAAAAGCACCGTTTTGATCGAGGTCCAGATCTGGTCGTAGTAGGTTGGCTTGCCTGTATAGGCGCGATCACGCACACGATCTGCGTTGCCACTTGCGATATGCTTGGCGTTGCGCGCCTCTTGCCGCTCGTAGAAGGCGGCTTCGCGTTCGCCCTCGCGGATGGCGTCCTGATGCAACTCGCCCACCTGCTCCCAGACTTGGGCAGGGCCGGGCACAGCCCCGAGTGAGGTTTGAACCTTGGGGGCCAAGCTTGCCCAGAGGGTCAGGAAGATCGCAATCGCCAAGAGCGGCACGCCTAGAAGCCGCCAGATCTCGCCCGCCTGCGCGCGCGGATTATCCCCCGCGGCGGCCTTCAGGATCGGTGTCATCCAAGACAGGCCAAAGACGCTGAACCATGCGTCGGCCTTGTTGATCCGGGCAAAGCGCCGCGCGCGGCGGGCTTCGATATCGAGTGTGTTTGTGTCAATCGCGGTCATATCGGCTGTCCAATTGCTGCTTTTGATGAAAGTGGCTCCCTCCCCCCTTTCCGCTTTGCGGTGTGGCAAAGCGCGGGGGCGGGGTTTAGCCTTCGACCTTGCTGTCGACGACCGTTTGACCGGACTTCAGACCGATGGGCAGGCTGTCGATATAGGCGTTCGGCGCGCGCCCGTCGTAGCTGATCCCGTCGATGATATCGGCAGCCGGTGTCGGTGCCTTGAAGCCGTCGCTATCCCAAGGAAACGCCGCTTCGTCGGCCATACCCTCGTCCACCAGCAGCTTTGCGGCCTGTAGGTAGATGTCCGGGCGATACACGTCTGCAGCCGTCTCGAAATACCATTCATCCGGCTTTGTCTCGTCGATCTGGCCCCAGCGACGCATCTGGGTCAGATACCAGATCGCGTCTGAATAGAACGGATAGGTCGCATTGTAGCGGAAGAAGACGTTGAAGTCGGGGGCGGGGCGCACATCCCCTTTCTCGAACTCGAAAAAGCCGGTCATGGAGTTGGCGATTACATCCGCATCCGCGCCCACATATTCAGAGCGCGACAACATCTCTACCGCTTCCTCGCGGTTGGCGTTGTCGTTGGCATCAAGCCACATTGCCGCGCGGATCAGTGCCTTGGTCAATGCAAGCGTGGTGTTGGGGTTTTCCTCGGCAAATTCCGCGGTAATGCCAAAGACCTTCTCGGGGTTGTTTTTCCACATGTCGTAGTCGGTGATCACCGGCACGCCGATCCCTTTGAAAACCGCCTGCTGGTTCCAAGGCTCCCCCACGGCGTAGCCCGATATCGTCCCTGCTTCCATTGTCGCAGGCATCTGCGGTGGCGGCGTCACGGACAGCAGCACATCCGCATCAATCTGACCGGAAATATCCTGCGCGCTATAGTAGCCGGGCTTCAGTCCGCCCGCCGCAAGCCAGTACCGGATCTCGTAGTTGTGGGTCGAAACGGGAAAGACCATGCCCATATTGAACGGCTCGCCGCGGTCCTTGTAGCCTTCGACCACCGGAGCCAAAGCACTGGCGCTGATGGGATGCTGCGGCCGACCATCGTCCATCGTGGGCACGTTCGGCTTCATCTCGTCCCAGATGTCATTGGAAACGGTGATCGCATTGCCGTTCAGGTCCATCGAGAAGGGCGTGATGATATGCGCCTTGGTGCCATAGCCGATCGTTGCCGCCAGCGGTTGGCCCGCCAGCATGTGCGCGCCGTCCAGTTGGCCGTCGATCACGCCGTCCAGCAGCACTTTCCAGTTGGCCTGCGCCTCAAGCCTGACAAAAAGCCCCTCGTCCTCAAAGTATCCCAGCTCGTAGGCCACGGCCAAAGGTGCCATATCGGTCAGCTTGATAAAGCCAAAGGTCAGCTCCTCTTTCTCGAGCGCCAGCATTTCGGCCGACGCCGCCGTCGCCAGCAGACTTGTCGAGGCGAGCAGGAGTGCGAATGTATTTTTCATGGGTCATGTCCTTTCATGGCCCCGAAGGGCAGAAACGAAAAAAGCCGCACGTATGGTTCACGGGGAAGAAATCCGTGTTCCGTACGAGCGGCATTGCTCTGAGTGATGTGCGACCAGCATTGGTCAGCGGTATAGGTCGGACAACGTTGTCCCTTGGGTTCAAGCGTGGCTCATAGATGCGGCTTCACGCAACGAATTTTCTGCATTGCGGCAGCTTTTCAGAGGCCCATGCAGAAGCCGCTTAAGAATTCATCGCACAGCTGCGGTGAAATCAAACGTTCTGCCGTCAAAAAAGGCGTCAGGCGAAAGAATCATCTCTCCCCGTGCAGATGCTACAGATGTTGGCAAGGTCATCGCCCCTTCGGTTTTCTCGGAGGATTGGGGCATATCAGCGCCGATATCAGGCAGGTTCTGGCGGAAAAGATCGGCGCGAAAACAGGTTTTGGCTTTCTCGATTCCCGCGGCGTCGGCGCCTAAGTGATGCGCGATCCACGCCGCCTGACTGCGCCACGGGAAAGAGGCGGCATGGCTGTGGAACTGCAAGAAACGATCCACCGTGACCGGAGAGGCCCCTGTTCGGGGGACGATATGCCCGGTCAGCGCCGGATCGATCAAATCGGGCGACATGCTCAGGTGTTCACTGCGGCCCAAAATCTCGACCGCCAGCGGCTTGTTTCCCGGCGCATCAAGCCAGGCCGACGCCTGGTATACCGCCCGCATCAGACGACGCACGCTGTCCTCGTTCTGCGAGGCCCACTCATGGCGCGCGGCAAGCACCTTCTCTGGCGCGAACTGCCAGACATCGCGGCCCGCCATCATCAGCTTGGCCACATTATTCTGCACGGCCACACCGCCCCAGGGCTCGCCCACCCAAAAGGCATCGACAAACCCGTCCGAGACTGCATCCGCCATACGCATCGGCGGCACGGTGACTTCCTCGATCTGCAGGTCGGGCGCTTGCGCGGCCCAATAGGACAGCAGCAGCCGGTGCATGGAATAGTGGAACGGGATACCCACACGCAGCGGTTTGGCACCGCGCGCGCTGAGCCCCGACAGCAATGCAGTCGTGTCCCCAAAGCGCACATCCTCCAATGCGGAAGCAACAGCGTTGGAGACGCCGAACACCGTGCCGTTCACGGACAAGACCATCAGCGCATCTACCCGCGCGGGCAATCCACCCATCCCGATGGACATGGCCACCGGCATTGGTGACAGCATATGCGCGGCATCCAGATGCCCCAGTGCCAGCATATCGCGCAGCGCAGACCACGAAGGCTGACGCAAAAGATTAAGCGCGAGACCCTGTTCGGCAGCAAATCCCAGCTCTTTCGCGATGACCAGCGGGGCGCAATCAACCAACGGGACATAGCCACAGTTCAGAACAACCTCGCTCATGACAACAGATCCGCTGCCGTTACCAATGCTTGTGCCACATCGATGACCTTGCGATTCTGGCGCATCGCGGTGGTGCGCAGCAGCTTATAGGCGTCATCCTCGGACATGCCGCGTTGACGCATCAAGATCCCCTTTGCGCGATCGATCGTCTTGCGATCCTCCAGCGCTTGCTTGGCAGCATTCAGTTCAAAGTGGAATTGACGCATCATTTTGAAGCGCGCGATNGCCGTTTGCAGCACGGGNTTGATCCGGTCCATCTGAAGACCATCCACCACATAGGCGCTGACCCCGGCATTCAGCGCCGCCTGCGTCAGGTTCTCATCCGTCTGGTCCACAAACAGCGCGACCGCCCGCTTGGTCGTCTCGGTCGCGTGAGAGATATGTTCAAGCGTATCGCGGTCCGGGTTTGTCAGGTCGATAAGAACGATATCCGGTGAAAATTCCCGCACCGTCTGGTTCAGTTCCGACATCTGCAGCAAAGCCTTGACGTCAGACCAACCCGCTTCGCGCAGTGCATCCACGATGTCACGCACGCGCTCGGGGTTTGGCTCTACAACCAGGATACGCAGATCTGCATTCATGCATTTTGATCCGCGATCATCGATGCAACTTCAATCCGGCATCCCTCGTGCGCCAGCGGCTTACGACATGCCTAGCCCAAACAGCGAGCAGAAAAGACGCATGTGCCAATCTGTTGTGCAGAATAAAACAGCCGCTCGACCACAGCGGTGCCAGCCATTCAGGTTTACACCAGAGCTATGGGCAGCCCCCGCAAAAACACCCGAGGGCCGGAACGTGATACAGCCACGGCATTCGGCTGTGGGGCCGTCAACGACCCGACGAGAGTAGTGAAAGACCTAATCGTTTGGCCGCATCAAGCGCGGCCACCTTATGCAGGGGCCATGCTTGCGTCAGCCCTTCGATGATCAACAACAGCGCGATATCGGCTTCCTTCAACGCGGTCGCCTCTGCGGCCTTTGCCGCGACCTCTGCCTTGTGACGTTCCAATAACGCGCGGAGAGGCTGACTTCTGGGTTCGGCGGCCACCGCAGCATGAAAGAGGCAGCCATGCGCGCTCTCGGTCACCATCCAGTTTCCAACGCGGGTCAGTATCGTATCAAGCGCCTCGCTCGGCTCCTCTGGCAGGTCATCAAACACGCGGGCGAGATAGCGCTGATGCCGGTTCTCCAACGCAGCAAGCACCATTTCCGCCCGCGACGGCGTGTATTTGTAAAGCGTGCGAAGGCTCACACCCGCAGCATCCCGCAGGTCTTCGACGCTAGGCTCGGCAAAGCCCCGATTGGCAAAGGCGCGTTCAAGCCCTGCGGATATCTTGCTCATCATATCGGTCATGCTTGACGATGTAGAACGATCGCTCTACCTACGCAAGTAGAGCAACCATTCTACATCGGAGA
>JGI24656J20076_1000172_pt1 | contig 10294 bp, 12 predicted proteins | sample MalvirmetaMSP114_FD_20076 | JGI IMG/M metagenome (IMG submission 20076)
GCATCCGCACGCAGTTCCTTCAGGATTTCGAAACCGCTTTTGCCCGGCAGCATCACATCCAGCATCACCAGATCGGGGCTGGCGTTGCGGATCACCTCCACGGCTGTCGCGCCATTGGCCAGCGTTTCGACGCGCCAGCCCTCACGGCCGAGTAAAAATCGTATCGCCTCGGCGATGTTCGTCTCGTCTTCCACGAGCACCACATGCTTGCCCATTGGCAAAATCCCTCCCTGTGGCCCTGGTCGCTTGTGCCGCGATCTCGGTAGGCCGAGCGGCAAGATGCACGGAAAACCCTGCCCTGTCAAAAGCCTGTTGCCCCGCGCTAGACCCCGTCATTCAGGATCGACGGTTCGCGCCGCGCCGGACAGGCCGCGCGCGGGCAGACGCGACAGGTGGCCCCCACATCAAGCGCAGGCGCGCTGTCCGGCCCCGCGGGCAGGATCAACATCACCGAATGCAGCAAGGGTACCGCGTTGTAATCGCGCACATTCTGCGTTTCGCAGGTGGCAAAACAGTCAAAAGCAGAATGGCCCCGCCCCAATTGCGCGACCCGTTGTTTCTGCACCATACCCGGGCTGCCCAGAACGGCGAACAGCGGCCAAAGCGGGCAACAGGCCCCAAAGCGTGGCACGACGAAACCGTCGATGGATTTGCGAAAGATCAACGTGCCCGACCGGTCGCAGATCACCAGCCCTGCCCCCAGCTCCGGCACCGTTGCCATGCGCCGCAAGACGCGGGCCACGGGCTGGCGCAGCTCTGCACCAAGCGCCACGGGGTCGGGTCCAAGCCGGTCAAGCGCCTGTGTCAGTCGCGTGATCGGCAGGGCTTCGGCATCAATGGCGATCTGCTGCAACACATCGCGCGCGATGTGACGCGCGGCCACGCTTTGCAGTTCGGGGGCGGTCTGGATCAGCTTGTCGATGGCATCCGCATCCCCTTCGGTGACCTCAAGCGTGGCAAAACGATAGCGATGTGCGGCCAGAAACGCCTCTACCTCCTCTTGCGGGGAATCGGCGGCGGGGGTGATTTCGGGGTCGGCCTCAAGATAGCCCACAAGCGCCTGCGCGCTATCGGCAAGGCGACGGCTGTCCTGATCGATGTTGATGTGAAACCGGTCGCGCCATTCGGGTTCTAGCGTTTTGGTATCGGCCAAAATCGACGCGGTGGACCGGATCGCGGCAGCGGTCGTCAGCAGTTCGTGCATAGAGGCGGCCAGATGCGGGTCATGGGCCAGCCGGTCGGTCAGGGTTTCGACCGTACGCTCCAACGTGGCGATCCGGCGCTGCGCGTTGGCCAGCACATCGGCCCAGCCGGGGAACCGCCCGGCAAATTCATCGGCGCGGGTCGCCTCTGGCCCGCTGAGCCGCGCATCATCCGCCGCCTCGCGCAGGGTGGCGATCAGCGCCGCCTCTGCCCCTTCGGTCAACGCCGTCGGCTCCACCCCAAGGGCGGCGGCGATATTCAGCAGCAGCTTCCCGCCGATTCTGCGACGGTTGTGTTCAATAAGATTCAGATAGCTGGCCGAGATGCCGATCCGCTTGGCAAGATCCGCCTGTTTCTGCCCCGCCATCACCCGACGTTCACGGATACGGCTGCCGGTCAGCGCGTCGCGGGTCACGCGGCACCCCCGCGCGAATTATATCGCGTTATCAACGGCTTTCTGCGCTGCAATATCATTAAATTTACAACTCCCCCTCAACCTGTGCGAATATATTTACAGAATAGTTGTTTTTATCAAGGGGCTTGTTGATCGGTTTTCAGTTTTCCTCTCATATCATATTTGCACCTCTGTGCATCATGGACCCGGAAAAATAATCGGGCCGTGATTTCAACATTTGGGAGGAAATACATGTCATTTTCTAACTTGACGCGTCGTGGCGTGATCAAAACCGGCGCTGCTGCCGGGGCCGGTCTGGCGCTGCCGACGTATCTAAGCGCGGCCGCGCATTCCGGCTTTACCAACGCGCCAACGGGCGACACGGTGACGCTTGGCTTTAACGTACCCCAATCGGGCCCCTACGCGGACGAAGGCGCAGACGAGCTGCGCGCGTTCGAGCTGGCGGTCGAGCACCTGAACGGTCAGGGCGACGGCGGTATGCTGAACACCTTCAGCTCGAAGGCGCTGGAAGGTAACGGGATCATGGGCAAGAAAGTCCAGTTCGTGACCGGCGACACGCAGACCAAATCGGACGCGGCCCGCGCATCGGCGCAGTCGATGATCCAGAAAGACGGCGCGATCATGATCTCGGGCGGCTCAAGCTCGGGCGTGGCGGTTGCGGTGCAGGGCCTGTGCCAAGAGGCCGGCGTGATCTTTATGGCGGGTCTGACCCATTCGAACGACACCACGGGTAAAGACAAGAAAGCCAATGGCTTCCGTCACTTCTTCAACGCCTATATGTCCGCTGCCGCTTTGGCACCGGTGCTGAAGAACCTCTATGGCGATGATCGTAAGGTCTATAGCCTGACAGCCGACTACACATGGGGCTGGACGCAGCAGGAATCCATTCAGGCCGCGACCGAAGCCATGGGGTGGGAAACCATCAACGACGTGCGCACGCCGCTCGCCGCGACCGATTTCTCGTCCTATATCGCGCCTGTCCTGAACTCCGGTGCGGATGTTCTGGTGCTCAACCACTACGGCGGAAACATGGTCAACTCGCTGACCAACGCCGTGCAGTTCGGCCTGCGTGAAAAGCAGGTGAACGGCAAGAACTTCGAAATCGTCGTGCCGCTCTATTCAGAGCTGATGGCCCGTGGTGCGGGTGAGAATATCACCGGTATCGTCGGTTCGCAGAACTGGGACTGGAAGCTCGAGAACCAGATGGGCGACCGCTACAAAGGCACCAACGCTTTCGTTCAGTCCTTCGGCGAAAAATACGGCTTCCCCCCCAGCCAGGCGGCTCAGACCTGCTATGCGCAGACGCTGCTGTACGCGGATGCGGTGGCCCGTGCCGGGTCGTTCAACCCCTGCGCCGTCGGCGAAGCCCTTGCCGGGTTCGAATTCGACGGTCTGGGCAACGGCCCGACGCTGTACCGTGCCGATGACCACCAGTGCTTTAAGGACGTTGTGGTCGTGCGCGGCAAAGAGAACCCCGAGAATGAATTCGATCTCGTGGAAATCGTCGAAGTCACCCCAGCCGATCAGGTCACCTATGCACCTGACCACCCGATGTTTGCGGGCGGCGAGTTGGGCGACTGCAACCCCGGCGCGTAAATCAAGTCTAAGGCAGGGGGCGACCCCTGCCTTACCTTGCCGGCGGGCTTTTCCGCCTTTCACTTCTTAAAAATTCGAGGGCACCGCGATGGACGCCATTCTTTTGCAACTTCTTAACGGGTTGGACAAAGGTTCAGCCTATGCGCTCATCGCGCTTGGTCTGACGTTGATTTTCGGCACGCTGGGTGTCGTGAACTTTGCCCATGGGGCGCTGTTCATGATCGGTGCCTTCTGCGCCGTCACGCTAAGCAAGATTTTCACGCTCAGCCATAAGGCATCGGAACCCTCCGGCGTCGATTTTCTGGGCAAGCCGAAATACGAGGACATTCTCTATATCAAGGACTGGTTCGGAGAGACCGCCGGTGCCTGGATGCTGGATTGGTCCGTTCCCCTGTCGATCCTCTTTGCCGTGCCGATCATGCTGGCCATCGGCTTTGTCATGGAGCGCGGGTTGATCAAACATTTCTACAAGCGCCCCCATGCCGACCAGATTCTGGTGACCTTCGGTCTGGCGATCGTGCTGCAAGAGGTGATCAAGTATTTCTACGGCGCGAACCCGATCCCCACCTCCGCCCCGGAGGCGTTTCGCGGGTCGTTCGACTTTGGCGTGATGCTGGGCTTTGATCCCAATGCGATCATCTACCCCTACTGGCGCCTGATCTATTTCGCTTTCTCGGCCGTGATCATCGGCGGCGTTTTTGCCTTCTTGCAGTTCACCACCTTCGGGATGGTTGTGCGCGCCGGTATGGCCGACCGCGAGACCGTCGGTCTGCTGGGCATCAACATCGACAAACGTTTCACCATTATGTTCGGCATCGCCGCCGCGGTCGCCGGTCTGGCCGGTGTCATGTACGCGCCGATCAATTCGCCCAACTACCACATGGGTATGGATTTTCTGGTGCTGAGCTTTGTGGTCGTCGTGGTCGGCGGCATGGGGTCGCTGCCCGGTGCCGTGCTGGCGGGGTTCTTGCTGGGCATTCTGGAAAGCTTTGCCTCGATGAACGAGGTCAAGAACATCCTGCCCGGCATTGACCAGATCATCATTTACGTTGTCGCGATACTCATCTTGCTGACACGCCCCCGTGGCCTGATGGGCCGCAAAGGCGTGATGGAGGAATAACCCATGCACTCACTCACGAAAAAAGATTTTCTCCTGCTGTTGGTGGTGGCATTCCTGACCATGGCAGCCCCTATCATCCTCAACCCCTTCCCCGCCGGATCAGGGCTAGCGCAGTTCAACGCGGGCTACCCCGACTTGATGCAACGCTTTGTGATCTTTGGCATCTTTGCCATCGGGTTCAACATTCTGTTCGGGTTGACCGGATACCTCTCTTTTGGTCACGCGGCCTTTCTGGGGGTCGGTTCCTACTCTGCCGTGTGGATGATGAAGCTTTTGTCGATGAATGTGATCCCCGCGATCCTTTTGTCCGTGATCGTGGCGGGGCTCTTCTCTGTCGTGATCGGCTTTGTCTCGCTGCGCCGGTCGGGGATCTACTTTTCGATCCTGACGCTGGCCTTTGCGCAGATGTCGTTCAACCTTGCCTATTCGGTGCTGACGCCGATCACCAATGGCGAAACCGGCCTGCAAATCGCGCTGAGCGATCCGCGTATCCTTGATGGGGCGAATGCACCCAGCTACCCCAATCTGTTCGGGGCGCAAATGAATGCGGCGACGACGCTGGATTTCGGGGCGTGGTCCTTCACCTTCTCGGTCGGGTATTACCTTTGTGCCGTGATCATGCTGCTGGCGTTCTATATCTCGATCCGCGTCTTCCGGTCGCCTTTCGGCATGATGCTGCGGGCGGTGAAATCGAACCAGCAACGGATGAACTACACCGGCCTGAACACCAAACCCTACACGCTGGCGGCCTTTGTCATCTCTGGCATGTATGCCGGTCTGGCCGGTGGCCTGCTGGCCGCGATGGACCCGCTTGCCGGTGCCGAACGGATGCAGTGGACCGCCTCGGGCGAGGTTGTTCTGATGACCATCCTTGGGGGTGCGGGCACCCTTCTGGGGCCGGTTCTGGGCGCGGGCTTTATCAAGTACTTTGAAAACATCTTTTCCAAGATCAACGATAACGTGCTGCACGGTTGGTTCGCCTTTATGCCCGACGGGCTGGAAGACACGCTGATCACGCTGATCCACCCCTTTGTGGGCAAGGGCTGGCACCTGACTCTGGGCCTGCTGTTCATGCTGGTCGTGATCTTCCTGCCCGGTGGTCTGGTCGAAGGCGGTCAACGTATCGGTCGCGTGTTCCGCCGCAAGGACCGCAACGCCGGATCGGTCGAGGCAGACGCCGCCGCACAACGCAACACACCCCCAGCCGAATAAGAAGGAGCTGAACAGATGGCCATTCTCGAAGTCAAAAATGTCGGCAAACGTTTCGGCGGGTTGCAAGCGCTGAGCGACGTGAACCTCAGCGTCGCGGAAAACTCGGTCCATGCGATCATCGGGCCGAACGGGGCGGGCAAATCCACGCTGCTGAACTGTCTGGTGGGCAAGCTGATCCCCGATACCGGATCGGTCATGTTCGACGGGCAGTCGGTGCTGGGGCGCAAACCCTACGAGATCAACCAGATGGGGATTTCCCGCGTATTCCAGACGCCCGAGATCTTTGGTGATCTCAGCGTGCAGGAGAACATGATGATCCCCTGCTTTGCCAAACGTGACGGGGCGTTCCAGATGAACGCGCTCACCGCCATGTCGAGCCAACGTGACGTGATCGAAAAAGCCGAGGAGATGCTTGGTCGAGATGAAGCTCGCCGACAAGCGCCATATGCACGCGGCCTCTATGTCGCGCGGGGACAAACGTCGGTTGGAAATCGCGATGTGCCTGTCGCAAGACCCGCGCCTGCTGCTGCTGGATGAACCCACAGCGGGCATGGCGCGGGCCGATACCAACAATACCATCGACCTGCTGAAACAGATCAAGGACGAACGCGACATCACCATCGCCATCATCGAACACGACATGCATGTGGTGTTCTCGCTGGCGGAACGGATCACCGTGTTGGCCCAAGGCACCCCGCTGGTCGAAGACACCCCCGACAACATCAAAGGCCACCCCAAGGTGCGCGAGGCGTATTTGGGCGAATCCCAAGACGCCGCCTGACGCGCGGGGGGCTCCCCCCTCCCGCGTCGCCCCGCACACACGGCTTTGCAAGGACAAGACTATGAACACGAAACCCGATTTCTCGAACAGCGCCAACCACGCCGCTACCGCCCCCGCCTATCTTTCGGTCTGGGACATCCACGCCTATTACGGCGAAAGCTACATCGTGCAGGGCGTCAGCTTTAACGTCCACGAAGGCGAGATCCTGGCGCTTCTGGGCCGCAACGGGGCGGGGAAAACCTCTACCCTGCGGGCCATCGCCCAGATCGGCGACCCCGAGTTGCGCAAAGGCGAGGTCTGGCTCGACCACCAGCCGCTGCACAAGATGGCCAGCCACGAGGCCGCCGCAAACGGTCTGGCGCTGGTCCCCGAAGACCGCCGCATCATCGCGGGTCTCACGGTCGAGGAAAACCTGCAACTGGCGCAGATCGCCCCGCCCATCGGCTGGTCGCTTGACCGCATCTACGAGTTGTTCCCCCGCCTCAAGGAACGCCGCAAGCAAGAGGGCGTGACCCTGTCGGGCGGCGAACAACAGATGCTGGCGATTGCCCGTGCGCTGGCCCGTGACATCAAGGTGCTGCTGCTGGATGAACCCTATGAAGGGCTTGCCCCCGTCATCGTGGACGAGATCGAAAAGACCCTGTCGCTGATCAAATCCCAAGGCATCACCACCATTCGTCGTCGAACAAAACGCGGTGCGTGCGCTTAAACTCGCGGATCGTGCGGTGATCCTTGATACCGGCGGCGTGGTGTTTGACGGCACCGCCGAAGAGGTGCTGAACAACGCCGAACTGCGTGCCGAATATCTGGCAATCTGACGGCCAAGCCTCTACGCGCGCGGGAAAAACAGACGAAACATATGTTTCACACCGGCATTTTCCCGCGCCCGCGTCCCCCTGTCGCATCCCCCATATCCCTCGCCCCGATCCGCTGCCCGATCCCGCGCTTTGCGCGGCCAAGCTTACGTTAGGCAACTGCTTGCTTTTCATGGCTGCGCCCATGCCCTATAAGGCAGCAATTCAAGGGCACAGGCAGCGCCCGATCGACTTAGACTGGCTGAGGAAAATATGACAAAAAACACCCATGACGCCGATGTGGCTTTTATCCAGGCGCTCGCCGAGTTGCTGAATGAAAACGATCTGACCGAATTGCAGGTCAAGCGGGATTACGCCGAGGATGACAGCCTGAATGTGCGCGTCAGCCGTAAACCCCCACAACAAATCGTCGCGCCGCAACAGGCGCAGTCGGCCCCTGCACAATATGCAGCCCCCGCCCCCGCGGCCCCAGCAGCGGCAGCAGCCCCTGCCGCAGACAACAGCGACCCGGCGGATCACCCCGGCGCAGTCGTCTCTCCGATGGTGGGCACCGTCTATATGCAAGCCGAACCCGGCGCGCCCGCCTTTATCTCTGTCGGGACAAGCGTTTCCGAAGGCGACACGCTGTTGATCGTCGAAGCGATGAAAACCATGAACCACATTCCTGCGCCACGCTCCGGCACGGTCAAGCGGATCCTGGTAGAAGACGGCGCCGCCGTTGAATTCGGCGCGCCTTTGGTGATCCTGGAATAAGGCGAAACCCATGTTCAAAAAAATCCTAGTCGCAAACCGCGGCGAGATCGCGTTGCGCGTGATCCGTGCGGCCCGCGAGATGGGCATCGGGTCTGTCGCCGTCCATTCGACGGCTGACAGCGATGCGATGCATGTGCGCATGGCAGACGAATCTGTCTGCATCGGCCCGCCCTCTTCGCAGCAATCCTATCTGTCGATCCCGTCGATCATCGCCGCGTGTGAGATTACCGGTGCCGAAGCGATCCACCCCGGATACGGTTTCTTGTCGGAAAACGCGGGCTTTGTGCAGATCGTCGAAGACCACGACCTGACCTTTATCGGCCCCACAGCGGAACACATCCGCATCATGGGCGACAAGATCACCGCCAAGGACACCATGAAAGAGCTTGGCGTGCCTTGCGTTCCCGGTTCTGACGGCGGCGTGCCCACATTGGCCGACGCCAAGCGTATCGGCGAGGAAATCGGCTATCCGGTGATCATCAAGGCGACCGCCGGTGGGGGTGGCAAGGGCATGAAAGTGGCGCAATCCGCCGCTGAAATGGAACGTGCCTTCATGACCGCCCGCGCCGAGGGTAAATCGAACTTCGGCAACGACGAAGTCTATATCGAGAAATACCTGACCACGCCCCGCCACATCGAGATTCAGGTCTTTGGCGACGGCAAGGGCCGTGCTGTCCACCTGGGCGAGCGGGACTGTTCGCTGCAACGCCGTCACCAGAAGGTTTTCGAAGAGGCCCCCGGCCCGTCGATCACCGCCGAAGAACGCGCGCGGATCGGTAAGGTCTGCGCCGATGCGATGGCCAACATCAACTACATCGGTGCCGGCACCATCGAATTCCTCTATGAAAACGGCGAATTCTACTTCATCGAGATGAACACGCGTTTGCAGGTGGAACACCCTGTGACCGAAGGCATCTTCGGGGTCGATCTGGTGCGGGAACAGATCCGTGTTGCAGCCGGTATGGACATGTCCTTTACCCAAGAAGACCTGCAGATCAACGGCCACGCGATCGAGGTCCGGATCAACGCCGAGAAACTGCCGAACTTCTCGCCCTGCCCGGGCAAGATCACGCAGTATCACGCCCCAGGTGGGCTTGGTGTGCGGATGGATAGCGCGCTGTATGACGGCTATAAAATTCCGCCCTATTACGACAGCCTGATCGGCAAGCTCATCGTCCACGGGCGCGACCGCCCCGAAGCGCTGGCGCGTCTGCGTCGCGCCTTGGGCGAGCTGATCGTGGATGGGGTCGACACCACGGTGCCGCTGTTTCATGCGCTGCTGGACGAACAAGACGTGCTGACAGGGGACTATAACATCCACTGGCTAGAGCATTGGCTTGAAACCAACCTGGGCAATGCCTGACCTCACGCCCGAGCTGTTATTACACGGCTATTCCATCGGGATTTTCCCCATGGCCGAACATCGCGACGACCCAGAGATTTTCTGGGTCGATCCGCGGCGTCGGGGTGTATTTCCCCTCGACGGGTTCCATATCTCGCGGTCCCTGTCGCGCGCGATGCGGCGCACGCGATTTACCATCACCACCAACACCGCTTTCAACGACGTTGTCACCGGCTGCGCTGACCGCGCCGACACCTGGATCAACGCCGAGATTTTCAACCTTTATGCCCAGCTACACGCGCTTGGTCATGCCCACGCCCTTGAGGTCTGGGAGGATGACATGCTGGTCGGCGGGGTCTATGGCGTCACGCTGGGGCGTGCGTTCTTTGGCGAAAGCATGTTTTCGAGGCGCGACAACGCGTCCAAGATCGCGCTGGCCTGTCTGGTAGACCGGCTGAACCGCGGCGGGTTTACCCTGTTTGATACGCAGTTCCTGACCCCCTGACCCCGCATCTGGCGTCCCTCGGCGCGCAAGAGATCACCCGCGCGGCCTATCACGCACGGCTAGAGATGGCGTTGATGAAAACCGCAGACTTCACAGCGCCCGCTGCGGCCAGCCCTCAGGACGTAGTGCAGCGGATGACCCAGATGTCATAGCGCGGATGCTCCAGCGCCGACAACGCGGGGGCAGAGGCGATCATCCAGCCTGCAAAAAGCCGGTTCTCGTCGCCCGTCTCGACGATCTCGAGCTCGGCATAGGCGTCGCCCGCAGGGTTGCCCGACGGATAGCGACATTCGTTCATCGTCACATTCAGATTGCCCACGCGCGCGGTTTCGCCGCGGCGCATTTCAACGTCACGCGACACACCCGATACCTTGTCGAGCGCGCGCAAAACTCCGCCTTCAGCGCTGGCCACCTGCTGTGCCTGCACCGGTGCGGCCATTATGGCGAGCATCATCAATATCTTGCGCATCACATGGGTTCCTTGAACGTCAAAGGGCGTTGCCAGCACAGCCGGGCCGCCGCAGCAGCGCGCGCCCGATCACGGGGCGCGCG
>JGI24656J20076_1000173_pt1 | contig 10239 bp, 24 predicted proteins | sample MalvirmetaMSP114_FD_20076 | JGI IMG/M metagenome (IMG submission 20076)
CATCCTTCCCCAACCCCCTTTTAATACCATCTACAAACGTGCTGAGATAGTTTACAATAGCCCCTCTCCGCACCAGTTTTGCAATAAACCCAGCAACCTCACCACCCTCTTTGTCAGCTACCTTCTTCAATACATGTTTGTCAGTCTTGAACCCATTGGCTGTTACATGGATAGTTTACAATAGCCCCTCTCCACACCAGTTTTGTAATAAACTCAGCAACCTCACCACCCTCTTTGTCAGCTACCTTCTTCAATACATGTTTGTCAGTCTTGAACCCATTGGCTGTTACATGGCCGATGTTTGTAGGCACTATCTTAAATCCGGCAATCTTCTTCTGTTTTATATACTGGATGCCACCACCATCACACACACTACATTTGCTGGGTTTTTTGTAGAGGGCACCATCCTTTTTGAACCTAAAGTATTTCCCGTACCCCTTACACTTGTTGCATTGTATAGCTGTAGTCTTACGAAGTACAGTTGAGTGTTCAGTAATCTTCCTTTGTAATATGTTAGTCTTTACATTAAATCTAAATGCCATTTTACCTGTACGTGGGTCCTTTCTAATATTAAATACCTTCTTCCACATACTCTTATCTTTAACCACTCGACTATAAATCAACTTGGACTTGTCATCGGAGCTGTCCAAGTTGAGTGGGGTGTCCCCCATGACTTCCTTCACCTTCAACTGTAACCACTCATCCAACTCGTGCAACTCAGCCTTGAACTCAGCTTCCACCTCCTCCAGTGCTTTGGTGTTAATCTTCAAGCCAGCCCGCTCTATGTCAGTGATGACTTGGCAGACCTCGTTTGTTAGTTTAACTGTGGGTATCAAACTCATCCCAACTGCTCCCTAACTGATCCAACTGTTTCTCAGCAACCTCAAGAGTGGCTTGTAGGTCTGCAAGATTATATTCCTCTACAATCTCCCAAGGTATCTCTTCCATACCCTTGCCCTCATACTCTACAAGCAAGTCCACAGCCTTCCTTGCCACATCATATTTTTCAGCCAAGTACAACAATGACAGGGGTGATTTCTGGCTCCTGTTTAATATATACTGGGCTAGCATGGTATCATATATGTTACCAGTATATTTGAACCCAGCCTCTAACAACCACTGGAGATCAAACTTTACATTGTGGCCCACTAAAAGTGTTGTGTCATCCAACACCTTCTGTACCTGTTCAAACCCACCCTGGTCTGCCTCTCTATCCTTGTGATAAAACCACACACACTTCTTATCCACTCCTAAATACCCCACACATACCAACTTGTTCTCCGGTATGAATGGTGAGGGGCTATCCTTGTCCTTACTCTCCACGTATGTTGTTGTGGTTTCTACATCTAGAACTGTTATCACACCCTATCCTTTCAACTTTAATTGCAGGACAGTTCTGGTCCACTCCTCCTGTAACCTCTCAAACTGTTGAGCTAGTATCTGTATACGTCTGAGTGGGTTGTCATAGTATGGGGTGCCACTCTGAAATCTAGCAACCCTCTCAGCCCTTACCTCCTCAACCCGCTTTTCAATCCAGTCCTTCATTATAACACACCCCTACCCAACAGTCAACCCCTCAACCACAACCTCTGTAGCCTTTGGACACACATCAAAGACCTCCAACCCATTTGGGCCAAGTATAATTTCAGACCCACATGTAAACCCCCAGTAGGGGTAGTATTCCTCATCCGGGGGGCCATACTCACTAACCTCTGCCCCGCAACAAGGACAACCCCTAAATGCCTTCTTACCTTTGTCAATGTTTATTTTCATCCTTTACCCCCCTAGCCGACACCAGTTCTGTATATTCAGCCATCAAAAACCTCTAAATGTGGCTCAACCTCATACCCATAAAACACACCCCTACCAGTCATGGGTTCGGGCATCAACTGTTTGTAGCCCGCCAATAACATGCTTGTGGGGTTGACTACAAACTTGACCCCCTCATATCTGGCAATTGTGATCCAACAACCGGCAGTCTCCCTACCATCCCCCAACTCCTGAACAGTGGGGTATGTAAAATCCATACCATATGTTCTAATGATAGTGGCCCCCTCCATAATGGCAAGACCCACCATATAAGCAAAAGCATTGTTGACTACAAACTTGGAGGGGTCATACTCAAAGTATTTCTGAAACCTATCTATAAACATCTGGATTGGGAACTCTAACAGGTTACACCCTGAAAGTGGCCCCTTTCTTTTCAGGCTAGAGACGTAAATTGGAGTTTGCCCAACTTTTGAAGCTATAAATTTATCTGTTAACCCCATATCTAAACCTTGGGCCAGGAACAGTGGGTTGTTCTCCCCCACACTCTCCCCGTCCATCCTGAATATCCTGTCACAGTTAATATAACAAGCCGTGGCATTAATCCCCCAAGTCTCATCAATCTTGTGATGGATGGGTTCCTTCAGGTAATCGGAGAGGCTTGCTCCCTTTCCCACCAGTGCTATAACTTTTGTTGGTTTGTCATCCATCCTCTTCCTCCACCTTTAAATGTGGGTCCGTGTAGTACCCATAAAAAATACCCCTCCCAGGTGCCAGCACTCCTGTGGCTTGGTTTAGGTTAGCTCTTTTGTGGTTGGCCAACAAGCTGGAAGATTTAGCTATATGTATCTTGGCCCCCTCAGCCCGTGCAATCGCTAGCCAGTATGCTGCTGAACTCTTACCCTCTTCTGAGATGCTGGAATTATCGTAGGTGTAGTCAAAACCGTACAAATATATATCTAGGTCTACATCAAACTCCTCACCCGTATACTTCATTAAAGCTAAACCAATCATGTATGGTAAACTACCCTCAATGAAAAACTTAGAGGGATCGCCCTCAAAAAATCTCTTAAACTTATCAATAAACTCCTCAATGGGAAACCTGTTACTATTGTCGAACTTAGAAACCTCGCAATCCGGGACCAAAATCTCACAATCTACAAAGTTCGTGATACGAGCATTCTTCCTCTTCAACCCATCACCTGACACCATAGGGTACCGTGGGTCATCCCCAGCCAAGTCCATCACCCTCTGGTCATCCATCCTGAAACCAAGGGTACACTGGAATATGGCTGCTGCTGAGTTAACCCCCCACACCTCGTCAAAGTCTTCCTCAAACCAGTCTAGGATGAACTCTCTGTTGCTGTAGCCCTGGGCTACTAGTGCTATCTTCATTGAGTCTCTCCAGTATCCTCATAGCTCCAACAGCTATCACTACTATCAGTTATAGCCAGCATATCCTCAAAATACTTAGCACAACTCCTCCTGCGATAGTTAAACTCCTTCGCGGTTTGTGTCCAGTAGACCTTCTCCACGCCCCAGTGTCGGCAGCTGCCGCAGGTTTTAGTCATAGTATCTAGCCCTCTCTGCATCCAATCTACAAGGAACTATCTCATGTCTGCCATTAATCTTATTTTTGGACAAGTATAGATAGCGCAAGAAATCCTCATCCACACCCCCGTGTTTCCCTATACCTACAATCAAGTCTGCCTCACCCGCCTTGCCAGTCTTGGAATTATCCATTGTGTCAAAACTAACATATTTCTTATCGTGGGCATCAGCACTGGCTTGGGAGATAGCCCACACAAGACAGTTGCGCCTCTTAGCAAGTTCTCTAGCCTGTATGTAGATTTCCTTCAACCGTTCATCAGTCCTCTGAAATTTCCCATCAATCCTAACCTTATCCAACTGGTCAATCACTACAATATCCGGGGCCATACTCTCTACATAATTATCAATCTCCCCCATAGTGACACCGACAGCATCAAACACTCTCAACCCTTCCCCACTCCCGTTGAACTTATCCTTACTGTCTTGTAGATTGTCCCGTATCTCCTCAGCACTCCTTTCGAGGTAGCTAGATATGACCCGCAACTTTGTACGTCTGGCTGGCTCCTCATTCCCAAAATATGCTACCTTGTGCCCTTGCCGAATGTACTCACCCACAAGGAAAGCCGCGAAAGTAGTGTTGTGTGTAACTGTAAAATCACCCAACATGAACAGCCCATCACCATCTATAGTGAACCCAAAATATTCTCCAGGCCCCTCATGCTCAACTGAAATACCAAAGTGTAGAGCTTTCCTCTTCTTGTTTTCTACCTTCCTGGCTTGTTTTCGCTGTATCTTTGTAGGAATAAGATGTATATCCCCAGTTATAAACACAGCATAGTGCCCTTTATCACCATCATAGTTCTTATATCTCTTTGTAGTATGAAACCCCAGAGAACGAGCTAGAAACTCAATATCATCTGCAAGTACCTTTAGTTTTGAGGCGTACTCAAAGTGGGTATGTTTATCTTTTCTAAGGTGTCCATCACTATCTAGTAGCCCAGCCAACAGCAGTAACCTGTCTTCACGGCTACTACATTTGTAATTATGTGGTATATGTTTATTACCAATCACCTTAGCTTCTCTTAGCAGGTTCAGCATGGGACTTTGCCCACTCCTTCCCCTCTCCCCTACAATACAAAGGGAAGGGGTCATACCTTTGTATGCTCTCTTTACAAACCTTCCCCCAACTTCAGCAGCATAGGTTTGTATAAACTCTTCAACCTCTACATCACTATTAGAAACAGATTGATTTACGGTAGTGCCGTCACCCAACCATAAACCTAAAAAATAAGGGTCCACTGTAATTGGGCTACTAAAACTATCCACCCCAGCTTTCCAACCTTTATACCTAGCTTTTCTACCTTCAGGCCACTTTAAATACTCTTGTAAAGGCACATTAAGAATATCCCCATAATTATATCCTGGTTCTACCTTACTACGTTTAAGGGATAAAATATGAGAGGAATTTACCTTATAAAAGTCTCCGTGTGGGTATGAAATTTTATACATATCCTCAACACCATTGCCTAATGCCTGTACAATCCTCGGTAAACCATCCGGCCCCATAAGTTTGTCACCAACCTCAACATCCTCTACCTTTTTTGTGTGGCCGCTGTATAAAAGTACCTCAGTACCCTTCCCAAGGCATTTCCCCACCTCTGGACGAGCAAATATAATTCCAAGATTACCTCTTCCAAGTCCTGGCAAAACCTCGTGTAAAGCTGTGAGCGTAAATTCAAACTCATAATTTGCCCCATCATCCAACAACTCCTCTAGCTCTTCATGTACCTCTTCAAAGTTGTCTGCAAATTTTGTAAGGTCTAGGTCAATGGTCTTTTGGATAATCTCACGCAACTCGTGAAAGGTGGCCTCACCCCCAGTGAAAATCTCGATAGCCTTCTCACCAACCTCCTTGGCCCGCTCTCTCCTCCACACTGACAACAATATATCAGTGGCTAACTCCTCCTTGGGTAACTCCTCATTCTCCAAGTTGTCTACAATATTGGACAAGTTAGCCTTTGCGGCCTTTGTAAGAGTGGGATTTCTCTCCTTGTGCATCTCCCACAGTTCTGAGGGTGTTAGGTCAGCCTCATATTTATCGTGGCAGTACAGGAGGGTGTCGTAAAGAGAACCTAACTCCTTTGGGAAGAAACTGCGCTCTACAAAACGCTTGTTCCTTGAATAGAAATCAAAGGTTAAGAGTAGCTTGAGTAGTTGTAGTTCCATATCCCGCCCTTACGTTCCTCTATAATCCCGCTTGGGGTCCTCACACAATACACACGTACTATCTGGTTGCCCAAAATTCCAATCCCAATTACAAAATTTTTCTACCTCAAAACATTTATCGCACACATCCCTCACATCTTGAATATATACATCCTCAGATAAATATTCTTGGCCTATACATATTTCTTTAATGTCCTTATCCGTGTACTTTCTAACCAAAGGTTTTTTACAAGTTAAACACTTAGTCATGTAAGTGTTCCCATCATCTTCAACCCAGTGTGAACACTCTCTAAGTTCACTTTCGGCGAATGCCGTCAAAATCTTTTCATCTCTGTTCAAGGCCACCATCCTTAATATCCTCCTCCAACATCATCAACCTAGTATTAGGTATAAAGAACTTCAAATACGTGACAAGCTCCAATGCTTTCCTTGTAGCATCCTTGTCAAGAGCCACAGTAACCTGTCCATACCCACCTCTCAATATTTCCAACATCTCTTGTGTCATGCNTGTTCCCAGGAGAGCAAACCCATCCTGGTTCCATGTAGTTGCAACAACTGCCGCTGAGGGGGCATCCTCCACCACCACAACATGCCCCGACCTAGTATGGGAAGAGACAAGCAACCCTTCGCTGGTGTAACCATATTTGTACCACTTGGGTTTTTGCCCCCTCAGCGTCCTACCTACCCCACCCACCACTACTCCATCGTGTCTTGTTAGGTATACTAACCTGTCTTGCTGCAAATCGTATCTCACCCTTATCAAGCCATCCTTGTACGCTGGCAAGGCGTTCACTGATTTTAAATGTGACATGGCCCTCAGTTCTCGTTCAGGCTCTACAAACCAGTTTGGCAATTCATACGCGATTATATCAAGTTCAGTGTCTGTTGTCAACCCCTTGAAACTATCCTCTGTCAGCCCTGCCCCCTTAATCCCCTTTGCCTCGCAATCTACGTGGTAGCAGTACCATTGCAAACTTCTACCGTCATTACTAGCATTGAAAGTGTTCCACCTCCCACAGAAGGGGCACTCCCCACGGTGGCTCTCACCAGGAGCCAAGCCCAGGTCAGTTATGGTTTGTAGTTGAGTACGATAATTCATTACCCCTTCAACCACCTCAAAACACCCATCAACTCAATAGCCACACCAACAACCTTTATCCTATTCCCAAAAGAACATGCAGGAGACATACATACCCCATCTATATCCACCTCTCCACAACACTCTTGTTTTTTTAACCAGGAGTGCAACTTTTGTAATTCTTTTGTTGTGTGACGGGGGTCCATCTTTACTTCCTGCTGACTCATTTCTTTTTACTTCCTTTCCTAGCCCGGTTACGTGGGGGTGCTACAATACCATCCTTGATGGTTGCAGCAGCCTCTTCCACACTCATTTTATTGATGGCACCAGTTGACCACTTTAACTGTTTCAAGGCAGTCTTCTGTTGACCAGATTTCCGTTTGGGTCCCAGATCATATTTGGTTAGGTCTGGAACCCACCAACGCCTCTCCACCCCTCCAAAGTCATCCCACTCAGACATGGTGCCGTGGAGGTGGCGACGGTCTAGGTGTTTTGGTGGCACCATATCACTCATCACCCTTCCTCTTCTTGTTGGCCCTTGGTCTGACAGGGTAGAGTGGGCAGGTGGGAGAGGAACACTCAGTAACCTGCTCCTTCCACCCTCTCAACTTGGAATACCCAGGATCATAGATGCACTCCTTACACTTATCCCACACAGCCTGTTTGTAGTTATGTTTACGGCTATTGTTGCGTGGTTTATGACCCTTTTTGAAAGCCATTTTTAGATTTCATACTCTTCTTGCAGGACCTTGATTTCTTTAAGCACCTCCTTTTTGGTAGCTTTCAAAGTAGTTCTGTTTACGTAACTCCACGCCCCAGTTTCTNTATGCCCAACACTAACCTCAAACCCATCACGATCCACAATGAAACAATAAATCAACCACCCCTTGGGTATTTGAAGTTCCTCAGCTACTGACTTCAAAAACTTTGAACGTGTGTTTTCCATCTTATCAGCTTCCTTTCCATTGTTTGGAACAGTAAGTAAAGAGCTTTACTTTTGGATGCCCCATATCGGGATCGGGGTGAGGAGGATTAAAGTAACACCACCCCCCAGCCTCATCTTTTGGCTCATACCAAACACAAGCGGCACAAGTAGGCATTTTATTTCTATCAACCATGCTACTCTCCAATCTCCAAACATCCCGTCCATAACCCTCTGTCCTGACACTGACAGATTTTACCTCTGCTGATGCGCGGATATAATTAAAGAACTCCTCCGCCAACCCCTCAGCAGCTATGTCGGCACCAGCCTCAAGAGCTATTTCAATTTTGATCATCACCTGTATCCTCTACATTCCACTCATCAGAAATATCCCACTCATCTAACTCTGGGGGTGGTTTCCTGATCCCATTAATCCGTTGGGGTCTAAACTGACCCTCAGCCAACCGGGCATGGTCGGGGTGGTATCTGTGTTTTTTATTGGTACGTTGCATAGCCTGTCCTGTTTCTGGCAACCATTTCAACATCCCCCAAGCTTGTTTGGGGGTATTCCTTCTTTACATATTCCAAAGCCCTCTCTGTGTCAAGCCCACAGGCATCCAAGGCTTCCTCGATACTCATCATCCAAGCTTTAACGGCACCCACGTTTCTCTATAGCCCCCTTTATCATATAAGCACAGCTAATAATAACAAACAACATACCCATATTAGATACAAGAACACCCATCCCAAACGCATGGATAATATAAGCCCCCCACAAAAACCCATATAATGTTTCAAACTGGTCAGGTGTCATGTATTTCTCCCAATTTCAATTCTACATATAGGGTAGCACGGCCAGAGAAAAATGTCAACCCCTCTCCAAGGCTGGTAGGTGGGGGTTGACAAGACCTACAGAACATGATATACTTGCGCGTGGCCTCGGAAGAGGTAAACCCTGAACTAGAGTGGGTGCTGTTAGTAACATATCTCATAACCATATTAATTCCATGTTTTGATAGATAAAGGTGTGGTTGTTGATTATAAGGCCAATTATACCATATCCCAGAGAGAAAGTCAAGTGTGGGTGAGGGGGTTGACAACCACTACAAAAATGTGCTACCCTATTGTTTAGTTAGAATTGAGGAGCAGTTGAAATGTATAGTAGAATACAAAAGAGATTAAAACAACTAGGTTACCTTGAAGCCAGCACAGATGAGAATGTGGCTGGTATGTTGAGGGGAAGGCATGATTTGGAAGAGGTGTTAACCGGCCTTGACACACCGGCAGAAGAGGTTTATAAAGGGTGGGTAAGGGCGGCTAAGGTTGGTATGTTGAGAGGGAGTATTAATCCCAGGCTGTTGGAGGAAATCACATGAATGTGTTTGTTGTCATACTACAAACCACTGTTGGAGAAGAGGTGGGGAGGGCTTGACTGATGCAAAGTGTCTATGTAGTTGTGTCTGAAGGTGAAGAGGGCGATATTGATCTTGAAGTGTTCTCTGACTACAGTGCAGCCTTTGATTGGGCAAACATGAATTTCAAAGATTATAATATTGAAGTTAAGGAGGTAAAATAATGCAAGTAACAATAATAGACCCACCTTCCGGTTGGAAGTATGGGTTTCCCACGGGTCCACAACAGACCCAACCACCAGTCACTGGAAGAGTGGCTTGTAGAGAAAGGATACCCAAAAGAGGATGCAAAGTGGGCTAGTGAGAATTGTAGATATTGGATGGAAAATCAGGAGGACAACATGGATATAGAACACACAGACTTGACAGGCACCACTCAGGGTGCTATCATGGACACACTCGACAGTCTCAAGTATCAACTCGACACCATGTCAGTAGCACTTGAAAGCCTGAAAACACGGTTGGAGAGTGTAGAGGTGGAGTTGGATGAGGCTGCTGATGAAGAGATGCAAGAATTTCTCGTTGATTTGGAGATGGAAGAGGGGGTTGACAACCAAGAAAACCTGTGATCTACTANCACTATCAACACGCACACATGAGGATAATAACATGTTCCAACGACGCCACTACCAGTTTGTAGTCGATGNCCTCAAGCGCCAGTATCCCTACAAGGAAGGTGCTGATCGGTCTACAAAGTATTATGTGGAAGTAGAGCGGTGGGTAAATGAGTTCAAGGCATTCCCGAACTTTGACGAGAACAAGTTCAGGACTGCTGCCCAGGTGCTGGGGTGATGTTACTCTGGGAAGAGATGGTAGGGGAAGCCTTAGTGGTTTCCCCTACTAACTTTCAGGATTTAATATCCAGTGAGGGTAACACAATTCGTAATCAGGAGTTGTCCTCAATCATAGAACGGGTACGCCAGGGTGTCTCAGAGTTTGAGGAGAATATTTACCAGTGTGATAGTATGAGGGCCACCCAAGACCTCAGACACTTACATGCCCTGTTGCAAGAGTTGGGGATTTGGGTGATGTTTAGTTTGGATGAGGATAGGTGTTTGTAGTTTTTGGAAAATTGAAAGTTGGAATTTGAAAATTTCCTAAACTTCAAATCCAAAAAATTCCTAAACCTATAATCCAAAAGGGGGGACTAGAATTTTGTAGATACTTTGGTGGCCCCCTGGCCCTTCCCTGGTGGACGGTCGACTACAACTCCCGGCTGTTTTTTTTCTGCTGGGCGAGGGCCGGGGACTTTTTTGGTGGGAGTAAGACTTGGTTCACCCTGG
>JGI24656J20076_1000181_pt1 | contig 9969 bp, 7 predicted proteins | sample MalvirmetaMSP114_FD_20076 | JGI IMG/M metagenome (IMG submission 20076)
TCGCCTGTGGCGAAACGGATCAGCGGATAGTCGGGGTTCAAGGTGGTCACGACAACCTCGCCCACCTCGCCCGGAGCGACGGGGGAGCCGGTGCCGGGGGTCACGATCTCGATGATTACATTCTCGTCCACGATCATGCCTTCGGCGGCGCGGCTTTCATAGGCGATGTTGCCCAGATCCGCCGTTGCATAGCTTTGCAAACAGGTGATCCCCCGCGCTGCATAATAGTCGCGCAAGGACGGGAACAGCGCGCCCCCGCCGACGGCCGCCTTGGTGATGCCAAGGGTCACCCCCATCTCATCCGCTTTTTCGAGAATGATCTTGAGGTAATCCGGCGTGCCGGCATAGGCGGTCGTGCCGATATCGCGCGCGGCGATGACTTGCAGTTCGGTCTGCCCGGTGCCCGCCGGCAACACCGCCGCCCCCACAGCCCGCGCACCGGATTCAAAGATCATGCCCGCAGGTGTCAGGTGGTAGCCAAAACAGTTCTGGACGATGTCGCCCTCGCCGATCCCCACCGCATGCAGGAACCGCCCCATACGCCACCAGTCCGGCGCGTCGGAAGAGGGTTCATAGATCGGGCCGGGAGACTGGAAGATATGGGTAAACGCATGGGCGGGTTTGGTGGTGAAACCGCCAAAGGGGGCCGACTGCGCCTGCTGTTTCCCGATCTCGGATTTGCGCAGAACCGGCAGCGCGGCCAGCGCCTCGACATTGGTGATCGTGTCTGGCGCGACCCCGTCCAACGATCCGGCATAGCCCGGCAGCGCCTGCGCCCGTGCGATCTGCGCGGGCAAGGTCCGGGCAAGATCGGCCGCCCGTGTCTCGGGGCTGCGGGTCTCTAGGCTGTCAAAATAGGACGTCTGTGCCATGTCGCTTACTCGCAATTCATCTGGGTGGTCAGGAAATGGAAAACTTGTGGGCCGTGCGCTGGATCAGCTGAGCCAGCGTTTGCGGCGCCGATAGCTGCGGACATCGCGGAAGGATTTGCGCCCCTCGTCCGACATGCCAAGGTAGAATTCCTTGACGTCCTGGTTCTCGCGCAGGTCGGCGGCAGGGCCGTCCATCACGACGCGACCGGATTCCAGAATATAGCCGTAATGCGCAAAGCGCAGGGCGACATTGGTGTTCTGTTCGGCCAGCAAGAAGGTCACGCCTTCGTTTTCATTCACCGATTTGACGATCTCGAAAATCTGTTCGACCAACTGCGGCGCAAGACCCATCGATGGCTCGTCCAGCAGGATCGTTTCAGGACGCGACATCAGGGCACGACCAATGGCGCACATCTGCTGTTCCCCGCCCGAGGTATAGCCCGCCTGCGATTTGCGCCGTTCGCGCAGCCGTGGGAAATAGTCGTACACCATTTCCAGATCACGGGCGATCGCCGCCTTGCCGTCGCTGCGGGTATAGGCACCGGTCAGCAGGTTCTCTTCGATGGTCAGGTGTTCAAAGCAATGCCGCCCCTCCATCACCTGCACGACACCCCGTTTCACCATCTCTGCAGGGTCGAGCTTGTGCACCGGATCATTGCGGTATTTGATCGACCCTTTGGTGACCTCGCCCCGTTCGGAATGCAGCAGGTTGGAAATCGCCTTGAGCGTCGTGGTCTTGCCCGCGCCATTGCCGCCCAACAGGGCCGTGATACCGCCCTTGGGCACCTTCAGGCTCACGCCCTTCAGCACCAGAATGACCGAGTTATAGATCACCTCGATATTATTGACCTCAAGAAGGGTCTCGACCTGCGCGTCGGGCGTTGGGGTGGCATCCAGCATGGGTGTCTCTTTCACTAGGTGGCGTGGGGGTCGGGCGCGGCAACAATGTCGCCGCGCCCCTGTTCAAGGGCTGCGCTTAGCAGCTGGGTTCGATACCGGATTCCGCGGCAAAGGCCTGCGCATCTTCGGTCACCAGCGGGGCCAGCACGTCTTGGTCCGACTGGATGTAGTCGGTGATCAGGCTCCAGCTGTCTGCAGCAGCATCCCACTGCGCCACAGCCCCAAAGCCGTTACCGCCGTGGTTTTCACAAGACACCGTGAACTCTGGCCCAAAGTTGGGCAGACCCAGATCCGCCATCTTGGCTTCGGTGATTTCCAGTGCTTCCATGCCGTCACGCATCTGCGCTGGTGTCAGCGCCTTGGTGTCATGGATACCCTGCGCCGTTTTGGCAGCTTCGGCAGCCAGCATCGCGGCGTAAAGACCACGGTTATACAAAGCGGTCCCGATCTGGTCGCCCGCGCCTGCGGCCTTGCCAGTATCAACAACATACTTCTGGATGTCGTCGAACACGGGGAAGTCATCGCCCACGTTGTGGAACGTCAGTGCCTTATAGCCATTGGCCTTGTCACCCGCTGGACGCACGTCGTTCTCGGAACCGGACCACCAGATGCCGATGAACTGATCCATCGGATANCGGATGTTCGCGGCTTCCTGCACGGCGACTTGGTTCATCACACCCCAACCGTACATGATCACATTGTCNGGCTTTTCACGACGGATCTGCAACCACTGGGATTTCTGTTCCTGACCGGGGTGGTCAACGGGCAGCAAGGACAATTCGAACCCGTGCTTTTTGCCCAGCTCTTCCAGGGTGCGGATCGGCTCTTTGCCGTAGGCAGAGTTGTGATAGACCAGCGCGATCTTCTTACCTTCAAGGCTGCCACCGTTCAGATCCAGCAGGTGCTTGATCGCGACCGAAGCGCCGTCCCAGTAGTTGGTGGGGTAGTTGAAGATATTCTTGAACACCGATCCGTCTTTGGCCGATGTCCGACCATACCCCATAGAGTGGACAGGGATGCCATCTGCCGTCGCTTTGGGGATCAGCTGATAGGTGATGCCGGTTGACAGCGGTTGATAGACCAGCGCGCCTTCGCCCTTGGTGCTTTCATAGCATTCCACACCCTTTTCGGTGTTATAGCCGGTTTCACATTCGATCATCCGGATCGGTTCGCCACCGATACCGCCATCACGTTCGTTCAGCAGCGTGAAGTAATCCGCATAGCCGTCGGCAAAGGGAATCCCGTTTGCCGCATAAGGGCCCGTGCGATAGCTGAGCGACGGGAATACAAGCTCTGCCATTGCGGGGCCCGCAGCCAGAGCAGCGCCAAGCGCCAACGTAGTCATCTTCAGTTTCATCGGTGTTTCCTCCCTTGGATGTATCCGATCTTGCCGGGTTGTCCCGGTCGTCTCTTCTTCGGCCTTGGGTCTCCTCCCCCCGGCCATGCGTCCTTCCCTAGTGCGGGAAGGGCCACAATCTCAGTTTTTCCTTGGCGACGCGCCACAACTGGGCCAGCCCATGCGGTTCCGCGATCAGGAAGATGATGATCAACCCGCCCACGATCACAAGCTGCAGATGCGCAACGATATCCGTCGGCCAACCGAACCAGTCCACGCCCACGATTTTCAACGCAACCGGCAAGAGCACAAGGAACGCGGCCCCGGCAAAGCTGCCAAAGATCGATCCCAGCCCGCCGATGATGATCATAAAGAGCACAAGGAACGATTTCTGGATGCCAAAGGCCTCGCCCACTTCGACCGCACCCAGATAGACCGCAAAGAACAGCGCCCCCGAGATGCCGATGAAGAAAGAGCTGACCGCAAAGGCCGTCAGTTTNGCCCGCAGCGGGTTTACCCCGATGATCTCGGCCGCGATNTCCATATCACGGATCGCCATCCATTTGCGNCCCACCGACCCACGGGTCAGGTTGCGTGCCACATAGGCGCTGAAGATCACGAACATCAGNCAGAACAGATAGGTCGCCCAGGCCTGCGTATTCGGTCCGGTGATCTCGATCCCGAAGAATGTCCGCTCCGGCGCGCTGATCTGGCCCGAGGCAGAGTAGTTGTAGAACCACGGCACACGGTTGAAGAGCCAGACCAGAAAGAACTGCGCCGCCAGCGTTGCCACGGCCAGATAGAACCCTTTGATCCGCAGCGATGGCAGGCCGAACAACACGCCGACACCGGCGGTCACCAACCCCGACAGCAACACATGCACCAGCATGCTCACGTCGGGAAAGGCGGTCATGAATTTGTAGCAGGCATAGGCCCCCACGGCCATAAAGCCACCGGTCCCCAAGCTCACCTGCCCGCAATAGCCCACCAGAATGTTCAGCCCGATCGCCGCNATGGCNTAGATCAGGAACGGCAGNAACAGNGAGTTCACCCAATAGTCATTGATCACAAACGGGATCACGGCAATGGCGATGAACAACACNAGATAATAGCGATACCGGTCGAACTTGATCGGAAACGTCTGGCTGTCTTCTTCGTATGAGGCGCTGAAATCCCCGGCTTCACGATAGAACATCAGATGCTCCCCCCGTTCCAAATGGTTTTAAATCCTGGGTTCCGGGGCAAAGCCCCGGTCAGGGAGTTGCCAAAACTACACACGTTCAATGATCTTCTCCCCGAACAAGCCCTGCGGACGGAACACCAGAAAGATCAGCGCCAGCATGTAGGCGAACCAGTTCTCTGTCGCACCGCCAAGGAAAGGCGCACCGATCAGGAATTCGAACAGCTTCTCCCCCACACCGATGATCAAGCCGCCCACGATGGCACCGGGGATAGAGGTGAACCCCCCCAGCATCAGCACCGGCAACGCCTTCAGCGCGATCAGCGAGAGCGAGAATTGAACCCCCGATTTCGTGCCCCACATGATGCCCGCGACAAGGGCGACAAAGCCCGCCAGCGACCATACGAGGATCCAGATAAAGTTCAGTGACACGCCNACAGACAAAGCCGCTTGGTGNTCGTCNGCCACAGCCCGCATGGCGCGGCCCTGTTTGGTGTANTGCGCGAACATCACCAAGCCGATCACCAGCAACGCGGCAATGATGCTGGCCACGATATCCAGATTATCGATAAAGAACCCGTAGCCAAAGGCGTTAAAGGTGGTGTCGTCGATCCAGGTGTTCAGCCCCTGCGGCAGCCCCACATCCATAGACTTGATGTCGGACCCCCACATCAGATCGCCCACCCCTTCCAGAAAATAGGCCAGACCGATGGTCGCCATGAAGAGGATGATCGGCTCTTGCCCGACCAGATGGCGGAAGACCAACCGCTGCACCGCATAGGCCAGCCCGATCATCACCACCATCGTCAGCAAAATCGCGAGGAACGCCGGCACGTGCCAGCCGAAATGGTGAATATCCGTGCCCAGGATCGCGTTGATCAGGTGGCTAAACGGCACCTGCCCATCGATGATCCCTGCCAGGGTTAGGGCCGCAAACAATGCCATAACCCCTTGGGCATAGTTAAAAATACCCGAGGCTTTGTAGATCAGAACAAACCCCAGGGCGACCAGTGCATAGAGCACCCCCGCCATCAGCCCGTTCAGGAACACCTCGATTGTAAAGGCCAGTTGCTCAGGCATATCAGACCCTCCCCATCGCAAAACCAGTGGCAAAATCAGTCATGGGCAACCCCCAGATATGCGTCGATCACGTCTTGGTTGTTGCGCACCTCGCTCGGGGTGCCGTCGCCGATCTTCTTGCCGTAATCCATCACGACCACNCGGTCGCTCAGGTCCATCACAACGCCCATATCGTGTTCGATCAGGGCAATCGTCGTNCCGAATTCATCGTTCACATCCAGAATAAAGCGGCTCATGTCCTCTTTTTCCTCGACGTTCATNCCCGCCATCGGTTCATCCAGCAGCAGGATCGACGGCTCGGCGGCCAGCGCGCGGGCCAGTTCGACCCGTTTCTTCAAGCCGTAGGACAGACGCGACACCGGCGTCTTGCGGATCGCCTGAATCTCAAGAAAATCGATAATCTTTTCGGCGACTTCGCGGTTCGCGGTCTCTTCGCGCTCCGCTTTGCCCTTCCAGATCGACTGCCAGAACATGCCGGTCTTCATATTGGTCAAACGCCCCGTCATGACGTTGTCCAGCACCGACATCCCTTCGAACAGGGCGATGTTCTGGAACGTGCGTGCGATCCCCTGCTGCGCCACCTCAAAGGGTTTCATCGCCGGACGGCGGCTGCCCTTGTACCAGACCTCGCCTTCCTGCGGCACATAGAACCCGCTGATCACGTTCAGCATGGATGATTTGCCCGCGCCATTCGGCCCGATGATCGCGCGGATCTCGCCCTGACGGATGTCGAAAGAGATATCCTTGATCGCCTCCACCCCACCGAACCGCAGGGTGATGTTTTTCATTTCCATCACAACGGGGCCAATCTGGCGCCCATCCGCTGTGACATAGCCGTCGGTCATATCTTTCACGCCGCAGCCCCCTTCCAAATGGTCTTAAAATCCACTGCGCAACCGCAGCGCCCGCATGCTCCGCCTGATGTCATGCTCATTGCGCGGCCATCTTGCGGGTGTCTGCGAACACCTTGGCGTCGCGCACCTCCAGCGTGGCCGAGATCGACCCCTTGCGCCCGTCTTCATAGGTCACTTCAGTAACCGTGCTGACAGAGGGCGACCCGTCGTAGAGCGCGGTGATGATATCGTCGAACTTCTCGCCGATGACCTTGCGACGGACTTTGCGCGTGCGCGTCAGCTCTCCGTCGTCGGCATCAAGTTCCTTGTGCAGCACAACAAAGCGATGCACCTGGCAGCCCGACAGCATTTCGTCTTCTGCGATAGAGGCGTTGACCTCTTCCACATGACTCTGGATCGTGTCCATCACCTGCGGATGCCGCGCCAGTTCCTGATAGGACGCATAGCCGATGTTGTTGCGCTCCGCCCAGTTTCCGACCGCGGTCAGGTCGATATTGATAAAGGCGGTGCATGCGTCGCGTCCGTTCCCGAATACCACCGCTTCAAGGATGTTGGGGAAGAACTTCAGCTTGTTTTCCACGTATTTCGGCGCGAACAGGCTGCCATTGGCCATTTTGCCAACGTCTTTGGCGCGGTCGATAATGCGCAGATGCCCGGTGCCTTCCTCGATAAAGCCCGCGTCGCCTGTCGCGACCCAGCCTTCGGCATCCTTGGTATCGGCGGTGCTTTCGGGGTTCTTGTAATATTCCACAAAAACGCCGGGGCTGCGGTAGAAGACTTCGCCGTTCTCGGCGATCTTCAGCTCCACGCCGGGGCAGGTCACGCCGACCGTGTCACTGCGCACTTCGCCATCGGGCTGCGCGGTGATAAAGACGGTGGCTTCGGTCTGGCCATAAAGCTGTTTCAGGTTGATCCCGAGCGAGCGGTAGAAATCGAAAATCTCCGGCCCGATCGCCTCGCCCGCGGTATAGCCGACGCGCACGCGGCTGAGGCCGAGCGTGTTTTTCAGCGGGCCATAGATCATCAGCTCGCCCAATGCGTATTTCGCACGGTCCATCGCGCCGACGGATTTCCCGTCCAGAATGGCGGGGCCCACCTTGCGCGCATGGGCCATGAATTTGTCGAACAGCCACTTTTTGAAACGGCTCGCGTCCTCCATCCGGATCATCACCGATGTCAGCTGGGTTTCGAACACGCGCGGTGGAGCGAAATAATAGGTCGGGCCGATCTCGCGCAGGTCCACATGCATCGTGTCCGCGCTTTCAGGGCAGTTCGTGCAGAACCCCGTCCACAGCGCCTGCCCGACAGAAAAGATGAAATCCCCCACCCAGGCCATCGGCAGATAGGCCAGAATATCGTCCGTCTGACGCAGCTTGTCGAAAGCGGAAGAGGATTTGGCCGTCTCGATAATATTGCGGTTGCTCAGCACCACACCTTTGGGCTTGCCCGTGGTGCCAGAGGTATAAAGCATGACGCCCGTGCTGTCGTAGTCCAGCTTGGCCTGACGCGCCTCAAGCTCTTTGATGTGCTTGTCGCGTGCCTTGCGGCCCATGTCCTGGACGGCGCTATACTGGTCCAGCGCGGCGTGGTCGTATTTGCGCATTCCGCGTGGATCAAGATAGATCATACGCTCGAACTGGGTCAGCTGATCCTGAACGTCCAGCACCTTGTCGACCTGTTCCTGATCACCAGCGATCACAAAACGCGCGCCACAATGATCCAGCACATAGGCCATCTCTTCGGCGTTGGCGTCCTGATACAGCGGCACAGGCACGGCACCGACCATCTCTGCGGCCATCATGGCCCAATAGAGATAGGGACGGTTGCGGCCGATGATGGCGATAAAATCACCCTCGTTCGCGCCAAGCTCCAGCAGGCCAAGCGCAAGCGCTTCTACCTCGTCGCGGGTCTGTGCCCACGTCCAGCTTTGCCAGATGCCATATTCTTTTTCGCGATACGCAGGCGCGTTCGCAAATTGCTTTGCATTACGATGCAGCAGCGCCGGAACCGATTGCGGTCCGTCGGCGCTCACGAGCGTGTGAGCCAAATGTCTTCCTCCCAAACCCTGCTCTTTTTCGGCAGGTCGATCGCTGGTGCGATTCTGATGTCACACCATGATGTTGACCTGATGCTCTGCGTCAACTTTTACCTAATGATTTCTCAATTCTAACGAATTGTAACAGGCGTGATTTCCCAAGGTTGCGCTTGGCGGCGCTGTGGGGATGGTGCAGTCTGCCGCTGGGGGAGGCTGCATGCAGATCGACGATCACCAGACAAAACTCATGACGGCTGCGGGGCTGAACCTGATCGCGCAAGCGCTGACGATCTATGACGCGGATTTGCGGCTGGTGCTGTGTAATGCACCGTTCCAGCAGATGTTCGACCTCCCCAAAGCGCTGGTCACCCCCGGTGCGAGCTTTCAGGAAACGATCACCCTGCTGGCACAGTTGGGTGAATACGGTGACGTGGACGACGTGGCGCATTTTGTGGCCGAAAGGGTGGAACAGGCCCGCGCGTTTGAACCCCATTATATGGAACGTACCCGCGCCAATGGCCGCACCATCTCGGTCGAAGGCTCCCCCCTGCCCCAAGGCGGCTGGGTCACCGTCTACACCGACATCACCCGCACCAAACAGCAAGAGGCACTGCTGCGCGCCCGGTCTGATGCCCTGTCGGGGCAGGTGCTGGCCCACGCCGAAGAACTGTCAGCCACCAACCGCGAACTTGCCGCGATGAACACCGCGCTGGAAGAGGCAAAACGCCAGCTCACCCTGTCCGAAGCCCGCACGCGGCTGACCACAGAAATGATGCCGGCCCATATTGCCCATGTGGATGCAAACGCCTGTTACACCTATTCAAACCGGCGGTTGGCCTCTGTCATGCCGGGGCGGCGCGCGGATCTGATCGGCCGCCATATCGCAGAGGTTCTGGGGCAGCAGGCCTACGACTCTATTGCTCCCCTCGCTCACCCAGGCCTTTGCCGGAAAGCCGTCGGTGATCGAATTCACGGACGAGATGAGCGCCCGGCGCATCCGCGGCGCCTTTACCCCCGATACAAACGGCGGGGTCTATATCCTGTCGATGGATGTGACCGAGGAAACCCAGAACCGTGTCGCCCTGCAGCAGACCCGACGACGCGAGATCGCGGCGCAGGTGATCTCGGGGCTGGCGCATGATTTTTCCAACCTGCTGACGATCATCCTTGGCCTCCAGTCCCGGCTGGGGCGGCTGGACGGCCAACCGGCAGAGGCCGCCCCCCTCATCGAAGGCACCCTTGCCGCGGCGCGCCGGGGCGGCACGTTGCTCAGCTCTATTGCCGATATGACAGGCGCGCGCACGCTGCGTCCGACTGCGACCCATATCCCGCGGCTGCTTGAAGATCTGACCCTGATCGCGCGCCCCACCCTGCCCAAGGGCATGACGCTAAGCATCGACAACCAGATGGATGACACCCCCGTACTGCTGGACAGCGGTCTGGTGCAGGACGGGTTGCTGAACCTGATCCTGAACGCCCGCGATGCCTGCGGGGCTGCGGGGGCGATCTCGCTTGAAGTACGACAGGTCCATGACACATGGATCGAATGGGTCTTGCGCGATACCGGCCCCGGATTTTCGCCCTCGGCGCTGGAACACGGGTTTGATCCGTTTTTTACGACCAAAGGGGCCGAAGGATCGGGGCTGGGGCTGCCGATGGTCTATGACATGGTGAAATCGGCGGGGGGCGATCTGCGCCTTGGCAATACGGCC
>JGI24656J20076_1000194_pt1 | contig 9528 bp, 18 predicted proteins | sample MalvirmetaMSP114_FD_20076 | JGI IMG/M metagenome (IMG submission 20076)
CTGCAAAATCAACTGCTGAATCTGAATTAGAACTTGAAATAATTGTATCTCTTGAAAGAGTATCGGGGGTTGCGTCTGTTACAGTTCCAAGTCCAACTTCCCATTCAGTCGTTCCCTGATTAAAAATTGTATAGTACGTTGTATTAGTGGTCGCTATTCCTGCAACAAAAGTTTCAAAACCTGTTGCTGCGCCTGCTAAACTAAAAGTACCTGTTCCAGTTGTTGTACTAGTTTCTTTTACTCTGTCATTTATTACCAAAGCCATTTAATCTCCTTAAGCCATACTTATGATAGCATTTGCGGGTGTAGACGGACTAGGGAAAGAAATTGTAAATGTACCATTGGTACAAGTTTTACTTCCACTAAAATCTAAAACCACACATAATTTATCTGACTGATCATCATTATAAATTGCTCCATACGCTGCTGTAATTGTTGCTGATGACCACGAAGTATCAGTAAAATCACAAGATGCAACGGCTGTTCCATAAGCGACATCGTTGCCTAGTAAAGCATTGCCAGTAGTGACATAATTAGTGCCACCAGACGAACTTACTTCATTCGTTGCTGAATAAACAGTACTAGATGTATCATACGGATTTGCTGTATAGAGTGCTAATTTAAAACTATCTCCTCCAGATGCAAAATTATGTGTTCCGGTAAATAATTCTCCCCGAAATGCATAAGGTATTACGTTTGCCATTTATTAGTCTCCTTCATATTAATTACTTGATGGAGATTTTGAGATTATTTGAGCGCGAATGACTCCATCGCCATATTCGCTTCTGCGTCTCTGACCGATTTGCTCGATCGCGTACGATTCTAAAGCTTCTTTATAAGCCGCTTTATAATATTGTAACATATCCTGCGGACCTTTCAAGTATGCATATGTATTTACCAGACATGCATACAAAAGTAAATCAGGATATTTATTGGATATATAAGTTCCAGTTGTGGACTTAGCACTCGCTGTAAGGCTAATAGGTTCTTTATTAAATGCCATGGTAATGGCATAAGCTGTATCTGGTGTAGGGGCAACCACCCAATAATTTTCATCCCAATTGGCCCAATACTTAGGAAGGGAAGTAGATGAAGTAGAAGGAGTATTATAATATTCCGTCATAAAACTAACATCTCTTTGTTCTAAAAAAACTTGAATACTAGGACTGACATTATCATTTAATAATTGAACATATCGAATGACTCGACAATCATCTGGAATGCTTATGTATCTATTTGCAATAATACAATTCGAAGTGTAATAAAATCTTTCATCATCCATATCAACTGCTCTAAAAATAGTATGTTCAGCATTTTTAATGATTCTTTCTAAAACAGAATCACTCAGAACAGTACTTCCTACTTCTGTATAATTTCTAATATCGGTTTGTAAGTTTGATAAACTATATGCCATACTATGCGTTTACGACGGATAAAGTTACAGGTCCTGCTGAACAATAATCGCCGCCTCCTTTAGTACTACCACTTGTTGCTGTATCGGTACTTGTAAAATAAAAATAATTTTCTGGTTCTCCTAAAGTGCCCGCTGTTGTAGTTACACTACCATCTGAATTTTTCTTTCCAACGGTAATGGTAAATCCAGCTGCTGCACTAATATCACTGACATTATCAAATGTAGGTACAGATATAAACTGTTGTAAATTTTTTGTATCGGCTCCGCCTGAGCCTTCTGCTGTTACTGCCGGAGGCCCTCTAAATCTTACCGTATCACTCGTTGATCTTTTATGATCAATTGAATAAACATTTATAAAAGTACTTCCTCCATATTTAATGGTTTCAAAAGGACTATTACTTAACATAATTAAACTAGTTTTAGCGGTCGGTTGGGGTCTTGCATTTCTTAATGCTTGCGGATCTCCGCCATGGAAACGCGGATCCAATTGAGGTTGTTTAGGTTCATATTCTGAATAATGAACTAAAAAACCATTCCACTCTTTAACCATTTCTCTATATGGAAATGCCATTCCAGATCTATCTGAAATAGCCATTGATCTTTTACCTCTAGCAAAAACTCCTGACATTATACTCCATCTCCATAAAATGTTTGTGGTGTAATGTAAACTGATGTTTGTTCCCCGTCTGCTTGCATTGCCCTAAGCATTTCATCTTCATAAATTAATTTTAAATTTGGTGTTTGCTCAGGTGAATATTTCATACTTAAATAATAAGCTAGTCCAGAAACTAAAGCTGGATAAAATCTAAAGATTGTATCGGAAGTATTGGTATAAGCACCTACGTCTTCTATTTTTCCCATATAATAAAAATTAACTAAATAACTTGCTCCAGAAAAACTAGAACTAGGTGTTGTATATAAAAATAAATTTGGAGAAGCGGTTACCGTTCCGGCCGCATTTCGCACATATGCTCGTCTTTGAAAATAATACTGTGAAGGAGTTCCTTTGGATAATTTATTAGGTAAAGCTGAATAAGTTGATCTGCCTATTTTATCTAAAGCCGTATCCACCGGAGCTGTAGTTGTTGAATTATTTCTTACGTAAACTTCTAATATATCACTGATATCAGTTGGATAGTTTGTAGTGTCTGCAGTATAATTATATTCTGCCTGTCCTTCTACTAAAGGAACACTAGCTAATTTAACTTTCCAAAGATTAACTCCACGATTGCCCCATTCGGACAATAAAATATTTAATGAACGCCTTGCACTTCTTAATTGATAACCTGTTCGAGTACCGCGTACGTTTGTTCTTTCATACGCTTCTTCAATGATTTCATCAATTGAAGGATTAAAGGCTGTAGTTCCCGAAGTAGCCATCTATCCTCCTTACGCGCCAGTAATTGTTAGCGTGACGCTTCCACCAGTTCCAGTTAAAGTACCACAAACACCATTTTTAAATAACATACCTGAACCTGGAACATAAACTGATAATCCTTCCGTTCCAAAATTATAGGTAGCTTTTAAATTACCTGCTGCAGTTGCTCCTGTTGTAGCGCTGTCATGTAATAATAATTGAGAACCTGCTATTCCTTCACCTTGAATAGAAGTAACTCTAGTTCTAGCTGCCCTTAATAATGTTACAGCTGCTGTATCCATTTGTAGGGTTGTTTGGTCACTTGTATAACCGCTTGACATAATTTATCTCCTTTGTCGTGAGCTCCCAAAGGAGCTCACATTATTTTATTACGCTAAATTATTGTTTTGAATGTAAGTTACAGTCAAAGTTGCAACACCTGCGTCTGCAGTTGTAGCAGAAGAATCAGTAAAGATTTTTACATCTGTTGTTCCAATGTCTTCCCACTCATCACTATCTGCAATTGTTGCTTGCGACCCTAATTTAATTACATTCGCTGTACTAACAGCAACAGCTGTACAAAGTTCAGTCGAAGTTGAACTTGTGCCAACGCTTAAAGTTGCTGAATTATCATACGCAGTTGTAACATACACATATACTTCTACAATTTGACTATTTGCAGGAATAACAATTCCTGAAGCAGCCGCAGTTGTAGATTGTGTAATTGCCGCAGACTGAGCCATTAATACAGAACCGACATTTTTAATGTCTGTTCCGACCGTAGTCCCAGTTGTATTATAAATATTCCCAGCCTTAATTGGACCGGAAAATGTAGTTGTGCCCATATTATCCTCCTAGTTTTTCTGAATGTAGTCTCTAGGCCGTCGACTATACTCGTCTACATTCTAAATTAATTGTATAGTAAACAAAATATATATGAAATTTGCGTTGAGCGCAAGGTATCCTTGTGTGAATGTGTGATTTTTGATAGCGCTTAAGTGGCTATCGAAACTTCAGGCTTGGCTTCTCTTACTTTAATCTCACGAGTGTCATCTTCAAATTCTCGAGCAATGATCTCTTTAACAATTTCCTGAATTTTTTGATCGATATGTCCCATATGCAAAGTATATCTACCTTCCTTCAGGTGCTCCTGTTGCCACTCTAGTTCCAAGTACTTCTTCGTAGTGTATAGGTCTTGAGTCATCATTAACCTCCTCGTAGGTTATGCGCTTAACTCGGGGATCTAACGTTTTTTCTCCGAGATACTCCCATTTTACACTCTTTTCTCCCAGTTTGTCAAGGATCGAATGTTCAATAGATGCAGCATTATCTTCTGCTAAAATTTCCATTTTACCATGATAGTTATAAGCCCAAATATTTACGAGGAATTTCTTCATTTTTACACCTTATACAAAAAAAGGGGCGGAATTGTGTTCCGCCCCTAATTATTTATTTATTATATATCTGATCCGAAGATACCTCTAGGGTCAGAGAATCCGAAAACGTATCTCTCTCTAGCTTTGTATCTTACATTACCAGTATCGAAGTCACCTTCCATTGAAGTTTTCAATGGAGCTCTATTAAAGTGCTTCAGTCCGTTTGGTACATCAGTTTTAATCCACCATTTAGACGTATCAGTTAGGTAGTGATTAACTACATAACCTTCCGGTATTGCGCCCATGTTATTGATCGCATTGATGTCATTATCCGCTGTACCTACTCTACCTTTAGACTTCATCAGTCTTTCAGCAGTAAATTGAAGCGCAGAAGGAATTACTAATTTCGTTCCTCTCGCTGCAATTTTAAGACCTCTTTCATCAGTCATAGCAGCAATGTCAATCAATGCTTGCTCTAATGATGTTTCATTTAAATCAGCTGCCGTAGACAACTCATTTTTAAAAGATCCTGCTAAAGTTGGGTGATCAGTTGCGCAAAGCGCTTTACCGTCACCGCCAAGGTAGGATGTACTGAACGCGTTATTTAAAACAGCCGCTGCTTTAACTTGTTTTGTATTAGCCATAGATCTTGCTAAAGCTTTTGTGTATCTGCTTGCAAGTCTATCGTACAAATTGTCCTCGATCGCTTCTTCAGTGATCGCGAACGCAAGTGCGATTGTTTCGTTTGTATAACGAGCTGTGAAAGTCTCTTGAGCGCTATCGTAAGATATGCCCTGACCTTCAGGTTTAACAGTTGCATTAGCGAAACCTGCTAACATTACTTCTTCTTCAAAAGCTCTGTCAGAGTTTTCAGTTTCGAAAATTTCAGCTGCTTCGTTTACGTATTGTTTATACTCAAGTCCAAATAGTGCATTTAGACCTGGCTCTAGTTCTTTAACTAGTTGTGCTCTTGATATTGCCATTTTCTATATACTCCTATTATTAGTAACTTAAGCTTTGGATCGAACCCGGTGCGAATTTAACAATGAAGTTAGCATTCGTCGCCGTGTTGTCCTTATTTAAAGGATCGTTAGCAACCCTTACAAGATTGAACATAGCTTGAGCTGATCCTGCTGCTGCAGAAGAGCCTATATCTAGTTTAACAATGGACTGACCTTTATATTCATCAGTTCCAGAGGTACCAGTTGCACCATTATTCATATTATAAGTTAACGTTCCAAGCATTACTGCGACAGCTGCTGATGCATCTGCCTTTACTACGTATTCTTGAAATGTCGCGTCATTAACGAAGCCAATACCATCAGATGATCCGGTGTTGTAGTCAGTACCAAAGGCTTGACTAGCTGCTACAAAATTCGCCCAAGTAGGTTTTGACGTAGTGCTATCTATATAGAAGCATCCGTTAAAAACTCCGCTTGCGGCTTGAATTGTAGAAGTGTTGTTAGCCCAAGAAGTACCACCAGCTACACCATCATCCATAGTAGACGCTGTCAGGTCTTGTAAGTATCCATTATCTCCGCCAGTACCTTGTTTTCCTACTGGATCGTTTTGATAAATACCTATACCTGGAGCGCTTTTGATTGGGTACTCAGATAAACCTTGAGGTGCCGGGGTACTCCCCAACATCGCAGTCGATCTAAGACCAAATCCACCTGTTTGGTTAGCCATAGTTATTGTCTCCTTATGTCCACCGAAGTGGACGGTTTATATTAAATCGTTGGTTTAGGAATTGCTAAAATTAGCTTTTCTTTGTACCACCGAAAGTTACACGAGTCTGCCTTTCTTGTGAGATTGGCATACTTGGATGCTGTTCCTTTAGAATATCGTGTTTGATAGCTTCGTCTTTAGCTTCATTTTGCTTGTCATAATACTCTTGACGAGCTTTTGCGATTTCTTCTGGTATCCTAGCCAGCACTAGGCCTCCTACTCCGATCATTCCTGCGTATTTGCCTTCCTTCATAACTGGATAATCTTCGTCAGGATATTCATCAGCTCTTACAAGCTCGTATCCTGATCTTATCATAGCTGCCATATTCTTTGTATCATCAAAGCCCATGACTTCTGCTCTTATCCATCTATGTCGGTAACCAGCCGGCGCATTTGGTGCATCGAGAGATGAGGGTGGAGTCCATACTACTTTTTTAGCTGTTTCAGCTTTAGTTTGACTCGCACGTGAGGGTTTTTTATCGTCTGTTTCCATATGCTTATACTCCTTCCGTGATTTTTAATTGTTTTGCATAATCTTCAAGTGGCACCCCTAATCTTTTAGCAATTGCTACCTGTGAGGGTGTGAGTTTGACAGTTTTTTTGCGTCCTGAGAAAGCTGAACGTTTCGCTGATGCTACATTCTGAGAAGGTTTTTCTCTTTCTGTAGAAGTTGCTTCTATCTTATCAAATTTATGAGGGAATTCAAGTCTTATTCTTTTATCCACCTCAGTATAATAATCACTTGATTTAGGATCATAACCTTCTTCTTCTACGAGCTTTTTATGTATATCAAAAGCCGTATAAGTCATGGCAGAATCGTTGCCAAACCAAGCGTTTTTGGTTGCCCAGTCTTCTGCTTTAGGATCAGGAGTAATCGGCGCCCTATATTGTTGAGGCGTAATTCTAACATCCTTTCCCTTAGGTTTTGAAGTTTCAGCTATTTTTAACGCGTTCAATCTTGCTCCATCCATTGTTAGACTAGCAATTTGCTCTTGCGCAGCTACTTGTCCTTCAACATCTTGAGATTCAATAGCAGTTTTTAAAGCCTGTTTAGCAGCTTTCATATTTGTTTTAACTCTGCTTTCAAATTCAGAAACGTAAGATTTATCTAATTTAGAAAATTTACTTTCTAAATCTTCTTTATCTTTTTTAACGGATTGGGCGTAAACAACAGCTTCTTCTTTTTGACGTTCTGCTTCACGCATTTTACGAGTTAGTTTAGCAATACGTTTTTGAACACCTTCACTATATTTTTCTAACTCTTCTTTTTTCTCTTCTTTTTTCTCTTCCTTAACTTCTCCACCTTCTTTTTTTTCTTCGGGTTGTGCTACTTCTTCAACCTCTATCTTCTCTTCCTTTTTTTCTTCAACGTCCTTAATAGGTTCGTTGTTTTCATCTAGTTTAATTTCAGCGCCTTCTTCTTCACCGACATCAATTAGATCATGTTTTTCTTTTTCTTCTGGCATAGTTCCTTTCCTATGTTAAATATGATGAAGAACAGCTTCAGGATCTTTAATGGTTCCTAAAACTTCGTCATCGTTTAGTAGTCGCACTTCCCCACCTTCTATTGGTAATCTTGAACCCGCATAGCGAGCAAAGATAACCCAATCTCCTTTTTTGCACCAGGGTCCTGATGTAAATTTCTTCTCCGCATAACACAAGGGTCCCATTTTTAAAACGTAACCACATGTTGTTGCAATTCTTGCTTTGTCTAAAGTTTCTTGTGAATAAATTAATCCCCCCTTACTTTTAGTAGGTGGAGTAAATGGTAAAACTAAAATTCTCCAACCACTTGGTTCCGGTAATTGATCAACCGTTTCTTTACCAATGTTGGTAGGATTTAAAGGTTCTTTTAAATTTTTTAATTCTTCTTTATACTTATCCTGTAAAGCAGATTTATGCTTCGGGATTTCTTTTGAGGTCGACGATGTTTCCGCCTGATTCATGTTGCTCCTTCGTTTTTAGCAGGTTAGAGATTTCCTGTAATGTTATTTGTATTGAATGTGCTTGTCCTAATAAATACTTATATTTTTCGTGATTGTCAACCCCTGTGCCGGCTAGCATCGCATCACCGACGGATTGTAAATTTTCTTTGAGTCTTTTTTGAATTTTATTAATTAAAACTAAATCTTCCATTAAATCATTCTCACTCTTCCACCATCTTTAAGGGAAGAATCCATTCCACCACCTAAAATTTTTCCCCAGTCGTCCACCTGAACATCTTCTAGTTTAATAGTGTCATCAATTAAACCTTTTTGTTTAAGCAGTTTCCAAAGTCTTGGAGGGTCCTTAATAATTTTTCCTAATTCTTGAAAAGCTTCTTTCCCTGCACCACTTCGAGCAACATCCGCAAAGAGTTTACGGATTGCTAACTTAACGACTGTACTAGCCATTAGTGTGTTTCTATTCCGAAACCTTTTGTAGCTATGCCTCTAGATGAAACTTTTCCACCATCTTTTAAAGCAAGTCCTTTGCCTCTTTTAGCAATTCCACCACCACGAAGGCCACTTACAATTCTTCGTTTTTCATCACGAAGATTTCTACGTCCTTTTCGAGTGTGTGCTTTTTCAGCATCGACTCTGCCTAATTCTTCTAGTCTATTTTCTCTACTTGTATTTGCCATAATTATCCTCTTTTTTTAGCCATCTTTTTAAAAGTTTTAGCTAAGTTATATCTTTTAGATCCTGGAGGACAAGTTTTGCTACCAAATTTTTTACCAGTGCAAACTCCTTTAGTTCCTCTTCGTTTAATAGATGCTGTTGCTTCTTGAATCCATTTGCCGCCTTTCGCACTTACACGACCACCTTTCGCATAAAGCGATTGTCTAGTCTTCAGTGGAAAAGCTGCTCTAGAATTAAAAAATTCAGGCATGACTATCTATTGATCTGTCCAGATTTTTTAGCCGCGCTTCCCCATTTTCCATAAGATTCATCAGCCGAAGCTTTAAGTTGTGCTTTAGTTCTTGGCTTTTTGACTCTCATAGCAATGGATTCGTCTTTTCGATCTTTGTATCCCTGTTTCTTAACAGAACCAGCTTCCCCATAAGGGAATCGAACATTAGATCTTACTCCGTTTTGTCTCATAGTTTTTTCCTTTAAGTATAATACTTAGTTTTTTTGCGTCTGTCACCCATTACTTTACCACATCCCTTTGCGATTGCAACACGAACGGGTCCACCCTTTTTATAATTTTTTTCCCATCTTTGAGCAATTTCAGGATGATTAGCATGTAAATATTTTCTTTGTTTTTCTGATTTAAAAGGCATTATTTCTTCTTACCTCCGCCATTTCTCCAGATTTGAGTTCCCTTTATGCCAAAAATACTCCCGACGACTAAAATCCAAAGTGAAGTGAACCAAGTTGGCAATGTTGAGAAATACTCAAAGAAAAGTTTTACTTTCTCCATCGCTGTCGGGTCGTCACTTACAACTGCCCACATTAANACAATTATGGGGGCCGATAATATGACTAAAACGAATTCGTCCTTCCAATCTGATTGACGAGCTTCGAGAAGTTTACCCTGGTAAGATTCCTCACCTCGGGCCATACGTTCTGCGTGCAATAATTGTGCATCAGACATAGCTACTTTCGTTCTTTGTCTATTGGAATAGATTTTAGCTCCAGCTTTTAAAGCCATTCCAGCTAAATTAAACC
>JGI24656J20076_1000195_pt1 | contig 9496 bp, 8 predicted proteins | sample MalvirmetaMSP114_FD_20076 | JGI IMG/M metagenome (IMG submission 20076)
ATCTCAAGCGGGTGGACCAGTCTCAGGCGGTGGCGGTCTATTGGTCTTACCTGCCAAAGCTGGGCCGCATGCGGCACCATCTGCGCCGGGATCCACGCTTTGCCAAACGGGGGGAGCGCGAGGTTTTCGCCGATTATCTTGGCCGCTATTTTGCCCCCAACGCACGGGTCCGCCATGCGCTATCGCAAATGCGCCCCACGGCAAAACTGCCAAGCATCGGGGTTCATATCAGGTTCACCGATCGAAAAATCCCGCTTGGCCCGGTGTTGAAGACCCTGGAACAGCTAAAAGCCCGCCATCCGACCGCGACTATCTTCCTTGCGACGGACAGTGCCGAGATAGAGGATCGTTTGAAGCGTGCGTTCGACAAGGTCATAACCCATCCCAAACGGCTAGGCCTCGCCGGCGCGCGTTTGCATGGGCCGGATACAACATGCAACCCGCTGCAAGAGGCGGAAAATGCCCTGATCGACATGTGGCAATTGTCCCGTTGTGATCACCTGATCTATTCCCGCCGCTCGACCTTCTCTGTCACCTCTGGCTACTTGGGGCGTTTTGACCCTGCGCGTATCCACGATGTCGAACGGTATTCTCCGACGCTTTGGGCGAAGGAACTGTTGCAACGCTATGCTTGATCATACCCCCGCAACCATGTCTTGCGGGCGGCCCAGACCGCCGCCCAATGCGCCGCCCGCGCCCGTCTTTGCGCATCGCGCGAAGCCACGAACGGCCGCGTAGCCAAATACCGAAGCGCCGACCAAAGCCACATCAGAAAGACCCCCGCCCCCTGTTGCCACGCAGGCCAGTGATCGCGGACCAATGAAGCGCGCGACGTCATCACCGCGATCGCCTTTGCCTCTGTCACCGTGGTAGAGGCCCCGACATGATGCACGATCTGCGCCTTCGGCGTGATCAGCGGCTGATACCCTAAGTGAATCGCGCGCAGGCAAAGATCGGCATCCTCGCCATACATGAAATATTTCTCCGAAAAGCCGCCCAGTTGATGCCACAAGGAACGGTCGATCAACAGAAAACACCCCACAACGATATCGACAGGGCGCACAGAATCCCGCGGCCAGCGCCCGTAGGCTTCGGGGTTAAACACTGCGCTGCGCGGGAAAGCTGTGCTGAGCCCGATCGCTTTGAACAACAGGCTGGCCACAGTGGGCCGCGCCCAACAAGACGCGATGTTAAGCGACCCGTCAGCAAAAATGGTGCGCCCACCCCATATCCCCGCCTGCGGATTTTCGCGCGCAAAGGCGACGAGTTGATCGACCGCATCGGTATGAAGTTCGGTATCAGGGTTCAGCAACAGTAAATAATCGGAACAACACTGCTGCGCGGCAAGATTATTCGCGCGCGCGAAGCCCAAATTCTGCGCCGAGCGGACCAGCCGGACCTGCGGAAACGCCGCAGCTATCGCGTCTGCCGAACCGTCAGAGGAGGCGTTATCCCAAACAATACACTCAAATTGAGTCAACTGCGTGTGTTCATACAGCGTTTCAATCGCCCTAAGCGTCAATTCCCGCGTGTTGTAGCTGACGATCACGACACTCAGGGCAGGCCCGCGATCAATCGTCGCCAGCTTCAGCACCCCGTCGCCCGCAATACGACACCCACGGTTGCCCTTAGTATGCGCAAATCCTCGGACAGTGACAGGGCGCTGAAGTAGTGCGTGTCGAACTCTGCGCGCTCTGAAAACCTTGCTCTGTTCCGGGATGAAACCTGCCAGTTCCCACTGATCCCCGGCCGCATTCTTTCGTAGTGGTCACCCTGATAAAGCCCCCTTTGAGACACCAACATGGGTCGGGGTCCGACGAGACTCATCTCTCCTCTCAGCACGTTAACGAACTGGGGTAGTTCATCCAGTGACGTGCAGCGCAAGAACCGGCCCACCGTTGTGACACGGGGATCGTGGCGCAGCTTCTGGTCTTGTCGCCATTCATCCCTGGCCTTTGGATTTTGTTCTAAATAGTCTCTTAGCGAGTGTGGATCGTGGGGATGCATTGTTCGCAGCTTCCACATCTTGAAGACCCGCCCATCTTTACCGACGCGTTCCTGGGTGAAGAACGGAGACTGCCCAGTTGCTGCCACAAGACAGGCAAGAAGGCAGATCACGAGAACCACGATCGGTGCAGATAAAATGCAAAAGACGATGTCAAAACAGCGCTTGCCATATAGACGATAAAGCTCCCGATGCAGATCGCTTCGCCGCAGGGTGTTCACGCGTGGATGGGCTTGGCGTTTAAAGACATTTGTATGATGCACCGGAAACTCCTTCTTCGGCTCAGGCCCGGGGAAAGGTCGATGCTTCAATGGTTATGGGGACAGGCTTACTACGGGGTTAAGGAAAAACATCCAATTTGAATGACTGTGTAGAAAAGCCGTTCATCATGAGGTGTTCCAAACGCGAAGACGGCGATAAACCCGTTACACTGCATGATGGAATTTACGGTAAACTATGGTTTGCGCCGGCCACTCAGCGCAGGCGCTTGTCGCAAAGTCGCGTATATGCCGCCAAGAGATGCGGCTCTGACGAAGACCATGCCAGCGCATTCACGACCCTCTCGCGCCCGGCCTTCCCCATCGCCGCTCTTAGTGACGGGTCGTCGATGAGCTGTTTAATGCAATCGGCAAATCGAATCGGATCATTTGAAGCCGCGTAGAGGGAGGCCGTTTCGGCGGTGCGCCGACCTTCGGTCAGGTCGAACTGAACGACCGGTTTGCCCAGCGCCATGTATTCAACCACCTTGTTCATTGATGATATGTCGTTCATCGCATTGCAGGGATCTGGCGCAAGACCAACATCTATCGTGTTCAAAGCGTCCACCAAAGCGCGGCCATAAAGTGCGCCGGTGAACGTAAAGTAACCCGTCAGCCCAAGGTCATCGACCTGACGTTTCATGTCAGGCAATGAGGGACCAAAGCCGATAATCAAAAAGTGGATATCGCGCGTGCCCGAGGCCACAAGGTGAAGCGCCGCGGAAAGCAACAGATCCATTCCCTCCTGCTGTCCGATCACGCCGACGTACCCAAGCAGCGTCTCTCCCTCGTGCCGATACCTCTGCGACCCTGGCCCGGGCGTAAAATCTGTTAGATTCGGAGCGGAGCGCACAACGAATATGTCATCGTGGCATTTGCCACCCCGTGTCATCGCGATTTCGCGAAAGCTTTCATTCGGGGATATCACCACCGATGCAGCACGGTAGCTGAGCAATTCACACTTTCGCATGACGTGGTAACCTACGCCTTGTTTGTCGAACTTGGCGACAAAAAGTTCTGGGCAGACATCGTGCTGGTCAAACACATAAGAAACGCCCTTGCGTCGGTACCACATGGCAAGAAGGCAGATCAGATCAGGTGGATTGCACCCGTGGATCGCCTGAAAAGGGTTTTGCCGCCAAATACGCCGCGCAAGCCGAAACCAATGCCAGATTGCGCTAGCATATTCCGTTGCATATGAAACCGCGCCGCCTCCGGTTTCAGGAGCAGCGGGGTACCGGTAAATATCCACGCCTTCGCGCCGTTCAAATGGCGCAACCCATCCCTGACCCGTGGGCGAAATGATAGAGACTTGGTAGCCTGCGCGGACCAAAGTCGTCGCTTCCAGCCAGACCCGGCGATCGAGCGGCACGGGTAGGTTTTCAACCACGATCAAGATATGACGCACGGGCGGTTCNGGCATAGGTCCTTCAACATCAGAATCAGATTGGCGTCCGTTCTGCCAGCCACGGGTGAACATGAAGTTAATNCCGAAGCGCCGTCGCCCTAAGTTGTCTCCAATAGGAAACATCACCTCTCGGTTCAGCTAATTACCCAGCATTTGCATCAATNTTGCTTGATTTGGGGGCTTGCCGCGCCCTTTCGCCCCGCGTATTCCAGCACGTGGGACACCCTTCCCCAACGAAGGGCGCTTATCTGAAAGGGTAGCTACATGGCTATTACGACACCGACCTCGCGGCCCACGAATCCGCGTTTTTCCTCTGGCCCGTGCGCCAAACCCCCCGTTTATGACCTGACCAAGCTTGCGAGCGCGCCTTTGGGGCGTAGCCACCGCGCGGCACCGGGCAAAGCGAAATTGCTTGAAGCAATTGAAACCACCCGCGAAATTCTGGGCGTGCCTGCTGACTATAAGATCGGCATCGTTCCGGCGTCTGACACTGGCGCTTATGAAATGGCGATGTGGTCGTTGCTCGGCGAACGCCCTGCGGAAATGGTCGCATGGGAATCCTTCGGCGCAGGCTGGGTGACCGACGCCGTGAAACAGCTCAAGATCGAGCATACGGTACATACCGCGGATTATGGTCAAATTGTCGACATGTCGGCGTTGAACTACGACAACGACGTGTGCTTCACTTGGAACGGGACAACCTCTGGCGTGCGCGTCCCAACGGGCGATGTTATCCCTGCCGACCGCAAGGGGCTGACACTATGCGATGCGACATCGGCTGCCTTCGCGATGGATCTGCCGTGGGACAAACTGGATGTGACGACATTCAGCTGGCAGAAAGTTTTGGGCGGCGAAGCAGCACACGGCATGCTGATCCTCAGCCCTCGTGCCGTCGAGCGGCTTGAAAACTATACGCCTGCTTGGCCCCTGCCCAAGATCTTCCGCCTGACCAAAGGTGGCAAGCTAATCGACGGGATTTTCAAGGGCGAGACGATCAACACCCCTTCGATGCTTTGCGTTGAAGATTACCTGCTGGCGCTTGATTGGGCGAAATCCGTCGGCGGCCTGCAAGGTCTGATCGCGCGCGCCGATGCGAATACGGCAGCGATCACGGATTTTGTGGACACGCATGACTGGATCGAATTCCTTGCGGTTGATCCGGCGACACGGTCGAACACATCGGTCTGCCTGAAATTCAATGACGACCGGATCACAGACGGCGCAGCCTTCGCAAAAGCTGTCGCGAAACGTCTCGCGGACGAGGATGTCGCATTGGACATCGGCGCCTACCGCGATGCCCCTGCCGGTCTGCGGATCTGGTGCGGCGGCACCGTCGAAACCTCTGACATCCAGGCCATGCTGCCTTGGTTGGAATGGGCTTTCGAAGCCGAGATCAACGCTTAATTTCGGGTTCCCCGCTTGGCGATCACGCCAGGCGGGTGGCTAACCCACGCCCCCCTTCTATTCAAAAAAGGAGCGCCAATCATGGCCCCCAAAGTGCTTATTTCCGACAAACTCTCGGACGCCGCCGTTCAAATCTTCAAAGACCGCGGCATTGACGTCGACTTCCAACCCGATCTTGGCAAAGACAAGGACAAGCTTGCCGCTGTGATCGGCGATTACGACGGGCTCGCCATCCGGTCCGCGACGAAAGTGACCGAAAAGATCCTCGCCAATGCGACCAACCTCAAGGTGATCGCCCGCGCCGGTATCGGCACCGATAACATCGACAAGGATGCCGCCTCGAAAAAGGGTGTCATCGTCATGAACACCCCCTTCGGCAACATGATCACCACTGCAGAACACGCGATTGCGATGATGTTCGCCGTTGCCCGCCAAATCCCCGAGGCATCGGCCTCCACCCATGCCGGCAAATGGGAAAAAGTCCAAATTCATGGGGGTCGAGCTTACGGGCAAAACCCTTGGCGTCATCGGTGCCGGCAACATCGGCGGCATCGTCTGCGATCGCGCCCGCGGCCTGAAGATGAAAGTCGCGGCCTATGACCCCTTCCTGAGCGAGGAAAAAGCCAAGAAGATGGGTGTCGAGAAAGTCGAGCTGGACGATCTGTTGGCGCGCGCAGACTTCATCACGTTGCACGTGCCTTACACGGATCAAACCGCAAATATCCTGTCCAAGGAAGCCTTGGCGAAAACCAAAAAAGGTGTGCGGATCATCAACTGTGCCCGCGGCGGTCTGGTCGACGAAGAAGCATTGGCCGAAGCGCTGAAATCCGGCCATGTCGCTGGCGCAGCCTTCGACGTTTTCAAGGAAGAACCCGCGACCGAAAACCCGCTGTTCGGCCTACCCAACGTCGTCTGCACCCCCCACCTTGGGGCCGCCACGACTGAAGCACAGGAAAACGTGGCACTTCAGGTCGCTGAACAGATGTCCGACTACCTGCTGACTGGTGCCGTCACAAACGCCCTGAACATGCCGTCCGTCACCGCCGAAGAGGCAAAGGTCATGGGCCCGTGGATCACTTTGGCGGGTCACCTTGGGGCCTTCATTGGCCAGATGACGGATGAAGCCGTGAAGGCGATCAACATCCTTTACGACGGTCAGGTGTCCGAGATGAACCTGAACGCGCTGAACTGCGCGGTCGTGGCGGGCATCATGAAACGTGCCAACCCCGACGTGAACATGGTCAGCGCCCCCGTTGTTGCGCGCGAAAAAGGCATCCAGATCAGCACCACCAATCAGGACAAATCCGGTGTCTTCGACGGCTATGTGAAAGTGACCGTTGTCACCGAGAAACGGGAACGGTCGATCGCGGGCACCGTGTTCTCGGATGGCAAACCACGCTTCATCCAGATCAAAGGCATCAATATCGAAGCCGAAGTTGGTGCGCATATGCTTTACACCACCAACAACGACGTGCCCGGCATCATCGGGACGCTGGGTCAGACCCTGGGTGCGAACGACGTGAACATCGCGAACTTCACCCTCGGCCGGTCCACCGCCAAAGGGGAGGCGATTGCCTTGCTCTATATTGACGGCCCACTGCCCGAGAAAGCGCTGAAAGACCTGCGTGATACAGGTCTGTTCAAACAGGTCAAAGAGCTCGAATTCGAAGTCGCCTAAGACCCACAGCGCATCAAAGAACCGCAGAGCGCCCCCGTCACCGGGGGCGCTTTTGTTTTGCCTGCTTCCAATTGGCCTAAATCCCGGGGGAGCAGCCAAAGGCTGCGGGGGCAGCGCCCCTACGGGCTCCCCCCGACCGCTGCCCCCGACGCATCACGCGCCGGTCCAGTCCAGCACCACTTTGCCAGAGGCTCCCGATTTCATCGTCGCAAACCCCGTCTGGAAGTCGTCGACGTCAAAACGATGGGTGATGATCTCACTCACGTCCAAGCCGTTTTCCAGCATGGCGATCATCTTGTACCACGTCTCGAAAATCTCGCGGCCATAGACCCCTTTGACGGTGATCGCCTTGAACACGATGCGCGACCAATCGACGGGCGATTTGCCCGGCGGGATGCCTAGCATCGCGATCCGCCCGCCCATGGTCATTGCCTCTACCATCTGATCCAGCGCGACCTGATTGCCCGACATCTCCATCCCGACGTCGAAGCCCTGTTTCATCTTCAGCCGCGCGATGACATCGGCAAGGTCTTCGTGACGCACGTCGACGGGGACGACATCGGCGACCTTGGCGGCGAGCTCTAGCCGGGCGGGGTTCACGTCCGTGATCACCACATGACGTGCGCCGACGTGGCGGGCGACCGCTGCAGCCATGATACCGATGGGGCCTGCGCCGGTGATCAGCACATCTTCCCCCACCAGATCAAAGCTCAGCGCGGTGTGTACCGCATTGCCAAGCGGGTCGAGGATCGCTCCGATATCGTCCGAGATCGTGTCGGGTAGCGGGACGACATTGAACGCGGGCAGTCGCAGATATTGCGCGAAGGCACCTTGTTCATTCACGCCGATACCACGCGTGGCGGGATCAAGGTGGAACTTGCCGGACCGCGACTGGCGCGAGGTTTTTCCGATCAGATGCCCCTCGCCCGAGCAGCGCTGCCCGATGGTCAGATCCGTGACATTGCGGCCCAGTTCCACAATCTCTCCGGCAAATTCATGGCCGGTGATCAGCGGGACAGGCACGGTATTCTGCGCCCATTCATCCCAGTTCCAGATGTGGATATCCGTGCCACAAATGCCGGTTTTGTTGATCTTGATCAGCACGTCATCCGGCCCGATTTCCGGCACCGGCGCGCGGGTCATCCACAGCCCTTCGCGGGGCTCGGACTTACACAGCGCCTTCATTTCGTTGCTCATGACAGAACCCCACAGGCTTTGCCCGCCACCTTGAAGGCTTCGAGCGCACGGTCGAGCTCATCGCGGGTCAGTGCGGCATTCATCTGGGTGCGGATGCGGGCCTGACCGCGGGGCACAACGGGAAAGAAAAAGCCGCTGACATAGACGCCTTCCTCGAACAGGCGCGCTGCCATATCCTGCGCCAACTGCGCCTCGCCCAGCATCACGGGGATGATCGGATGTTCGCCGGGCAGCAGGTCAAAGCCGAGGTTGGTCAGCCCCTCGCGCCAGTATTTCGCGTTCTCGAACAGTTGCGTGCGACGATCATCCCCTTGTTCGACCAGTTCAAGCGCCTTGATCCCGGCCATGACAATCGACGGCGGCAGTGAATTCGAGAAGAGATAGGGCCGCGCGCGTTGGCGCAGCAGGTCGATCACCGGCTGCGGCCCTGCGATATAGCCGCCGATGGCCCCGCCAAGCGCCTTGCCCAAGGTGCCTGTCAGGATATCCACATCGACCCCGAAGTGCGCTGGCGTGCCCTCCCCCTTCGGTCCCATAAAGCCTGTCGCGTGGCAGTCGTCGACCATCACCAGCGCTTCGTATTTCTCCGCCAGTTTGGTGATTTCGGGCAGTTTCGCCAGATAGCCGTCCATGCTGAACACACCGTCGGTCGCGATCATGATAAACCGCGCGCCTTCCTCGCGGGCGAGCTTGAGCTGCCCTTCTAGGTCGTCCATGTCCGAGTTGGCATAGCGGTAGCGTTTGGCTTTGCACAGGCGGATGCCGTCGATGATCGAGGCGTGGTTCAGACTGTCCGAGACGATGGCGTCCTCTGGCCCGAACAGAGGCTCGAACAGCCCGCCGTTGGCGTCAAAGCAAGCCGCGAAGAGGATGGAATCATCTTTCCCGAGGAAGGCCGCCAGCTTTTGTTCCAGCTCGCGGTGGATGTCCTGTGTGCCACAGATAAAACGGACAGAGGCCATGCCGAACCCCTTGGGGTCCATCGCATCACGGGCAGCGACGATGAGATCGGGGTGGTCTGCCAGCCCCAGGTAGTTGTTTGCGCAAAGATTAATCATCTGACGCCCGCCCACCGTGATCTCACCGGATTGGGGCGAGGTGATCATGCGCTCTTGCTTCATCATACCGTCCGCGGCGATGCCGGACAGGGTGGCGTTGACGTGATCTAGGTAGGCTTGGGTCATGATAGAACTCCTTTTCTCAGGCAGGTTCTATCATATCGGAAACGGTTCCGAAATAGAGGAAATCCCTTATAGCGGATTTTTTCCTATATCATGGATCCTCACACCATAGCCCAAACGGTCAGGCGTCCTGCACGACCAGAAAAGCCCGAACAGGACCATCTGTCGCAGCGATCCGGTGTGGGACATCAGCAGGATAACGCGCCGTGTCGCCTGCGTGGACAGTGCCGACGGCGTCGCCGCTGCGCAGTTCTACCGTGCCTTGCGACACGGTCAGATGCTCGCGCGCGCCGCGGGTATGGGGCTGGCTGTCCAGCATGCCGCCTGCATCGATCAACAGTTCGTAAACCTCGTGTTTGCCAGCCT
>JGI24656J20076_1000205_pt1 | contig 9081 bp, 16 predicted proteins | sample MalvirmetaMSP114_FD_20076 | JGI IMG/M metagenome (IMG submission 20076)
AAAACATCTGTTATATTTTTTGTCATTTTCTTTCTTTCTTTTTATTTTTTTCGAACTCAGGGTCGTAATAAGATACTAAATATTTTTTATCAGTAGTTAAACAATAAATCGCTCCTACTTTATTCCCTTCAAAATATCTATATATCCAAACTTCTCCGTTACCTTCTTGATAGTTTTCATTTTCTTTAAAATAAGTAAATTCTTGAGCTTTATCGCTACAAAACTCATAAGGTTTAAGTTCAGTTTCAACAATACTTTTTTCTCCATTAAGAAGAAGAAATACAATTAAAATTTTTATACTCATTACATTCCGTGCTTTCTTGGAATAATTAAATCTTCCATTTGTTTCGCAAGTTTCTTATTATCTTCTTCCACTTCTGTTACTCTCCTTTCTAATTCTTTAATTTTATCTTCAGCCTTTTCTCTTTTTTGTTTTTCATTTCTCCACATTTCAACAGGAGTTTGATAATCAGTAGTCATTATTTTTCCTTTAATAATACATTTATCTCATCTCTTATCTGTCTTAAAGCACAATCTCTTTTCCAATCTCTTTCAAAGAAAAATTGTGGATTATTTATATCCTTTATCTTTTGATCAATATACATCGAATATCTTTCAGCGTATGGTAAAGGAATATAACTTTGATTACCATGTTCTTTCCTTGATCCTCGACCCTTTAGTCTTATACTGTATCTTCCTTTATGTAGATACTTCTTCATTAATTTAATGAAGTCCCAACCTTCTTGAGAGTTAGGAATACCAGTCATAAAGTGTATACAAGCATCAGCTTTAGCTTTTCTTTCTGCTTCAGAAAGTTTAGGTTTCCTCCAAAACTTAGAATATTTCATTGGAGTTCCACATAGTCTTATAGCTTTAATTACATTTTTATTATTCATATTATATCGCTCCTATAAGTAATAATATAATTAATACTTCCATTTTTATACCTTTCTATTTATCCAAATAGGGTTGTTTAATTAAAATTACATTTCCCCATATATTTCTCCTATTTATATCAGTTTCACTACGAGCATCTTCTGGTACTTCTTTATTATACCAGTGCCAATAACTTCTATATGCCATCGTTGCTTTTTGATTTAATTGAACATTATTTTTACCTAATGCGTTTTCGTCACAAAGCATTTCGTAGGTTTCTCCATCCCATCTAGCTTNNGNTACTTCCACAGTATTATCGTGAATTATAGCTCTTACATGCTCCCATTCNATAGGTTTAGCATGCATAAAACTAAAATGGAATCCAGTTTTTAATATTACTACATGTTTAATTATAGACAATCGGTTTTACCTCCTCCTCTAAGTTAAGTTTTAGTTTTTCATAAATGATATCAGGTATATCTAATTGATATAACTCTCCATTCGCATGTTCGAAAAGAATACGCCAACAATCCTCTCTCATCTTAATCGAGAAATGAATTGGCCACTCTTGTTTCTTGTCGAATTTTTTAATATCTTCAAAGTCATGTTCTTTAAAATGTCTAGGCCAATTTTTGGTTCTAGAGATTGTATTAGAATATATTAAATCACCTTGGTTAATTACTAAATGGTTCATTAATCTCTACCGTCCAATATATCTCTTAATTCATCTATATCAGAACCATCATCGCTAAAATCTGAAATTTCTAAATCGACAGATGCAGCGACTTCTTTATCAGTCATAATCTTATCTTCTTTTTTCCAACCATCTGGTGGTGCATTATCTTTATTAACATCTTTGATTATTTTACTCAACTTTTCTTTAGTCATAATTTTCCTTTCTATTTTTTACTTTATATATATTTTTATATTAAAAATATTCCTTAAAAACAAGAAAAAAATCCACGATACTTACTATCTAAAAGACTAAAACCTGCGCTATAAAGCGTCCTACGTCACACTATTTTAGTGGATTGTATACTCTTTCTCTATATCTACGTCATAACGAGGAATTTCATTTTTATATTCAACTACTTCATAATCTAAAAAATTAAACATTCTCATTTTATTAATACAGAATTCATAGAACCTATTTACTCTCGGAAAATAAGGTTCGCTATCATATTGTGGAAACTCTAATAGTAATTTTCTTTCAGGATTTAATTTACTTGTATATGTAAATTTAACCCAATAATTTTTTGTGGGTAAACTCATTAGTTCAGTAATTAAATGATGACTTCTTTCTTTAAACATTTTTTTTAGTAGAGTTAGAAGGAGTACAATAAAATTTAATATAGAGTTGATGGGTATTCACCTCGTTAAAGCCAAGTTTTTGGATTTGTTTTTTAGCTTCAGTATAACCACTTATCATACACTCATAAGATGTATTAAATGTTTTGGGCCATTCATAAGGTGGCATACATGTATTAAATGTACTAGAGCATAGTATAAAAACTAATATTATTTTCATTTCTCTTTTAAACACCTCACTATTAAATTTTTTAAAATTGGATTACTTTTTAAAACAGTATAATATTGTTCTGTTAAAGTTGCTACTTTTTCTTCACCATGTGGGCCTACTTGAAAATCATTTAAAGCCATTATAATATGAAAGATTTCATGAAATAAAGTCTTACCAAGTATTTGTTTAGTAAGTCCTTTTTTAATAATTAATGTATTAGTATTGTAAGTATATAAAGCATAATCATCTATCTTTTTAAAGATAACTTTTGTTGTTGTATTTTTGTATTTAATTTCAGTTAGTTTCATGGGGCCTTTTTATAGGCCCCATTATAACATTTATCTACCCAACATTCTAGATTTAGTTCTAGCATTTACTTGCGTATTTATCCCTATTCCGTTACCTTTTTCTGATCCACGGCTATAGGCTACTCTATCTCGGATACTCATAGAAGATTTTGAACTCCTTAAATGAATACCTTTTTGCTTTAACCATTTAGTAATAGCCATCTGTTCGTTCTTATAAAGAACTGGTAAACCATCAGGATTGCCTTGAGGGATATATTCGGGAGCTATCTCGTTATATCTATCATTCAATCTTCTCGATAACTTAGTCGCACAGCCTTGTTTAAAAGCATGAGACATTCTATTAATTTGAGCACGACTACCTGGCACTTCTCTAAATTCTTCTGCTGCTAATCGTTCTACTGTATTAATAAAGTATTTACACATCTCTGTAGCTACCAATCTATTAGATTTTCTACCTACAAAAGTAATTACTTTAGTTCTCTTGTAGTTATTATCATATTTCATAGTAGTGTAAGTCTTACAGAAATATAGTTTGGCTGTAGCATTTCTTATATAGCCTTTCCATAAATCTCTATCGACCTCTACATCTTCGCTATCCATAGGCTCTACTTGATCTTCATCTTTAAGATCACTTATAGAGAGATTGTGTTCTTGAAGTAACTTTTGAGCTTTATCTGCAGCAAGCATTGCTTCGTTCTCAGAAGCTCCGTTTTCTGTAGACATTTTTAAAAGCTTTTGTATTCGCTTCAGAATACTCTCTTTTTCTTCTTCTGGCATATTTCTCCTTTCTTATTATTACTTGATTATTCTTACTTTATATTATTTTAAATCTTATTCGACAAGATTTTCTTTATTGTGTTCCAATCTTTCGCTAGAGCTTTTTGTTCCCATTCTTCTCTGGTTACACCAATAGCTAGAGCTTCACCTTCTGAACTTGGAAATAAATAAATTTTTTTATCTTTTTTCACAATTATATAGACAAGACCTCCGTGATAGGTATAAGACTTGTGCCATGCGATTTGCTCTATACTCAGCTTTAGTTTTAATTTGGTTTTTTCTCTTTTGGGGGACCGCAAATACTTTCCTTCCAACCAACCAGTTTGACCGTTTGAGCAGTAGTGCACATCAGGAATTCCACGTTCAATTTGGGTCTCAATCCTTTGAATAAAAAAATCGTTTAATTTTGATCTAATCGTTTGCCAAATCTGTTTTTCCATTAAACTTACATATAGGGATTGGTTTCATTTTATGTAAATTCTTCTTTCTTAATTTTAAATATTTTTCATAATCAGGTTCTGTAGGATTATTCATTAAGTATTCTATTTGAGAATAAGACATACCTAATTGATCTACATCTTTTCTTCCGTCATTCCATAAACCATCAGTAGGTTCAGCTTCCACAATTTCATCTAAAATTTTTAATTCTTTTGCCATAGCCCATACGTGAGTTTTAGTACAATCAGCAATTGGTGAAATATCAACTCCGCCATCACCATATTTTGTAAAAAAACCTACACCAAAGTCCTCTATTTTATTTCCTGTTCCTACTACAATTCCTTTGGTACTAGCGGATATTTGATATAAACACATCATTCTTATTCGTGCTCTTGAATTAGCTAATCCTAATTTATCTGTAAATTTCATATCTATCATTTGATTTTCAAAAGCTAAAAAAGTATGTGTTAAATCTATTTCAACACCATAACAATTTTGAAATTTAGTAGTTAACCAATTTTTATGTTTAATAGATAAGTCATGATCTTCAGGTCNTTGAGAAATAGGCATTGATGCTACAAGNGTTTTAATTCCAGTTAGTCCACAAATAGTGCTTACTACAGCTGAATCAACTCCGCCAGATATTCCTACTACTAAACAATTAGCAGGCGTATCCATACTTTCTACATAATCAATTAGCCATTTTCTAATAAAATTTATTCGTTCAAATGGAGTCATTATTTTTTCCTATTGGTATATATTTTACATCATCTTTAACTTTTAAATATCTAAAAGGATCAATAACTATTGACCCAGGCATAAAATAAAATTCTTTCCAAGCTTCATGTTTAGTTCCTATAAAAAATAATTGAGGTTCTTTATCCCATTTAAATTCTTCTTTAATTTTCATAATATCAGGAGAATCAACCCAAGGATCCCACATACTAACTTCTTTACCTTTTTCTTTTAAAATATTTTTTAATAATATGGAAGGACTTCCTACTGTTAAATTAGTTTCAGGTTTAAAACATTTACCTAGAATATTTATTTTTTTATTTTCAGCATATTTTATACATAGATCAGCTAACCATTCAGTTTGAACTTCTCTTTGTTTCATTATATTATCATACCAATTATATGATAAATTTAATTTTTGAGCTAAATAACTCAGAGCTATATTATCTCTAGGATGACAACCTCCTCCATCTCCCATTCCTCCTGTTAAATATTTAGGACTTATAATTCTATCTGTACATAAAGCAAGAGCTTTAGTTACATCATCAACATCGGTATTAGGTAAATGATGACAAGTTTCCATAATAGTATTGATCATTGCTATCTTCGTTGAAATAAAAGTATTATAAACTACTTTTATTAATTCAGCATTTTCTAAAGTAGTTTCATGAAAGGGAGCATTATTAATAGTTCTATAAAATTCTTTAGCTTTTTCAGCAGCAGACTTATCATCTACTCCAAATAAAATAACTTCACTATTTAAAAAATCAGGAATAGTAGTTCCCATTGCTATAAAGAATGGATTATAACAAAGTTTTAAATGTTTTCCTAAGATTGGTTTAATAAGTTTTGTAATAGTACCAGGAAGAACAGTAGATATAATAACCACAACTTTATCTTTCCCTTGTTTTTCGATTTCTTCATTTAAATCTTTTATTCCTTTTACTAAATAATCATAATTAAAGTCTGCTCTTTCTTCTGGAATACGTGTTATACCTTCATATTTTTCTTCATGAGGAGTTTGAATGGGAACAAATATAATATCACTTTCTTCAACAATATTATTTATAGGTTTTAATTGTATTTTAGATTTTTGTAATAACTCAATAGCATCTTCTTCTTTATATGTTAAACTTTTAAATCTAATATCACGAAGTGTACGATCATTAATATCTGTTCCTATAACAGTATGACCTCTACTTTCACATGCTAAAGCTACTGGTAGACCAAGTTTTCCTAAACCAATAAAACCTATTTTCATTTATTTTGCGTTACCCCAATTATCTCCTTTCTCGATATCCACCTTAAGAGGCACATTCAACTTTACGCAAGTTTTCATGATTTGTAAAGCTTCTTCAAAACATTTTTGTTTATTCCAAGGAATTGAAAAATCTAATTCATCGTGAATAGTTAATTTTAAATCAATCTCATCTAATAAACCTGCTTCGTATATTTTTATCATTGCAGATTTTGTAATATCGGCTGACGAACCTTGAATTAAAGCATTTAATGCTGTATGAGTATAAGCTCTTTTAAGTTCTTGTTTAGGATAATGAGAATAAGCTTCTGTTAAAGAATAAGCTCTTTCTCCCCAACTATCTCTAGGTTCCCATAAATCAAATCTTCTTTTTCTTCCTAATAAAGTTTTAATATAACCCCTACTTCCTGCCACATTTGATACTTGTCTTGATAATTCTCTAACAAAAGGTACTTTATTATGATATTGATTAAATAATTCATAAGCTTGGTCTTGTTCTAATCCTAATTGTGCTGCTAATTTTTTATTTCCCATACCATAAAATAATCCTAAATTAATAGTCTTGGCTTGCTTTCTTTCTATTCCTGCCATATTAGCTACCATTTGATGAAAGTCTGTTTTATCATTTCTACAAAATTCTTTTTGGACGTGTAAAGCACTCCTCATATCTTTAAGACAAGCATAATGTATTAATACCCTTGGTTCTTGTTGAGAATAATCAGCACAATACCATTCTGAATCTTCTTCGGGTATAAATAAACTTCTAATCATCGGACCAAGTTCAGGGTCTCTAGCTGGTACTTGTTGAAGATTAGGATGAGAAGAACTAAATCTTCCGGTAACAGTACCCATTGGATTAAAACCACAATATATTCTTCCATTAGAAGCTTTATCAATAATCATATTTTTAATAAATGTATTTCGTATCTTGTCTAATTTACGAATATTTAAAATACTTTTACTAACATCGTCCACTTGAGTTTCCAACCAAGCTGCAGTGAAAGATGGAGTACCTTTTGCGGTGTGTGTATAACTAATATTATTTTTATCATATGCTTCCTTTAAAGAGGCGTTTGCCCATACATTAACTATGGTTCCTCCTAAAGTATTTAGTTTAGATTGTAAGTGAATTTGTTTTTTTTCTAATTCTGTATATAATTTATGTGCTTTATCAACATCAACTCTTACTCCTTTTTTTCTCATTTCAAATAGGACTTGAATTAACTTTGATTCAAATTTAATTATATCTTCAACATCTTCTCTTTTTATTCTTTCTTGTTGTTTTTGATATATTTGTAAAGTAAGTAAAGCATCTTCTTTAGCATATTCACTTACTTCATTTGCATGTAATCTCCATAAATTTTCTTTTACTTTTGCTCTCTTACCAAACTTATATAAGACAGCTTGTTCTAATTCAACTTCATATTTAGATTTTCTTAAATAAAACTTTGCTAATGAGTTTAAAGAATACTTTAATTTATTTTCATCAAGTAAGTGTTCTATGGAAAGTACATCTAAAATCTCGTGACTACGAGTAAGGGTAAGTCGCTTATCCAGTGAATAAAGCCACTCTACGTCATACATTGCATTAGCAAATATAAGCTTTTTCTTCTTTGAATAAATATATAATAAAAAACTAATAACTTTTTCTTTATTTAAATTTCCTCCGCCTTGATGATTTATTGGAAAATATTCGTTATATCCACTATCAGTTGCAATAGAAATTCCTGCTATATAACCATCTTTTCTAAATCCGCCTGGTCCCATTATTTTAAGATTAGGATCATAGGTCTCTGTATCTATCGCTATTAAGTTTGCTTCGTCTATTTTATTTACATTAAACATTAATTTAATTTTCCTAAAATAAAATTAATATTAATAAAAGACCAATCTCTATCTGTCATACACCATAATCTTTCAGCATCTTTTTGAATATATTTTTCTCCGAATACTATTTTTTTAGCTGACGTATTTAAGAGTAATTTAACACAATGAATACAAGGACTCACTGTACAATAGACTGTATGTATATCATATATATCTTTACATTGAAGTAATGCATTCTGTTCAGCATGTATAGCTTCACACTTATCTAAATCTTTTCCACTTTTAGAATTTGCTCCTTCACAAGGATTATCTAAACAATGAGAAAATCCACTAGGATTTCCATTATAGCCAGTTGCTAATACATGATTTTTTTTATTTACTAAAATACAACCAACTTTTCTTCTGACACAAGTTCCTCTTTCTGAGACTAATAAAGCCATTCTTAAAAAATAAAAATCAGCTGGTTGTCTATAATTAGCCATATGTTAAATAATCTAATCTTTCTGAAAGTAATCCATTAGGTCTTAATTCGTTACCTGTTACATCTGCCATTTCCCATAAAATATCAATAAATTTAGTAGGAGTTTTTTTATATTTTTCAATAAGATTATTTAAATTAAAATCTTTATCATCATAATTACTTTTAAATATATTATCTAATTTACTAAAATCATTTTCATAAAGATGTCTACTTCCTGCTTGTATATTTAATTCTCCTAATTTACATTTTAATCCACGAAAATTTAACCAACAAATTATATAAAAAGAGATTGCACTAAAATTAAATGTATCATAGGGAGTACCTAACCAGGCGTCATTACTTCTCATACTAGCAATCGTATGTAACCATAATTCATCACTTGCTTCTCTTAATAAAAATTGTAAAGATAAAGTACAAGGAATATCTTTACTTGATCTAGGATTCTCTCTCCATATATTTATAACAGCTTGTCTACTATCATTATCTTTTATTAAAGTATTAATTACATAAGATGTTTGAGTAATAATTTTAGGACCATAAGCTCCAAAAAAAGTTACACCATCATCACTAAATCTTTTAACTCCATCAACATATTTAGATACACTTGCAACATCATTTCTGCCACTCAACATCCATGCTGCTTCACCAAACATAAAACTATAAGATAATTTTCTTTCAGGTATCGTTATAATAGGGTCTTCCATACCTATTTTAAAAGAGTGATTTATTTTTTCTTTTATATTTAATCCTCTAGGTTTACACATAAACTCAGAACGATTATAAATATCCCATAACATTTTTTTATATCTAATATTAGTTTCTTTCATTTAATATTTTATTTTAATTTTATTAGTATCTATCC
>JGI24656J20076_1000216_pt1 | contig 8868 bp, 16 predicted proteins | sample MalvirmetaMSP114_FD_20076 | JGI IMG/M metagenome (IMG submission 20076)
ATTCGGGAGGACATCAGCATCATTCAAAAACAGATTAGAGATTTAAACAAGACATCCCACATGGGATTAGGTGGCTTGAAAGTGTTTCTCGTAGTGGGAGCATTGCTTGGAGCCATCTGGACGTTCATAAAAATTACTGATTAAAAAGGAGGACTTATGGAAAAGTTAAAAAATATATGGGGAGATATGAGCAAGCCGGCAAAACTATTTGCTTTGGCAATTGCTGCTATCCTCATCATAGTATTAGTAAATTATATAGTATAAATTAATGGAATGGCTTCTTGCTATACTGATAGGTTCATTTGCAAGTGGAGCCATGGAATCAATAACGACACCTGCTAAAGGAGGAGGAAGTATAATGAGTGGTTTGCCAGTAGAAATGATTACAATGCTCGGCTCAAGTGTATTGGGCGGAGTGATGACTATTTGGGGTCAATCCATAAAGGCCAAGCAGGCAGAACAAAAAATGCTTCTTGCTCGTGGCAAGTTCCAAATGGAAGAGATAGACAAGGCAAGACGATATGAGAACAAGGGTTTTCAATGGACACGAAGAATCATAGCTTTAACAGCCGTGTTCTTCATCATTGTGTGGCCTAAAATCGTACCTGTTTTTTTCGATGTTTCTGTATTTTTAACTTGGACGGAACTATCACGAGGATTTTTCTTCCTGATAACAAAAGGAAATGCTTGTGGACAGGCAGTTCGCAGGTGTTGTTATAACGCCAATGGACACGCATCTGATGGCGGCGATAGTCGGGCTTTATTTTGGGGGAAGCCTCGTTAAAAAATAATGTTATGGGATAATAAATGAAATGGGTAGCAACAAATTTATTTTTACTGTTATTATTAATTACAATTGTAACAGTATCAAAAACTGCAGTGGCGGATTCTGCCAATGATACAAATACCCAAACAAATGAATCGGGAAGTAATACAAATATAACTGGTGGATATGAAAGCACCACGACAACAACCTATGAAGACGGGGCAACGAACACTACAACATCCACGTCAACCACAACGAGCAGTTCAACAGGTTCCGATATTCCCGTTAATTCAGCCAATTCACCAAGTTACTCCTCTATGTCTCAGGATGTGTGTAGCATGGGTGTTAGTGGCTCCGTTAGCACTCTCGGCTTTGGGGCTTCTGTTGGCAAACATATTAGGGACTTAAACTGTGAAAGAATAAAGCTGTCTAAAGTTCTGTATGATTACGGAATGAAAGTAGCGGCTGTCTCTATTCTGTGCCAAGATGAACGAGTGTTTGAAGCGATGCAGATGGCGGGAACACCTTGTCCTTTTGAAGGCAAGATTGGTAAAGAAGCCATGGCACAGTGGAATAAGTATGATGTGGAACGACCTGATTATAGTACCTACGTTAAAAAATTAGAAAATCGTTCTCGTATAGATGAAGAATTATTAGAAATAGCAAGGCAAGAAGAAGCTGAAAGAATTAGAAAAGAACAGGAAAAACTTGCTAGAAAAATAGAGGAAGAAAAATTAAAACTTGAAACTTTAAAACAAGAAGAAGAAGTTAATAATATTATTATTGAAACTGATTTAGAAACAGAAGAAAAAGTAATTATTAATATTCATGGATAATGAAATATATTCTTGCTGTATTAATTACTTTAAGTTTTTTAACTGTATGGAATAAGGCTTTTGGTGAAACAATAGACACGGGAAACCTCTTGGTCAATCCGGGATTTACCGGTGGAACAACGGGGTGGACTAATCAAGGGTCTACACAGCAACACCATGTAGAATATGGTAATGAATGTAACCCCAATACAGCAAATAACTGGGCTACGACTTGCGGCATAACAAAAGGTTCTTTAGCTACAGTAGATAATGGTGGAGTTAATCAGACAATAACACTGTCTGAAGATACTAATATGACTACTGAGGAAATCCAAAATGGATTCACCAGTACGATGTCCAATGATATATGGTTTTGGAGCGGAGAAGATTCCGTTACTATGACACAGACGTTAACTGACAGTAGCAATAATGATACAACGCAAATAAGAACAGTCACTGGCAGTCATAATTATTATCAGACATACACTGACAGCATTACTGTAGGTAATAATACTTCTACTGATTATAATATAAATGCCAAGGTAGACATAGATGATTTCAGCAATTCTAGTGGTCATGGCGGGCCTGACATTGATAACATAGAATTAAAAATAACTTACACCTACATTAATCCTCTTGAAGAAGACGCTCAAGAAATTATAGATGACATTAATGAAGATATTAATGATACCATAGATGATATAGACTGGACAGAAGAAGAGTATACATGGGATGACTCTTGGCAGGATGATTACACTTGGGAAGAGGAATACACTTGGGAAGATGATTATACTTGGGAAGAAGAATTTTATTTTGAAGATAACTATACTTGGGAAGATGATTATGCGACTGATTGGACTGAAGAATTTGAAATAGAAGAGTTTGAAGAAGTATATTTTGAAGAATTTGAAGAAGTAACTTTTGAAGAAATGCCTACGATGGAAGAGGTATTTTTTGAAGAGTCTTTTACAGAAACTNCCATCATGGAAGAGATATTTGAAGAAGAGTTTGAAGAAGATTTTACATCATTTCTAGAAGACACTGGAATGGAGGAAGAATTTGTCCAGTTTCTTGAAGATGAAGGAATGACACAAGAAGAGTTTTTTGAAGAGATAACCGAGGGAGAGTTCGATGACGAATTTACTGAGGAATCTTTTGAAGAGTTTGAGGAACCATTGGAAGAGAGCACAATCACGGAAGAAAGCATTCCAGAGGTTATTGACAGTGAAGAAGAAGGAATTGAAACAGAGATTACAGAATCAGAACCGGAATTAGAGGAAGAACAGGAAGTAGCCCAAGATGAACCTACAGAAGAGTCAGAGCCACAAGAGGAAGTACAAGAGGAGGAATCCAGTAGCGAAGGAACTGAGGAGTCCGAAGTACAGACAGAAGACAGTGAAGAGCAAGACGGTGTACAGCCGGAAGGACGAGACAAGTTGGACTCCGACAAAGGGATTGCTACAGATGTTGCAAAAGTAGAAAGCAAGTTAAAACAGAAACTGAAAGCCATCGCCAAACAAATAGCGAAGACAACGAAAATCAACACTCAAAACCTATCAAAAGAGGATTTATTTTTTAAGAATAATACCGCGCTAAACGCCTACAAGAAAATGCAATTTTATAAATCAAAGGATATTTATACTGATGCCAATCTGGATTTATTCAATCAAATTGACCTAGGCGTTTATGCCAAAGATATTTACACAAATATAACTTTAGCGAGTTATACACAAAACGACCCTGTAGAAGTACATCGAGTACAACTGTATAACGCACAAGAAAAAACTAAACGATTACAACTGGAATTGGAGGCCATGCGAAATGAAAATTATTGATAAGCTCAGTACTTATGCGGCACTTATTGGTGTTATATCCGCTATTGGCGGAGGATTTTATGCATGGGGTGAGTTTAACACACGACTTTCTGCAATAGAAAAGAAACCTCCAGTTAATTTAACTCCACTTAAAAGTGGACTAAAGGAAACAAACACGAAGAAAAGAAACCTCCAGTTAATTTAACTCCACTTAAAAGTGGACTAAAGGAAACAAACACGAATTTAAATGAAGTTAAAATAGACTTGATAGACAGGATTAAAAAGGTTGATGATAAGATTAAACCTGTGGATTTAACTGTTGTATTCAAGGAAATAGCAAAATTAAGAGAAGAAGTAGCTATGCTTGATATTCCTGATGACATAGATTTAAAGCCCATATCAAAGGAACTGAAAAGGTTAAGCGAGGAATTGGTTAGAGTGGTAGCAACAATACCTAAAGCTGTAAACTTAAAGCCCCTTGAAGAGGCAATACAAGCAATTGAAAAGGCATTGGCTATTGTCAAGAAAGAAAATCAAGTACAGGATGCCATAATTGAAGAAATTAAACTAAAAGCAAATAATCCATTGGCTAATCAATGATAAAAACTATTAAAATATTAGCCGATATAACTAAGAAAGATGTAAAAAGGTGTTTAGTGCTAGGGTGGTTTGTATTAATGAACCACTTAAAATAAAAAAGAAAGAAACTATCAAAAGAAAATTTAAAAGAAAAAATTAGGCTAAATATTTTTTATTAAAATTTAGCTGTAAACCAGTTTTAGCACTTGAAAAGTTTTTAGTATACACCATATACTAAATAGGCTGATGCCATGATGGGTTAGCCAAACTTAACTCGCTTAATAAGGAGAAAATACTATGGGCGATTTAGATATATTAAGAAATCATTTTTTAGGGTTTGACAATGATTTTTTTTCAGACTTTTTTGTTAAAACCCCTAATACTTATCCACCCTATAATGTGAGGGAAAAGGATGATAAAGGTCTTATTGAATTAGCAGTAGCAGGATTCAAGGAAAAAGACTTAAAAGTGGAAGTAAAAGATAATCTTCTATCCATACACGGATGTAAAGAAATAGATGATAAGAATATTAGTAAATTATACTCTATTCATAGAGGAATAGCTAATAGAAATTTCACTAGAAAATTTAAATTACACGAACACATAGTTATTAATGGAGCTAAACTCGAAGATGGCATGCTTAAAGTGGCATATCATAGGGAAGTTCCTGAATCTGAAAAATCTAAGGTTATAAAAATACAATCTTAGTACATCATTTTCTGACTATCTTTCATCATTAACTTAAATACCCCTGCGTAGTAATCCAACATGGATGCTATGACAGGGGTATTTTCGTATTCGGGGTTCCATTTATCCATTACTTCAATAAAATCCATTCCTTTGGCTAATTTTGTTTCTATGACAAGTAAGACCCTCAGAAGTCAGCTTTACATCAAAGCTAGCAATAGTGCTTGAAGTTACCATTAACCATTACTAACTTCTCCCAATTTTTTTGATGGATATTTCTTATTAAATTGTGATAAACTCAAATTACTGACATCCTCTCTAAAATTTTTAACCAGTTCTTTCTCATGTCCTCTTGTTTTTTTTAAATCTTCTGCTGTTTCAAATATTGCGGATGTTTCTTCTGCCTTTGGTTTATCACTCATCATAGTCTCCCTTTGTATTATAACATCAAGTCCTTTTTCAACTAATTCAAAAAATTCCTTATGTGTTTTTGTAATAAATATCTCGTTTTCAAACATAATTTTCCAATCATCTTGGTCAATGTCATTTAATTTTTGTATTCTAACTATTTTTCTTTCCATTTTCTTTTTCAATAAATTTATGTTGCGTGGCTTTTAAAACTTCTTCGGGCCAGTGGCACTGATGCCGCCATTAAATAGGAATTTGCTAGGGGTAAAAATTTTACCTTTAATTCGTCTTTTTTATCTGTCATTTTTATTCAAACTTTTTATATATTCCGCTGTTTCTCTCCCTCTTCTTTCTCCTTCTTCTTCTTCTTCTTTTTTTGGCTCATTAAATTTAATTTCACCTGCTATGGCACTATAGGCTGACATATCCATATAGGTATCCTTGCTTACAGCCCCTAATTTGGTTCTAGCCACTTTTAAAAGGCACATAAGTATGGCTACATCATGAGGAGAAACAGTATATTCCAAATAAGCTGACCATAATTGGGCTATATTACGATGATTTTCCGTTTTGTCACCATAATCCATCTGGCGTTGTCCACTAGCTAATTTAATCGCTTCATTTAAAAAATCCTTTGTTTTCATATAGATACTAAATCCTGTAAAGGAACTAGATACCCTTTAGATGTCAGATTATCTCCTCCGGAAACAATGCGGTAAGTACTATTATACACCTTTTCACGCAATCTGTCAAGAGGAATCTCAATGGAAAATAGATGTTTATCATTTTTGTCAACAATCTTGAAAATCCAAATGTCAGCTTTACTCGTTACTACGCCACTGACTTTATTTCTTGACCTAAACTCTATGAAGGCATTGCCTGTTTTATAGGCTAATCTGTCAGTTTTTAACTCATAATTCTCACGGGACTTCATCACAAGCTTTTCATGTTTTTTTCCATATTTAAGGTCTTCATTGAATTGAGTAACAGAAAAATCGTGTGTTTTTAATTCTTTTATACTTTTTGAATTATTTTCTTTTACAATGGATTTCATCAGTGTTTCTTTCCTAGGTTAACTTTTGTTATGTTACCCGACAAGTCTTCTGTCCTTGGTGTCTCCCCTTTTCGTTCTATTTCAACCATTTTGTCCATTACGGCCATCTGACCAAGTGAAACAAGCCTGTCCAAGTCCGTATCCATCATTTCCATTATCCCTTTTAACACAAAATAAGCGGCGTGTACGGGATTTTTAGGGTCGGTTGTATCATATGCCATCATGTCAAACCCCGCCCCTTCTTTCATCGGTCTTAACACGAGATAAAATCTATCTGGTAATAGCGACAGCTTTTCCGTTTCATTCATAAGTTTATTTATTTCAACCATAATTTAGGTATCCTCTGTTCCGCCCACAGTATGCTGTGCTTGTCACACCATTTTCCGTAAGTTGTTTTACTTGATTTGTTAAGCTTGTTGTTTGCGTTAACAAATAAAAATCTTATGTCAATATCGGGATTTTGTTCTTTAACAAGTAAATGTTTTTGTCTGTCTGCTAAATCAAAAAATCCTTTTGTTTCTATGTACATATCTTGTTTGGCTAGATAAAAATCGGGAGTATATTTTTTAATTTTAGGTTGGTATTCAACATAAGATAATTCATATTCATATTTAATTCCATTCTTTATCAACCAATGAGCGAACCCCCTTTCAAATTCTGAACGAAAGCCCTTTCTTTTCATACAAGAGTTGTCATCTATACCTGTTAACTGTTTCCACACATTTTGTAAAAACATCCACCAATGTCGGCGCATTCTTTCCTAATTCTATTATTGCTTTATCTATGTCAACAGAAGGCATGATAGCAAGTTTTCCTTGTCTTATTTTCAATTGCAGACTATGAAAATCATCTTTTATAATTCTTGTCGTCTTAATTATATTATCTTCCCTAAAATAGCCATCCTCACCAATTGTTTCCCTTGTAATTAGGGAATGGCAATTGTCATTACCCCTCATCCATTCCATCATTTCTCCCCCGCCTTTTTTAAGTGCATTTTCCGTATACACCCAAACAGCATCCTTGTTTGATAATATGTCTTCCTTTTTAAAAGGGGATGTCAGCCATAATACATTCATAAATTTTTAACCTCCACGTTTTTTAATTTATTATACCAAGTTAATGGTCTAGTTTTCGCCCTTGATGTCACTCTTTCGTGTAATTGCGCCTTTGGCCAACAAAAATGTTTAAACTGGCAGTACCCGCAGATATTATGCAATATAGTATTTCCTGTTTCCATTCTCACACCCTTTTGTTTTCCAGACTTCGGCACGTATGTTTCTTTAACTACTTTAAATAATTTTTTAAACTTCCTGTCTGATTTTAAACACTTGATATTCTTGTCAGCTTTTTGCAGTACTTCTTCCCTGTCTTTACTTTGATTTTCTGGTGCTTCACATACAGCCCATTCACCTGTAACTTTATTTATTGCTATCCAACCGCCAAAAGGTACGTTTTCCGCCTCAGCGTATAAATGACCTTGCATGACATATCCGAAAGGGTCATCATCCTTTATCTTATGGTAGCTACCATACTGACCAAATTTATTAATAAAACTAGCAGGACTAGCTGATTTCACATCCCAAACTTTTCCATCAATTTTTACATCGTACGTGCCGTTTAATTCCACGCTACCCACTTTTAATTTCACGGGTTCTTGTAATTTCTCTATGTCCACGCCCGCCCCGCGCATTACGGCTATGGCGGCGGATTCAATTAAATCCCCCATTAAAAATTTTATGATTGTATTATATTCAATTTCACCCTTTACACCTTTTTTTTCTAATTGTTGCTGACATAAAGGCTTTCCCAACCCCGACATCCTTATTCTCCATTCGGGTCTTTTATTAAATTGTTTTTCTAATGCCTTACCGCACGATTCCTTGAACTCATTTATAATTTCGGGGGAAAGTGTTACCTTCCCCCCCGTTGCGTCATAAAGAAAATTCTCTATTAGAGTATAGAGCACTGCTACTATCCGTCTAACTCAATAGCTAGGGAGTGGTCGCCATCTATTGTTTTTTGTTTCGTAGCCTCTCTATGTTTTCCCATGACACCCTCGTTTATGGATTTAACCGCTAAAGCAAATTCCTTCAGTAATCCCTTATCCACGTCTGACAAGGTATCCGCTGAATCCTGTATCTTCACATTAATAACAAAAAAAGTGTTTCCACCCGCTTTCTGTTTTCTTGTGGATAATCCAAGATTAGTGCGTATCATCGGCTTTTTCTGTTTTACTAAACTAGCCAAAGTCGTGCTAAACGGAAGGTAGTTAACCCCCTTAGCATACAACACGCAAGGAATAGCACTAATGTCAACACTTTCGCCTGTAGCTTTTTTGCCGTCAGCCATTGTTGCAACTCCATAAATAACTTGATTACACTTAATGGAACTTTGTATAACTCGTTGTGGGTCGTTATCCGCCATNTTTTGCACGTCTTCCCTAGATAATTTTCCACACTTATAAGTTCCAGATGTATCAGCAAATTGGTCNCCTAGTGATGGCATTTGCACGCTTGATGTAAATTCCTCCGCACTATTGTCCCAATAACTGTAAGCATATAATCTAATGAATGGTCTGAACACCACCTCTTTAGAAAATACCTTGTCCCCATCAACTTGAATCGTAAAATGCCCTCTAGGCAATGGGTTTTCATTATCATCTTCAGTGTTATAATTAATGGACAGCCGTGACAGGACGGAACCTTGCCCGCCGTTATCCGTTTGTCCCGTTAACTTCATCAGTTC
>JGI24656J20076_1000219_pt1 | contig 8814 bp, 8 predicted proteins | sample MalvirmetaMSP114_FD_20076 | JGI IMG/M metagenome (IMG submission 20076)
TTTCTCGCGGCACAGCGCCTCGACATCAGCCAAAGTCGTCTTGCCATAGACCTCGGGCTGGCGCGTGCCCAGCAGGTTCAGGTTCGGACCGTTCAGGATCAGAATGGATGTCATAGCGAGGACCTTGTTGTTGCTGTGTGGTAGCGCAGACGTAGCATAGGCGCCACGGCGTCGTTAGTCTTTCTTTTCAGGGTATTCGACCGGACCACCGTGCTTTTCCCATGTCGAAAAGCCTTCGCGCAGATGCGCCGCGTCAAAGCCCATGTCTTGCAGCGTCGCCGTGGTGATCGCCGAGCGCCAGCCAGAGGCACAGTGAAAGACAAAGGTCTTGTCCTGACCGAAGATCTCTTTGAAGTACGGGCTGTCAGGGTCGACCCAGAATTCGATCATGCCGCGCGGTGCGTGAAAGCTGCCGGGGATATAGCCGCTGCGCTGGCGTTCACGGATATCGCGCANGTCAACGACAACAACATCCGGNTCCTTCAGCATGGCCATCAGATCAGGCGTTTCGATCTCGCGGATACGNGCACGGGCAGCGGCNACCATATCCGCCGAAGACATCTTGAGCGTCATATTCTTCCTTTCGTTCAGCAGCCGCCAAAGCGCCGATCGCTTACAGTTGCATCGGCTTGGCGCATGTGGATTATGGCACGCAGAACAACGGGGTAAAGCAAGAAGCCACGCGGATGGGAGAATGGATAAACTGGATGAAGAAGCGTCTTTTTTCGCGAATTTTCAATGCTTTATGGCGCACTTTAACAGCAAAACATCACCCAAAGCACACGGATTATTTACATAATACTGATTATGGGAGTCAGATTAAGCGCATGCGCACCCCTCACAAACACAGGATTAGCTAATGAAACTCTGCCGTATCGAAACCCCTGACGGGATAAAACCTGCGATGATTGACGCAGATGGTGCCGCGCGCGATCTGACGCAGCATCTGACGGATATCGAGCTTGCCACGATGGCACCCGCAGCGCTGGACCAGTTGCGCGATGTGGACGTTACGGCCTTGCCTGTCATCACGGGCCGTTTTGCGCCTGTGATCAATGACATACGTCGTATTCTGTGTATCGGGCTGAATTACTCTGACCACGCGGCAGAAGCTGGCATGGACGTGCCCGAGCACCCGATCCTGTTTAGCAAACTCTGCGCGGCCACCGGTGCCAACGACCCGATCATCATTCCCAAGGAATCCGAGAAAACCGATTGGGAAGTTGAACTTGCGGTCGTTATCGGCACCAAGGCACAGCATGTGTCCGAGGCCGACGCGCTGTCCCATGTCGCGGGTTATGCGAGCTTCAACGACGTGTCAGAGCGCGCTTTTCAGATCGAATTCGGCGGTCAGTGGGTCAAGGGCAAGTCCTGCGACAGCTTCGCGCCCATCGGCCCGTATCTGGTGACCGCAGACGAGGTGCCGGACCCGCAGAACCTTGATCTATGGCTTGATGTGAACGGCACCCGTCGTCAGACGGGCAATACCCGCACGATGGTCTTCTCGGTGGCCGAGATTATCTCTTTTCTCAGCCGTTTCATGACCTTGCTGCCCGGAGACGTGATCGCCACCGGCACACCGCCCGGCGTTGGCATGGGCTTTAAGCCGCCGGTGTACCTGCAACCGGGCGACGTCGTTGAACTGGGCATCGAAGGCTTGGGGAATCAACGCCAAGAAGTCATTAAATTCAACGGGTAAGCGCCCTACCCTAATGCATAACCTGCACCGCGCACCGTGCGGATTGGGTCATCGCCACCGTGAGATGTCAGCGCCTTGCGCAGCCGCGCGATGTGCACATCCACGGTGCGCGTGTCGACATATATATCGCGTCCCCAGACGTGATCCAGAAGCTGATCGCGGCTAAACACACGGCCCGGACGCTCTAACAGGGTGACCAGCAGCCGGTATTCTGTCGGGCCCAATTTTAGCTCGTTCGCGGCGCGGTTCACGCGGTGGCGTTCGGTGTCCAGCGTAATATCGGCATAGCTGAGCGCCGCGCCCGAGGATGCCGGGCGCACACGGCGCAACTGGGTGCGCACACGGGCCATGAGCTCGCGCATGGAATAGGGTTTGACGACGTAATCATCCGCCCCCGTCTCTAGCCCGCGCACGGTGTCCACCTCTTCTGACCGCGCCGAGAGCATGATCACGGGGATATTACGCGTATCTTCGCGGGTCTTGAGCTGCCGACACACCTCGATCCCGCTCAGCAGCGGCATCATCCAATCCAGAATAATCAGGTCCGGCAGCGCCTCTGCCACCAGCAGGATCGCTTCTTCGCCATTCTCGGCCCGCCTTACGTCAAACCCTTCGGATTCAAGGTTATACGCCAGAATTTCGCGCTGTGCGGGTTCGTCTTCCACCAACAGGATCTGGGGCTGCGCCGCCGACATGGTTCTACCCCTTCAGCTTGGTGGAGGTGTTATCCGCCTTTGGGCGGTCCTCGTCCGGATGGGTGCCGGTCACCAGATAGACGACCTGTTCCGCGATCGATGTGACCAGATCGCCCATGCGTTCCACGTTTTTCGCGATGAAATGCAGGTGCATACACGATGTAATGTTGCGCGGGTCTTCCATCATGAAGGTGAGGAATTCACGGAACAGCGCGTTGTACATCTGATCCACGTCTTCATCGCGTGCGATCACGTCCATCGCCAGTTCTGCGTCGCGCTGCACATAGGAATCCAGCGCGTCCTTGAGCATGGATTCAACGGTTTTACACATGCGGCGGATGGCACCGGCGCTATCAGCAACTGCAGGAAGCTGCGCGAGCACTGAATTACGCTTGGCCATGTTTTTCGCATAGTCGCCAATACGTTCCAGGCTGGCGCTGATCTTGATCACGCTTAGGATCAGACGCAGGTCNACGGCTGTGGGNGCGCGCAGGGCGATGATGCGGGCGGCGCGTTCGTTGATCAGCTCTTCGAGCGCGTCAATCGCCTTGTCCCCGCCGCGGACCTGATCGGCCAGCTCTTCGTCGCGGGTTTCAAGCGATTGTGCGGCAAGGCGAATGGCATCTTCGACCATGCCACCCATTTTCATGATCTGTGCCTGAACGCTTTCGAGGTCACGGTCAAAGGCAGAGACAATGTGTTGATCTTGCATGATACTTATCCAATCCGGCCAGTGATGTAGCTTTCCGTCCGAGGGTCTTCGGGCGACGTGAAAATCTTGTCGGTCTCGCCGAACTCCACCAGATTGCCAAGGTGGAAGAACGCTGTTTTCTGGCTCACCCGTGCGGCCTGCTGCATGGAGTGTGTGACGATCACGACCGAATAGTCCTGACGCAGCTCGTCGATCAGCTCTTCGACCTGCGCAGTGGCGATCGGGTCAAGCGCGGAACAGGGTTCGTCCATTAGCAGCACTTCGGGTTCGGTCGCAACGGCACGGGCGATGCACAGACGCTGCTGTTGCCCGCCTGAAAGGCCGGTGCCGGGCGCATGCAGACGGTCCTTGACCTCGTTCCAGATGGCACCGCGTTTCAGGGCGCGTTCAACGATATCGTCAAGCTCGGACTTGTTACGGGCCAGACCGTGGATACGGGGGCCGTAGGCCACGTTGTCATAGATCGATTTGGGGAACGGGTTCGGCTTCTGGAACACCATGCCGACCTTGGCGCGCAGCTGCACCGGATCGACCGCGCTGTCATAGATGTCTTCGCCGTCGATCAGGATATCGCCCTTGACGGTACAGATATCAATCGTGTCGTTCATCCGGTTGATACACCGCAGGAAAGTCGATTTCCCGCAGCCCGATGGTCCGATAAAAGCGGTGACGGTTTTGTCTTGGATATCGACAGAGACATCCTTGATCGCGTGGGTGTCCCCGTAGAAAACCTGCACGTTGCGGGCGGCGATTTTTGTTTGGTTCGTTGTCACGTCCGTCTCCGAAATTACATTGTCTTTCATAGCCTTGCCTTTCATTCTTACCAGCGCCGCTCGAACCGGCGCCGCAGCATTACGGCGATGGCATTCATGGTGATCAAAAAGACCAGCAAGATGATGATACCGCCCCAGGCGCGTTCATAGAACGCGGGATCGGCGCGTTTGGCCCATTCGTAGATCTGCGCCGGCATGGCGGAGTTCGGGTCCATCAGCCCCGATGCGATGCCGTCGGGCGGGTTCGAGGCGATGAAGCCCACCATCCCGATCAGCAGCAGCGGGGCCGTTTCACCAAGCGCCTGCGCCAGACCGATGATTGTGCCAGTGAGGATACCCGGAGCAGCCAAGGGCAGCACGTGGTGGAACACCGATTGCATCTTCGACGCCCCTACCCCCAGTGCCGCGTCACGGATGCTGGGCGGGACAGATTTCAGCGAGGCGCGGGTCGAGATGATGATCGTCGGCAGCGTCATCAGCGTCAGCACCAGCCCGCCCACCAGCGGGGCCGAGTTTGGCAGGTGCATATAGTTGATGAAAACCGCCAGACCCAGAATACCAAAGACAATCGACGGCACCGCCGCGAGGTTAGAAATATTCACCTCGATGATATCGGTCAGCAGGTTCTTGGGGGCGAATTCTTCAAGGTAGATCGACGCGGCGACCCCGATGGGCAGCGCCAGCGCCAGCACCACCAGCATCATAAAGAGCGAGCCAAGCATCGAGACCCCCATGCCCGCCGCCTCGGGTCGTGCGTCAGACGCATCGGCACCTGTGATGAAATCGATGTTAAAGCGTTTTTCCAGCGCCCCATCTGCGACGAGGGCGTCCACCAGATCAAGCTGCTCTGCGCTGATGCTTTTGTCGTTGGCGATGCTGTCGCGTGTGACGCGGCCCTTCATATAGCCATCAACGCGGCTGTTGGTCAGGAATTCAAACTCGACCGCGGTGCCGATGAGCTCGGGGTTATCCAGCACAAAGTCACGCAGCTGTGCCGCCGCATCCTTGGACAGGATGCCCGCCATATCCTTGGGCTTTAGGTCCGTGGTAATCCCGGTCTCGGCCACCTTGGCCTCAAGCGCGGCGGCCATCAGCGGCGCGTAGCCGAAGGTCGATACCTTCTTGATATCGTCCAGATTACGGTTGCCGTTCTTGTCCAGCTTTTCCTCAAGCAGTTGCACGTTCAGCGTCAGGAACGTCTGTTGAAAGGCCCCTGCGCCGCGACCAATGATTGTGGTCAGCAAGATCGCCAGCATCAGCAGGCCCACGGCGATGGCCGCGATACCGTAGGATTTGAAACGGGCCTCTGCGCGGTTGCGTTTGACGGTGCGCGCGTCGGGCTTCAGCAGCGAATGGCGCGGCGTTGCGGTATTGGGCATGTCGGTCATTCGTACTGCTCCCGGTATTTGCGCACGATATAAAGCGCCAGAACGTTCAGCCCCAGGGTCAGCACGAACAGCGTCAGACCAAGGGCAAAGGCGACCAGCGTTTCAGGGCTGGCAAAGTCGGTATCCCCGGTCAGCTGGCTGACGATACGGGTGGTGATGGTGGTCATCGCTTCCAGCGGGTTGCCCGAGATGCGGGCGATGGCCCCTGCCCCCAGAACAACGATCATCGTCTCGCCGATGGCCCGGCTCGCGGCGAGCAGCACAGCCCCCACNATCCCCGGCAAAGCGGCAGGCAGCACGACCTGGCGGATGGTTTCGGAATGGGTCGCGCCCANGCCAAATGACCCGTCGCGCATCGATTGCGGCACAGCGTTGATGATATCGTCGCTCAGCGANGAAACGAAGGGGATCAGCATGATGCCCATGACCAGCCCNGCNGTCAGGACCGATGTCGCCCCGCTCATCCAGTCGACGCCCAGCAGACCATTNTCGCCGCGGCCAAAGATGTTCACAAGGAACGGCCCCACTGTCAGCAAGGCAAACAGACCGTAAACAATNGTCGGGATACCGGCGAGGATCTCCAGCAAAGGCTTGGCGAAAGAGCGTACTTTGTTGTTGGCGTATTCCGACAGGTAGATCGCGGCAAAGAGGCCGATCGGCACGGCCACCAGCAGCGCGATGATCGAGATATAGAGCGTCCCCCAGAGCAGCGGCAGGATCGACAGGTCACTGTCCCCGCGGAAGTTCGGGGCCCATGTGGTGCCCAGAAAGAAATCCTGCCACGGATGCAGGCGGAAGAAGTTCAGCGTCTCGAACAGCATCGACAGGACGATACCCACGGTGGTCAGGATCGCCAGCGACGCAGCGAGCACCAGCAACCCCAGCAGAAAGCGTTCCACCGTATTGCGCGCGCGAAAATCGGCCCGTGCGGTGCGCATCGCGATGAACAGACCGGCCAGCGCCAACACAGAGATCACCGCGATCATCAGCCAGCGGCCGGTGTATTCCATTGACCGGTAGCGCTGCGCGGCGGCCAGCACCTCTGGCGTCACGTCAGACCCAAGCGCCACGCCCGTGCCCGCCAGCAGCGCGCGCACATCAGTGCCGGTCACGTCCAGATCACGGGCGCTTTGCGCATCCAGCGCGCCTGATTGCACGGCCGCGTCCAGCCCGTTGGCCACGCGGCGCACGTCGCTCATCACCAGATTGACGGAAGAGCCTTCGTTCACGGCGCTTTGCGGGATCATGTCGATGACCGCGTTCTGGATCAGCATCGGCTGTACCAGCATCCAGATCGCCAGCACAAACAGCGCCGGAATGGCGGTGAGCATGGCGGCATTATAGCCGTAGTAAATCGGAAGGGAGTGCAGCTTGCGCGCATCGCCCGAGACGGACGACATGGCCCGGCTGCGCACCAGACCATAGGCAAGGACTGTTAATATCAAAACAACGGCAACTAAGAGCGTGGTAGATCCCACATTGAAAATATCGCGCATGGTGGCCCCCGGTTGCAGCCTGTTTCAGGCTATCATTGTTTGGAAAGTATCAGTCGGCAGCAAAAATCCGGAGGCACCTCGCAGCGCCTCCGGATCGTCAGACAGGGTTTAGGAACCGCTGCCCATTACAGTTTCTTCAGCAACAACCGACTGTGTTTTCGCCAGTTCTGGGTCGGAGACCAGACCGTATTCAGCCAAAGGACCGTCGGGGCCGGCAATCTCGTCTGCCACGAAGAACTCGGCATATTCTTTCAAGCCGGGGATCACGCCGATGTGCGCTTTCTTGACGTAGAAGAACAGCGGGCGGGATACGGGGTAGTCGCCGCTCGAGATGGTTTCAACGGTGGGCTCAACGCCGCTCATGTTGGCGACGGTCAGCTTGTCGGTGTTGTTCTCGTAGAAGGCCAGACCGAAGACGCCGATGCCGTCTTTGTTGCTTTCGATGCGCGCCAGCGTTTCGGTGTAGTCACCGTCGATGTCCACGGACACACCATCGGTGCGCAGCGCGATACATGCTTTTTCAGCGGCTTTCTTGTCGTCGCCATTGGCCGCCTTGAACGCTTCGAAGTCGCCGGTGGCTTCACAGCCTGCCAGGATCACTTTTTCTTCGAAAACTTCGCGTGTGCCGTGCTTGGTGCCGGGGATGTAGGCCTGGATCGGCTGCTCGGGGAAGCTGGCGTTCACATCGGACCACATTTTGTTGGGGTTCGCCACGATCTCGCCGTCGACAACGACTTCGGCGGACAGGGCTTTGTACCAGTCTTCGGGGGTGAATTCGAATGTGTTGCCATTGATGTCGGAGGCAAACACGATGCCGTCATAGCCGATCTGGACTTCGATGATGTCGGTCACACCGTTCGCGGCGCAGGCTTCGACTTCGGAGCTCTTGATCTTGCGCGAGGCGTTTGCCACGTCGATTGTGTTCTCGCCAACACCTTCACAAAAACGCTTCAGACCCGCCGAGGAGCCACCGGATTCAACAACAGGTGTCGGGAAATCGAAGTTTTCGCCAAAGGCTTCGGCAACGATGGACGCATAGGGCAAAACAGTGGAGGAACCGGCAACCTGTACCTGATCACGCGCGGCAGCGGCGGTTGCGGATACGGCGGCAATGGCCAGCGCGGAAGTGGTGAGTTTAACGAGCGACATGATGTCTCCTGTCAGCTTAGATTTGTCTGACCACCCCCATGGTGATCTTGCCGCACCAATAGGCGGGCGACACTGAGCTTTTGTGACAGTCATGTTACAGTTTTATGACACGGACGGAAATTGTAATTTCTTTTTGACCAAAATGCGCCCGATCACGCCACATCCATAGGCAAGATCACCGTGAATCGCGCCCCATCTCCCAGATCAGAGGTGATTTTCAGCCGTCCGCGGTGCCGGTTCAGGATATGTTTTACAATCGCCAGCCCCAACCCCGTCCCGCCAAGCGCGCGGCTGCGGTGGCTGTCGGCGCGGTAGAAGCGTTCGGTCAGGCGCGGCAGGTGCACAGGGTCGATCCCCGGACCGTGGTCGCGGATGGTGACCCGCACCGCAGGCCCACGCAAGGAAGGGTCACGCAAGGTCGTCTCGACCGAAATTTCGACGTCTTTGCCCACGCCCCCATATTTGATGCCGTTTTCAATAAGATTCGTGAACACCTGCAACAGCTGGTCCGTATCCCCCATCAAGGGCAGCGGATCGTCCCCCATAGTCGCGACCAGCGTCACATTCGCCTCTACGGCCAAGGGGTTGAGGTTGCGCATGGTCGATTGCAGCACATAGCGCAGATCGACCTTATCTGTCGGGCGCACCCGTTCGTCCGATTCGACGCGTGACAGCGACAGCAGATCGCCCACCAGCCGGTTCATGCGCTCGGCCTCTCCGGTCATGATCCCCAGAAACCGGTCCCGTGCGGGGGCGTCGTCACGCGCAGGGCCGCGCAAGGTTTCGATGAACCCCATCATCGCCGTCAACGGGGTGCGCAATTCGTGGCTGACGTTGGCGACGAAATCGCGGCGCATCTGGCTGGCGTTGGTGACCTGTGTGATGTCTTGAAAGCTCAGCAA
>JGI24656J20076_1000221_pt1 | contig 8798 bp, 10 predicted proteins | sample MalvirmetaMSP114_FD_20076 | JGI IMG/M metagenome (IMG submission 20076)
ACGATCTCGATAAATCCGATGGTCTGGTTGTCGAGGGCAAACATCTACCTCACCTGCTCTGATCGTCGCGCTTATACCGGCGTCAGTATACGCATTTCGGGGACCGCAATCTTAAGCGCATTTCGCAATCGGAGCGGAGCAGGGGAGGGCCGCTTCACGTCACGAGTGGATAGTCGGTCGGCGCCGGTGAGCGGACCTTGAGATCGGCCGAGGCTCGAGGTCGGGTTTCGACCCGTTGTGGAGGTTCAGCGACCCGTAGTGAGGATTGCAACGCCAGAAGGCCCGCCCCGGCGAACCGGAGCGGGCCTCAACGCCCTAAGGGGCAGAAATCGGACGCGTGTGCCGGGGGCTACTGTTCGACGTTCTCCAGCCGATCCAGGCAGTCGAGGAAGTCCCGGTTCGCAGCGAGTTGGCAAAGTTCGTCGTTTCCGCAGTCGGCCAGGGCCGCTTGGTACTGCTGCATGCAAATGAAGTTGCTGGCGGACGCGGACGGGACGCCCACAGTGAGCGAGGCGGCGAAGGCGGCGGCGATGACAAGCTTCTTGATCATTTATTCCTCCCTTGGGACCCTATTCTCGATTCCATCCAAACATGTATCGCCAACTTAGCGCAACCAAGAATCGCAAGGCTCGGTTACCTCCGCTAGCCACCCCTCAGTGACCTCGGCGAGGTGTAGTCAGTCATCGAACCAATGGCTGAGTTTCTCAAAGTGGTGCTTATGCGTATCGAAGCGTGTCCATCGCCCGCACCCAAAGGGAGAAATGCTCGGAAAAGACGCTCCCGTGTGGGCGCGACCGATTAACTCCTCGGATCATCTTGGTATTTTATCTGGACTTCGCCTGCCAACGGAGCGTCAGTGCTGCCGCGCCCGGCTAGTCCGGGCTTGTCTCAGTGGGAGCGCTATTGCTCCTTGCCTGGGAGGCGCCGATGCCCTTGCTTCATATTCACCGCGAAATTCTAGCGCTCGCCGCAAAGGCCACCACGCCGCCGCGATTGCCGCCACCGGCAGAGATTAAGGCGGCGGTTGAATCGCTAGTCGACCTCGGGCTGTTGGCGATTGCGGATGGGACCGTTGTTATCACCCCTGAGGGGTTGGCCGCGGTCGAGTCCCACGATCCATAGCACTGCGGCGCTCCACCTGCTGACAACAGTAGCGATGCTGTGCGCATTTTGAGCACGCGATGAAACTAGCCAGGAGGGGGGGCTGATCCGCGCGAGCAGCGGCTCAGCCGGCTTGACTAGCCATCGAAAACGGAGCGTCGGGTCGGCGTTGGTAGTGCGCCGTATTAATCCCAGCTTCCGTTCCGGGGCGTGACACGTATGCGGATTTCGGAAAGCCCCCTTATGCGCATTTCGCGAACGGGACGAGAACGGGATGGGAGGCCATCCGGTTGTTGCTCCGTGGCGCGCTCCTAATCACAGGTCCGAAGATGGCTCACCAACGAGGGAGCACGTACTGGGAATCAAACGGCACCACCTCGCAGATCTCCGCCTCGGGCCGCTCCAGCCATCTCCCTCGCGGCTGTCGCCAGGCGGCGATCTCCCAACCAGCCTCGATGGGTGCGGCAATGGCCATGATCGCATCGGGAGTTTTCCGGCCGAGCTTGTGCAGGGTCTTGCGATCGAGAGCGCTCAGCGCAGCGACACCATCAGGATGAGTGTGCCAGTCCCCCAGATAGTCCAGGTCGCCCTTTGACGCTGCGAACGCGAGGTCGATCTGCCCCACCTGCCACTCATGGTCCGGCAGGAACATGTGCCGGCCGTGCAGAGCGCGCGGACCCGGGCCGATAATCGCTGCGACAACGCGATTTGGCCCACTTCGCCAGCCCATCAGGACGCCGCCGGTCTCCAGCGGAGAATAGGATTCCGCAAGGCGCGTGATCTGTTCGATCGCAGCGAAAGCAAGCCAGATTTTCATGCGAAAGCGCAGAGGCGGCAACCACCATGGGGCGTAATCTCGTGCGCTGTCCAGCGCGGAACAATCCGCCGGTTGTCTGCCATCAGATCCAGCAGCGCCAAGCTGGGTTGGTCCCGGGAATAGAGATCGGGGACAATCACTCCGATAGCGGAGCGGACGAGTTCCAACGATACCTCTTGCAGGTCAAAAGCCCCGCCCGTGAAGGTCGGCTGATTGCACCCGACCGGGGTCAGGGTGCCGGCGGGATCGATGACCGGCTGGGGCAGGGTATCGTCTGTCCAGTGATCGCTCAAGCAGACCCGACATCCAGGACGGTCGGGGGTGAACCGCGCCACCACCCCGCCTGCGGCGCCTTCGGTGGCGTGGCCCATGACGTAGGGTCTACCAAGCGCCCGGCAGAAGCCTTCGAGGAACAGCTGGCATTCCACGGAGGCGGTCGCGTCGACAACCACATCTGCGGCGAGAACTTTCTCCCGCAGCCACTCGAGCGGATGGACGGCAGCCTCGCGCGCCCGGTCCGGCACGGTCACGGCGCCTCCGACCTTGAACGCGTAGCCGTCGACCTGGCTCATTGGATAGTGCAGCGCCGCATAGTGGGCCAACGCGTGTGCCTTCGGTCGACCCCAGTACTCCCGTCCGAGAGCCCAGCGGACACTATTGCCCGGCTCGATCGAGTCGCCGTCCACGATGTCCAGATGGCCCAATCCGGCGCGGACGAGTTCGAGGCCTACAAAGCCGCCAATGGCGCCAGCGCCGACCAAAAGAGCGCGCTTATTCTGCAGACCGGCCGAAGCCGGCGTGCGGGCCAGCAGATCCGGTGCGATCCGACGTCCACCAACCAGCGCCAGCTGGTTCTCTGCCGAGCGGTAGAGAAACAGGCAGGCCGGGCCATCACGACCGTACTCGACCTCCTCATCGAAGAGGATGACCGTCAGCTCGGGACCCGCAGGACCACGCCGGCCGCTCTTCGGCGACACCTTCGGCCCGACATTGTCCCGTGCGATGACAGCCTCAACCTGCGCGGCAAGGTTTCCAAGATCCGATGTCGCCTCTGGCCGCATACGCACCCAGCGTCCCACGACCGACTGGATAGTCCCGGCCTCCTTCCAAGGTTCGAAGGGTGGCGCGAACCATGGGCCTTTGGCTGGCGTGAGGGTTCGAAGGATGATCTCTGCGCCACCTGCTGCCCGCTGGCGGATGCTGAAAGTGGCTGAACCCCAGCGACCGGGCGGAGGGCGCAGTTCGGAGTCGTACAACACAATGGATTCCTGATCGCACTGACGATCGAAGTAGGTCGTCAGTGGGTCGGGCGCGTGCTCCTCCAGGTCGACGGCTTCGCCTGGGCTACCTTGAGAGTGTGCGGCCGCCGCCGCGATGGCGCGCGGGAGCTGAGTGGCGATCAGTTCAGCAGCTGGTTCTCCCGGTCGCCACTGATCAGAGGCTTGGGTCAGCAGACACAAGGTGCCGGTGAAAGGGTCCTGATGACGAGACAGTTTCAGTTCGGAGGTGCCGACAGACGGCCGCCCATACGGGTGGGTCGGGCAGTATCCGACCCTGAGGCCAAGGGTACCTGTCTCGGTCGGCCACTGCACATCCAGGATGAGGTAGCCGAAGGCTGACGAGACAATCTGGGCTTTCGCATCATGAGACTCAAAGGCGTTCAGCTCGGCGTCGAGCAGCGCGGGATAGCGTTGCCACCAGTCGAGGTCGCTCCCGCGCTGCATCGATCCGTCCATATCAGCCGACCGGGCGGTGCGGTGTCGGATGACTGGGAACCGGCGGGCCACCAGGCCGCCCCGGCGTCTCGCTCGGGGGGCCGGGCGGCACATCGGGGTGTTGCGGGTGGTCGGGACGCCCCGGGCCTCCGGGATTTCCGGGATTATCGGGCCGGCCCGGATTCTCGGGGCGGCCAGGGTGATCAGGCTTGTTGTTCGACATAAGGTCCTCGTTCGGGCGTTGGCTGAATCGGACCTCACCTGCTGGATGGCGTCCGAACTTGGACTCGTGGGGAGACCGAGCCACCGCATTAATTCGGAGATGACGGATGGCGTCAACACAAACTTAACCGAGTTTGTGATAATCACATTATGTTTGCTGCGTTGACACGGACCGCAGCGCAACTCAAACAATCCACCGATGAAGCCAGATTACCGCTACGAAGAGTTCGGACGGGCCGTAGCTGTCCGACGGCAACAGCTGAACATCACCCAAGCCGATCTGGCGACGAGGGTGGGGCTCTCACGGGCGTCGATCGCCAACATTGAGCGGGGCCGTCAAAGCGTGCTGTTGCATCAGGCTTGCGATATCGCTGCCGCGTTAAAACTGGCTCAGGTCACCGACCTCCTGCCGGCGACGCGGGCACCTTCCCTCGAGGATCAGGCCCTGGCTTTGTCGGACGACGTGAGCCCCACGGCAAAGGCTCAGATCTCGCATATGATTGCCGCCGCCATGGCTTCGGCACGTCCTCGGCCATGAGGCGGCCTGACATCGCTGGCGCGCGCGACAAAGCACGTCGCATCCTGACCGAGGCGGGGGTGCGGACTGCTCCGGTGCCGATCGAACGCATCATCCGGGGGCGTGGCATCGTACTTCAGCATGCTCCACTCGCCGATGACCTCTCGGGCATGGCTTACATCCGCGACGGTGTAGGGATGATCGGTGTGAACGCGCTGCATCACCCGAATCGCCAACGCTTCACGCTCGCTCACGAGTTCGGCCACCACGAACTGCATGCAGACATCCTCCAGGCCGAGGTCCATGTAGATCGGGGTTTTCGGGTGTTGAGGCGAGATCAGCTGGCATCCGAGGGCGTCGATTGGCGGGAGATCGAGGCCAACGCGTTTGCGGCCGAGGTTCTGATGCCGCAGTTTCTTCTAGATGCGCTGATCGACTCAGGAGGGTTGGACCTTGATGATGACGAAAAGGTTGAGGCTCTTGGTCGTCGCTTTCGGGTGAGCACCTCGGCGATCCGCTATCGTCTTATGGTCTAAGGCTGGGCACCGTGGGCTTCGTTTTCTACGACACAGAGACGACGGGTTTGCGGAAGGGGTTTGACCAGATCGTCCAATTTGCGGCAATCCACACAGACGCCGAACTGAATGAACTGGACCGCTTCGACCTTCGTTGTCGGCTACAGCCCCACGTGGTGCCACATCCCCGGGCCCTCTTGGCCAACAGATTGTCGATCGAACGGCTAACTGACCAGGCGCTCCCTTCACATTACGAGATGGTGCGAGAGATCCGATGGCGGCTCGCGCAATGGGGCAAGGCGATCTTCATCGGCTACAACTCCATCCGGTTCGACGAGGAGATGCTGCGACATGCGCTCTTCCAATGCCTTTTCCCGGCTTACCTCACGTCCTCGCCTGGGTGTGGGCGAGCAGACGCCATGCACATCGTGCTGGCCGCCTGCGCCGAGGGCACCCCGTGTCTGACGCTACCGTTAGGCCCCGATGGTCAACCGACCTTCCGCCTTGAGGCAGTAGCTGCCGCGAACGGGTGTGATCTCGGGTCCGCGCATGACGCTCTGGTGGACACCGAAACGACGTTGGCGCTGTGCCGACGCGTCGCGTCGGGAGCTCCGGAAGTCTGGAGCCGCTTCATCCGGACCTCGAACAAATCCGTGGTCGCGGAGCTTGTGGAGGCGGAGTTGGTATTCGTCCTCACCGAGTTCTTCCGGTTCGAGGCTTCGCATCGGTTCGTGTCGTACCTGGCCCGAGAAGTCGGGAGTCCGAACGGACGTCTCTGTTGGAACTTGGCGGAAGACCCAGCAGCTGCCGCACGGCTGTCGCAGGACGAGCTCGGCTCGCTGATTGCAGAAGCCGGCGGTCCGCTTCGTCGGCTGAGAGTGAATGCCGCGCCCGCTCTGGCGATGACGTGGGATGCGCCGCCTGATTGGCAACTGGGAGACGTCGCTGAGGCTGAGGAGCGGGCAGAATGGCTGAAAGCAAACCCGGACTTTGGCGCAAGGGTGGCGGAGCTACAGTCTTGTCGCTGGGCCGACAGGGCGCCGCCTCTGCACCCCGAGCAACAATTGTACGACGGCTTCCCGGATGAGGCAGACCAAGCTCTCATGGCGGACTTCCACGAAGAGTCAAAAGGCGGTCGGCGGGAGATTATCGACCGCTTCGCAGATCCGCGTCTAAGAGTATTCGGGCGGCGTCTGCTCCACATGGAGCATCGCTCGGCGTTCAACGAGGAGGACCGACGGGAGGCTGACGCCGACCTCGCGGATCGCTTGCTTGTTGATCGAGATGGCCCGCTGAACCTCCCGGCGGCCCGAGCGCTCATCAGCGAACTGGTCGAGGCTGGTGAGCCGGATCCCGACGGGGTCTTGGCGGGATACGACGCTTGGCTCACTGAACGCCTGGACAAGGCGAATTCCTTCGTAGGGGGGCCTCGGCTGGGCTGACCACGAGGGAGGTGGTGAACCTGCTCGAGTGAGGCGAACTCTCGCGAGCAGGGGCTGTCAGTCCGCCAACTGTCGGTCGGGGCTCGTTGAATGCCCCTTATGCGGATTTCGGGGAGCCCACCTTATGCGCATTTCGCAACCCGAGCGGGGGACGGGCGGGCCGCTTCGCGCCAGGAGCTGCCGTCGGCCCCATTCCAGGAAGGCGACATTTGCAAGAGGAGCGAGCGGTGCGTTCGCTGCCCATGAGCACGCCACCTGCGTCCTCGGCATTGCCCCCTCAGATTGAAGTCGGCAGTCTGGCCCGGGGGAGCATGATGCCAAACAAGCTCTATAAGTATCGCGCTTTCGGCGTTCGAGCGCTACGTAGCTTGACTGAGGCCGAGGTCTACTATGCTCGGCCGAGGACATTCAACGACCCGCTGGATTGCGACCCGACTTTCGACGTGGATGTCGGTCGGGCGACGCTGGAGAAGCTCCTTTACCGGATGCTTTTGCGGCGGCTGGAAAAGAAGCAGGCTGCCGACCGAGTGGGCTACCTTCGCTATATGTCGACGGAGTACGGAGACTTCGAGACAGACAAGGATGTCGAGGCTTATCTCGTTCGGATGCTCGCGCGCGACATCAAGGACGAGCTCGACGACGAATTCTCGCAGCACGGCGTCCTATCGTTGTCCGCCACCTGGTCCTCGGCGTTGATGTGGAGCCACTATGCCGACGAGCATCGCGGGATCTGCGTCGAGTACGACACGACTGACCAGGAGCATCCGAACTTGAGGCCCGTCAGCTATCGCGCGCCCCGGGCCGTTAAAGCGAGCGATCTTGCGCGGTGGAAAGGTTCAGACGACGCTGCGGCCAAGGATCGTGTTCTCCAGACCTATTTCTACGCGAAGTCCTCGGAGTGGAAGTACGAGAGGGAGTGGCGCGACGTTCGTGACCACAACGGCATCAAGGAGCTGCCGTTTCGAATCACCGCGATCCACTTCGGGCTGCGCTGCGACCATGCGGTGATCAGCAGCATGGTGCGGCTGCTAAACGACCAGTCCCAGGTCAAGCTCTACACCATTAGCCCCAAGGAAGAGACGTTCAAGCTCCGGCGATCGCAGCTCGGCGCCGAAGACATCGCCGAGATCAATGCGACCGCGATAAGCGAGCCAGGCTGGCTGATGTTTAAGGACGTGTTCTGGGAGGAGGAACTTGAGAACCTGCCAGAGACCGGCGGCGAGGCGTTGCCTGAAGTGCCGGACTCGGCCTCATGATTGCAGGGGTGGTTGCCGAGACGCTTGCCGCATGTACGGTCGCTTTGGGTCAGCGAGTCTTGTCGGCACAGCGCCAGAAGCGGACTTTGGTTTACGGCGCAGCAGACTTTGACGACTGTCAGCCGCGGACGAAATGCGGCACAAAGCGATCGGCTCAGGCTGCGATCGCCGTGTCCGGTTGGTAGGCTGTCAGCTTCCAGTGTGCCGTGGTCCTGCCGTCGGCGCCTCGGCCGAGCTCGATGGTGATCAGTCGGTCCCCGTTCGAGGATGGGCTCATCTCTAGGGCGAGATAGTCGAACAGCTGTCGGTCGTGGACGGCCAGAATAACCTGACGACCGTCCTGCTTCAGGGTCCGCAACAGAGCGGCGAACTGGGCAATGTGGACGTCGTCCATACTCTGCACCGGATCGTCGATGATTAGCCAGGGTAGGATCGGCTTCACCGACAGGTGCAGGGACAGGAATAGCGTCAGGGCCGCTGTGTTGAGGTTGCCGGCGCTCAGCATCGAGCGCGGGTTGCCGCCCTTGCCGCCCGATCGGTAGTGCGTCTCCAGAATGGCTTCGACCGCGCCGTTGGAGCTCGACGGCAGGGCGAAGGCCGGCACGAAAGCCTCGTCAGGTGCCAGCCGGATGAAGAGCTCGCGCCACAGAGCGTTGAGCTCGTCGTTGAACACCTGACGCACCTTGGTGGTCCTCAGCGCCTGCGCGCGACCGGCCAGGTCCCGGGCGAGACCGATCCGCCGATCCGCTTCCGTTCGCCGCGCGGACAAATCTTCTGTCAGGATGGTGAGACGGCGTTGGTCAGCGGTGGCCGCCTCGAGTGCACGCCGCGCGCTCTCCATCTCCTCAACGGTGTTGAAGGCTTCACGGTCTAGATCGTCCGCCTCGTAGGCAGCCTGCTCCTGGCGACTGGCCTCGTCGATCAGACGCTCGACGACCATGCCCAGAGGCATACCGGCGGGCGACGGCTCTATGCCGAGCTCGACCGCATAAGCGCTCATCTGTTCCTGCAGGCCCGAGAGCGCCGTCCGCCGCGTGCTTGCGACCGCCTGGCGTTGCGCGGCGGAGGCGGCGGACATCTGCAGTCGGGAGCCCTCCTGGGCCGCCGCGCTCAGCGCATTGAGAGCGTTGCGCCATTCGGTCAGCAGGGCGAGTGCCCGCTGGGTCGTGGCGCGCCGATCCGCTGGAAGTTGTTTCGCGCGGAGATCGGCGGC
>JGI24656J20076_1000224_pt1 | contig 8673 bp, 9 predicted proteins | sample MalvirmetaMSP114_FD_20076 | JGI IMG/M metagenome (IMG submission 20076)
CGAACAGCTTGGGCTGCTGCAGGCAGTGGGCCGTCGCGGCCTGCGCCGGCAGTACGACGAGCAGGTGCTGGAGCGGCTGGCACTGGTCGGCCTGGGCCAGGCGGCCGGGCTGTCGCTGCAGCAGATCGGCGCATCGCTGCCGCCGCAGCGCGGATGCCTTACGCTGGATCGTGAGGCCCTGCTGGCGCAGGCTGATGTGCTGCAGCGGCAGATCATCCAGCTGCAACGGGTACGCCGGCACCTGCAACGTGCGGCGGCCTGCCCGCAGGCAGAGGATGCCCGGAAGTGCGGCTCGTTCCGGAAGCTGCTGCGGGCATAGCAGCGCATGGCGGGTGGGTGAGAGAAGCGTATCCACGCATGGCGTGAATCCACTGCAGCACGACCTCGGCAGATCCACGCCCTGCGTGGATGAATCAGTCGCGGGTGCTGACTTCCCACGTGGCATGCAGCACCCCCGGCACGTGCTCCATCCGTGCCAGCACCAGATCCAGCTCGTCGGCACTGACCGCAGTACTGACCAGCACCGCGATCACGTCGGTAGGCGCGTCGGCATGCTCGACCACCTGCACATCGCCCACCGGATACTGCGCGGCCTCCAGCGCATCGACCAGTCGCTCGCGCACCCGCGGTACGGCTTCGGCATCCACGCTCAGGCGCACTTCGTAGGTGGCTTCGGTCGCCGCCTCGTTGATCGGGATGCGGTTGATCGCATTCACCAGCGGCCGCAGCAGCGTGTTGCCGGCGATGATCAGCACGGTCAGCAGCACGCCCTCGGCCAGCATGTCCGCGCCGGTGCAGCTGCCGACCGCCGCCGAGCACCACAGGGTGGCGGCGGTGTTCAGGCCGCGCACGTTCATGCCTTCCTTCATGATCACGCCGGCGCCGAGGAAGCCGACACCGGAGACCACGTAGGAGATCACCCGTACCGCCTCGGCGCTGCCGGCGATGCGCATGCCCAGGTCGACGAAGGCGGCGGCGCCCACTGCCACCAGCACGTTGGTGCGCAGGCCGGCGGTGCGTTGCCGGTACTGGCGCTCGGCGCCGATCAGCGTGCCCAGCACGAAGGCGGCCAGCAGGCTGACCACGGTGTCGGCGAAGGGACCGGCCTGGAAGGTCTCAATGAAGCGCATGGCCGGAGTCTACCCGGTCGAGGTGACAGTAGATCCACGCCATGCGCGGATTTCGAAAGCGTCAGAAACGACTTAATCCCCTCCGTCCCCTTTTTGCGGGGTCAGTCCGTGTCGTCGACGCGCTCGCCCATCAGTTCGCGCTGGCGCTTGTCCAGTTCCTCGGCGTAGCGCTTGCGGACGAAGGCTTCAGAGACCACGCCCAGGACCTGGCCGTCGGCGCCGACCACGGCCAGTTCATCGGCCTGGGTCTGGTCGAAGCGCTGCATCACGCTGACCACGTCCGCGGCCGGTGACAGTGACACGTCCCGGTTCTCGGCCAGCTCGCCGATCATGGTCTCCGGCTTCACGCCGTCGCCGTAGACGCGCGGAATCTGCACGATGCCTGCGTAATGGCCTTCGCTGTCGATCAGGATCACCCGGCTGCCCGAACCCAGCGGGAAGCGCTGGCGGAACGTGGCGGCATCGAGATCGGCCGGCGCGGTAGCCACGCCCTTGCGCATCAGCCGGCCGGCGTTGAGGTTCTGCACCCAGCCCACGTCGCGTGCGCTCTTGATGGTCTCGCCGCGCAGGTGCATGCGCCAGGTCGAGAACGAATAACCGAACCACTGCCGTACCAGCGTGCTGGAGACCAGCACCGCACTCATCACCACGCTGGTCAGCAGGAAGTCGTGGGTGCCTTCCAGCACCAGCATGGCCATGGTCATCGGTGCGCCGACCACGGCGGCGGCCAACGCTGCCATGCCAGCCAGCGCGGCGGACGTGGCATCGATCACCGGCACACCAGTGGCCATCGCCAGCAGGCCGGCGAACAGGGCGCCGACCAGGGTGCCCATGAACAACGAGGCGAAGAACAGGCCGCCGCGGAAACCAAACCCGAGCGAGATGCCCGAGGCCAGGCACTTCAGGGTCAGCAGGCCGCCGATCCAGATCAGCGGCAGGTGCGTGGTCAGGTCCAGGTGCAGCGCGCCATGGCCGGACGACAGCACCTGCGGGCTGGCCAGGGCCAGCGGAATCAGCAGCAGGCCGCCCACCACCGGCCGACCCCAGGCAGGCAGCGGGCTGCGCTTGACCGTGCCTTCGATCGAGGCGATCAGCCGCATCACCGCGATGCCGACCATCGCGCAGCAGCAGCCAAGCAGGCCGTAAATGGCGTAGTCGGCGGCGCGGACATCAATCGTCGAGGCAGCCGGCAGCAGGTAGGGCTCGATGCCGGCCTGGTCGGCCACGAATGCACCTGCCAGCGCGGCCACCGCCACTGGCGCCAGTGCGGCCGGGGTGTAGGCGCCGATGACGATCTCGAAGGCGTAGAACGCACCGGCCAGTGGCGCCCCGAAGGCGGCCGCGATGGCACCGGCGGCACCGGCGCCGACCAGGATGCGCACGTCGTTGCGGCGCAGGCGCATCACCCTGCCCAGCTGCGAGCCGCTGCCCGCTCCCATCTGCGTATACGAAGCCTCCAGCCCGACCGAGGCGCCGCAGCCATTGGACAGCAGGGTCTGGGTCAGCACGATGAGGTTGTCGCGCATCGACATGCGCCCGCCATGCAGGGCATTGGCTTCGACCGCATCGAGCAGGGGCCGCTTGAGCCGGGTCGCGGCCAGGCTGACCAGGCCGACCAGCAGGCCACCCAGCGGCAGCACCAGCAGTGCGGTCCAGGTCAGCGCGGGCAGGGAGCTCAGGCGCATGCCGTCGTCGAGCCCGTACAGGGTGCCCTGCAGCCAGCGTGCGATGCCGGACTGCAGCAGGGTCAGGTAGCCGGCGATCAGGCCGACCAGCAGGGCAAGCGCGATGAACCACAGGTCGCTGCCGCGCAGGCGCAGGCGCAGGCCCTGGAAGGCCAGATGCAGGCGCGATGGCGAAACAGGCAGTGACATGGTGGCGGCATGATACGCCGCCACCGTGGTCGCCGCCGTCACTGCATCGGGCGGTTACCGCGTCAGAAGCGGTAGCGGCCCTGCACGTAGAAGGTGCGTGGCGCAGCCACCATGCGGCCGGCGTTGCCATCGACGTTGCGGGTGTACCAGCGCTTGTCGGTCAGGTTGTTCACGCCCAGCGCGATCTCGCTGTCGTCCAGCCCCGGCACCTGCCAGGCCACCTGCGCGTTCCACAGGCGCACGCCCGGCACGCGGCCCACGCGCGCGTCAGCGGTTTCTTCCCAGGTGTTGGCGGCATCGGAGAACTGGCCGCTCTGGTGGGTGCTGGAGACATTGAAGGTCCAGCCGGCCAGTGCGTAGCGGGCGCCGACGCTGTCGGTGTCGCGCGAGTAGAAGGGCACGTCCAGGCCGCGGTTGTCACCGGACTGCTGGATCGCCTGGGTCCAGGTGTAGTTGGCGTACAGCTCCAGCCCGGCCAGCGCACTGTCCTCGGCGAAGTGGTACTCCAGCGCGCTCTCCACGCCCTTGTGGTCGGTGGCACCGATGTTCTGGAAGGTCGGCGGGGTGATCCCCGGCACCTGCAGGATCTGGTTGTCGAAGCGCATCTTGAACACGGTCACTTCCGCGCGCAGTGCGCCGTCCTGCCAGCGCGCGCCCAGTTCGGTGGTCTTGGCGATTTCCGGGTTCAGCGGGTTGCTGGCCGTCTGGGAATTGAGCTGGATGTTCTGCACCGGCCCGAACGAGGTGGTGTAGTTGCCGAACACAGTCAGCCGCGGCGTCAGCAGGTAGGCGATGTTGAGCGAGGGCAGGGCCTTGTCGTTGCGGCTGCTGAAGGTCGCCGTGCCACCGGCCTGGCGGCGGTCCATGTCGATCCATTCCATGCGCACGCCCGGGGTGATCCGCCACTGGCCGATCGCGATGCGGTCGTCGATGTAGACGCATGGGCATCGGTCGCGTTGTCGAAACGGGTGGTGGCACTGGCCACGCCGGTGCGGCGGCTGACGGTGTAGCTGCGGTCGTTGCCGCGCTCGCGCAGGAAGCGGTAGCCGGCGGTGATGTCGTGCACGCTGGCGCCCCAGTGCAGGCGCTGGGTGTAGCGCGGCTCGATGCCAAGCACGCGGTAATCGCGCGGCTGCACGGTCAACTGGGTATTGGCCGTGTTGATCAGCGAGCTGGCGCGGCTGCTTTCGTTGTAATAGGCCAGCACCTCGAACTCGCTGTTGGCCGACAGCGTGTTGGTGTAGCCCAGGTCGATGCCGGTGCGGTGGCCCTTCCAGAAATCGGTGGAGCGGGTGTTCTGGAACGGGTCGGCCTCGTATTGCGCGCGGGTCAGGCCGCCCGGGGTCAGCGAGCGCACATCGTAGTACGACAGCTTGGCACGCAGTTCCTGCTGCGCGTCGATGGCATAGGCGAACTTCAGCGCCAGGTCGTTGAAGCGGTCATCGCTGCCCTGGCGCCAGCCACGCCCGTCCTGGCCGGAGTACAGCAGGGCCGCGCCCAGGCCGTTGTCGCCGGTACCGCCGAGGAAGGCGTTGTACTGGGTGCTGTCACCGCCGCCATGGTCGTAGGCGGTGTAGCGCACGCCCGCTTCGCCGTGCAGGCCTGCCTCGGTGGGAATGGCGCGGGTGCTGAAGTTGATGATGCCGCCCACGTTCTGCGGGCCGTAGCGCACCGCGCCGCCGCCGCGCACCACGTCGATCGATTCGATGTTGGACAGGCTGGTCGGTGCGAACGACAGCTGCGGCTGGCCATACGGCGCTACCGCCAGCGGCACGCCGTCCAGCAGTACGGTCGAGCGTGGCGAGTAGCGCCCGGTCAGGCCGCGCACGCCGATGTTCAGCGAGACCGAGCTGCCGGCCGTACCGGAGTTGTCGGTGACCTGCACGCCGGGGATGCGGCGCATGGCATCGCCGATGCTGGCCGCGCCGCTGGCCTCGATGCGCTGGCGGTCGACCACCGTGCGCGCGCCGGCGAAGCGCTTCACGCTGTCATGCAGGCCGGTACCCAGCCAGCTGCCAGAGACCTGGATGCTGTCGAGCGTGGTAGCGCCGTCCTGGGCGAAGACGCTGGCGGCCGGAAGCAGGCACAGGGTGAGGGCGGCGGCCAGGGGCAGGCGGGCCGGTTGCAGGGCGTGGATGGGCATCGGTGCAGGCTGTGGAAGGTCGTAAATGAGAATTATTGCTGATTCCATTCGCCAATGGAATGCGCGTCGGGTTCATGCCGTTGCCCCGGTGGTAGAGTGGGCGATTGCTTCCTGACTCGCCGAGATCCGCCATGTCCCAAGCCGCCTTCTACCCCGTCGGAACCCCTGGCCAGCCGTGGGGAGCGGCGGAACGGGAGCTGTGGCGTGGCCGCCAGCAGCGCCTGCGTCGCTATGACCAGGAGGTGCTGCCGCGCATCGAAGCGCTTGCCTCGCGTTTCGACAAGGTGGCCTATGGCCAGCTCGACTACGCTGGCGAGACCTATACGTTGTTCGCCCTGCGCAGCCGCGACTGGAACCCGGCGCTGCCCGCCGCGCTGGTTACCGGTGGCGTGCACGGCTATGAGACCAGTGGCGTGATGGGCGCGCTGGAGTTCCTCGAGAAGCACGCCGCCGACTATGCCGGCAAGGCCAACCTGCTGGTGGCGCCGTGCGTGAATCCGTGGGGCTTCGAGCGCATCAACCGCTGGAACTTCGATGCGATCGACCCGAACCGCAACTTCCGCGCCGATGGCCCGGCCCGCGAGTCGACCGCGCTGATCGAGCTGGTTGCACCGATCAAGGGCCAGTTCGTGCTGCACATCGATCTGCACGAGACCACCGACAGTGATGAAAGCGAGTTCCGCCCGGCGCTGGCCGCGCGTGACGGCAAGCCGTTCGAGCCGGGCCTGATTCCGGATGGCTTCTACCTGGTGGATGACAGCGAGGCCCCGCAGCCGGCGTTCCAGCAGGCGGTCATTGCCGCCGTGGAGAAGGTCACCCATATCGCCCCCGCCGACGACAAAGGCGAGATCATCGGTTCGCCGGTGATCGCCCACGGCGTGATCGAGTATCCGCTGGTGAAGCTGGGCCTGTGCGCCGGCATTACCGACGCGAAGTACACCACCACCACCGAGGTCTACCCGGACAGCCCGCGGGCCACCCCGCAGCAGTGCAACGACGCACAGGTGGCAGCGGTGTGCGCGGCACTGGATTACGCGCTCGCCCATCGCTGACAGATAAAAAGGGGACGGAGGGGATTAAGTCGTTTGTGCCCCAGTACCGCCGGGGCACAAACGACTTAATCCCCTCCGTCCCCTTTTTCACCCCAACGCGTCGGCCCACCACAGTGCGGCTGGGCCTGGCGGCGTGTCGCGTCGCCACAGCAGGTCGCTGTGGATGCGCCGCGGCCAGCCCGGCAGCACCAGTTCCACCAGCCGCCCACGGTCATAGCGCTGCACCAGCGCCCGCGGCAGTTCGGCCCAGCCGATGCCGTCCTCGGCCATCTCCATCACCATCAGGTAATCGGTGGCGGTCCACGCGAGGCCGGTGACCAAGCGGGTCTGATCGACTTCCGCGCTCAGGCGCACCTGCCGATGCCGTGCCAGTTGTGCGGCGGCGCGACGCCCGGCGCTGGCCAGCGGGTGTCCGCGCGCCACGTACACCGACAGTTCGCTGTGGTGCGCCAGCGGCCGCGCCACCAGCCCATCGGGATAACGCTCCTGCCTGGGCAGCAGGCCCAGCCCGGCGCGACCACTGCCGACCAGCTCCAGCACGTCCTCGCCTTCGGCATCCAGCCACTCCAGCTCGATCTCCGGGAACGCTTCGGCGAAGCGCTGCAGGATCCGCTGCTCCGGATCCAGCTGGTAGACATCGGAAAACACCACGGTCAGGCGCGGCTCGACCGGCGCGGACAGGCGCACGCTCAACTGCTGCAGGCGCGCATCGGCGGCCAGGATTTCCTGTGCGTGGCCCAGCACCTGGCGCCCGGCCTCGGTCAGCCGCGGGTAGCGCCCGCTGCGGTCGAACAGGCTCACGCCGAGGTCGGCTTCCAGGTGGGCAATGGCGGTGCTGACCGTCGACTGGGTCTTGCCCAGCCGCCGTGCCGCGGCCGAGAACGAGCCCAGCGCGGCGGCTTCCACGAAGGCCTGTAGGGATTCAGGGGAATAGGGCATTGATCCATCGCTCCTGTCGATGGAATCCATTTTGATACCACCGTAAAAGACGATGATACTAACCCCCGTCGCCCCTGTCTGCGAGGGGCGTTCCGGACCCTCCACGCGCGGCGTGGATCCATTGATGAGGCGGCGCGGTCCCCGTCCTGCAAGGAGTTTCACATGTCCCGTACTGTTCCCGCCCGTGGCGCGCTGGTCGCCTGGGCCTGCCTGACCGTGGCGATCGTCGCCGAAGTGGTCGGCACCTCGTTCATGGCCCACGCCGCCCGCGATGGCGGCTGGACCGGTTATCTGATCATGGCCGGTGCGCTGGCGCTGTCCTACTTCTTCCTGGCGCAGTCGGTGCGTCGCATCGCGGTGGGCGTGGCCTACGCGGTGTGGGAAGGCCTGGGCCTGACCCTGCTGACCGTGGTCGGCCTCACCGTGTTCGGCGAGAGCCTGTCACTGCAGCAGCTGGCCGGCCTGGTGCTGGCGGTGGTGGGCATCGTCTGCGTCACCCTCGGGGAGGCACACTGATGAATACCCTGGCTCTGTTTTTCGTGATCTGTTCGGCGCTGATCGATGTCGCCGCGAACATGATGGTGGCCAAGTCGGAAGGCTTCCGCCGCTGGCGCTGGGGTGTCGCTGCGATCGTCATGGTCTGGATCGCCTTCGCCCTGCTGGGCCAGGCGGTGCGTTACATGGACCTGGCCACCGCCTATGCGATGTGGGGTGCGATCGGCGTGATCGGAACCGCCACCTGCGGACGCCTGTTGTTCGGCAACCGCCTGCGTCCGATCGGTTGGATCGGCATCGGTCTGGTCACTGCGGCGGTGCTGCTGCTCAGCACCGCCAAGTAGCAACGGGTCTTTTCGCGGGCGTGGCGGCACCGGTGCGGGCGATTTGCGAAGTCGCCCGCGCTCGCCGACACTGCGGCTTTCCACAAGGAGTGCCCGCATGTTCAGCCACATCACCGTTGGAACGAACGACATGGACGTCGCGCATCGCTTCTACGATGCCCTGTTCGCCGCGATGGGGGCACGTCCGGGTGTGTTCGACGAAAAGGGTCGGCTGCTGTACTTCAAGGATGGGCGGATGTTCGGCGTGACCGCGCCGATCGATGGGCAGCCAGCGTGCCATGCCAACGGCGGCACCATCGGTTTCAGTCTGGGCAGTGCAGAGGCCGTGCGTGCCTGGCAGGAAGCTGGCGTGGCTCACGGTGGTACCGCAATCGAAGATCCGCCCGGCGTCCGCAACATGTCCGGTCGGCAGGTGTTTCTGGCCTATCTGCGTGACCCGGATGGCAACAAGCTGTGTGCGGTGCATGTAATGTCGTGATCGGACAGGATGCGCGTGGCCGCGCCGCGGCCCGCGCGGGCAAGGTTGCGCTCCGGCGCGCGCGTGATAACACGGAATGGTGGGCCGGGCCTGTGACCACAGGCCGCAACTTCATGCTCTGTCCACTGCGGTTCAGCCAGAATCGGTCGGCTAACCCTTTGATCTACCGGAGAACGCCGCCCCATGGATGTACTGGAGCCGCAACAATCCCCGGTGCG
>JGI24656J20076_1000235_pt1 | contig 8488 bp, 7 predicted proteins | sample MalvirmetaMSP114_FD_20076 | JGI IMG/M metagenome (IMG submission 20076)
CGGCAGATCGTCAACCTCTTGGCCCGCAAAGGCAAAACCGATCGCCAAGGTCGCCCGCCGCTCACGCAGCTGTTCCAGCGTGCGGTCATAAAACCCGCCGCCATACCCCAGTCGCCCGCCAGTGCGGTTGAACGCCAGCAGCGGGACGATCACGATTTCAGGGTCAAAGAAATCCTCGACAGCGGGGATCTGAGCGCCAAAGGCACCGTCCACCAACGGGGTATCCGGGGTCCAGCGCGAAAACCGCAAAGGCTGCGCCGCGCCCATGATCACCGGCACGCCCACGGGGCCGTGGGCCGCCGCCTCGGCCATGGCGGGGCGCGGGTCAATCTCTGTGCGTATGGGTAGAAAACCGGACAGCGGGACGCCGCGATACCCCGCGAGCACTTCGCTCAGATAGCCGGCTTGCGCGGCGTTGGCACCATCAAACAGCGGCTTGCGACGGGCAAAGGCCGCCTTGCGCGCTGCCGCCTTGACCGCCGCCATATCCGTCACAGCAAGACCGCCGCCGCCAGCCCCAGAAAGGCGAAGAAGCCCACGACATCCGTCACCGTGGTCACAAAAGCACCAGAGGCAAGGGCCGGATCCACGCCAAAACGTTCCAGCAGGATCGGGATGCCCGTCCCCGCAAGCCCCGCCACGACCATATTGATCACCATCGCCGTCGCGATCACATAGCCAAGCGCGGGTGACCCGAACCACAGGATCCCGACGATCCCCATGATGATCGCGAAAATCAGGCCATTCACCAGCCCCACAAGACATTCACGCCGGATCACGCGCCAGACGTTCGATCCGGTCAAATCCCGAGTCGCGATGGCGCGCACGGCCACGGTCAGACTTTGCGTACCGGCATTCCCCCCCATAGAGGCCACGATGGGCATCAACACCGCCAACGCCACGATCTGCGCGATCGCCGCCTCGAACTGCGAAATCACCATAGAGGCCGCGATGGCCGTCACCAGGTTCACCGCCAGCCAGGGCAACCGCTGCTTGGTCGTCTCGATCACACGGTCAGACAGCGACCCTTCGCCAACACCGGCCAGACGCAGGATGTCTTCTTCGTGTTCCTCGTCCAGCACCGACATGGCGTCATCAATGGTGATCACCCCGATCAAACGCCCCTCGTCATCGACAACGGGCGCAGAGATCAGGTGATACTGGTTGAACGCATAGGCGACATCGCCCTCGTCTCGCAGGGCGGGAATGACCTGAAACGTATCCTCCAGAATGTCGCGCATGGGGGTGGCGCGTTTGGACCGCATCAGCTTGCCAAGGGTGACATTGCCNACNGGGTGCAACCGCGGATCGACCATGACAATGTGATAGAACTGGTCCGGCAGGTCTTCCTCGGGCGTGGCGCGCAGGTGATCAATCGCCTCGCCCACGGTCCAGTGTTCGGGGGCCATCACGACTTCGCGCTGCATCAAACGACCAGCGGAATATTCGGGATAGGTCAGCGCCTGTTCGACAGCGACCCGGTCCGCATCTTCCAGGGCCCCCAGAATGGTCTCGGCCTGCGCATCCTCAAGGTCTTCGATCAGATCGACAACATCATCGCTGTCCATGTCGCGCACGGCATCCGACAGCACCTCGGGCGTCAGAATCGCAACGACTTCCTCGCGGATCGATTCGTCGAGCTCCGACAGAATCTCGCCATCGAACTCGCGGTCATAGAGCCGGATCAGCTTGGTCCGTTCAAAGGCGCTGATCTGTTCCAGAAGGTCGGCGATGTCGGCCGCGTGCAGCGGCTCCATCAGCTCTGTCAGCTTGGCGGCGTCATCGATTTCCACCGCATANAGAATGGACGCCACGGCCTTNTTGTTCAGCCGATATGCCTCGCCTTCATCCTCGGCGTCGGGGGAGAGTTCAAGTTCCTGTGCGTCGTCAACCATGGCTGCCCCCACTTGCGATTTTGCGCAGACCATAAGCGTGCCACAGCGCGGATACAATGGCGCGGAACCCTGCGCTATCGGATTGTCGGCACGGCGGGCTGCGGTTAGACAGGCGGCATGAAAACACAAACACTCCTCCTCGGCCAAACGCTCCGGTTTACGGGCAATCCCCTCTCTGACCCGTGGGAGGAGACGGTTCATATCGACAGCGACGGTGGCGTGCTGATTGAAGGCGCGCAGATCAAGGCCGTGGGCCGCGCTGACGACCTGCGCAAGGCGTACCCGCAGGCGACGGTGCAGGACTATGGCGACCGGCTGATCTGCCCGGGGTTTGTGGACGCCCATGTGCATTATCCGCAGACCGCCATCATCGCGAGCTGGGGCAAACGGCTGATCGACTGGCTCAACAGCTATACCTTCCCCGAGGAAATGCGCCTGTCAGACCCCGCCTATGCCCGCGACATCGCCGGGCGCTATCTGGATCTGACGCTGGCCAACGGCACGACCACCGTCTGCTCTTTCGCCACCATCGCCCCCACCAGCGTCGACGCGATATTCGACGCGGCGGCAGAGCGCGGTCAGCGCATCGTGGCGGGCAAGACCTGCATGGACCGCAACGCCCCCGAAGGGCTGCGCGATACGGCGCAATCGGCCTATGACGACAGCAAGATGCTGATCGACCGCTGGCACGGCAAAGGCCGCGCCAGCTATGCGATTACGCCCCGTTTCACGCCGACCTCGACGCCGGAGCAACTCGCGGCCCTGGGTGCGCTCTGGACTGAGCGCCCCGACTGCCTGATGCAGACGCACCTGAGCGAACAGATCGACGAGATTGCTTGGGTCCAAGACCTTGTGCCCCACGCCCGCGATTATCTGGACACCTACGAGGAACACGGGCTGGTGCGCGATCGCGCCGTCTTTGGCCACGCCATCCACCTGACCCCGCGCGAGATCGACCGACTTGCGGACAGCGGCGCATCGGTGGTGCATTGTCCCACCTCGAACACCTTCATCGGATCGGGACTGTTCGACATGGCGCATATCGCCGCGCAGCAGATACCGATTGGCTTGGCCACGGACACCGGCGGCGGATCGTCGTTCTCGATGCTGCGCACAATGGCTGCGGCCTATGAGATCGGTCAACTGCGCGGCACCCCCACCCATGCGGCGCAGTTGATGTGGCTTGCCACCGCCGGCTCTGCCCGCAGCCTGCATCTACACGAAAAGATCGGCACACTCGCCGAAGGCTTCGAGGCCGACATCACCGTTCTCGACCTCGCCTCCACCCCCGCGATCAAGCAGCGCAGCGACAATGCGCACAGCATATGGGATCAGCTTTTCGCCACAATCATGATGGGCGACGACCGCGCCATCAGCGATGTCTGGGTCAACGGGGTGCGCCGAGGCTGACGCCAGACTCCTTCATTTTGCCTTTAAACTCCCCGCGGCGCGTCCCGTAGGCGCGCCTTGCGAGACGGCTTCGGGCCTATCCTAACAGGGTGCGGCCAGAACCATTGCCCAAATCCGGTCCGGCCCCTGAAACAGGCCAAAACCCGTGGCATTCCGGCTCATCATATTGCGATAATGCGGTGCCGACTGCGCCCATCCCCGCATGACCTGCGTCAGATCCCCCTGCCCCTTGGCAAGATTCTCGGCCACATAGCACCAGCGATAGCCCTGCGCCCGCACCCGATCACCAGCACCAGACCCATCGCGCCCCGTGTGCGCGAAATATCCGTGCCGCGCCATGTCCAGCGCATGTGCCCGTGCGGCGGCCTCTAGCCGCGGTGCATAGGACAGCGGGGCCACCCCCTGCTGCGCGCGCATGGCATTCAACATCTGAACCGCCTGTGGGTCAGCGCGCAAAGGCGATATCGCGGCAATCAACAGAGCCACGGCCAAAGCCAGCCTTCGCAGAATATTCATACCGTCAACTCCCCCCGCCTTCGCGCTACCTGCGCCTCTACTTCCTCCCGAGATCGAGGCACGCGTGTTTATATCGCGTCCCGCAGCGCCCGCGCGAGCTTGTTTTGCTGCGCGATCTGCGCGGGTAGATCTATGGTCACGACCTGCCCGTCCCGTACGACGCTGCGCCCTTCAACAAGCAAATCGCGGACTGTTGTCGGCCCTGCGAGCAGCAACGCTGCCGGATCCCAGCTCCCGGCGCTTTCAATCCCGCTCACGTCCCAGATGGCGATGTCTGCCCGCGCGCCCACCTCGATCCGCCCGCATTCGGGGCGGCCCAAGATGTCTGCACCGCCGCGCGTGGCAATCTCGAGCGCTTCGCGTGCGCTCATCGCATCCGCCCCGCCAGCAACGCGCTGCAAAAGCATCGCCTGCCGAGCCTCTGCGACAAGATTACCGGCGTCATTGCTTGCGGATCCATCGACCCCGAGCCCTACGGGAACCCCGGCATCTCGCATCGCACGAAGGGGCGCGATCCCCGAGCCCAAGCGGCAATTCGAACAGGGGCAATGTGCAACGCCAGTCTTGGTCTGCGCGAATAACGCGATCTCGCTCGGGTCGAGCTTCACGCAATGGGCATGCCACACATCGGGCCCGACCCAGCCCAGATCCTGCGCATATTGACCCGGACGACAGCCGAATTGCGCCAATGAATAGGCGATATCCTCCTCGTTCTCGGCAAGATGCGTATGCAGCATCACGCCTTTGTCCCGCGCCAACAGCGCTGCGTCCCGCATCAGGTCCCGACTTACCGAGAAGGGCGAACAGGGCGCGATGCCAACCCGACACATGGAAGAGGCCGATGGATCATGAAAACCGTCGATCACACGAATGCAATCCTCCAGTATCGCAGCCTCGCGTTCCACCAAAGCGTCAGGTGGCAACCCACCGTCGCTTTCCCCGATGCTCATCGCGCCGCGCGTGGGCTGAAACCGCATCCCGATCTCTGCCGCGGCGTGTATTGTATCCTCCAACCGGCTGCCGTTCGGATACATATACAGGTGGTCCGAGCTTAACGTGCAGCCGGACAAGGCAAGCTCTGCCAACCCCACCTGAGCCGAGACATACATGTGATCCGGCGTAAACCGCGCCCAGATCGGATAAAGCGTTTTAAGCCAGCCAAACAGCAGCGCGTCCTGCCCCCCCGGCACCGCCCGCGTCAGACTTTGATACAGGTGGTGATGGGTGTTCACCAACCCTGGCGTCACAACGCACCCTGATGCTTCTATCACCTCCCCTTCAGTTGTCAGGTTTTGTCCCACCGCCACGACAACCCCATCGCGCAGCAAAACATCAGCCGATACCAATTCGCGCCGCGTCTCATCCATCGTCAAAAGATAATCAGCGTTGCGTATCAGCAGTTCGGTCATATCGGACAATTCCTAACAAACTCTAAAGCTTCGGCGTGAATATCGGCATTGGCCGCCGCGATAGCGCGTCCCCCATGATGGGCGGGGCCGCCATCCCAGTCGGTAACGATGCCACCGGCGGCATTGACAAGGGCGATTGGTGCTTGAATATCATAGGGTTGCAGGCCCGCTTCGATGACCAGATCGACCTGCCCCGAGGCCACCAAAGCATAAGCATAGCAATCCATCCCAAAGCGCGCCAAACGCGCATGTCGCGCCACCTCGGCAAAGGCGGCCCCTTCGGATGTCGTCCCGACCTCTGGGAAAGTAGTGAAAACGGTCGCCTGTGACAGTGCACGCGCCCCACGCGTCCGCAGCGGATGAACGCCAGACGGGCCCGACACCTCTGCTTGGCCGCTGTGCCCAACAAAACGCTCACGAATATAGGGCTGGTCGATGATCCCGAAAAACGGCCCATCCGCATTGCTGACCGCGATCAACACGCCCCAGGTCGGCGTGCCGGAGACAAAACCCCGCGTGCCGTCAATGGGGTCCAAAACCCAGGTGAGCCCGGACGTCCCTTCCGCGATACCATATTCTTCGCCCAGGATGGCGTCGTTGGGGCGTTCGCGCGCCAAGATATCGCGCATGGCCCGTTCGGCCGCACGATCGGCTTCTGTGACGGGATCATAGCCCGACTGGAATTTGTTGTCCGCAATCAGATCTGCTTGACGAAAATGCGGAAGTATCGCGGCACGGGCGGCGTCCGCCAGCAAATGGCCCACACGCAATATATCGGGATCGGAGTGCATATTTGGTATCATAGCTACCGATCTGACACTTTCGCCAGATCCTTGCAAGATAACACTTCCCGCTAAAGGTTAAGCAACATCACTGAGGACACGCGCCAATTCGAACAGGCGGCGACGCTGGTTTTCGGGGATCGCATAGTAAGAGCGGATCAAATCCATCGCCTCTTTATCGCCGCTCAGATCGGCGGGGATATTGTCCAAGGCCTTTTCGGGTTGAGGCTTTTCGGCTTCCAGACCTTCAAAGAAATGGGCGACGTCCACGTTCAGGGCAAAGGCGATGTCCCAAAGTCTGGACGCGCTGACACGGTTTGCACCGGTTTCATACTTTTGGATTTGCTGGAATTTTATGCCAACAAGTTCTGCTAAGCGCTGCTGTGTCATGCCTGTCAGCCAACGGCGCTGCCGTATTCGCTGACCAACATGAACATCTACTTTATGAGGCATCACGATCTTCTTTCTAACTCAGCGCCCATAATTTCGACGCTTGTATTTGTGGAGAGGAAGTGACCAATTCACGTGGTCATTTCCGACAAAACGTGCTACTTGCAAATATACTCACTATGCGCAAATAAAATGAAAATGGACATACGTTCAGTTATCATTCCAATCAGCGCCAGCACTTAATCAAGCGTTGTTTCCGCGAGAAAAATACCCCTTATACGCGAATTGAACGTAGCAAGCGTTCGGGAACTCGCAAAACTTTTTACCTGAGCCGAGCACCATAAATTCGCCGCAATGCTGTGTGTCAGCATTTCCAACACATTGAGACCCGCTCCTCTCACGCTCAAGAATACCATATTTGTCAGTAAGATAGCCCCGTCCCTCAGCTTCGCCACTACATTCTGCGCGGGTGCGCGATGTTTTGCTCACGGCACCCAAATACCGCCTGATTAGCGCAAATAACGAAAACGTTACGGCACAATTGCGCATATCACGGGGAAGAATCATCCTTTTCATGGGCAAAAGGCTTGCAGTCTAAACCTTAAAATACCGTTCAGAGCCGCGAGAACGACGCAGCAAAGCGCCGCGACGCAAAATTCGCAAACGCGTTAGGCAAATCTTCATATCCCTTCTTTAGCTCATTCATCACGGACACGCAGATGTGCAACCGAAAGGCTGCGTGTTCCGACGGTAGAAATGCCTATGTTGCGCCACATTTGGCAAAGCAAAACGCCAATAGTGCCCGCTGCGCTAGAATTGGATGCGAAAGCTCTTGAAAACAAAGACGTGTGTGCCGATATTTGACCCAATACCGAGGTCGGAGAACCGACTTTGCAACACGTCTATTATTTGGAGGATATTCATGGCCGACGTGAACACAATCCGGTCTGCGGCCGGATCCCGCGCCGCCGCTATCGATGAAGGGCTGCGCACCCATATGAATAAGGTGTATGGCACCATGTCGATTGGCATGTTGATCACCTTTGCAGCGGCTTGGGCCATTTCCGGCCTGGCCGTGACGACCGATCCTTCCGGCGCGGTTGCGCAGATTGGCACGGACAAATACCTGACCTCCTTCGGTTCTGCGCTGTATATGTCGCCGCTGAAATGGGTTGTGATGTTTGCACCTTTGGCGTTTGTCTTCGGCTTGGGTGCCGCGATGAATAAAATCTCGGCCGCGACTGCGCAGACATTGTTCTATGTTTTCGCTGCCGTCATGGGCGTTTCGATCAGCTCGATCTTTCTGGTCTTTACAGGCTATTCCATCATCCAGATTTTCTTGATCACTTCGATCGCTTTCGCGGGGCTGTCGCTGTGGGGCTACACCACGAAAAAGGACATCTCCGGCTGGGGTAGCTTCCTGATCATGGGCGTCATCGGCCTGGTTGTTGCGTCGATCGTAAACATCTTCCTCGCCTCCCCTGCCCTTGTGTTCGCGATCTCGGCTATCGGCGTTCTGATTTTCGCTGGCCTCACCGCCTATGACACGCAGAACATCAAGAACACTTACTTGGCGCACGCACATCACGGTGACCAAGAATGGCTGCAGAAGTCCGGTATCATGGGCGCTTTGAGCCTGTACCTGAACTTCATCAACATGTTCATGATGTTGCTGCAATTGTTCGGCAACCGCGAATAACAGACTGCCCCACGACGCGGGGAAATACCTAAGAACGAGCGCCCATCGACATCTGTTCGGTGGGCGCTGTCTTTTGCCCTAGGCGCTATCACAACCGTCGGCCCGTCTACCTAATCTGCCCGCGACGCTTCCGCTTAACTGCAATCCATCTAAGCAGTCTTTTCAGTAACATTCGGTTCAACAAGCGTGCTGGCACGACCTTGCGACTGTACGTCTTCCAGTCGGGCGCGCAGAAAAGCACACCCGCAGAGGAGCGAACCTCCTCTCGAAATGCTCACAGAAGTGATGATTTCGAAGGTCTCAGCTCAGGCGCCAGCTCACCCCCGACCAAGCTAAACCGCAACGTGGAAGGCTTGCCCCAACGCAGCGGTCACGGCCATCGCAAGC
>JGI24656J20076_1000236_pt1 | contig 8484 bp, 6 predicted proteins | sample MalvirmetaMSP114_FD_20076 | JGI IMG/M metagenome (IMG submission 20076)
GGCGCGGCCCACGGCGTGGTGAATGCGATGGTCGAACTGGTCGCAACGCATAAAAAACTCGGGCACCTCAAGGGGCTGACCAATGCCGTTTTGCGCAAAATCGCCGCCGACGGCCCAGAGGCATGGGAGGCCTTGCGCGCGCCGCGCTTGCCAAAATGGCTACGGGGTCCGCTGACCGAAGCCTGGGGGCCCGACGCGATGACAGGTATCGAAGCCGCGCATTTCGCAGGTGCGCCACTGGATCTGACCGCGAAACGCGACCCTGAAAGTTTGGCCGCGGCCGTGGGGGGCTCCGTCTTGCCGACCGGTTCGGTGCGCGTCGCCGATGCGGGGCAGGTCACCACCATGCCCGGCTTTGCCGAAGGCGATTGGTGGGTGCAGGACGCCGCCGCGGCGCTGCCCGTTAAAATCCTTGCGCCACAAAAAGGCGAGGCCGTGCTGGACCTTTGTGCCGCACCGGGGGGTAAGACCATGCAGCTTGCCGCCGCAGGTGCGCAGGTGACGGCGGTTGATAATTCCAAGCAGCGGATGCAGCGGGTTCGGGAAAACCTTGCACGGGTGCATCTGCCGGCCAAAGTCGTTGTCGTCGATGCGCGCCGGTTCGAGGGGACGTTTGACGCGATTTTGCTGGATGCGCCTTGCTCTGCCACGGGCACGATCCGTCGTCACCCCGATCTGCCCCACGCCAAGGATGGGTCCGAATTCGGTGATCTGATCGAGCTGCAGTCGGAAATGATCGACCATGCGTGGTCCCTTCTCAACCCCGGGGGGCGCTTGATTTTCTGCACCTGCTCCCTGCTGCCCGACGAAGGCGAAGTGCAGGTCGACGAGGCGTTGGAACGTCATGCGGATATGAGCGTGGACCGCGACGCTTTGGCTGTGCCCGGTGTTGATCCCGCGTGGACAACCCAAGAGGGCGGCCTGCGTTTGCGCCCCGATTACTGGCCTGAACTGGGTGGCATGGACGGGTTTTACATCGCCTGCCTGCGCAAGGACGCCTAAAGGGCCGAACCTGACGCGGGCGGATTTGCGTCGCCCGCAAAAACCCGTGTCAAAATGCGGTGACTCAGGTGGCAACAGCGGCTAACATCCGCAAAACGCCAGCAGAGCGTACAAGGGCAGCCGCATGACAAGTACCAGCTTCAATGCGCGAAAAACGCGTTTTCTAAACCGGTGGCACGCCCGTGCCGCGACCAAAACGCGTACCCAAGCGAGGGGATTCGTTTCCTCTCCCGAACCGCGCACCATCGGGTCTTTTGCGCGGGGCCGGCAGCTGATCGCGGGCAACCTCCTGTTTTCCGGCAGTCTGATCGAAGCGCCGGACGCGTCAAGTCTGTGGGAAGTCGCCACGCCGGATCAGGATTTCGCGCGTGATCTGCACGGTTTCGCCTGGATGGATGATCTGGCTGCGGTTGGCGACGTGCGGGCCCGCGGCACGGCGCAGCGTTGGCTTTGGGGCTGGATCGACCATTACGGCAAGGGCCGAGGCATCGGCTGGACCCCTGATCTGACCGGCCGGCGGCTGATCCGCTGGATCAACCACGCCCTGTTTGTACTGCGTGGCACCTCGCAGGACGAAAGCGATGTCTTCTATCGCTCGCTGGTCGAACAAACGGATTTCCTGTCGCGCCGCTGGCATGCCGCAGCCCCGGGATTGCCGCGGTTCGAGGCGCTGACCGGGTTGATCTACGCCGGTCTTTCGCTTGAGGGGCAAGAGGCGCGCGCCGATCCGGCGATCAAGGCACTGGCCCGCGAATGCGAGGCGCAGATCGATGCGCAGGGCGGCCTGCCCACCCGCAACCCCGAAGAGCTGTTGCACGCATTTACCCTTCTGACATGGGCCGCCGCCGCGCTAAGCGATGCGGGACGCGGCACGCCAACTGCGCATATGGAGGCGATCGAACGCATCGCGCCCACCCTGCGCACCCTGCGGCATTCCGACGGCGGGCTGGCGCGGTTTCATGGCGGCGGGCGCGGGGCCGAAGGCTGGCTGGATCACGCGCTGGCCACGGCGAAGATCAAGACGCGCCAGCCGGACGGGCTGTCGATGGGGTATGCGCGCCTGTCCGCAGGGCGCACCAGTGTGATCGTCGACGCCAGCCCGCCCCCTGGCGGGGCCGCATCGTTCAATGCCCATGCCTCTACGCTTGCGTTCGAACTGACCAGCGGGCGGCGGCCTTTGGTCGTGAACTGCGGGCCGGGCGATTCATTTGGCGCTGATTGGCGGCGGGCGGGGCGTGCGACACCGTCGCATTCCGGCCTGTCNCTTGGCGGCTATTCCAGCGCGCGTCTGGCNGAGCCCGACCGGCACACGGGCGCCGAGGCTTTGATCGANTGCCCGACCTANGTGCCCGTCGAAATCGGNTCCGTCGGGGANGGCACCCAGTTTCAGGGCGCGCATAATGGCTATGTCGCGGGCTTTGGCCTGACCCATGCCCGCAGCCTGGAACTGACCCACGACGGNCGCGGNCTCGCGGGGGAGGACATGCTGCTCGCGATAGAGCCCGCTGAAAANCGTGTCTTTGATCGGGAAATGGATGCGGTGAAGCTTGCCGGTATCCCGTTCGAGATTCGTTTCCACCTGCACCCGGATGTGGATGCCACCGTCGATCTGGGCGGGGCGGCAATTTCCATGGCCCAGAAAAGCGGCGAAATCTGGGTGTTCCGTCATGATGGGACGCATAAACTGTCTTTGGAACCAAGCGTTTACCTTGAGCGCAACCGGCTGAAACCCCGCGCGTCGGTGCAAATTCTGCTCAGCGGGCGGGTCGTCGACTATGCCAGCAGGGTCAGGTGGTCCTTGTCCAAAGCGCAGGAAACTGCGATTGGCGTGCGAGATTTATCGCTCGACGATCCATATGATGACCAAGACTGACCAAAGGAACCTCCCCGATGCCTGATCTTCACCCCGTCTCCCGCGCGCTTCTTTCCGTATCTGACAAGACCGGTCTGGTCGAGCTGGGGCAGGCGCTCGCGGCGCATGGGGTCGAATTGCTGAGCACCGGCGGTACCGCCAAGGCGCTGCGCGACGCAGGTCTGACGGTGAAAGATGTGTCCGAGGTCACCGGCTTCCCCGAGATGATGGACGGGCGGGTCAAGACGCTGCACCCCGTCGTGCACGGTGGGTTGCTGGCGCTGCGTGACAACGACGAACACGTCGCGGCGATGGACAAGCATGACATTGGCGCGATCGATCTGGTTGTGGTGAACCTGTATCCCTTTGAAGAAACCGTCGCCAAAGGGGCGGAATATGCCGAGGTGATCGAGAATATCGATATCGGTGGCCCTGCGATGATCCGCTCTGCCGCGAAGAACCACGGTTTTGTGAATGTGATCGTCGATGTCGAAGATTATGCGACAGTGATCAACGAACTGTCCGAGAATAACGGGCAGACCACCTATGCGCTGCGCCAGCGTTTGGCGCAGACGGCCTATGCCCGCACGGCGGCCTATGACACGGCTGTCAGCACATGGATGGCCGCGCAGGTCGGGGACACCCCGCGTCGTCGTACCGTGGGCGGCACGCTGGCGCAGACCCTGCGCTACGGCGAGAACCCCCACCAGCAAGCGGCCTTCTACACCGATGGCTCGGCACGTCCCGGTGTTGCTACGGCGACCCAGCATCAGGGTAAAGAACTGTCGTATAACAATATCAACGACACCGATGCNGCCTTTGAACTAGTCAGCGAATTCGATCCGGCCAATGGGCCTGCCTGTGCGATCATCAAGCACGCCAANCCCTGCGGCGTGGCGCAAGGCACGTCGATGGTGGATGCCTATACCCGCGCGTTCGACTGCGANCGCACCAGCGCCTTTGGCGGGATTATCGCGCTGAACCAGACGCTTGACGCCGAAACAGCCGAGGCGATCAGCGCGATCTTTACCGAGGTCGTGATCGCGCCGAACGCTACACCCGAAGCGATGGAGATTTTTGGCAAGAAGAAGAACCTGCGCTTGCTGACCACCAACGGTCTGGCCGATCCGGCACAGGCGGCGTTGTCGTTCCGTCAGGTGTCGGGGGGCTATCTGGTGCAGGACAAAGACGTTGGCCGCATCACCATGGATGACCTGAAGGTCGTGACAAAGCGCCAGCCGTCCGATCAAGAGCTGTCGGACCTGATGTTCGCCTGGACCGTCGCGAAACACGTGAAATCCAACGCAATCATCTACGTCAAGGATGGCGCGACCGTGGGCGTCGGTGCCGGCCAGATGAGCCGCGTCGACAGCACGCGTATCGCCGCACGCAAAGCGCAGGATATGGCCGAAGCCATGGGCTTGCCCGCACCGCTGACGCAGGGCTCTGTCGTCGCTTCCGATGCGTTCTTCCCCTTTGCTGACGGGTTGATCACTGCCGCAGAAGCAGGGGCGACGGCGCTTATCCAGCCCGGCGGGTCGATGCGGGATGACGAAGTGATCGCGGCAGCGGATGAGGCCGGGCTTGCCATGGTCTTTACCGGCATGCGCCACTTCCGCCACTAACCACGGAAAGCGGTCGTTATGCGTACTATTTTTTGGGCCGGTTTTGCGGCGTTTCTTGCGGATCAGCTCAGCAAGTATCTTGTCGTGCACATGATGGAGCTTAGCCGTATCCGGTCCATCGACGTATTGCCGCCGCTGATCAACTTTCGCTACGGCGAGAACCGCGGGATCAATTTTGGCCTTTTCGGTGATGGGTCCGACGCAAGTCGTTGGATCCTCATCGGGCTGGCCTGTGCAATCTGTGTGGGCGTGCTGATCTGGGCAAGCCGCCAAACCATGAGCCTTTGGGCCAATATCAGCGCAGGTCTGCTGATCGGGGGGGCGTTGGCCAATGTGGTTGATCGCCTGATCTACGGCTATGTGCTTGATTTCTTGAACATGTCTTGCTGCGGAATCAATAATCCTTTCGTGTTCAACATCGCCGATGTCTTCATTTTTGCGGGCGCTTTGGGGCTGATTTACTTTACCGGCGACACCAAAAAACCGGCGAAAGCCACACCGAAAAAGGCCCAGAAAAAAGGCCAGTGACAATTACCGCGTGACTGCGATATTGGTACAAAGACCTTAACAAGTCCTTAAGGAGATCCGTCATGCGCTTTGTCGCCGCTCTTGTCTTGCTACCGCTTGCCCTTGGGGCCTGCGGCAACACTGGCCTGCGGGACATTCGCAGCACTGCGAAAGGGCCTGACGAATTCATGGTCCAGCCCTCCAAACCCTTGCAGCAGCCTGATAGCTATAACGCGCTGCCCGTGCCAACGCCGGGGCAGGCGAACCTGACGGACCGCAACGCGGTTGCCGAAGGGGTTCTGGCCTTTGGCGGCACACCGCAAAGCAATGCAACCGGCATCCCCGCCTCGGACGCCGCGCTGGTGCAACAGGCCAGCCGCATGGGCGTGTCGGCGAACATCCGTCAGGAACTTGCCGAAACCGATGCTGCGTTCCGCAAGCGCAAGGCGCGGTTCACGCAGATCAAGATCGTGCCGACAGATCGCTACGACCAAGCCTACAAACGCCAGATCCTGGATGCCCCCCGCGAGGCCGCGCGCTGGCGTCGGGCCGGTGCACGCACGCCCTCCGCCCCTCCGGCAGAGTGACGCTGGCCGAATTACAATTCTGTTAGGTCCCTTGATCACCCCGTGGGGTGGCGTAAGTAAGAGGTCTCAGGACCCTGCTCAAAGGACCGACCATGATCAGATTACCGGCCCTCGGGGCCCTATTGGCGCTTGCGCTGCCCACCACAGCCGCGCTTGCGCGTGACAACGAAGACGTCACGCATTTCACCTTGGACAACGGGATGGAGGTCGTGGTCGTCGAAGACCACCGCGCCCCCGCTGTGCAGCAGATGGTGTGGTACCGCGCTGGCTCGGCGGACGAACCCAAAGGGTCGTCGGGCGTGGCGCATTTTCTGGAACACCTGCTTTTCAAAGCCACCGACAAGATGGAGTCAGGCGAGTTTTCAGCCACGGTTGCCAAGAATGGCGGACGCGATAACGCCTTCACCAGCTATGATTATACCGCCTATTTCCAACGGGTTGCCGCAGACCGGCTTGAACTGATGATGCAGATGGAATCCGACCGGATGAAAAACATCCGTCTGACACCGGAAAACATCGCGACCGAACGGGATGTGATTATCGAAGAACGCAACCAGCGCACCGAAAATGACCCGAGCGCGCTGTTCCGTGAACAGCTTAATGCCGCGCAATACCTCAACCACCGCTACGGCACGCCGATCATCGGATGGATGCACGAGATGCGCGCGCTGGACCTGCAGGATGCGCTGGATTTCTACAAGCTGTATTACTCCCCCAACAACGCGATCCTTGTCGTGTCTGGGGATGTAGAGCCTGAAAACGTTCGCACCCTGGCAGAGCAATATTACGGCAAGATCCCCGCCAATCCGGATCTGCCCGACCGATCGCGGACGCAAGAGCCGCCACAGACCGCCGAACGTCGCCTGATCTTTCGCGATGACCGCGTTGCACAGGAATACGTCAGCCGGTCCTATCTGGCGCAGGAGCGGGATCCCGGCGACCAGAAAACCGCAGCGGCCCTGACCATATTGGCCGAACTGCTGGGCGGTGGCACCACATCCTATTTCGCCGAAAAACTGCAGTTTGACGCGCCTGTCGCGACCTATTCAGCAGCGTTCTATAGCGGTCAATCGCTGGACGATACGACTTTTAACCTTGTCGTTGTGCCGCAACCGGGCGTGTCCTTGCAGGACGCCGAAGATGCCATGGACGCCGCCATCGCGGGTTTCATGAAAGACGGGGTGGATGCCGAGCAACTTGAACGGATCAAGCAACAGGTCCGTGCCGAACAAATCTATGCCCGCGATAACGCCGACAGCGTCGCCAATCGCTATGGCAGCGCCCTTGCCATCGGGTTGACCGTGCAGGACGTGCAGGACTGGCCGGATGTGCTTGAGGCCGTTACAGCCGAAGACATCATGCAGGCCGCCGAAGATGTGTTTAACCGCGAAGCCTCTGTCACAGGGTGGCTGATGCGCGAAGAGGTGACGGAATGAGACTGTTTTACGCAATCGTCCTGACGGTTCTGGCCGCGCTGCCCGCCCGTGCCGAGGTGGACATCCAAGAGGTGACTTCCCCCGGTGGCATCACCGCGTGGCTGGTAGAGGAGCATTCGATCCCCTTCGTCGCACTTGATGTGCGCTTTCGCGGCGGTGCATCGCTGGATGCCCCCGAAAAACGCGGCGCAATCAACCTGATGACGGGCCTGCTGGAAGAGGGGGCCGGTGACATGGACGCACGCGATTTTGCCCGTGCCGCCGAAGGGCTGGCCAGCAGCTTCCGGTTCAGCGTGGATGACGACGCGCTTTCCGTATCGTCGCGGTTTCTCACCGAAAATCAGGACGCGTCGATCGCGCTGTTGAAACAGGCGTTGCAGACGCCTCGGTTTGACCCGGATGCGATTGAACGGGTGCGCGGGCAGGTGCTTTCGGGGATCCGCTCCAGCGCGAAAGACCCGAACGATATCGCGCGCAAAAAGATGGACGAGCTGCTGTATGGCGATCACCCCTACGGCTCGCCGCTCAGCGGAACCGAAGAAACGGTGACCGCTCTGACACGCGATGACCTTGTCGCGGCACATAAGGCTGTGCTGGCGCGCGACCGTATCTTCATCGGTGCGGTGGGGGACATCACGCCAGAAGAGCTGGGCCTGATGCTTGACGAACTGTTGGGCGATCTGCCCGAAACCGGTGCACCGCTGCCCCCACAGGCCGAGGTCTCTATCCCATCAGGCACGACGGTCGTCGATTTCCCGACGCCCCAATCTGTCGCGATTTTTGCGCAAAAGGGCATTTCCCAGAAGGATGATGATTTCTTTGCCGCGACCGTGTTGAACCAAGTGCTTGGCGGTGGATCGTTTGAAAGCCGTCTGATGACCGAAGTGCGCGAGAAACGCGGGCTGACCTATGGCGTCTATTCCTATCTGGTGCCGATGGATCTGGCTGAAACATGGCAAGGATCGGTCAGTTCGGCGAACGACCGGATCGGGCAGGCGATGGATGTGATCAAGGACGAATGGGCCAAAGCCGCGGCCGAGGGCGTGACCCAGCAAGAGTTGGACGATGCCAAGACCTATATCACAGGCTCCTACCCGCTGCGTTTTGACGGCAACCAGACCATCGCGAGCATCCTTGTGGGGATGCAGATGATCGACCTGCCCATCGACTATATCGCCACGCGCAACGACAAGGTCGAGGCGGTGACGCTGGACGATGTGAAACGTGTTGCCGGCGACCTGCTGGACCCTGACGGGCTGGCCTTTGTTGTTGTCGGCCAACCCGAAGGGATCGAGGCCACGGCGCAGGAAAGCGACTGACCGCTGCCTCCAACCAAGACCGGACACAAAAAACGGGCGCTTCTCAGCGCCCGTTTTCGTTTGAGGACATCGGCAGGTTATTCGCCGTAAGGGATCCAGATATTCTTGACCTCGGTCGCGGCGTGCAAGAACGCTTTGCCTTCACCCTCTGCGCCG
>JGI24656J20076_1000256_pt1 | contig 8059 bp, 9 predicted proteins | sample MalvirmetaMSP114_FD_20076 | JGI IMG/M metagenome (IMG submission 20076)
TTGGCCTCCCGATGTTAGAGGTATTATTGGTCAAAGAGAGAAAATTAAATCTCTACATACCCACGACCTATTTGAAGCTCGTCTTAAGAGGGATGAGTTGCTTACAAAATGTAAATTATTAGTACACAAAGTTAGAACGAATGACAAAACAAGAAGAACAAAAGAAAACATACGTAGTATATAATAAGGATATTATTTCTAACGAGATATACTCTTCTATCACCAGCATAGGAAGTAGTACTTTAACTACATTCTTATCTAAGAATACACAGCCATGTCCTGAGAAACTTATGTTCTTGTCTGTAATCTACCAAGCTATACTAGATGCAACTCAAATAGAGAAAAAGAATGAACCAAAAGATGTTACTAAGAATAGANAGGAAGCTATTGANTGGTTCTTTAACGAAGAACATGTTGATGATCTATCTCAGATATGTACCTTAGTAGATACCGATCACAATTATCTTCGTAGAATTGTCAAGAAAATTATCAATAAAGATATTCCATTCCATCGTCGTCGTATTAATGTTTTGATCAACGAATTAAATTTAGAGATGAACAGAAGGGATTAAAAAAAAATGAAATACTCTGAAGATCCTATGTATCCAAAACCTTCATCATTAACAAAAGAAAAACAATCTGACACAGCTTTAGATAAACAGATAGGTGGGAACCATTATAAAGAGATGAGCATCCAGCCCATCGAATATATTGTCAAGAATAATCTTGGTTGGTGTGAAGGAAACATAATTAAATACATAACAAGACACCATCAGAAGGGTGGAGAAGATGATGTTAGGAAAGTAATCCACTATTGTCACTTATTAATGGAGCTTCACTATCCAAAAAACACTAAATCCTCCTGACGGGCCTCACAGCCCCGTACAGAAACATCTCTCCTTTTCGGGTATGTTGCATCATCTACTGGTAGAGTTGCGCGTCCTGAGCGATCCTACGGCTATAATTTTACTAGAATAGTGGTGAAGTCCACATCAGTCAACAAGTTTGGAATAAAAAATTATGTATGGACCAATTGTGCCGGTTTGTGAACAACTACATGCCGATAAATATCGTTTACCTAATGAGTCATTTGAAGAAGCTATGTATAGAATTACATATGCGATGTGTGATAATGATGAACACTCTGAACAACTCAAAGATATTTTTCTGAATATGAGATTCATGCCAGCTGGTAGAATCCAATCAGCTATGGGGAGTCCACGCGATGTTACTTCGTTTAATTGTTTTGTATCTGGCATCATTGAAGATAGCATGGAAAGTATCATGGCAAAAGCTACTGAAGCTGCTGAAACAATGCGTAGAGGTGGTGGAATTGGTTATGATTTTAATCGTATCCGTCCTATGGGGGATCGTATTGTTTCTCTTGATTCTTCTGCCAGCGGTCCTGTTTCATTTATGCACATCTATGATGCGATTTGTCGTACAATTGTTTCAGCGGGGCACAGACGCGGCGCGATGATGGGTGTCTTGAGGGTAGACCATCCGGATATAGAAACATTCATTCGATCAAAACAAAACACCAACGAACTAACCAACTTTAATATCTCTATAGGTATTACTGATGAGTTCATGGATTGTGTCGTAAGGGACAAGCCATTCCAGTTACGATTTAATGATAGGGTCTATAACGAAATTAATTCGGTGGCTCTGTGGGATGAAATAATGAGAGCCAATTGGGATTGGGCTGAACCCGGTGTCCTGTTCATAGATCGTATTAACCAAGACAACCCCCTAAATTATTGTGAGCATATAGAATCTACTAACCCGTGTGGTGAGCAGCCTCTACCCCCTTACGGTGCGTGTCTGTTGGGTAGTTTTAATCTTGTACAGTACATGGACGAAGGTACCTTTCTTTATGACAGACTAAAGGAAGATGTTGAACCTGTTGTGAGGGCTATGGATAACATCATAGACCGTACCAACTATCCACTTGACCAACAGGAGTCGGAAGCTAAAGACAAACGTCGTATGGGTCTTGGTATCACAGCTCTCGGTAACACCCTTACTCTTCTTGGATTAAAGTATGGTAGTCCTGAAGCTCTTAGATTTGTACGAAGAGTGTTGGGTATCATCTGTCACTCAGCTTACGAAGCAAGTTCTGATCTAGCCAAAGAGAAGGGTTCGTTTCCTTTATTCGATAAGGATAAATATCTTGAGAGTAGTTCATTCGTTCAGAGACTACCGCAAGAGTTAAAGAATAAGATAAAGACAAATGGATTAAGGAACAGCCACCTAACATCCATAGCTCCTACTGGTACCATAAGTTTTTGTGCAGACAACATCTCTAGTGGGCTTGAACCCGTGTTCGCACTAGAAGTAAACCGAACCTTAATAACAGAGAACGGACCAACCATAGTTAATCTTAAGGATTACGTCTATAACAGGTACGACATAAGAGGAGAGACTGTAGATGATCTTGATACAGATGCTCACCTATCCACGCAGATAGCAGCACAACCGTTCATAGACAGTGCTATATCAAAGACAATTAATGTGGGGGATGGGGTTACGTTTGAGGAGTTTAAAGAGATCTATAAGAAAGCATGGAAGGGTAAACTAAAGGGTGTTACNACCTTCCGTATTGCAGGAAAACGATATGGTATTCTAAACAAAATAGAACCAGCCACTAAAGAAGAATCCAATGGAGGTAATGCGTGTTTCTTCGATACAGAGACTGGTTCTAAATCTTGTTCCTAATCTTCAGGATAAATCACAGGATCTATAGGAATATTTAGCCGCACAATCTCCTCTGGATAAACCACAGGATCTATGGGAATAATATTCACAGGATCTACAGTAATAACCACAGGATCTATAGGAATCTTTGGCTGCACAACCTCTTCAGGATAAATCACAGGATCTATGGGAATCTTTGGTTGTTTTTTATCTTCATCATCGTGATTACACGCAGCAATCATAAACATAGGTACAATAAGTAACGTCGTTAGTATTTTTTTAAGCATGTGTTCCACCTGCTAATTTAAGATATTCAGATTTTCTTCCGTCAGTAGCAAACAACATATCCTGTCGTTCATCTACCCATACATCAGAATAGTCGCAACCGGCATACTCATCAAAGTAAGGTCCACCAATAGTCCAGTGAATGTTAGATATCTCTGATACATCTACACTCTGATCATAACCTACCAGATGATTCCATTTGTGTGGGATCTCTCCGATAAGATTATCGTCACCTAACCATTTAAACTGATGAAGATCAAGACCTGTTGCTGTATTAACGTATTCAGGTGTCAGTGCTGTGCATTTATTACAGTTATACAACACAACACTTGACCAGTTTTTCTTCTCGTACTTGGTCTGTGTAGCACCAAGAAATTTAACCTTCTCTTCTGGATCATGATCGTGTTTGACTACCATGACTGCATACCTGTCATCACATAGATCAAACAGGTTAGCCATATCATCAAGCACCAGCATATCACAATCCATAAACAAAGCCCAACCCTTATAACCATTAAGGTATGGGGTCAGGAATCTAGAGAACGAGAACTGTGTGGATTGAAGTAGGTTTCTATCACGCCACATAAGTCCTCCAAGCTGAGATAACATCAGTGGCGTAATGGATACCGGACGGCTGGCTCTAGCGTTAATAGAGTGAGCCAACACATTATAGGCTGCGATCTCGTTAGGATCCCAACCAATAAAAATAGGCATTACGTCTTTATTCATAGCTTTTTCTCTCCTTTAAAATAAAACTACGAATACACAATAATACCTTTTAATCTGATATACAATACCCCAATTGTTCACGAAGCTTTGCATAATCAAGCATCATGTCCAGAACCGCTGAATCTGTTTCAAGTTGTCCCAGTTCAGTCGCAGCTTTCTTCTGTTGTTCGTGGGTATAAACAACAACAGGTGGGCAGGTATTAAAAACCCCCCTTACGCAACCGGTCAACAAGCTCACGCACAGTAGGCTTGCGAGTACGTAGCTGCTTGTCTTTAATTTCGACTGTCTCATCTAGATCTTCCTTCTTTTGTGAGGTCTTGCCCCACCGGAATACGGCCCAAAACATGAGCACAATTACCAGTGAGGCAATACCAAACCCTATTAAACTAGACATCATCAGCGTTGATATTCTTTCCGAAATTACCAGCTAATAGATTGAGAACTTTTAGAATCGAGTTTATAATAGTATCGTCTGCTTTAGAGGGAGTTAGTGCAGTCACCGCCGTCGCGGCTGTCACTAATCCACATAGAGCCTGTACCCATTCAGGTATCAATGCCCATACACTCAATAACATTTCCATTTTATAAAATATCCTTTTTTTTCTGTTATTTTTTTTCTCTCAGGTTTTTTATAGAGATAAACCTTATTTATATAATATACCTAATAAACCTCAAATATGAAAGATTGTCAAGTATATTTCTTGTCGAAACTCTGTTTGATTTTATAGTCAGATGTCTTAAATATGGTTGGTACCATACCATCTCCGTACACATAAAGATCCATATCAACTTCCTGATCTCGCTCAAGAAGAGATTCAAAGTCTTGAGCTAATGCCAGTAATTCACCGGTAGTATAGAACGTTGTTTCTTTATTTGTTTTCTCATTAAGGATACCAACCTTAAGCCATTTCTTTTTACCATACAAATCTTTTTCTTCTATATCTTTAGGTGTGCCCTCATAGCAACAGTCCATACCAAAGATATGAAACTCTCTGAACCCCAACACATGCATAACACCAACCGATCTCATGGCTGAACAAGTACCACCTGTTATCATTTGTACTCCTTCAAGTTCTTTCATGTCTGTCAGGGAGTTAGTAAATGCATGCCATCCAAGTAGTTTACCTTTGTTCGTTTTGATGTGTTTGGTTACTTCAGGATTGGTCATGCTTGCAATAATATAATTTGTTTCAGGATGTGGTTCCTCAAGTAAGTCTTTTCTTACGTGACCATGTGTTGATACACCGTCGAATGGGCGCGGATCAAGAATGACACAACCCCACGGAATAATACCGTTCTCAATTAAAGGATTGTGTGAATGCTTAACACAAACAACCTTTGCACCTGAATCCTGAAGCTTCTTAATCTTGTTTAGATTCTTCTTCTTCTTGAACGAAGGGCCACCTGAAACTATAACAGTCTTTCCGTCATGCCAATGACAGGTTTCAACCATACGTTTGTTAAAGAGTTTAAGATTTTCTTTGACGTTAAACTGTATGTTATCTGAAGGTACACAGTCTCTTGGATTAACCTGTACAGGTACTCTATTAACATCAGGTAACTTTGGAAGCTTAGGATCATTTACAATCAACGCAAGACTAACATTCCCCCCACCTTTAACCCGATCACTGGAAGGAATAATTATCCGTTGCTTTTTACCGGTACGCTTCGTACCTCCCAACACATCATTATAAATATCATTGACGCCCCTATACTCTGGTTCTGGTATACCTCCTGATTCATCTTCAGTATAATAATCATCCATAACTATGACAGGGATGTTCTTGCAGTGATTAAAATCGCTCTTGACAGTTTCTATTGATTGACCACCATCTATAAAAACAAAATCGGGAAAAATATTATACATCCCACACATGCTTTTATCCTTTAGGATCTTCAGTTTCTCTTTTGAATCTCCTTTTATAAGATGGAACGTAAGTTTCTTATCCTCTAATTCATATTCTCTAGCTAACGCCTGAAGCTTTAAAGAAACTGCTTTCTTAGAGTAGTGAGCTTTTACATTAAATTCTTTCTTATCGCTAACCTCATCAGCATCTTCAAATAGATCTATGCCTGTGTAGTGTACTTCATCACTGTTCTGGAAAGCTGCCATAATCATACCGCAAGCTGTGTCTCCATTCCATGTACCGACCTCAAGAATATTCTTTCGTTTATAATGTTGAACCGTATTAAACAGGTCATGGTATCTGGCGGCAGTTACTCTTACTTCTCGACTGGTACGTTTCCTGTTGCCCTTTAAATGTATAATAGCTTTACTGAGTTCACATAGATCAAACGCTTCCAGTATCGTACAGTCAGGTGTCAGGTCAAGAGAACGCATACCATGTGCTTCATGTATGATACGCACCCTATCAAACACGAAGTTATCTGCGAAACACTTGAGTTTTAAAACCTCATCGCTGTTGTAGTAATTAACGTAATCATCCATAAATACAGGGGTAACACTACTACTAAGATTGAAACCTATAAATGAAGAACACGTTGCATATGCGTCTTTACGACCAAGATAAACGATGTCATATTCACTATCACAGACTTTCTTGAGAAGTTGAACTCCAACTGGTTCGTAGGTAACACTGTCGGCGTCGAGCCAAAGTAACCATTCAGTTTTGGCTTTATTAGCTGCCATGTTTTGTGCATATACTTTGTGACAAAATTTGATGGCATCTTCGTAGAAGTTGTAAGGTTTTTGTGGGAGTGTTCCATTGAATTGTTTGTTCCTTTCTTTGAAGTCTATTAAATCTTGATTGTCAAGCAGGTCTATATATTCTATGTTGTCTACCTGCGGGGCATCTTCCGGCATAGGGAAACCGTCACAATAACAAAGCAACTTAATTGTTTCAGGCCAGAACTCTATGAAACTTTCAACAAACCTTTTACCATACGTTTCCCAATCACGCACAGCAAAGGATGTTACGACTGTGAAATCTTTATTCATTATCATTGATCCAATAAATTATTGGTTAAAAAATTCTTAGGCATTTTATGCATGTATTCTATCCAGATATCACTATACGGACAGTTCCGGTATTCTTCAAACCACGGTCCACCTTTGGTATAGTGAATAGCTTTAGGCTCTATAGACTTACTGGTTATATCCGGAACGTAGTTCCATTCAGGTGGTAGTCCTCCAACATTTTCTTTGGTGGTCCACCTGAACTTATGAAGAAACGAACCCGTCGAATCATTAACGACAGTCTTATTAAGACGCATAACATCCGGATGCTGTAGATTAAACAACATCAACGAAGACCAAAGCTTTTTACTGTAGCGTGTCTGTATGATTCCATCAAGTTTATAACGTTCTTCCTTTGGGGGTACCCAGTTAAACTTAACACACATTACAGCATACTTCTTATCTACCAAAGAAAATAATTTCGACACATCATCCAGAAAAAGAAAGTCACCATCTACAAACATGGCCCACCCTTCCTTCTGTTGGAGTTTACATAGTTCCGGAACAAGAAAACGTGAGAAAGAAAACTCTGTAGAAAAAGGCTTACTATCTAGTGTGTCAAAGTATTGACCGGTTTCAGATAAGAAAGCCTTTCTGTAATATAGATGTTGGGTTTGTAAGTTCCTGCGATTAAGGAACTGGATAGAACAATCATCGTTATGGAGTGAGATACTGTACTTTGCAACAACAGATGATAGAGCTACGCGGTTGTCCCACCCTATAAAGATGTGGTTCTTCTGAGTAGTCATGTTATATATCTTATATAGTAGTTAAAAATATTAATGTCAACGTGTATACTTTAAAATAGTTTTAGTATATATACAATAGAAACTATTTATAATAATCCCAACCTTTCTAAATAATCGGGATGTAGAAAACCTCTTACAAGTTTACGTGCAGATGCCATTGCAACACGCGGATCTGTTTGTCCAAACATTTCAACCATAAGCCTGTTGCGTAAAGTTTCATTCCCCATTCTAAGAAATACATCAGGTCGTTTATCTGCTATAGCTTCTGCATTTATTTCCCTAATATCTTCCATTAAACTTTCTATCATTTCATTAGCAGATTCTACACCTTTAATATTACCATCCGCCTGTTCTTTATTTCTTCTTGCTAAAACTTTAGAAATCTGACTATAATAATAATCCTGCTTTGCTTTAGGTCTTGCTTCAAGAAAATTTATATACTGTTTTTGTAAACGTTTCTGACGTAAAGAAGTAGGAGTAAATCCAATGAAGCGTGCCATATGTTCTAATTTACCGATTTCTTGACTCGGCATAATCACTCGTCCTTTTAATGTTCTGATTGGTAAATTAGGATCATACATACTATGAAGAGCTTCCATCCCATTTCTTATTCCAATAGGA
>JGI24656J20076_1000257_pt1 | contig 8057 bp, 10 predicted proteins | sample MalvirmetaMSP114_FD_20076 | JGI IMG/M metagenome (IMG submission 20076)
GTTTGGTGGATATAACATTAGGCCAGAATCAGAACATTAAGATGCAAATCAATTCACACCGACCTTGGGATAAGATAGAGTTTCCGCAGACGAAAACAACCGATTCAAAAGTGCCTGTACCAGTTAGTTATGGTGCTTTTACGGCAAGTTCAAATTCTTATTATGACGATACTGTATCATCACACGATTTAACAGATACTTTATTCGATCATGAATTAACCAATACAGATGTCAGACCTTGCCCATTAAACAACGCTACGGACAATAATATATTTTTTGTCTCTGATCTAACTGCTAAAGCCGATTCAAGAGCAGAACATTGGGATTCGGGATTGCAGAAATTCTTACCAATCAATGATGAAGATGATTCTGCGATTACAACAAGTGTATCAAATGATGGGCAGTATTGTACCAAATCAGAGATTGAATTAAAAAGAGCTATCAAATTAAGACCATCAACAGTTACTGTTTCCGCAAACGATGATTCCATAACAAATTCAGATTTAGCCGATATAGTTGACAGCGATGGCGATTGGTTGACTTCGTATGCAACGCTTGGTTCTTACACAGCGAGTGAATCTGTGGATTATATAGATTTAGAATTTACGGACATACAAGTTCCACAGGGCGAGATAACACAGGCCAAATTATACGTTACATCAGAACTTACAGAAAATGGGGTATCTGGTAGCGGTGGGCAACATTTGAGGATGAAAACATCAGTTGATGGTTCAAGCTTTTCAACACTATGGACTCAAATTGGATACCATGTTAACCCTGGTTCAGCTTGGCAAACACGAGCTAAAACAACGGACAGTACAGCTATATCAAGTTTCCCATCTTCATTAAAAATAAGAGCCGAATGGAGTGCGCCTGGGGCTGGAAACAGTATGAGAGGAACATTCAGAATTTACAATGTAATGATTGTTGCGGAATACAAAAGCCGTGACGATCAAACCAAGACAGTCTATATCGGTGCAGATGGGCTTGTTAATTCCTGGGATAGTTCTGCCATTAGTTACGGACACGAAGCACACCGTGATATGCTGATAAGATATACAGGCTACACAACAACAGCCCCAGCGAATTGGAGTGCTTTGGATACTGATAGAACAAGAAACACAGCAGACGATGGAGATATTGCAACTTGGAAGATACGCTGGTGGGCATTAGAGCCTGTGGAATTGAAGAAGTTATTGGAACAGATGCAGTATGAATTTGGATTTATTTTTAAATTCAGAGCAGACGGCACAGGGTCTTATGTACATATATTACAGACAAGCGAATTATCAGCAGTACAAACATTTAAGAAAGAAGATATTGCAAATTTAAAGATAAATAATTCATCATTCAGCGATTTACTGACCAAGATGGAAATTAACTATGAAAAGCATCCTGCAGAGAATAGATATCTTTCGAGTGTAACATCCACCAATTCAACTGCCAGAACAAGCTGGAGCATACAAGCAAAAGAGAATATTTCTGAAGTGAATCTGGATATAAATATTGGGACACCGAATACAACTGGGCAATCTGATCCTAATGCAGACTTCTATTCATACTATGATAACATCTTTGGCGATATTAAAAAGATTGTCAGTTGTGACATTGTGAACCCTGCTGTGAGTTATGATCTTGAAACTGGCGACATAATTCAATTTTCAAATACTGCTGGAGAAATGCCTGTTGAACCGTTCGGGGATGATTGGGCTGATTATTATATGATTACAAATTTAAATCGCTCACCCGGTAAGGTGGGCATAACGGCGAGAGAGGTCGGATAAACATGACTTACAATAGAGTAGCGACACCAAGAGTGTATATGGATAGACTGTCTTTTGATTTGACTAACGGCTTTAGGACTATATCTAATTATACAATAATCCAAAACGATGGCTCAACTGCTGTAACTTTTGATGGCGGACAAATAGAAGATTTATTTGATATGCGGCCTACGAACTATGCAACGATTGCACATGACACACAGGCGTTTTATATAACTATTGATACTGGGATGGGCAGTGACACAGTTGCAGAAGCTAATTTTTTAGCAATCTTAGGTCATAATTTTGAAGAAGCTGATGCTGCTTTTGCTGTTCAGCATGATGATTCATCTACTTTTGGCAGTGCAACTTTTGTATCCAATAGCCCCACAAGGGTTATCAATGCCGCCGTAAGTTCTTCAGCTAATTATGTGGAACCAGACAATAACGGATGGTCGTTAATCACTTGGGCAAATAACAATACTGACAATAGATATTATAGAATAATAATATCAAAGGAAGGAAATGCTGGTGCAAATTTTGATTCTGATGTTAAGATTGGCTCGATAATGCTCGGTGAATATATAGACTTTCCTAGTTCTCCAGATATGAGCGTTGGTTTTGATATAGATTATGATGGTACAAAATTAATTAACTCTGTTGGAGGGAACACCTATGCTCATGCATCACATCTCGGCTCTGCTGGCTGGGCAAAAACAAATCCGTGGGTAATTGCTCCATCCGCTTCTGAAAATCAAACCACTACACTATCGAGACATTATGGAAGGCGTAAATACGATATGAACTTCAGCTATGTTGCTGATACTGATTTATTTTTAAGCAATATGCACGCAGGGCATGGGGGAACGGTAGACGGTTCAGATTTATATTCCCAATTCTACCACAAGTCACTTGGACAGCATCTTCCATTCTTATTTAGTATAGACAGCACAAGCACAAACGAGGGCGATTATGGTCTATATAGATTAGATGACAGTAAGATGAAAACGAAACAGGTAGCTCATCAGACTTGGAATACGTCGCTCGGTCTTGTTGAATCTTGGTAACTCAAGTATCAAACGACGTGTGGAATATTAATATGCGAATCGAAGAAGAATTCTAGTGCCAATTAGTGCCATTTTTATATTCCGCTAGATTCCGCCACCCTCTGCCACTTTCTGCCACTCATAAAATGAAAAAAGCCTCAAAAAAGAGGCTTTTCTCGACGGTAGCGGCGCAGGGACTCGAACCCCGGACACCCGGATTATGATTCCGGACGTTTATAGAGGATCTCCCCCGAAATAGTGGCATTTAGTGCCATTTTCGATAACTCTTTTTCCAGAATCCCATGAGCATATTTGATTTCGTTATCTGTATAATCAGCATAACTGTCTTCAGTAACTGACATATCAGAATGGCCGTAAAATTCCTGTGCCAACTCTTTTGACTTGGAATCTTTTACAAGAATCTGACCAGATAACCGACGGAGATCGTGGCAGCTAAAGGAAATCCCGGTAATTTGAGAGATTTCTTTCATTTTTCTCCATACATAATTACCATTATGAGGTATGGGGGATAATTTTCCCTGACTGTACCACTTTTTTAGAATATCCATTGCTGTCTTCGGCATTGGGACTCTGGTACGATCGATAGCCTTTTTTCTCCACACCATTACTGCGTTTTGGTCCCACAGAACGTGTTCCCAATGAAACTCCTTATAAGGTTGTCTTGAAATAATCCCGACAAACTCTGCTCTACGCGCTCCGGTTACTATATATAAGGTAACCAGATCTCTATGGAACTCAGTTAAACAGGGATTGCTCATCAATGTTTTTAATTCGATTGGAAGATTCCATATCTTTTTAGGTTTCTTGGTTAGCTTTTTGAATGAGTCTTTTTTATGGATTGGATTAATATCAATCATATCTTCTTCCAGAGCAGCATTGCACATTACCTTCATCATGCTCAGCTCAGAATTGATTGTATGCTTTGACATACCCTGATTGAGCCTGTACTGCTTATATATATTGATACCCATTAAGCCATTAATATCGAATTTCCTCAATCCTGTAACATTAGCATCTTTTCCAAAAACGCTAAAAAACGAATCAATCACATTCTTATATCTCTTTATGGTTTTGAAGTCAAGATTACCGGTCATGTTCTTTGAATACCAATTCCAAAGTTCGTCCAGGGTGTTAATGTCGTTGTACCCCATTACGGTATCAATAAACATATCCCTAAAGCCATTTTTTCTCATGTCGTTAATAAGAGTAATCTTATCTTTCATTGTTTCAGCATCTTTCTTATTATCGAATGAAGGCCTTTTTCGTTTTCCACTGGTTGGATGGATATAATCTAACTGATAGAGATATCGGCCGTAACGATATATTTTTTTTATTTTAGCCATTATATCTCCTTTTGGTCCGGGGTGAATGATGACACAGTGTACATAACCTTCTTTTCAGTTCCGCCATTAATTTCAAAACGATCTATACTGAGTATACCGGGGATCGGAGTTCCGTCGGAATGCTGATATCGGCAACGGTATTTATTAATCCCTTTGTTTTTCATTTCCTTCACTAATCGTTTATCTCCCGGGAACACAAGCGAAATCCCTTTATTACTAATAGCAGGAACAGAAGTATCTTCGACATTCATCCCTACCATATCCTGCATCGCTTGATTTATGTTTCGCAATTCATTATTCACACATAAAGACATGGGAACACTAGACGTGGTAAAGGCGTGTCTCCACATTCGCAGAACTACCTCTAGCTGATCCGATAACTCAACATCCAGAACTTCTTTATCCGGGTTAAGTCTCATTTGATTAACTTCACTTTCCAGACGATCGACCTCACCTTCGAGCATCGTCATATACTTATAAGATATAGTTTCAATCATTTCATTACCTCCTGTTGTTTCTTTGACTTTTGTTAGGCTAACCTCGTCACCTTCAAACTCACATTTATAACCCACTGCTCCTGCAAGCTTTTCAAGTGACTGCGGCCTTACATTCTCCACTTTAGTTTTCAACCAGTTATGTATCTGCTGCCTGGAAATACCTGATCGCTTATTCCACTCCACAATGGAAATCTTATGATGATCCAGTAACCATCTAACTGCTTCAGTTGTTCTCATATTTTTCCTCATTTATTGTTTATCCACCGCCTAATTTATTGACAACAAACGAAAAAATCAAGTAATATTCTGAATATAGGACTTGACTTAATTTGTCTTTTTATGTAAATTTTCGCCATGTTATTTACATTTTCACCCGATACAGAAGAACCCAGGCTCCAATATTATCTACTTGAACGCGACATAACTTTACGCTGGTTATCCGGCCAGATTGACATTTCACCATCAGCATTAAGTGCTATGATGAATGGCCATCGAAAGTTCAAAGAAGAATATAAAATAGCAATATGTGAAGCACTGAGGGAACCGAGGGAAGTGCTTTTCGATGACTGACCAATGGTTTAATAAAACACAGGCTGCGGAGTACCTTGGCTTGTGCGTAAAGACACTTAATAAAATCCTTGATTTTACGCCCGGAATTCAAATTAAGAAAATTGTCTCTCCGGAAAAAACCTACCTTTTAATCCTCAAAAGCAGTCTAGATGATGCCCCTACTTTATTCACATCTGCCCATTAATTTTTTACATGGGGCAGTCCGTCAACCTCCTCTTGTTGTTCACCCACATCCCGATGGCTGCCCCATGCTAATAATCATAAAAGATCAAACTAAACGAATTGAATTTTCCATAGAAGTTGAGAAATACTTGACAAGAAATGGACACGAAGTTGTCAGAGTAAAGTCCAATGATAGCAAAGCAGACATACATTTTAAACTTCGAACCCCAATTACAGATACAAATGAATATGAAAAACTTATAACCAAGGTCATAAAGATGGCCTACCAAAAAGGATATGAGATTGAATAACCGGACAAAAATAAGGAGATGACATATGGCATTCCTTCCTAAGGAATATAAAGTCCCATCCAATGGGGATGCAAGGCAGTGGTTTAAACCAGAAACTGGTGTCACAACAGTTCGCATATTAGGCAACTGCATAACAGGTACAGAATATTGGGATGACAGAACCCCAGTTAGAGTTATGGATGAGAAAGAAGTACCGGAACACATCGATGATGCAAAGCACTTCTGGATGGTCCCTGTAGCAGTAGATGATGAAATCAATATCTGGACAATCACCCAAAAAAGCATTCAGTCACAGATATTTGAACTGATGCAGTCTAAAAAATGGGGAGATCCGCAAAACTATGACCTCGATGTTAAGCGTGAAGGATCCGGATTACAAACTCGGTATACTGTTACACCTAACCCGAAAGAAGATCTTGATACCGGGTTAGCTAACCGATATAAGGTATGGGCAACATCCAATAATCTGATGGATATTGCTTTTTCCAAGAATGGGAATCAGACTGAAGAAGAAGAAGAAGAACTACCCTTTTAAATAAAATGACGAGCAAATCCAAGGTCAAAGGAAACACGTTTGAACGAGAGCTGGTTAAAAGGCTCCGGGAATATGGTTTAGCTGATGCTGAACGCGGATGGGGAAGTGACGGAAAATCGCTAGGGCTTGAATCCGATGTAGATATCAAGGCCACTCTTAAATGATCATATCTCCTTTCACATACAGGCGAAACGCCGAAAAAAACTACCCAAATTCCTAGACCTTGGGTCTGCTAATATAGTTGCCATCCGGGAGGACCGGGGCAGCACAAAATTTTTAATGGACATGGAATTCTTTCTGCTATGTTTGAGTTCTGTTCGATTATAAAAAGGAGATGTGGTTATTGCTGTTCAGATAAGCAAAATACCCAGTATTGCGGACTTGCTACCGGAGAAAACAGACTCAAGTTCGTTATTAAATGTCCCAAAAAATCTAAAAAACGTGGGCGGAAAACAGGCGTATTCAAGTAGAAATGTCCGGAGAAACAATGCAAAGGTAGTGCCGGCCATTCGCCCACGCGAAATTAATGACAATGACAGATAAGAATGTTTTAAACAATTACCCGGAAACTTGTGCAGAGTATGACCTGGTTGTATCACAGATCAGAGAACTCTTCTTAAAGAAACAAGGGGACTACGGTCCAAATAATATATCCATGGGCGGCGATTTAGAACTGGCCAAGATAGCTATTGTGATCCGCATCAATGATAAGGTGCAAAGACTTTTAAATCTACTGAAGAGCGATGCCACGCCGAATAATGAACCCATAGAAGATTCATTTATGGATCTGGCTAACTATGGGATTATGGCAATGATACTTTTAAGAGGGAAGTGGGGGAAGTGAAAAAAGAATATTGGCTAACGCCACCAGATATATATAATGAACTAGATGAAGAATTTAATTTTGACTTTGATCCATGCCCATATCCTTGGGATGGAATTGACGGTACAGAAATAGATTGGGGCAACAGTACATACTTAAATCCACCTTTTAGAAAATCAGATGGGAAAAATGGTAAAGGACCTACAGCTTTTGTTCGTAAAGCAATTGAAGAAAATAAAAAAGGTAAAACCGTAGTTGTAATGATTAACACAATGTCATTTATAAATATGTTAGTTGAAGCAGGGGCTGAAATAAGATCTATGGGTCGAGTTAAATGGTTAGATGGGAAAAGCGGAAAGCCATGGCCCAAACCATCAAATACAACCTGTTTTATATTAAGGGGGAAGTGATGCCGGTATCTAAACACATCACTAAAAAACAGAGTAATAGGGAATGGCAGAAAAAGAAAAATAAAAGAATTGCAAGATCAAAATTTAGCGGCTCCGTAAAAAGACTTAAAGAAGACAAAGAATATATAGATGCACAAAAACGTATCGCTGAACTAACCCACTAGGAGACACTATGATACATATTGCAGAATTTATCTCTAACCTGATGATCCTTGGATTGTCCCTGCTTTTTCTCGGCATTGGTGTTTTTATTCTTTATACAGTTGGATCTGAAATATGGTTAAACAGAAAATGACACTCATCTCACGTTTCAGTGCATCAAAAGGTAAAATCTGCGAAAACATCGTGTCTAACAACTTGATGAATCGCGGATTTTTTGTTTTTACATCACATGAAAATAGCAACCCTGTAGACCTGATAGCATCCAAAGAAGATTTAAGTTTAAAGTTCCAGGTAAAGACTGCTCTTGTAGAAAATGGTAAGATAAGGTGCTTTACTAGAAGAGCCGAAAAACCCCCATATAATATAGAGGATTTTGATTACTTCGCTCAAGTGCTGCCCAACATAGGACTAGTC
>JGI24656J20076_1000269_pt1 | contig 7845 bp, 7 predicted proteins | sample MalvirmetaMSP114_FD_20076 | JGI IMG/M metagenome (IMG submission 20076)
CCGGTTGGGTGTTACATCATCAGTCATCTGCTGTGTATTTCATCATCTTTGCCATCAAGTAAACAGAGGCAGCAAAATGAGGCCCGTCGCATCTTTTCAGGCATCGGATTTGGATGCCCATCACGTCTTGGTACGTGATTTCAGGAAGGCGGTTAGGCTCATCTTGGTCAAGGTCTACGATAAGAAAGATCGGTATCGCACTGCGATGTTTCAAGGTCAGCAAGCCGACGCCGCGCGCCTCGATCAACCCTTTGATCGCGGCGGGTGGGTGCGCGATAACCTGGGCATCCTGAACGATCAAATCCGTGCGGTCATCGGCAACCAGCTCGGCCCCCATCGCAATCATCTGCAACGCCATCGCGGACTTGCCTTGACCCGACCCCCCCCTGATCATCACGCCACGCCCATCAATCGCGACGGTGGTGGCGTGGATCGTGCTTTTGGTCATGGCCGGTTCAGGTGGGCAGGCCGACCACAAAGCGCGCGCCAAGGGGATCAGAGGAGATATCGGCATCCGTGGGCCGGATATTTTCTGCCCAGATCACGCCGCCATGCGCTTCGACAATCTGCTTCGAGATCGCCAGCCCGAGGCCGGAGTTATTGCCAAAATGCTCTTCCGGGCGCTGCGAATAAAAACGCTTAAAGATCTTCGACAGAGCTTGCTCTGGAATGCCGGGCCCCGTGTCTTCGACGACCACAAGAACGCGATTTTCACGTTTACGTGCCCAGACCCGAATGGCATCGCCGTCTTCGCAGAACGAGACGGCATTGCTGATCAGATTCACAAAAACCTGTGCCAAAGCGTGCTTCCAACCCGTGCACGATGATCGGCTGTTCGGGCAGATCGGTGATAAAATCGATGCCACGTTTGCGCGCATCTTCGCCAAGATACTGACCCAGATTGCTGATCATCATCAGCAGATCAAACGGCTCTTCCTCTTCCTTGACCAATTCGCTGTCCAGACGGGACGCATTCGAAATATCACTCACCAGACGATCCAACCGGCGAACGTCATGATCGATGACATCCAGCAGTTTTTCGCGCTGGTCCTCACGCTTGATCAGGCGCAGCGTGCCTACCGCAGAACGGAGCGAAGCAAGCGGGTTCTTGATCTCATGCGCGACATCGGCGGCAAACTGTTCGTTTCCGTCAATGCGGTTGTATAATGCGGAAACCATCCCGCGCAGCGCGCCCGACAAGCGCCCTATTTCATCAGGACGCGCCGTCAAATCAGGGATCCGAATGCGGCCCGGATTCATCTTCCGCGCATCTTTATCACGCCCAAGCTCTGCCGCGGCAGCAAGATCGGACAACGGATTTGCGATGGTCGAGGCCAACACGAGGCTCAACCCGATCGAAACCAGCGTCGCGATCACGAACATCTGGAGCACCCTCTCCCGTTCGCCGCGAACCAGTTTGTCAATTTCACCCGCGGCCGAGGTGACGGCGACAACCCCGACGGGCAATCCGTTCTGTACGATCGGCGTAGCAACGGAGAAAAGCGTGCCGCCAGTGCCGACAAGATCGTTCCGCACCTTGGTCCCACCTACCAATGCCCCCGAGACCAACGGCTGCAACTGTTCCGCCAACGGAGCAGGATCTGCCGTGGCGGCGCTTTCGAACGGTCGGGAGAGCAGCCCCCAAAGCCAGCTCAACCCATCGGAAATCAGCGCCGTGTCATCTTCGGCACCGACGTTATTGCGCGCGGCGGCACCCGCGTTCTGCGCAACAAGGCTTTCGGTAGAATCGAATACAAACACCTCGATCCCGCTGCGCAAATCAAGCCGGCCAAGGCTTGCATCCACATCTATCGCGTCGCTCAGGCTGTCAGGCGTACCCGCCGTTGCCAACTGCGCCTCAAAAACGTCAGCGATCAGTTCAGCTTCCGAAACCAGTGACGCACCACGCTGCACGGCCAGACTATCGCGAGAAGAGTTAAGATAAAGAATACCGGCGGCCAAAACATTCAACGCAATCAAGTTAAATGTGATGATCTTGCGCGTCAGCGGCGACGCACGCAGAGAGAAGAGCCCCCGCCGCGCGCGTTTGCTGCGCAATTCATCTGTCGCGGTTTTGTCCGGAGCGACCCAATCGTCGCCCAATACAACATCACCGTCCCGATAAGGTGTGGTCATGTCTCGCACAAAATTCCTTTCGACAATGGCCATGGCTCAGGTCACTCTTCGTTGTATCTGTAGCCGATGCCATAGAGTGTTTCGATCGCGGAAAACTCGTCATCCGCAGTCCGCATTTTTTTGCGCAACCGTTTGATATGACTATCGATTGTACGGTCGTCGACGTACACTTGATCATCATATGCCACGTCCATCAACTGGTCACGCGACTTCACAAAGCCGGGGCGCTGTGCAAGCGCTTGCAGCAGCAGGAATTCTGTCACCGTCAGGGATACGTCCTTACCCTTCCAGCTGACTGCATGGCGCAACGGATCCATGCGCAAATCACCACGTTCGATCACTTTGGTTTCTTCGGTGTCGCCGACCTCATTGGTTTCCACCGCATCCTGACGGCGCAACAGCGCACGGATACGTTCAACCAAAAGCCGCTGACTAAAGGGTTTTTTCACGTAGTCATCAGCCCCCATCCGCAGGCCGAGCACTCGTCAATCTCGTCATCTTTGGATGTCAGAAAGATCACGGGCATCGCGGTTTTCTGGCGAAGCCTTTGCAGCAAATCCATGCCATCCATGCGAGGCATCTTGATATCCAACACCGCCATGTCGGGCAGTTTTTTGTTGAACGCATCCAACGCGGCTTGCCCGTCATTATATGTCTCGACTTCGAAACCTTCGGCTTCCAACGTCATTGAAACCGACGTCAGGATATTCCTGTCGTCATCCACCAATGCAATTTTAGACATTGCCTGTTCCTTTTATATGCTGCTCAACTGCCATAATATTTTTTCTTTCATTGATCATCAATTTACGCGGCCGAATCAATCGGAAACTGCGAATCGCTCCTCATCTTGGCCATAATCACGCCACAATTTGCTAATGAATGGCTAAATTGCCGCACATATGGGATGCAGACGCCACGTTATCCCATAGCACTTTACGTTCAATTAACGACAGTTTCCGCAAACAGTTACATGGTGGCGCTAACTGCGACTAACCTACCTGTTCATACTGTAAATCAACGTGCTAAGAGGCGGACACGACCCCTTGGGTCGAGCCATTTGTGCAAGAATTGGCACCTTTTCTCGGTGCAGCTACAGGAGACATCACATGACGTTAGGCCGCGTAAATCCGCAATTCCGCCTCGAAGACCAAGGCATAAGCGGGCTTGGTGATGTCTATTACAACATGATCGAACCCGCGCTGGTCGAAGCCGCGCTGAAACGGGAAGAGGGCACGTTAGGCAAGGGCGGCGCGTTTCTTGTGACGACGGGCAAATTCACCGGACGCTCCCCCAAGGATAAACATGTCGTAAAAACCGACAGCGTTGCCGATAAAATCTGGTGGGAAAACAACGCCGAGATGTCGCCTGAAGGCTTTGATGCGCTTCACAAGGACATGTTGGCGCACATGCAGGGGCGTGATTACTTCGTCCAGGATCTGGTCGGTGGGGCCGATCCGAAACACGCGATCAACGTGCGTATGGTGACCGAGTTGGCTTGGCACGGTCTGTTCATTCGCCACATGCTGCGCCGCCCCGAGCGCGACGCGCTGGATGATTTCATCGCGGACTTCACCGTGATCAACTGCCCGAGCTTTTCGGCTGATCCAACCAAACACGATTGCCGCTCGGAAACCGTCATTGCGATGAACTTCGACAAAAAGATGATCTTGATCGGCGGCACAGAATACGCAGGTGAGAACAAGAAATCTGTATTTACGCTGTTGAACTACCTGTTGCCGGAAAAAGGGATCATGCCGATGCACTGCTCGGCCAACCATGCTACCGGCAATCCCGTTGATACCGCTGTATTCTTCGGTCTGTCAGGCACAGGAAAGACCACGCTATCCGCCGATCCGGGCCGGACGTTGATTGGTGACGATGAACACGGCTGGTCGGATAACGGGACATTCAATTTCGAAGGTGGCTGCTACGCCAAGACGATCAACCTCAGCCGAGAGGCAGAGCCCGAGATTTACGCCACCACCGAAAAATTCGGCACCGTTATCGAGAACATGATCTTTGATGAAGACACCAAAGAGCTTGATTTCGACGATGACAGCCTCACCGCCAACATGCGTTGCGCTTACCCGCTTCACTACATTTCTAACGCCTCGGCAAAAGCGACGGGTGGGCACCCCAAGAATATCATCATGCTAACCTGTGATGCGTTCGGTGTTCTTCCCCCTATCGCGCGTTTGACCCCGGCGCAGGCCATGTACCACTTCCTGTCTGGCTTCACCTCCAAGGTTGCCGGCACCGAACGTGGCGTGACTGAACCCGAGCCTACATTCTCGACCTGCTTTGGTGCGCCCTTCATGCCGCGTCGCCCCGAGGTTTACGGGAACCTTCTCCGCGAGAAGATCGCGGCGCATGGCGCAACCTGCTGGTTGGTAAACACTGGCTGGACTGGAGGCGCTTATGGCACAGGCAGCCGCATGCCGATCAAAGCAACGCGCGCGCTGCTGACCGCAGCATTGGAAGGGGCGCTCGCGGGCGTAGAGTACCGCAAAGATCCAAACTTCGGCTTTGATGTTCCCGTGGCGGTTACGGGTGTTGCTGACATCCTGCTGGATCCACGCCGGACATGGGACAACCCTGAATCCTACGATCGTCAGGCTGACAAACTGGTCAAGATGTTTGCAGAAAACTTCGAACAATACCTCCCTTATATTGATGAAGACGTGAAAGCGGCCGCCATCGGCTAAAGCTTACCAGAGCCGCGCCAATGCGCGGCTCTTTTTCCATGCGCAGACTATGCTGCTTTCGAAGCTCGGTCCGAGAGCGGCATATCCAGAATAAAGCGCAAATCATCGCGCCCCATATAGGCCATGAACCCCTCGACCGGCGCATCCATTCCGTTGATGAACCACCGCAACGTGCCTGGCTCCGTATGCATATAGCCGTGCCGCGCTGGAAAGCCCTTATACACGACCGAGTTGGTCATAAACGCGATGACATGGTCAGGATTCCAATGCTGCATCGCCTGCCAGAATGCATAGCGCCCCAGCACAGAAGATAGACCTGCGTTTCTGAACTCTCGCGGCGTTGTGCCCACCCAGAACTCCCCATGATAGCACACGTCGCCAGCGATGCGCTGCGCACCCGGCCCCGCCCGATACCGTGATCGAAGAAAATCGATGTCAACGCCGGGCGGCGGAAACTCGACAAATGACCGACGAAGATATTCGGCTAGCTTGGCTCCTTTCAAATCCAGCATACGCATTGCCTGCGTATGCATAACATCGCCTTTGGCATTTCGGCCGACAATCCAAAAGGCATTGGTTTCGTTCAGGTCGTGCGTTTCAGGGTCAAACGGCAGCCCTAGCAAGTGATCCGGACGCGCGTCCTGCAATATCGTCTTATACTCAGCAAAATCATAACCGACCGTTAATGTGATCCCGGCCTCCTGCAAAAGTGCGGAACTGCTGGCGATAAACCGTTCGCCGTCTTGAAAACTCAACAACGTCATACTGAACTCTCCTTTGATGCAAGCTGATCAAAGGGTAGCTTATTTATCGGGAATTTTCTTCGATTTTTCGGTAACCGGCTAGAAGCCGACGATTGCATCCTCGGGCATGCCAACCATTACGTCTTGATCCAACCCTGAGATGGTGACGTGACGTGATCTATCTACCGCGGATATCAAAGCAAAGCTTCCGTCAGGGAAACGGCTCGCCATCAAAAGTCGTTTATAGGCCAATGGGATAAGCTCGCCGCCTGCCGTGTTCCTCGGCATTTGCGTCACAACCTCGTCAAGGCGGACCCCGCCATTCGCCTGAACCTCACGAAAGGGGAAATCCAGCATCGCCTCAAACTCGGGACCGCCCGGAAAATTGCCGAGAGGGCGGCCAATACTGCTGCGCGCATTCTCCCAACCCCACCAACTTGTGTAAAATGATTCTTGTCCGACTTCGATACAGATCCAACCACTGGGTGAGTCGCGATACACTAGGACATAGGGGCGAATTTGTTGAAAATTCTCATGTTCCAACCGGCCCTCGCTCTGCACCCAGGCCGAGAATGCCTCCTTGATCATTTCAGATTCACCGTCCCAAATCTGGGTAAGTGGCCGTTGCTGCTGATAAAAATTCCATCCGTTGGGTGTTTCGTGGGACAGCCGTAAAAGCCCACCCGTGCTCCGCGTGTTGCCCTTGATCCAGACCTTGCCCCGCGCAAGAAACTCACGCGCTTCTGGCAAAGCTTCTTCACCACGCTGTGTTAATTTGTACCGGCGCTCATCAACCTCAAACATAGGAGCCCCCAAGAACTCCTCAATTTGGGCGATATGACGCCGAACCGTCTGCCGCGTACTTCCCAACAAGCGCACAGCTTGACTAAGGTTCAACGTATCCGCGAGGACGGTAAAAGATCTAACCATTTCATATAGTAACGGCGGAATTCGGTCCGCGTCAAAATCAACTGGCTTTGGGCTGTCGACAGTGTTCATTCGTCACCAATGGTAAATTAATCATACATTAAGGCATTATTCATAATACACCCTTGGCCACTTTGTAACCACAAATTGAATAAATCTATCCAATTGAACGGAAAGAGTGATTTGGGGATGACTAACTCAACAACAACCGGAGGTAATTAATATGTCGCATCCAGTGGACATCCACGTCGGCAAAAAACTTAAACAGATCCGTACGCTGCGTCGGCTTTCCCAAACTGATGTGGCCAAGCGGTTAAACCTGTCGTTCCAGCAAATCCAGAAATACGAAATCGGGTCAAACCGGGTCGCGGCAAGCCGCCTGTTTGAACTATCCCAGATTTTAGACGTAACGCCCGCATATTTCTTTGAAGGTCTGCATGACAACACGAATGATGCGCCCAAAGCCGACCCGAGCATCGAGATTGTCAGCGCCTTGGCCGCAATAAACGATGACGCGCTCAAAACNCGTATTGTGACGTTTATCGAAGATGTGTCTGGGCTNACGGTCGCGCGTCAGGGCTAAGCCTTAACCAAACACGCCTCGGCGCACCAAGTTTGCGCCTGCAATCAATAGGATGACCAGCGTCGCTTTCTTAAAGGACGCTTGGTCAATCTTATCCATGACTTTGCTGCCAAGCCACATACCGGTGAGCGACGGCAAGATCATGACGGCAGAAAAGGGCACGGTTTCGGCGCGCAGCACGCCAGATCCGAAGTGCGAAAACAACAATAGCACCGCGCCGAGTCCGTAGATGACACCCTGAACCCGCATTTGGTCGTGCTTGGGCGTGCCCAATGCGGTCAGGTAGGCGACGGTAGGCGGCCCCCAAACGGCCGATACGCCACCGACCGCCCCGGCGAAGGCACCTATAAACGCTTCTAGTTTTGTAGATCGGTGCGACAGGGTGAAGCTACGCCCCGTCACCTGCCACAGCGCGAACAATGTGATCGGAATACCGATCACCAGCAGCATCGTATCGGCGGCGAGAAAACGCACGGTCTGCGCTGACAAGCTAAGCGCTATGCCGCCCGCAATCAGGAAAACCTTAAACATTTTGATGGAGTCCCAAGCCGCAGCCACCCCCTGCCTTAGTGCCTGAAACATATTGGTAATTACAGTCGGGAAGATCAGCCCAGCAAGGGCAAGCTCAGGCGACAAGAACATCGTCAGCCCTGAGATTAGCACCAGCGGCATCGCGAACCCCACGACGCCCTTAATGAATCCCGCCACAAGGCCAATTCCAAAGGCGAGCGCCCATTCTGACGGCGTCAAT
>JGI24656J20076_1000275_pt1 | contig 7756 bp, 9 predicted proteins | sample MalvirmetaMSP114_FD_20076 | JGI IMG/M metagenome (IMG submission 20076)
AAACGGCAGGTCCGGCGACTGGTTGTAGCTGATCACGGAGCGCGGAATTTCAACGCTCACCTGGGTGCGCAAGACCGGCAAAGGGTCATCATCGCCCGCCCATCCATCGGCCACAGCGCTGACGGTCAGCGGCTCGAACCGGCCCGGGCGGTTGCTGGATGTGCCCCGTCCGGGCAGTCTGTATTTGCGCTGTGCCTGATCCATTCAAATCTTTTGGAACAAATTAGGAACATGGTCAAGTATATTGGCCCAAGCCATTGTTTTACAGCACGATTGAGCGTAATTTCCCAACAACCAAAGCGTCGCACGCGGTGCCGGGTTTGTCGCAAAAAGCACGAAGCTTTCGGCGCGTATGTGACAAAAAGGCACAAGCCCGCGCGGGTGAGTTAACCGATGAGGAACGACTATGTCGGATGAAGACGAAATTATCCTTGCCGATCTGGACGACGAAGAACTTGTTCAGCAGATGTTTGATGATCTCTATGACGGTCTGCGCGAAGAGATCGAAGAAGGGGTCAATATCCTGATCGAACGCGATTGGGCACCCTATGATATTCTGACCAAGGCGCTTGTNGGCGGCATGACCATCGTCGGGGCCGACTTCCGCGACGGTATCCTCTTTGTCCCCGAAGTGCTTNTGGCTGCGAACGCGATGAAAGGCGGCATGGCGATCCTAAAGCCGCTGCTGGCCGAAACCGGCGCNCCGCGCGTGGGCAAGATGGTGATCGGNACGGTCAAGGGNGACATCCACGACATCGGCAAGAACCTTGTGTCGATGATGATGGAAGGCGCGGGCTTCGAGGTTGTCGATCTTGGCATCAACAATTCGGTCGAGGCCTATCTTGAAGCGATGGAAACCGAAGGGCCGGACATCCTTGGCATGTCCGCGCTGCTTGACCACGACCATGCCCTATATGAAAGTCGTGATCGACACGATGGTCGAACAGGGCATCCGCGATGACTATATCGTGCTGGTCGGCGGGGCCCCGTTGAACGAAGAATTCGGCAAGGCCATCGGTGCCGACGCCTATTGCCGCGATGCCGCCGTCGCGGTGGAAACCGCCAAGGAATGGGTCGGGCGGAAACACAACGCCGCCAAGGCGTAAACAGTTGATCTAGAACATAAAGGCCCTTCCCTACCGGAGGGGCCTTTTGCATGACGGAGCGTGAGATGAAGCCGCCCTCGGACCGTGATCTGACAGAAAAAGGCCTGCCGCTCGCCCCGCAGACGGGCCGCATTCTGCTGATCGCCTGCGGGGCGCTGGCGCGGGAAATTCTCGACCTGAAAGAGGCGAACGGCTGGTCGCATCTGGACCTGACCTGCCTGCCCGCCAAGCTGCATCTCTACCCAGAAAAAATCACCGACGAAGTCCGCGCAGCCGTTAAGAAACATCGCGACAAATACGACGATATATTCGTTGTCTACGCCGACTGCGGCACCGGCGGATTGCTAGAGGCGGAGTGTAAGAAACTTGGCGTGCAGATGGTCGCCGGGCCCCATTGCTATAGCTTTTTTGAGGGCAACGACCGCTTTTCCAAGATCTCGGAGGACGAGATTACCACCTTCTATCTCACCGATTTTCTGGTCCGCCAGTTCGACGCTTTCATTATAAAACCCATGGGGCTCGACCGGCACCCCGACCTGCGCGATATGTACTTCGGGAACTACGAAAAGCTTGTGTATCAGGCGCAAACAGATGATCCCGCGCTTACCGCCAAGGCGAAAACATGCGCCGATAGGCTCGGCCTTGCCTTTGAACGGCGCTTTACCGGCTACGGTGATCTGGCGCGCACGCTCAAGGCGCTCTGATCTTCATTTTGCCAAATAAACTCAACTGGCACAGCCGTCGCCACACCCCGCAGGCGCGCGTTCAACCCTGCTGTGCAGCCTCACCGCGAATCCGTTCGATCATCGCGGTCAGCCCGTTCGACCGCTGCGCCGACAGATGTTCGTTCAACCCAAGGCGCCCCATCTCGGCACGGGCATCGATGGCGCTGACATCGGCCGCGGGCACGCCGTTATACAGTTTTTGAAGCACGGCAATCAGGCCTGAAACGATCATCGCATCGCTGGCCCCGTCGAAATGGAGCACGCCGTCCTCGAACTGCGTATGCAACCAGACCTGACTGGCGCACCCATCTACTTTGGTTGCGGGCACGCGCAGCTCTTCGGTCAGCGGCTCCATCGCCTTGCCCAGATCGATCACATGGCGATAGCGGTCTTCCCAATCGTCCAGAAACTCGAAATCCTCGACCAGTTCTTCAAATGCCTCTGTCGCCACGGTGCGTCCCTCTTTTCGCTTGCCAAACAGGTAGGTTGCACGATGCCAAAGGTCCACCCCCTTCCCAACGGGTCTGGGATGGGTTAGTCAAATATTACCGAAATTTCTACGGCGGACCCCATGCGCAAGACCTTTTCAGCCATCCTGGTATCGACCCTTGTTTTGACAGGCTGCGCGACCGTGCGCGACAGCCGTGTGAACCCGTTCAACTGGTTCGGGACCGCGCGGTCTGAACCGATCACCCGTCAGGAAGCCTCGACCAACCCTTTGATCCCGCAGCGGACCGGATTGTTCTCCTCCTCGCGGAATAAAGAGGTGGTATATGCCGGTCGCCCCTTCGACCAGATCATTGATCTGACGATCGAAGAAGTACCGGGCGGTGCCGTCGTGCGCGCCACCGGTCGCGCGGATCGTCAGGGCATTTACGAGGTGCAGCTGACCCCCGCGAACGAAGACGAGCTGCCAGTGGACGGCGTTCTGACCTACCGTCTTGAAGGGGTAGAACCAAGCGAGGCGACCGCCATCGGCACGCCCCCCACCCGCGAGGTTACGGCCGGCCGCAAGCTGACCAACCAGACGCTGGCTGGCGTGACGACCATCCGCGTCGAAGGGCTGCGCAACGCGATGACATCGCGCCGCTAACCCAAAATAAATTAATAAAAACCAAAGGGTTGAGCGTTAAAGCTCAACCACTTTCAGATCGGACCCGACCGCGGTCAAAGCGATCTCGCCGTTGCACAGTCGCAGCGCATCTTCCCCGAATACCTCGCGTCGCCACCCTTTCAGGGCGGCCACATCACGCAGCCCTGCGGCGATCCCGTCAAGGTCCGCAGCGGGGGCGATCAGCTTGGCCGCAACGCCTGCGCTTTCGGACTTGGCCTTTAGCAAGACACGCAGCAGATCGGACAGCGCCGGATTGACCTGAAGCTTGTCGCGGCTGCGATCGGGTTGCGGCATATCGCCGGGCGGGCAATTCAGGCCAGCGGCCACCGCCTTGAGGATACCATCCGCGATCTCGCCCTTGCGGGCCTCGCGCAGAAGCAGACGGGCGCGGCCCAGTTCCTCGTGGTTTTTCGGCTTGTTGCTGGCCAGCTCTACCATCGCGTCATCCTTATAGACGCGGCTGCGCGGGATGTTGCGGGTCTGGGCGTATTCCTCGCGGAAGGCGGCCAGTTCGCGCACAAGCGCCAGGAACTTTGGCGAATTCGTGCGCGTCTTGACCCGACGCCATGCCTCGCGCGGCGGGGTGACATAGGTGTCAGGGCTGGTCAGGATCTCAAGCTCTTCCTGAACCCAGCGGGCGCGGCCCGTCTGTTCAAGCTTACGCGCAAGGAATTCGTAGATCTGGCGCAGGTGCGTGACATCGGCCAGCGCGTATTTCGCCTGCGCATCGCTCAGCGGGCGGCGCGACCAGTCGGTAAAACGGGACGTCTTATCAAGAGGTTGATGGGCGATCTTGCGCACCAGAGTTTCATATCCCACCTGTTCGCCAAAGCCACAGACCATCGCCGCGACCTGTGTGTCGAACAAGGGTTCGGGAAAGACGCCCGCATCGACATAGAAAATCTCTAGATCCTGCCGCGCGGCGTGGAAGACTTTGACCACCGACGTATCACGGAACAGCGTGTACAGCGGGTCAAGCGACAGCCCCTCGCTCAGCGGGTCCACCAGAACGGCATTGCTATCGTCGGTTCCGGGCATCGCCAACTGGATCAGACAGAGCTTGGAATAATAGGTCCGTTCGCGCAGAAACTCGGTATCGACGGTCACGTAATCATGCTTGGCGGCCTCTGTGCAGTAGGCTTCAAGCTCGGCGGTGGTGGTGATTGTTTTCATAGCGCTACTTTGGACAGAGGAAGCCATTCAGGCAATGGAAAAGCGCATGGTTTCAGCGCAATAGGCCGCGCGGTCAGCTTTCCAGCATTAAAAGATCACGGTTGCCGCTGGCAAACCGCCGCAGCACCGCAGGATAAAGACGATGTTCCTGCACCAGAACCCGCGCTGCCAGATCCTCTGGCGTGTCGCCGGCCATGACGGGAATGGTCGCCTGCCCCAAGATTGGCCCGTCATCCAGCGCTGCCGTGACCTCGTGCACGGTGCAGCCATGCTGGGTATCGCCGGCCTCAAGCGCGCGGGCATGGGTGTGCAGCCCCTTATAGCGCGGCAGCAAAGACGGGTGGATATTGATCATCCGCCCCGCCCAAGCATCGGTAAAGCCACCGGTCAGTTTGCGCATGAATCCGGCCAGACAGATGATGTCGGGCGCATGGGGCATCAGCCGTGCGGTCAATTCGTTTTCAAAGGCAGCGCGATCCCCTGCAAAGGGCTTGTGATCCACGACTTCGGTCGGGATGCCGCGTTCTTTGGCCCAGGCAATCCCGCCCGCGTCCGCCACATTCGACACCACCACACAGGGCCGCGCGGGATGATCGCCGGTCATGTCTTCGACCAGCGCCCGCATGTTCGACCCGCCACCCGAAAGGAAAATCGCAACCCGTTTGGTCACAGCAGGCTGCCGGTATAGGCAACGCCCGTGGTCTCGGTGACATTGCCCATCGGATAGACCGTTTCGCCCGCCTGCCGCAGCAGTTTGGTCAGCGCCTCGGCCTCATCCGCTTTGACCACAAGGATCATGCCCACGCCGCAGTTAAAGGTCTTGAGCATCTCGGTTTCCGAGATCGCGCCCACATCGGCCATCCATTTGAACACGCCGGGCAGATCCCAGCTCTCCAGATCAATCTGCGCGCCCAGATCATCGGGCAGCACACGGGGCAGGTTTTCCGTCAGACCGCCGCCGGTGATATGGGCCAGCGCATGCACGCCCCCTGCCCGCACGGCCTGCAACGCAGGTTTCACATAAAGCCGCGTCGGCGTCAGCAGCACCTCGCCCAATGTTCCGTCGGCCCAGGGGCAGTCCGCATCCCAGCCAAGACCAGAGATCTCGACCAGTTTACGCACCAGAGAATAGCCGTTCGAATGCACCCCGTCCGAGGCAAGCCCCAGCAGCACATCCCCCGCCGCCACATCACGGGGCAAGTCCGCACCGCGTTCCATCGCGCCCACAGAGAAGCCCGCGAGGTCAAAATCACCTTCGGAATACATGCCAGGCATCTCTGCCGTCTCGCCCCCGATCAACGCGCAGCCAGAGCCTTCGCAGCCTTTGGCGATGCCTTCGATGATCCGCGCGGCCTGTTCGGTCTCAAGCTTGCCGGTGGCGAAATAATCTAGGAAAAACAGCGGCTCCGCCCCTTGGCAGACAAGATCGTTGACGCACATGGCGACCAGATCGACCCCCACACCATCGACGTTGCCGGTATCAATCGCGATCCGCAGCTTGGTGCCCACACCGTCCGTGGCAGCGACGAGGATCGGGTCAGTATAGCCCGCCCCCTTGAGGTCGAACAGCGCGCCGAAACCGCCAAGCCCCGACATCACGCCCGGACGCTTTGTCCGTTTGGCCGCCGGTTTGATACGTTCTACCAGCGCGTTGCCTGCATCAATATCCACACCAGCGTCTGCATAGGTGATCGAGTTCTTGGAGTTGGTCATGACGCATCCCGCTGCCTGTTCCCTTTGCGAAAGTGGGTTATAGCAGGTTGCGCAGGCGTGCAATGCACCTAAGCCACATCTGCGCGTTTCTATCCCTTGACGCGCCGCGCCCGCCCGCTTACCAAACCGCGCAGGCGGGCCTGTAGCTCAATTGGTTAGAGCAGAGCGCTCATAACGCTTTGGTTGCGGGTTCAAGTCCTGCCGGGCCTACCAACCCCTTTCTCCCCGCCCTATTTCACAAGACTTATTTGTCGAAAGTGGACCACGCTTCAAATGCCGTGGTCCACATTGTCAAAATTCGATACCTGACAACTTACGGATTGCCGTCGCAGCAAGTGCTGCTCTCTCGACGCTCTTGGTATAGACTTCGGACGTCTTGGCCTGTGTATGCGCCATCAAACTCATGATCTCATATTGGGTTGCACCAGACAGTGCGAGCAAGGCAGCCGCGCCTTTCCGGACACCGTGCTGCGTACGCCCTTTCGGCAGGCCCGCTTGCTCAGTCCATTTCTGAATTTTGTTAGCAAAGGCTTTGGAAGACGCAAACTGATTGCCAAAGTCATTCGTCAAAAATGTTTCTCGGTCGCCATGCAGTGCAAGTTCATCGAGAAATCCGCTTAAAGCCGGAACTGCAACAAACGCTGATCCCTTCTTGCTTGGTTGGAACTCAATCCAAATTCCGTCTTCGCGGCTAATAAAATTACCCTTTCCCAAACAACTTACATCGCCAATCCGCGGCAATGTATTAATCGATAGAAGCAGCCAGAGCCTTGCCATAGTTCCCTGCCCGTGAGCTTCCATGAACTTAGAAAAATCTTCGTCGGTCCACTGAACTGCGCCCCCACGGCTTTTATGTACCTTGCTTATGCCGAATACTGCTGAAAGCTTGGGATGCCCGCGCTTCTCACCCCATCTGTATGCTGCTTTCAGCGCTTTGATACAGTTATCAGCGGCACCTGTTCTCGAACCGAAGCTATCAAGAATATAGATGAAACCTTCTTCGGGAATATCGGAATTCAGGCTACCCATACGATCCCCGGCAGGATCAATTAGGTTACATGCCTGCTTAAGCAACGATTTATGCCCAGTAAGTGTGAGGGGCGACGCATTTCCAGCTTCTATTTTTTGCTCCAAAGCGCACAAGTAGCTGTCACACAAAGCGTCCAAAGTCCCTACTTTTACCTTGATCGGTTTGACGCGTTCCAACTTTTCACCCAACCGGGCAGACGCATAATGCTCGTGAAAAGACGGCTCACCAGGACCTACTGGTATAGCGATTTTTTTATTACGGTTCCCCTCGACCCTGACACGCCAGCGTATTGTACCTGCCGCGGTTTTGTCTTTGAGGAGACCAGGGAAACGGTGTATCATACTCTTGCCTCCCCAAACTTTCTCGGTCCGTTATTTTCGGAACGGTTTCTTGCTGAGCCGCTCGTATCGGCAGTAGTGATATCGATGGTCACTGTGCCGTCGGGCCCGATTTTGATCGATGTCGGCGTGCAGCCAAATGCCAACACAGCGGCGATAGCGTTTGAAATTGTGGCTTTTGATGGTTTCGCGGATGACATGTGGTTTTCCTCTTAAAGAGGGGAGGTCGATCCGTGACCTAAAGCCCGGAAATTGGTTTGATTTGATTTTATATTTTGGGCCGTGCGCTTGGATAGCGAAGCCCCAAGGGCGCGAAGTCGCACCCTTGGGATTCAGCTTCAGTACTCACCAATGTCTGCGAGCAACCGCTTTGCGGCAAAACGCCCGCGCACCTGCCGGCGAACCAGGGAGAAGCTCTCCCAACGAAGAATTAACCAGCGCAGATGTTCCAGTTGTTCATCGAACAGCATGTCTTCATACGTACAAACGTTGAGAACACGGCTGCCATATCCTGGGCTAATTGCATTTGCTGCTGCTACGAGGGCATCGCCCATCGC
>JGI24656J20076_1000278_pt1 | contig 7724 bp, 2 predicted proteins | sample MalvirmetaMSP114_FD_20076 | JGI IMG/M metagenome (IMG submission 20076)
CTGAGATGTCAAGGACTATGGATAAAGAAAAGATATCTATGAATCAATCATTAAGGGGTGCTATAACTTCATCAAGGGCAGCTGTACTGCCATTAGATGATGAGTGGGGACGCTCTAGTTCTGGTGGGTCACCTAATGTTTTTGCTAATCCTAGAGACCCTCAATCTATGTTAGATAAATATGATACAGGACACCAAGGGTTTAGTCATTATTGTGTTACTCCTGATACTAAAGTAGAGATGTGGGATTAATATGGCTCAAATTGGTGATTTCCAAGATTTATTAGACGCTATAAAATCTGCTAAGTCTATATTAGAACCTAGTAAGTTAGATATTATTAGAGAGCAGGCAAAGCTTGAGAGGAGAGCTGACCTTGATATTGCTGCTTTAAATATTCTTAATGAGGATATTAAAGAATTGAGGGAAAAGAGAGAGGGGTTAGAAGAAGTAGGTACTGTCAGCTATTTAGATTTACAGAAGTTTCCATTGTCACCTGATACAGGTAATCTGCGAAAGTATGCATCTAGAAAATTTGATAATGTGAATGATGCTTTAGATGCTATGACACAGAAAAGAGATTTGTTGCAATCTGAAGTTAGAGAGATGAAAGAGATGCATGCTATAAGTCAGGAACAATCGCAACGTCTTCTTGAAGTTAAAGGAAAATATAAGACAAAAGGAGCATTCTCTCACGTCTTTGAGAGGTCAGATTTTGAAGAAGCTCAAAGAGATTATGGAACTCAATTAAAGGATATGAAGAATCCTGATGGTACATCTATGTATGACGAAAGAGATATAGCAATAAGATTGCATTTTCATAATAAAGCTTATCTTCGGCAACATGCTGTAGAAGAATCGGCTCATGTTGAAGCTGCATTTGATTTACAAGAGCAAAAATATGGTTCAGCATTTACTGAATGGAAAAATACTGCAAGTCCATCTAAAGCAATGGGTCAATCGCCTACTTTTGATTACGAAAGTGTTCCTGCTATTGTTGATAGGGCTATTTTTGGTGACGAAAAAGGTGAAGGTGGTTTTGTAGAATATGTTAAAAATAATGCTCAATATATGTATGATTCTGGTGAGTGGACTGTTAAAAACGCTCCTTTGAAGATTGTGAGTGGTGTGGCTCAATATGATGAATCTTGGTTTGAACAAGAATTCCGGCCAGGTCAGACAAGGATTCAACGTATACGAACTGATATGACAATGGGAATAAAAGATTTCCTTGGTCATGCTAATACTACTGAGGGTTTTAAAAGTGCTATTAATCCAGGCTCAGCATCAAATATATTATTAACTAATACATCTCAAGATGCTTTAGTACCTGGTCTTGGATATGGCAATCTAATTTGGGGAAACCAGTTTAAACTTATGGAAGATTTTTATAATCATGATACTATACAAAGGCATATTAATAATAGAGTAATGAAAGAAACAAGTATACGCAGTCGTGCTATGAGTATTATAAACAAGAGTAAGATTTAAATGGCAGAACCAATAAAAATTCCACTTCCTGAGAACTTTACAGTTGTTGATACTGCATCTCAGCAACAATTTCAAGAATTGCTTGTTAAAGCAAATATAGACCCAGTCGTAATTAATTTATTAGTTAATGATGCTTTAAGTGCAAGTGGAGTATTAGATTCAGCTTTAGATTCTTCTGCTGCAGTATTGTCTGAATTGCTTGCTGGGACTGGATTAATTGAACCGGATAGTGCTCATGTATTAACAAAACGTGTATATTATGATGTTATTAATGAAAGAAATTTAGAAATAGATAACGAGAAAGACCAAAAGGATTTAGGTAATGCAGCAACTGTTGGAAATTTAATTGGAATGGAGAATGCTACTGAATATCTTAGGCAATCAGAGATTAATAAGGATGCAGAGTTTCAGCAAATAAAAGATTTATATGGTCTTGGTGACAAAGCTACTGAGGATGAGGCATATGGTTTGTTATTAAATGACTTGACTGCTAATGAGTTAGAGAGTGTTTATAATTCACAACAGGGATTACAGGGTACATATAAGTCTCCATCAGGCAAACAATTAACCAGAGAACAAATGATGCCAATTCCATTGTCTACTACAAAACCTCAATCTTATAGTTATTATGGAGGCAGTCCAAGCATGGCAACTTATAACTCTAAAATGACAAAGGAAGAATTTCGAAAATTCATTAGAAATGATAGATTTAATTATTTGTCAGAAAGACAAAGAACTGGTGGCCTTAAGATGGATTTTAAAAAAACAGCTGCAGCTGCAGATGAATACGCATCATCTAATTTAGATGATAATTATGATACTTATAGAAATTATCAAAGAGAAATATTGAAGGATATAGATGCAACTGCTTTAGATGGTGCATTGACTAGATTAGAAGCAGCTAAAGAAGTTAAAGCTATCTTCACAGAATAATGTCTGTACTTACTGATTGGCTAGCGGAAGAGGAAGAGAAAAAGAAGCGGCTTGGTGGTCAAAGACCAAGTAGGACTCCTCCGCGTAGCCCCCAAAACCTAGTAGAATCTTCACCTTATGCTCGTATGAGGGAAATTGATCCTAATAAACAAGTTGAAGAGGAATCTTCTGGTAGTCTAGGTCCTATAGATTTCTTAGCCTCAGGTGCATATCATTTTGCTAATAGTGCATTTATGGGATTACCTGATTATGGTATAGCAGCCGCTAATGAAGGATGGACTCCTTATGATTTAGAAGAAACTAATGGATGGGGAAAAGTAGGAGGTATTATAGGTGAAGCTGCTGGATTCTTAATTCCTATTGGATACGCTGGCAAATTAGCAGCTCTTCCTTTTAAGGCTCTTTCTAAATCTTCAGGTAAAATAATGAAAAGTGCAGCTGCTAATGCTGGTACGAAATCTATAGGTGAGAGTGTAGCAAGAGCAGCTACCAGAACTACAGGTACTGTTCGTGCTAAGAATTTTGTTCCTGGAGTAAAAGATGCAAGAATGCGTGTAACTAAGAAAGAGGCTCAAGAAGCATTAAATGAAGCCTCTGAAAAATCTATTCTTAAAACAATGAATAGAGCTGTTGATGAGGGCTCTTCAAGAAGAGGTGTTTTTAAAAGGATATTACTTGGTAAGGATAAACCTAAGAAGTGGTTACATAGAACTTTCTCAAATACATCTGAGCAAAGTGTACAGTTACAAAGACAGATTGAAAGAAATGTAAGAGCTGGTCTGAAAAAAGATTTTGCAGGCGTTAAAGGAATGTCTGATGATATGATTAATACCGTTGCCAATACATTTCTTAAAGGACTTCAAGAAGGTAAACACATAAATACAGCTGGAGCTTGGGTTTCTCATGGATTAGGAGCTGGTACCCCTGGATGGTTAAGAGCTAGGGTAGCTGGATATGGGGGCAGGTTTATTGATATGATGACAAGCTTTGGTATATATAATACTGTTGATGAAATATTACACAGACAGTTAGAAGATGGGTATGTACCTAGAAGTTCTGGAGAGATATTTAAGAGCACTGCTATGTTTGCCGCTGTTTTGCCATTGATAGAAGCTATACCTGGAGGTGTCTCAGGAGCTATGACACTTAAAAATTATGGAAATATAGCTGGTATTTTAAAGAAGCCTAAGTATAGTGAAATGAGTAAGTATGAGCTTACTACTTTTTATGATTATGTTAAGTATAAAATGCCAGGGAGAAGTGTTGGTTCTGTTGATGATTCACTTATGAGGATTAGGAATACATCAGGTACATCAGATGGTGTTTCAAGAAAAGAGCTTGCAGCTGGATTGGATGAATGGTACGCAGGAGCTAGAAAAGATTTCACTAAGCTCTTTATAGGTGAAGAAGCGAAGAACTTTGGATATTCTCTTCCAAGAATGATAGCTGGTGCTATGTATTTTAGTGGTGCAGTTGATGAGGGTGCATTAATAAGAGGTGATTTACATCAAGGATTCTTTGGTGATGAGTTCATGCACCATTTAAAAGAAGACCCAACATCTGTAGCTACACATATGTTAACAGGTGTTTTCTTTACAAGAAATAGAAAGCCTTTATCCAAAGATGTCAAAGGAAGATTCCCCCATCAAGTTCATTATAGCGAAGAGTATCAAGGTAAGTTAGCAATGCTTAGAGAGATGGGTTTTAATGCTGATGTACTTGAATGGTATTTTAGTTCGTTTTCTAATACTGATATAAGGAATAGTATATATGGCAGAGCATACCATGATACTAAATTAGGTAAAGAAATTGTTTATATAATGGATAAAGCTATGGCAGAAGCTAAATCCAGGTCTGAGAAAGGTAAGTTTGATTCAGAATTAGATGTTGTTGAAGATAAGAATCTTATGGAGGCTTATGATATATGGTCTGCCTCAAAAGCTAGCATAATAATTTCTACACCTGATAGTAAATCACGGGAAATAGATCGTAGGGATTTATTAGAAGGTCTAAATAAATCTGAAAGACAGGAGTTTAATAGGCAAATAGGAGAGCTTACTACAGGAGTAGAGAAGGATGGAGTATTTGAACGTATAAAAGATTCTAATTGGAATACTATTCGTAGCGAAGTATTTGATAAAACAATTTTAGATAACCATTATCAGTTTTTTATGGATTATTTAGCGTCTGTCGGTAGGAAGTTTGGACCAAATGAAGCAGAAATTGTAATTGAAAATGAAGGTACAGATGATGCCAGGGTTATTAATCTTCCTAGAGTAAGGCCAGGTACTGAGAATGACGTTGGTGAACTTAGAAAGTATTCGTTTGTTGCAGGGAAATTAGTCATGGAGGGAAAGGCAAAATGGGCTGAGGGTGAAGAAACTGAGATTAATGCTGAAAGTATGACTAAAGAGGGAAAATATGATGAGTTAGCTGAAATGACTAGGATGTTTGAGGATAATTATGGCAGGAGTATTATGGGCGAAGATGCTAACATACAGATAGATTTTAATAACCTTGATATAGTCTGGAATAATGCTTTTCGTCTTAAAGAAAGAGATATAATGGAGAAACTTGTTCGTGTTACAGGTGGAGACATAGAAGGTATGCCTGAGAAGTATAAATATTTATATAGTACTATAAGAAGTATTTTTGGTAATACATATGCTAGAGATTGGAGAGTATATGCTGGTGACGAGAGTTTAAATGGTGATGAAATATTAAGGAAAGGTGAAGAGCAGTCAACTGGAAAAGAGATTACACAAAAAAAGTGGGCTGATAGAAGTCAAGAGGAAAAGAAAGATGCTGAAAATATAATGAAGGTCTTAAAGCTTGTACATGAGCTTGCTCAATATACTCATTTAGGAAGTAGTGCTAACATGACTGGTACAGATTCAGATAGAGTTGCTCCTATTTCTCTTTCACAGGGACAGGCTTTGCTGGGAGCAATGAGGCAAACAGGATTTATTGGAGGTGTAGTTGGATTAGGTGAATTATCTACTAATTTTAGAAGATATTTATATGAGAGAGCTGTTGATAGGCAGAAGATTACAAGAGAAGATTTTGCTTTATTACAGCATACACTTGATAGTGGAATAGCACTTGAACCTCGAATTGTAGGTAAAGATGTTAAGATAGTTATACCCACTCCAGAAGTTGTTAGGGACCTTCTTTTTCAAGAGAGAGGTGATGAGAACAAAAAATCAATAGAAAAGCTAGTTGCAGATTATAGGAATTTAATATATAATAGGCTAATTGGATTTCATGGTTTAGTTGAACCATCGCCTACAGGGGTTTTTTATTCTGGTGAGATAGATATAAGAACTGCTGCTGAAGGTACAAATGTTAAGAAGATGGTAAATTTTACTGAATTTACAGAATATATTGAAAAAGGAGTACAGCTTACTGGTTTAAAAGTTGCTGAATCTAGAAAACAAGTAGAAGCTGTAGTAGAAAGATTAAAAGAAACAGAGGTGTGGTCATCTGTGGATGGAATTATAAAATCTATGCTTGATATTGATAATATAGATAACTATGAAAATGCGAGAGATTTGCTTAAAAGTTTAACAGATAATATTATGTCTAGAAGAGGAGCTTTTGACAAGGATGAGTTTCGTTTATTGGAAAGACTTATTGGAGCATCTACGGAGCATGTAGATAATTTAGAGCAACTAAAAAAAATTACAAGTGAAGATGAATTGACTGATTTTGGAGTAAAGACACTCCAGCCTTCAAAAGAAAAATTGGGTGACGTTATTTCTGCCTTAGAGGAGGTTCTTGATACTCATGGCAGATGGAGAAATAGAGATGAAATGAATAAGATGCTAGGCGATATGATTCTTGGTTATAAGGGTGATATGGTATTACAGTCTGGTGTTGCATACGCAAGATTAAAGCAAGGTCTAATCAAAGAAATTGGTAAAGGTAAAAGAGGTGAAACACTTGAGGAGGTTTTAGAAAGATTTGAAGCGAAAGGTAAGTTTTCTGATTTTAGGGATGTTGTTTTAAAACAACTTACTGGTGCATTTGATTCTCTTGATAAAGAGCAGTTAGAAGCTTTGAATAAACAAGTTGAAAAAGAAGCTAGTTCTTATTTAGCTGGTATAAGAGAAGTTCAGTTTACTATTAGTCCTAATACACTTGCTAGAAGATATGGTGACATCTTTATTGATGATAAAACTAAGGAATTTGATGAAAATTTAAAACAGGATATACGCTCAGCTTATAATGCTGATATTGAGGCTGGCGGTGTTGAGAATATTAGAAAAGTTATTGATAAGATGGTAAATTCTGTTGAGGAGGGAAAACATTCAGTATCAGATTTTGTTATAGAAGAACTTCCTAAGTTATTACATACCCTGATATCAACAGAAAAGAAGGATATGTATAGATTTGATAATACAAAAGGTGATTTAACTGAGCAGGTTGCACATGGTTCTTATGGGTCTCAGGATAAATTCTTTGATTGGTGGAATAAAGCTATAACAGATGTTAATGTTAACACTGGAAATCCAAATATTTATTTTACAAGACTTTCCAGGAGTGCTATTATAGATGGATATTTAAGAGATGTTGATAGTCAAAAGCGATTTCGTGTTGAAACATTTATAAGTGAATTAGGTATTAATAAAGAATTGACTCCTGAGGCTGTTAATGAAGCTAATAGAAAAGCTGGAGATAATGCTGATATTGAAGCTATACTTGAGGCTGCCAAAAGAAGAGGAGGGAAAATGAGGTTCATTACATTTACTGTAGACTTTGGTGGTCACGATATATTAGTTGACATGAATGGTCTGAATGACAGTAAAGGTGATTTTAAAGAAAAAGTTAATGATTGGTACAAGTCAAAGCTTAAATATCTTAAAGAAGAAAAAAGATATGTAAATGTAGAAGGCAAAAGTTATCTCGGTGATGAAGGAGTAGCAGGCCAATTTGAGAAGACATTTGGGGAATTGATTGAAAGATTTGAGGGTAAAGATAATATTTCTGATAGTGATGCTAGAGATATATTAAGGCATATGTATTATGATTCGAGTAATAGAACTGGTCATGATGCATTGTTTCAGCATCGCGGTGACACAGATAAGATGAAAAAAGCCAATGCTGAATTATTTAAATATGCTATAACAACTCAAGGTGAGAACGCCGGGAGACTGTCATCTAAACTTGCTGAAACTTTATTGGATATATCTCAAAGTGTAGCGGCTGATAACAATATAGAGATTCCATCAGGTAGAAGGCAGGGATTAAATGAATTTATTGGGGCATTAGAAGCTTTTAAAAAGGATGATTTTAAGTTTAAT
>JGI24656J20076_1000280_pt1 | contig 7700 bp, 9 predicted proteins | sample MalvirmetaMSP114_FD_20076 | JGI IMG/M metagenome (IMG submission 20076)
GTCTGACTTGCCATTGACACTGGAGAGTTAATAATATGGGGAGCAAGTAGATTCACTTCAGAAGAAGTATATGATTCCTCGGCATAGGTAAATAAAAACTCTCGCACTTGTTTGCCATTCCTCTGAATGTACATTGTTGCACCATCTACACCTATTGGCTTGACAGCTTTCAATGCTCCAAATCTGGTTTGTCTCACGACACTTACATCTGCTGGTTTGATTGGTCGTTCAGGAATATGGAACTCACCACCAGAAGTAAATATTTGCAAGTGTCTACCTGAGACAATATGATAGATGGCATTAACCTGATCGGTATCAAGCGTGATGTCAATAGACTCATCATCACCGCCCACACCCCTATCGAAATTGAAGAACTCTCCGATTACACTACCCCATAATGTCTGCGGTCTAGCTGTTCCATTACCGAACCATAATCTTGATTCATGGAAAGTCACCGCATTTGGATAGCCATGAGTAGCACTCCAGACAGGTTCTTCCAGACTACAGTCAACACCATCCAAAGTATTATTGTTGACAAATTCCTTTAATAGATTTCCAGTAAGTGTAGTTGAAGTTTGTGATTCAATTCTAATGACTCCACCATTGCCCTCGAACATACCACCAACATGATCAGATGTTATTTTTCCCGAGGCACTACAAGTAACAGTAACTGAAGAGCCAATCGAATCCCAATCACTACCTATAGCAAATGTATTACTGTCGTAGTTCTGGTCAAAGTCGTAAGTAGGGTAATACGAGAATGTTATAGTTGATAGTGTCCAAGCTGTATGTGAGCCAGAGCGAACTATCTTTCTGGGAGCGTGATCGTTGTGACAGATAATCAGTGTATCAGCACTCTGGGTAAAACTCATCTCCTTGATTTCTGTAGCGTTCCAAGGAGTTGTAATGTAGTCATTGCCAGAACTATTTAAATTGGTCTGTTGAACTCCATCTTTATAGACATACATCTTTACATTAGCAAAAACCAATAGATAGGTTTGGGTGACGTTGAACTCAAAAGTCACTAGACGAACATCGGTGTCGGTTAAAGTATCGATGTATTTCATTCCACCTCTTCTTTTAACGCCACCCTGACCTAAACAGACTACATTGGTTAAAGTCTGTGCGCCCTTGTAGTAGCCATCATAGTCATGACGAGCTGCTAATCTAGGGTCTAACTCCCCTGCGGTAAACTGTGTTTGTGATACTGATGGTCTAGCCATTAAGCCCTGCCACTAATAAGTGGAGACTCTTCGTTTGGTACAATAGAAGGTGTTGCTGAAGAATCAATCTGTTTAGCTTTGGTCAACATCTTCTCGGCTAGGGCTGCATAATATTCTCCTTTGGTTGCACTCTCCGTTATAGGTATGGAGAACACTGAAGCCAACTTATATTCAAGGACCTCTGCAAAGTAGGCAGGCAGTAAGGACTCATCAGGTTTGTATGTGTAATCCAGAATGATTGATGTTTGGTTTGAATACAACTTAGAACCATAAATCTGATAGTTCATGATGTCCGAGTCCACATGCTGTGCTACCAGAAAATCAGCAGGTAGCTGAAAAGCATAATCCCATTGGTTTACTGGGGTTGCTGTCAATCTTGACAAGGTTGCTTTAGATGATGCAAACCTCCAAGGATGGACAGTAAGTAGAGCCTCAAATGTTGGCTCATACAAATTAGCAGCCACTAGAGCTGCTGTAGAATCATCTGTAAATGATGATATGGTTTCTTCACCAATCAAGAGCAAGGCATTGGATGCCAAGTCGATTGATGTGTAATTCTGTACTGATGACATAGGTAAGGGAAAAGCCCCCGAAGGGGCTTAACTTTTTACTTAGTCAGCATCTGCAACTGAGATTGCTGTACCATCAGATACATCAACCACACTACTTGCATTAGACAGAACAATCACCAACGAACCTGTTGGAGTTGCAGTGTCATAAGCATAGATCAAATCGCCAACATTTAACTCATTAGTAGCACTATTAAAGTAGCCACTTGTGTTAAGCGTTGCGATAGCATCAGCAGACTTATAAGTCCAAATCTTTGGCGCATCAGCTGCTCCAGATGAGGACAGGTTTAGATTTGCTCTAGCAAAAGCCATGTTAGTCTCCTATATTATTCAGTGATTTCTACTTTAACAACACCAGCAGTGTCAATAGTGACAGCTCCAGCCTTGTACTTACCTAGAGATAACCAAGAAGTTTTCTCAGGAATGTAGTTCACTTCAGTTGAAATATCAAGACCGATAGCAGCACCAACTGCTGACTTATGGAAAGCATAGCAATCACGAGTTGTGCTTGTTTTTGACAGACCACCTTCAGCACGAGTTTCAAGCATGATGACATTAAAACCCATAAAGCTATTGATTTCACCAGCTACCAACGCTCTAACAATGTTGTAGTCTGCGGAAGTGATAGTTGAATCACTTAACAGGTCGGTAATACCTTCTGCTGAACTTAACAGGATGCGATCACCTGATGGCACTCCATTATCATTCAGCTCCTCAGCTGCGCTAATCAGTTTTGCTAAAGTCAAACCAGTAGAACCATGAGAGATAGTTGAACCAGCTGATAGAGCATCAATAACTAATTGATCTGCTCTGCGACCCATCGCACCAGCGATAGTCTCTGCAAGTTCTCTACGCTCATCAAAATTCACCTCAGCAGCATCGAATATATCAGTATATTCACCAGCAACCCAATTTTCCAGTGTAACTGCAACCTTGGCATGTGAGATGTCCATTGGTGTAACATCAGTTTGAGATGCTTTCTGGTTAGCAAGACCTTTCCCCATAGTACGGAAGTTGTAAGTATCACCTACAACACCAGTTCTTAATCGAACTGCACCACGGAGTTTGCCTGCTGTCTGGAAAGCATGTTTTACTTCCGCATCGAATTGAGCTGATGCAGCAGAACTTAGATTAATAGACATTTGTCTTTTCTCCTAAATTAATAAAAAATTTTCAATCAATTCAGGTTTCCGTATTCGGGCTGAATCTAGCAATTTTTACAAGCTGCTTGACTTATGAATACGGGTCTTTAAGACAAGAGTGTCCGTGTAATATATTTTACCACAAGATACCATTTTAATTTGTATCAATTATTTGTATTACTTATAGATATTAGTTCCTAACTTCGGCAGTGGGATGTGCTCCAAAGAACTCCTTAAACTTATTATCAACTTCCTTTCTAAAAGAAGGTGAAGTGCTGTATCTTTCATCTGCCACCATCTCGTAGAGTTTCTCTTGGGTCATTGAGCTGACTGATTTAGCATTGTCGGAGGTTGATATTTGAAAATCTCTCATCATCCCTCTCATTTTTTCAAGGACTCCAAAACCAGAAGCTGTAGTTGCTAATCCTTCTAACACTCCAAACTCGTCAGGGTTGAATACTGTTTTAGCCCATACAGTAAAATCGTTGATCCTTCTGCTGGCATCCTTACCCATTCTCTTCATCTCATCCTCGATTGAGGGTTGGGCTTCCAATATACCATTCACATATATACTCATAAGTTTGGTATGAGCCTCCTGAGACAGTCCAGCCTCTTTCGCCCAATCATTGAAATTGACCAACATAGGGTCTTCACTGTCCAACTCAACATCCACTCCTTCAGGTAGTTCTACCTCATAACCATCTTTAGGTGCGCCAGTAAATGCTCCTAGTTTAGATTCAAGTCCAGCATAGGCTTTGGCTTGTTCTGCAACAGATTTGTATTTATCCGCTTTAAACCATTCAGGTACATCTCCCTCGCCTTTCACTTCCTCATTCAAGAACCATCCCTCTGTGGGCGTTTCTGTTGTCTCTGTAGCCTCTTCTGTAGTAGTTTCGGCTACCTCTTCATTAAGTAAAGTCTCTTCACTCATTATCGTCTCCAGTTATGTAATCGCCATGCTCTTGTCGCTTGATGGCATTGAAAATAGTTCGTATCACACTATTCTGTCCTTCCCTATAATATCCTTGAGCATCTCCCTCACTAGGAATACAAACAGGTGCTTTGATGTAACGATCCTCCCAATGCTTTAGAATCTGTTTTCCATCCATAGTCCTAAACATACGGGCTATCATTGCATCAAAGTCTTTTTGTTTATCCACCCATCTGCTCCATTGCTTGTTGGGCTAACTCAGGGTTCTGAGCTGCTGCTTCAGCTGCCTGTGCCATTTGAGCCTCTTCTTGCATCTGCTGCTTTATAGCATCCCTTTCTTCTTTATCTCTGACCAGCTCAGGGTCAATCCCAAGTAGTTTAGCGATATGCTCTGGGAAAGCCTCAAGATCAAGACCAACTCTCACAGCATCTTCACCGACCATCATCGCAAACTGTATGAACTGTGCCAACTTGTTGACCTCATCCATATCCTGTTGCTGTGCTAGTGGTGAGATAACCTTAATCTCTACCTCTTGATTGCCGACCTTGATCGGAGCAACCTTCTGGTTTCGAGTAAGAATATCAATAGACCTTTTCACAAGTTTGTTAATGAACTCAATCTGCAACCTTCCGAATGAAGAACCAATATCACTCATCAACTCCTGTTGTCTGATTGAAATCTCGGTAGCACTCTTAGTTGGTCCATTGATAGGACCTAACTGATCATGGAACAAAGCCTTCTTGATGTTGTCTCTTAAATCTTCAAGGATTAATTCACTGACATTGAAGTTACCACCAGATTGTAAAGGCGATAAAGAACCCTCAGCTGCAACAGGAATCACAGCACCAGACTTAATTGATACAGTCCAAGGATTGAGAACACCATCATCGACAGCCTTATAGACACCGACAATCTCTTTCTCAGCGTTCTTGAGTACGAACTTCACCACTTGGTTAGCAGTCTTGATGTCTGGCAGTGCGGTCATGATAGGACCACGACCATATCTCTCCCCTGCTACCTTAGCCCATCTGAATACTATCCAAGGTGAAACATCAAAGTAATCTTCAAAGATGACATGCTTAGTTGCCTCCTCGATAATCACATACTCATAAACCTTCTTCTCTGGATTGTAGATCGTAGCCTCAATGATTGATACCAACTCATCAGGCTTTTCTTTCATCATCTCTTGAACGCTTGGAGAACACTTGCCCTTCTTCCAGACTTGCTTGATGTTTCTTGCTGGATGCTCATGCAGTCTAAAGACAGTTTCAATCGTTCCATGAGGACCATCTTCAACAAGCACCTCTTTAAGTGGCACAGCAGTGAACTTCAAAAGATCATCTCCCTCACCTTCATCAAGTAGCAATGCTCCAGTGCCAACAGCCAAATCCAAGAAAGACTCATGGACCTCGGTAGCCAGATTGGATTGATTGATATAACTGAACAGTGTATCAGTCACCTCTTCCAGCTGCTTGTCAATCTTATTGGCAAACTGTTTCGGTATTGCTGTACCTGCTGAGAGCTTCGCCCACTTCTTAAATGGAGGAACTAATGTCGATTGCAGCCTTGAGGCAAACCTCTGGGTAGCAATCAGTGCTGTCGAATCATATATCTTGGAGTTCTTCTTAGCTCCTTCAATGTGCTGATCGAATACTTCCCTTTGAGGTAAGGCGTACTCGTAACACTCTTTCCAGTGCTGTTCCCAAGATGCTCGATGTCGTTTAGCTGTCTCATAACGCTTAATGAGTGCAGCAACAGCATCTGTACTTTTCTTATATGTTGGCATAATATTATCCTAGTGTGTCTGATACTCCCTGTTCACCTGTCTTAGCAAACATCAGTAATGAACGCCCTCTTTTTCTGCGCTTTCCTTTTGTCTGTTCTTTACGAGAAGCATATTGTTCTGATCTCAGCTCCCTATCTCTGTTGGCATCGGCAGTTACTTCAGCTTCAGACTTTACAGGTACTACTGGTTTGGGTGCTGGTGCTGGTGCTGGTGCTCTTTTTCTAAATGATAATAAGAATTTATCTTCCAGCCACTCCCTGTTATAGAGTGTGATTAACTTATACATGATTTCTCCTTTCTATGTAGTTATATAATTGCTTGGGTGTTACTATCCAAGCCTTCCTTATTCCTAGCAAATGTTTGATCACTGTCACGCAAGTCATCCAGCCCCTAAAAATATATTTGTTATGCTCTATTCTTTTCATCTGGGTTACTAAATAACCAGCATCTTCCATAATCTGTGGAACATCATCATCCTCACCATAAGGCATGATCTCCACATCTAAAGCACAACCTAAACTTTCTATCACTATCCAATTAAATCCATCCCATTTAAAGGCAAAGCAATGTCTGAACTTCTTTGTAGTGAACACATCCCAGAAATGCAGACCTTCTCTATCGCTGAATCCAATGTAATAATTCTCCTCATTCATGCAACCAGCCAATCAATNTTCGCTTGTGGCTGTCCTACTCTTTGTTGTTTACTTCTATCTCTGAAAGCTATAGAGAAATACCTAAAGGCATCAGCATAGTGTGATGACCAATCATGAAGAGGATGTGGTTTATACACTCCCTTCTTTTCGTCAAACTCTTTTCTATATCGTCTGAGTGCCTGAAGTCCTGTCTTACAGTTCTTCTTATTGAAATAGCATTTAGGAAGTATCGCTCTTACAGCATGGATGCCATCTTCGATACTCAGTTTAGGTACAACCCTGAAGTTTATCCCTAGCTTTCTTGCTGTCTCCAATCTTGACTTACCACTACCAAGCTCCCTGACTTGTATATCATGAGGTGCATAGTGTTGACCCAAGACAGCCTGATGCTTGGTTCTCCAGTCATGAAGCCAATTAATATAAAACTGTAACCCCTCTCCTTGGTTCTCATAACAGTCTACAACTCTGATCTCTCTACCAACCTGCTGCACTAGCCATAGGCACATACTGTCCGATATTCCTAAATCCCAGTAAGTATCAACAGGAATGTTAGGCTCTACAGCAAAGTCCATAATCTGGTCATTCTGAATGAACTTGGCAAAGTATGCTCCATCTCTATTGGATAACACCTCGCCCTCCCAGACATGATTGTATAGGTCGATGTTCTTATCTTTAAGTAGTAGCCTTTCCTTCTCAAGCTCAGGTGGAAAAAACGGGTTATTGTTATAGTTTACTTTGCAAGAATATATATGTGATTCAGGTGGTGGATTCTCTACAAAGCGTTGATATGTATCATCCATCTCATCATTAGGATTAAAGCTAACCCATATCTCTGAGTCTTTCTTCCTTACAGTAGGGATAAGAGTCTCCCAAGATGAATAGGTTACTGATTCAGCTTCCTCAACCCAAGCAATATCAATGCCCTCCATAGACTTAATCTTAGTAATGTTGGACCTCATACCCTCGAATATAAAGCGTGATCCATTTGTTCCTACTATCTGAGTCTTCTGGACATCAAAGTAGTTATCAAGACCCATTCTCCCTATCGTATCATTCAGAAGTTGTAGCACTGAATCTGATATTGAGCGTTGTATTTCTCTGGCACAAAGTATTCTCGTTGGCTTTTGCCATGCTTTAAGAATAAGAAGCTGTGCTATAGACCAAGACTTGCCTGACCCTCTACCTCCAAAAACCACTTTCAACCTTTTTGGCTCAAGAAATGGAGTGAATTGTTCTGTTAGTTTTATATCAATGTTCAACTCTAACTTCCTCTTCATCTGTAATGCTTTCCACTATAGAATCAACCACAGTGATCACCACATTATTGTCTTGCTGCCCTGTACTTGTTAGGTTCACATCCTTTATATCTGCATAACCTCTATCTTTCAGGACCAT